>Ga0075423_10002869_pt1 | contig 15769 bp, 12 predicted proteins | sample SoiMethybrSBSTD2_FD_80114 | JGI IMG/M metagenome (GOLD analysis project Ga0075423, IMG submission 80114) | Bulk soil microbial communities from a Populus tree surrounding site in Tennessee, USA - Soil MetaG P. TD hybrid SBSTD2 | ecosystem: Environmental > Terrestrial > Soil > Tree plantation...
CGCAGTCCGCCATCGATCTCCTGCTGGTAGCGGTAGGCCGCGTCGGCGATCTCGCGCTGGAAGTAGCCGTTGCGAATGGCCGGGATGACGCCACCCTGCTCGTCGATCTGCCGGAAGTACTCCATGCATTCGCGCTCCATGCGGTCGGTCAGCGCCTCGACGAAGTACGAGCCGCCGAGCGGATCGACCGTGTTCGCCACGCCGCTCTCCTCGGCGATCACCTGCTGGGTTCGCAGCGCGATCATGACCGCCTTCTCCGAAGGCAGCGCCAGCGCCTCGTCCATCGAGTTGGTGTGCAGCGACTGCGTGCCGCCCAGCACGGCCCCAAGCGCCTGGATGGTTGTGCGAACGATGTTGATCTCGGGCTGCTGCGCCGTGAGCGAGCAGCCAGCCGTTTGCGTATGGAAGCGCATCCACCAGGAGCGCGGATTCTTGGCACCATAGCGCTCGCGCATCATGCGCGCCCAGATGCGGCGGGCGGCGCGATACTTGGCGATCTCCTCGAAAAAGTCGTTGTGCGCGTTGAAAAAGAACGAGAGGCGCGGCGCGATCAGATCCACATCGAGCCCGCGCTCGATGCCCGCCTCGACGTAGGCCAGCCCATCCGCGAGCGTAAAGGCCAGCTCCTGCACGGCGGTGCTGCCGGCCTCGCGAATATGATAGCCGCTGATCGAGATCGGATTCCACTGCGGCACATGCTCGGCACCGAACGCGAACGTATCAACCACCAGGCGCATCGACGGCTCCGGCGGAAAAATATACTCGTTCTGGGCGATATACTCCTTGAGGATGTCGTTCTGGGTCGTGCCGCGCAGCTGGGCCCAGGGGATGCCGCGCTTCTCGGCGACGATCAGATACATCGCCCAGATTATTGCTGCGGGCGAATTGATCGTCATCGACGTGCTGATCTGGTCAAGCGGCAGCCCATCGAGCAGGATCTCCATGTCGGCCAGCGACGAGATCGCCACACCGCACTTACCGAACTCACCTTCGACGAGCGGGTGATCGGTGTCGCGCCCGTATAGCGTCGGCATATCGAAGGCGATCGAGAGACCGGTCTGGCCCTGAGCGAGCAGATATTTGAAGCGCGCGTTCGTCTCCTCGGCGCTGCCGAATCCGGCGAACATGCGCATAGTCCAGCTTTTCCCACGATAGCCGGTCGGGTGGATGCCGCGCGTAAACGGATACTCGCCGGGATGCGCGATGTCGCGCATGTAGTCGTTCTCGGCCAGATCGAGCGGCGTGTAGAGCCGCGCGATCGGCTCGCTGGAGGTGGTCATAAACGAGACATCACGCTCGGGTGATTTCGCGAGCGCCGGCCAGAGCGTCTGCTGCTCCCAGGTCTCGTACGCTGCGCGGATCGGCTCCTGTGGCTCAAACATGGTCTTTCTCCTCGAAGATCGCAGCAATCAAGTTTATAGGCTTTCTTTGACCAGTTGCGCGATGTCGGTCGGCAGCTTCGCCACCTTGACGCCGACCTCCTGGAGCGCCGCGATCTTCTCCTGCGCGGTGCCCTCGCCGCCTGAGATGATCGCGCCGGCATGGCCCATGCGCTTGCCGGGCGGTGCCGTCTGGCCGGCAATGAAGCTCACCACCGGCTTGGTGACGTGCGCCTTGATATAGCGGGCGGCGTCTTGCTCGGCCGTGCCGCCGATCTCGCCAATCAACACGATTGCGTCGGTCGCCGGGTCGGCCTGAAACAGCTCAAGCACATCAATGAATGACGTGCCGATGATCGGATCGCCGCCGATGCCAACGCAGGTGCTCTGGCCAAGCCCAATCCGCGTGAGCGCGTCGATCACCTCGTAGGTCAGCGTCCCGCTCTTGGAAACCACGCCAACGCGCCCAGGCGTGGCAATGTTGCCGGGGATGATCCCAACCTTGGCCGCGCCGGGGGTCAGCAGGCCAGGGCAGTTCGGGCCGAGCAGCCGTACGCCCTGCTCCTGCACAAAAGCGTAGCCGCTGACCATATCGAGCGCCGGGATGCCCTCGGTGATGCAGACGACCAGCGCAATGTCCGCAGCGGCGGATTCGCGGATGGCATCGGGAGCGAAAGCGGCCGGCACATAGATGATCGCCGTATTTGCGCCGGTCTGCGCGACCGCCTCGCGAACCGTGTTGAAAACCGGCACCTTGCCGTCGATCGCCGTCTGCCCACCGCGCCCAGGCGTGACGCCCGCGACGACGTTGGTGCCATAGGCGATCATCTGGCGTGTATGGAACTCGCCCTCGCGACCAGTGATGCCCTGCACGACCAGCCGCGTATTTGTATCGACCAGGATGCTCACCAGGCCCTCCTTCATGCCATTATAACGCACCTGGGTATCCTAGCACAGCGGTCGGGAAGGCGCAAGTTTCATCCGTTTGTTCAGCGCTCGCCAAAGATCGCCCGACCAACCCGCACCAATGTCGCGCCCTCCGCGATCGCGACGGCGAAGTCGTCGGTCATGCCCATCGAGAGTTCGTCCCAATCGCCTTGAAAGCGCTGCGCCAGCCGATCACGCAAGCGCCGTGTCGAGCGGAAGGTTGGCCGCGCAGCCTCGGGATCGCTGCTCCAGGGCGCGATCGTCATCAGGCCACGGATGTGCAGGTGTGGCAGCGCCAGCAGCGCCTCGACCTCGGCGCAGAAGGCGTCGAATAGCGCGGGCTGCTCTTCCCAGCCGACCAGCGCAAAGCCCTCCTTGCTGGCCTCGCCCGAGACATTCACCTGGAGCAAGACGGGCAGACGCGCTTGCGTTCGCTGCGCTAATTCGCCCACATGTCGATCAAGCGTTCGCGCGAGATCGAGGCTATCGAGCGAATCGACGGCGTCGAACAACGCAGCCGCCTTTTTCGCCTTGTTACGCTGAAGATGCCCGATCAAGCGCCAGCTCGCAGGCGGATGCGCGTACGCCAGCGCCGCGATCTTCGGCTCGGCCTCCTGCACACGGTTCTCGCCGAAATCGGTCAGGCCCGCCGCCAGCGCCCGCTCGATGCGCTCTGGCGGCTGGGTCTTGGTCACGCCAATCAGCCGAACCTCGCCAGCCGAGCGCCCGGCCTGCTGCGCTGCGGCGGCGATCCGCTCGCGCACAGCGTTGATACGGGCAGCGATTGCATCCATATCCACCCTCTCTGAATGCAGATTGCAGATTGCAGATTGCACGCGCTATCTCAGCGATACCGGCCCCTCAGCGCGCTCAGCGTAATCAGCGTAATCAGCGGTTCCCCATCAGCGAAATCAGCGGTTCACGCCTCCCACACGCTGCCGAACAGAAACAGCGCTGCGACGAACAGCGCGACGGTGTAGGCTAATAACACTTGCAGCGGCGCGCGCCCGTGCTCCCAGCCGCTGCCGGCCAGCGCGAGCGCGGTGCCCTGGATGGCGACGACCAGCAGCGGCACCAGCAGCGGGAACGACAGCACGGCGAACAGCGCGCCCTTGACGCTTGCCCGCGCGATGATCGCCGCGATCAGCGTTGTGGCCACCACCAAGCCCAGGCTACCGGCGACGAGCAGCGCCGCGAACAGGCCGAGGTTGCCGACCCGGATGTGTAGCAGCACGGCGAAAAGCAGCGCCACCAGGAGATCGAGCAGCAGCAGCAGCGTCAAGTTGAACAGCAGCTTGCCCAGGTAGACCGCCAGCGGCAGCGCGGCGAGCCGCAACGCCGTGGCGGTGCGCGCCTCCTCCTCTTGCACAAACGCGCGCGCCAGCCCGGTGAACGCCGCGAACAGCACGGCGACCCAGAGCAGCGCCGCCTGGATCAGCGGCAGATCGGCGTTGCGGCCCTCGGTCAGGAAGCCGACGCCCAGACTCAGCGCGACGACCGTGGTGATCGCGAACAGCGCCAGCGCGTTGAAGGCATAGCGCGTCCGCAGCTCGCTGCGCAGATCTTTGCGAAAGACCGCCCAGGCTGCGCGAAGCAGGCTAGTCAAATTTGGCGTAAATAACACGCAGATTTTACCACCAAGGCACCAAGGCACAAAGGCTTGGTGCCTTGGTGGTGAGAAACGATCGGCATATATCAGCCGAAGCATATACTAGCCATCAGCCGCCGAGTCTCAGCACAGAATCGCCCCAGCACAGCTCGCGCGGGTCGTTCGTCGCGATGATCGTCAGGCCGCGCTCGCGCTGACGCGCGATGATGCGCTCGACCAGCGCCGTGCCACGCTGGTCGAGCGTCAGTGTCGGCTCGTCGAGCAGCAGCACCGGCGGCTGGTGCAGCAGCGCGTAGGCGTAGCGCAGTCGTTGCGCCATGCCCGACGAGTAGGCCGCCAGCAGATCGCCGCCGCGCCCGTCCAAGCCGACCTCCGCCAGCAGCGCCTCCAGCTCGGCGGTCGTCGGGCGCAGGCCGCGCACCTCGGCGAAGAAGCGCAGATTCTCCAGCGCGGTCAGCTCGCGATAGAGCTGGAGTTCCGGCGCGACCCAGCCAACCAGCCAGTGTACCTCCGCTGGTCGGTAGCGCGTGCCGCCGAGCTGGTAAAAGACGTGGCCGCCGGTCGGGCGCTGGAGCCCGCAGAGCAGCCGCAGCAGCGTGCTCTTGCCGCTGCCGTTCGGCCCGGCCACCACCAACGTCTCACGGCATCGCAGCGCGAGCGTGATCCCAGCCAGCACGCGCCGCGCGCCGTAGTCCAGCGAGACATTGGCTAGCTCAAGCTGAAGATCATTCGAGACGTTCATGATGCGGATGATACCACATGCTGCGCTGAAGGGCGATGCCTCAATCATTGCGAGTCGCTGCGTGCCCGCGCACCCTGTCTCGCTCCCAGGCTCTTCGAAGGCTGCGCGCCCCCGCGGTCAGGGTGGACCGCCACCCCGACGCCCCCGGCCAGGGCTTCGCCCCTGGACCCCTAATGGAGGCTAGCTGCTACCTGCGCGCATTCCTGCATGCCTCCGTTGCTCAAAGGACGCATTGGCTATTTGCGTGTCGTCGGCAGCTGCGCTGCAAGCGTGGTGGCACATATCGAGGTCGGCGAGGCATGCGCCGCGAACAATCAAGGTGTGGCGGCATCATATCCCGGAGAGGTTTTAGGGGAACCGGCAGGGTTCCCCTAATCGCTGGCGCGGGGGCGAAGCGCCCCGCAAAACCGTTAGCCAGGGGCGCAGGGGCGGCACGCCCCGCAAACCGTGTGTACACCCCCAGGGCGCAGCTTGCTAGCATGCGGCGGTTACGCTACAATGGCTGTAGCTCATTTCACAAATAAGCCCACGGCTCTGCGCAATCGAGCGCACCGGAGGAATCAGATGACCTATCAAACGGTTGACTTCCTGCTCGACAAAGCCGCCGCTGGTGAGCGGCTGACGTTCGACGAGGGATTGGCGCTGTATCGCGAGGCCGACCTGTTGCAGCTCGGCATGGCCGCCAACGCCGCGCGTCAGCTGCGCGTCCCCAGCCGCATCGTCACCTACTTAGTCGATCGCAACATCAACTACACCAACGTCTGCACGACCGATTGCAGCTTCTGCGGCTTCTATCGCCCGCTCGGCCACGCCGAAGCCTACGTACGCACTAATGCGGAGCTTGGCGAGAAGATTCAAGAGCTGGTCGATGTCGGCGGGACACGCATCCTCATGCAGGGCGGGCACCACCCTAAGTTACAGCTCGACTGGTACCTCGACCTGCTCAGCTTCATCCGCGCCAACTACCCGACGATCGAGATCGACGCCTTCAGCCCTTCCGAAATCGAGAACTTCAGCGAGGTCTTCGGTATGGGTACGCGCGAGGTTTTGCAGGCGCTGATGCGCGCAGGCTTGAGCGGGCTACCCGGCGGCGGCGGCGAGATCCTCGACGACGAGATTCGCGGGCGCGTCTCGCCCAAGAAGCAGAAGACTGACGGCTGGCTTGGCGTGATGCGCGAGGCCCAGGCGCTTGGCCTGGCGACGAGCGCGACGATGGTGATCGGCTTCGGCGAGCAGCTTGAGCATCGCATGCGCCACCTGTTGCGGCTGCGCGACCTTCAGGACGAGAGCCTGCGCGAGCATGGCAACGGCTTCACCGCATTCATCTCCTGGACGGTTCAGCACAGCGAGATGACCTCGCTCGGTCGCAGCCGCCACCGCGAGAGCTACGGTGCAACGCCGCACGAGTACCTGCGCCACGCGGCCCTCGCGCGGATCATGCTCGATAACATCGCGCATCACCAGGCGAGCTGGGTCACGCAAGGCCCCAAGATCGGCCAGGTCTCGCTTGAGTTCGGCATCGACGATTTCGGCAGCACGATGCTGGAAGAGAATGTTGTCTCGTCGGCGGCGCACGACACCTACAACTGCCTGAGCGAGGGCGACATCCACGCGCTCGTCCGCGATGCCGGCTACATCCCCGCCAAACGCGACACGCGCTACAACCTCTTGCATGTCTTCGAAGACCCTACCGAGTCGCCTGCGCCCGCACCGATCCGGCACAAGCCGCGCACCGCTCGCAAAGCGTCTGATGTCATCAACCTGCGGTCGAGTCTGAATTAGGGATAACGTGAAGCGTGAAACGTGAAGCGTGAAGGGTGAAACGTGAGACGTGAAGCGTGATCTCATTCACGTTTCACGCTTCACGTTTCTTGCTCAGCGAGTGTGCCCCGCGTTCGCCAGCACGACGCGCAGCGCGGCCAGGATGTCGGGCACGCAGTGATCGGCGAGCGCCGCGCTGGCGTTGCCCGACTGCTCGCCAACCAGGATCGTCGTCATACCGAGCGCGCGGGCGGGCGCGAGATTCTGCGGCGTATCCTCGATCAGCAGCGCCTGCGAGCCGTCGATCCCCAGGATGTCGAGCGCGCGCTGGTAGCCTGCCGGCTCGGGCTTGGGCTGGAAGGTGAAGAAGCGAATATCGAAAACCTGCGCGAAATGCCGCTCGATGCCCAGCACCTTCAGCACGCGCCACGCATATTCGGCGGGCGCGTTGGTGAAGATCAGCTTGGTCGCTGCGACCTGGCCCAGCAGATGGTCGAGCTCGGCATCCGAGGCGAGGAACGATTCGATCACCACATCGTGAACGTAGCCAAGGTAATCTTCGACATCGACCGCGTGATGCTGCTGCAAACCGCGCAGCGTCGTTCCGTAGTCGGCGAAATACTGTCGGCGCAGCGCCTTCGCAGCCGCTAACTCGATGCCGAGCAGCCGTTGGACATATTCGGTGATCCGCGTATCGACGCCCTGCATGAGGCCAGACGCGGCCGGGTAGAGCGTATTGTCCAGATCAAAGAGGATTGCGATTGGCATTGAGATTAAGTCAGAAGAATGTATATATAGCGAACCGACATCAGTAGTAAACTGGCCTGACGGTTGACGATAGACGATAGACGATAGACCTGCGCTCGTATCGTCTATCGTCTATTGTCACGTTTACACATCACATAGGATGCTATAGCAGCTGGCCTATTTCACAAAATCGTTCGTGAACGCCTTGGTCAAATCGACATCGCTCTTCAGCAAGCCGCTTTCGCGCAGGAATGTATGCGTCGAGCGCCAGTTCGCGCTGTCGATGTAGCCCAGCCCGTCTTTCTCGGTCGTCGGCGTTTGCCAATAGGGCAGCGTCTCTTGCAGCACTTTGCGCTGAAGTTGCACATCGCCGCGCTGCGCTTCGGGGATGTAGACCAGGCTGATCGTGAACGCATCGTCGGGGTTGGCGATCGCGTCGCGCATGCCGTGCAGCGTCGCCCGCACAAAGCCGCGCACGAGGTCGGGCTCCTTGCTGATCAGCGACTCGCTGGTGATGATGCCATCCGATGCCAGCGGGTAGAAGTCGGACACGCGAATGACGTTGACCTTCACACCCTGCTGATCGAGCTGGATCGGCTCGTTATTGCCATAGCCAACACCCACCTGCACTTTGCCCTCGCTGACCGCCGCCAGCTGCGTGAAGCCGATGTCCTGCACGTTCAGATCGCTCTCCTGCATCTTGTTCGCGTAGAGCAGCGCCAGCAGCCCGATGTAGCTGGCACCGAAATGGCCGGGGATGCCAATCGTCTTGCCCTTCAGGTCGGCTGGCTTCGTGATATTTGCCTCGGCTTTGCTGAAAAAGACCACCGGGAACTTCTGATTATAGGTCGCAACAGTGACGACCGGCAGGTTCTGCGCCCGCGCGAGCAGCACCGTGTCGCCGCTGGCCGTCCCAAATTGCACGGTCCCCTGCGCAACGCGCTGGACTACGTCGGTCTCGAAATTGTAGTCGAATGTGACTTTCAGCCCTTCAGCCGCATAATAGCCTTTTTGATCGGCGATGTAATAGGGCGCGAACTGGACGTTGGGGATGTAGGGCATCGCCACATTGATCGTCCGCAGCGTCCCGCTTGCGCTCGCCGCCGGCTGCGACCCGGCGGTCGGCGCTGGTGCGGTCGTCGCCACACCAGCGCTGGTTGGCGCGCTGATCGCATCGTTCGTGCCCGTCGGCCCAGCCGCGCCGCAGCCTCCCGCTAGTAACGCCACCAGCAACACCACCGCAATCCGTCGAAGCATCTGAATCCCTCCCTCATCCTGACAAGCTGGCAGGTAACAACTGTATCAACATGTCACCGCATCAGCGTGCCAATTACTGCTCCCACCGCACCAATAACCGCTCCAGCAGCGCCGCGATCAGGTAGAAAACAAGCGTCATCGCCGCCAGCGCGATCAGCGCGGCAAACATGAGCGGCGTATCGAACAGCCCGCGCGAGATATTAATTAGCGCGCCGAGGCCATCGCGACCGCCAACGAACTCGCCGACGACGGCACCGGTCGTCGCCAGCGCCAGGCCGGCCTTCACGCCGGCAAAGATGCCCGGCAGCGCCAGCGGCAGCTCGACGTAGCGCAGCGCTTGCCAACGATTCGCGCCGCTGATCAGCGCCATCTCCAGCAGCACGCGCGGCACACTTCGCAGCGCAACGATCGTGCTGCTTAGGATCGGGAAGAACGTCACCAGCGCGGCGACGAGGATCTTCGAGCGGATGTCGGCGCCCACCCAGAGGATGATCAGTGGGGCGACCGCGACGACCGGGATCGCTTGGGTCGCGGCGAGCTGCGGCGACAGCACGCGATCCAAGCGCGGCGCGTGCGCCAGCATGTAGCCCAGCGCCAGGCTTGCCGCCAGCGCCAGCGCGAAACCAGCCAGCGCTTCGGTTATGGTGTAGCTGGCGTGGTGCAGCAAGGTGCCGCCGGCCAGCTCATCAAGCAGACGGCGCAACACCACGTCGGGCGCTGGCAGAATGAAGGCTGGATAGCCCCGCACGACGACGAGCAGCTTCCAGGCGATCATCATCAGCGACAACGAGATAATGAGGATGACGCTCGATGGCAGCGTGCGGTTGGGACGTGTATCCGAGCGGAGCACGCGACCGGCGTCCGGCTGTGAGTGGCGATATGGGAGCGACTGCTGTTGCATCATGTTTCCTAACGCCTTTCTCGCGAGGCGCACATAAAAAGCCCCGAAGCGCGTGAGCTTCGGGGCATTAAGAATCGCGGAGCGACGAGCAATGCCAAGCGATACCCGCTGCCCTGGCCAGGAGCGGATAGCAGAGCAAAGGCCAGCAGCGGCAGCGTGCGCTACTGACGACTCGTAATACTCGCGGATCTTCTCCCATCCGGACTGTACCGTCGGCCCTGGGATCGCACCAGGTCCTGCCTTGCGGCTCGCGGGCTCGTTTGGGCTGATCGCCCAACATCACCGCCGGTCGGGAATTACACCCTGCCCCGAAGATCTCTCGATTGCCGTCAGGATAGCATCCCTGCCAGAGGTTGTCAAGCTGACCAAAAGGACGAGGCTCGGCCTACAACTGCGAGCGTAGGCACGAAATCGGGTTGGCAGGCATCCGCCCTGCCAATCTGAGCAAATACGCCTGGCTCATGCACCTCTTAACTTGCTACGCTCTCCTGTGCTTTGGAGGGTACTTGCTGCTGCTTCGAGAATACCCGTAGCAGCGGCAAGGTCATGAGATTGGTCACGAGAGCGACGACGACAATGATTGTGAAGGTCAATGTCGTGATGATATTGAGCTGCAGGCCAACTAACCCCGCGACGAGCACGAGTAACCCGCGCGTGTTGAAAAGTGTACCAAGAATCATTGTCTCGTTCCAAGTGAGATTGAAAGCGCGGGCGGGGAGCGCCGCAACGAATTTTGCACCGATAGCTGCCAGCAAAACGAGGGCAACGATTGGAAATGTCTCGACTGTGAGTAGTTTGAGGTCTGTGGAGAAACCGGCCATTGCGAAGAAAACTGGGAGGAAGAGAATCATGGCGATATCGCGCACCTTGGCGGCGACGATCGGCCTGAACATGGGGATAGTGGGGAGGATCAGTCCCCATGCAAAACCGCCTACGAGCGCATTGATGCCGATTCTGTCAGCGATCAATCCGTAGAGCAGCATACCACCGAAGATGATCGCCATTCCCTGGCCGCTGATCGTCTCGCCCTGCATCGTCTTAGCTAACAGACGTTCGAGCAGGGGGCGTATAATATACCAGGAGGCAAGGCCGAATACGATGATCAACACGATGTTTAGCAAGAAGCTACCAAATCCGTTGGCTGTTGCCACCACCCCCGCGAGGGCGATATAAGTAAACATGAACACCGACATAAAGCTCGTCGTTGCCACTCCGAGCGACCCCATCGGCGAGTTGAGCTCCCCCCGTTCCATAAGGATGTGCGCCATCACAGGGAAGGCCGTCACCGACAAGGCCGCCCCGATAAAGAGGGCGAAAGGCAACAATGACGTGCCGGCCGGGCCCGCGTAGGCCGCCGTGTGCATCACTTGTGCCACGGGGAAGCCGAGCAAAGCCGGGACAACGATTGAGAGTAAAGCCAGGACGAGCGCGTGTTTGGTACGCCCCTTCACCTTGCTGCTGTCGTACTCGACGCCGGCGAGGAACATAAAGAGAATCAGCGCGATTGTCGCGATCGCGCTCAAGGCAGGGCGTGCCTGCATGGGCGCGATCACCTGCGACAGAGTGTTGCCAAGCAACGTAGGGCCGAGCAAAATACCTGCCAGGATCTCGCCCACAACTCTGGGCTGCCTGATCAGTACCATGACGTTCCCAAGAAGCCGCGCCAGGACAACGATGAGAAACACGTCGAGCAGGACATAGGCCGTGAGCGTCGAGCCGGTGACATTTTGCGGGGGGGCAATCTGCTGTAACCAACTCATGGTGTGATAGCCTCCTCTTGATTAAGAGATTCGGTCTGTTCGATCAAGGGGCTGTGCCGGACGTCTCGAACATCCGAACACCGAGCAGCAGGGGCTTGTGCCTAGTATAACAGACAAGGTTCTTTTCAACAATCTGGCTTGGCGCAACTAAAGCGTAAAGTATTTGACATGGAGAGATCGTCCGTGGTATCATCTTTGGTAGTGAGCCTCTGCTACATCCCGAAGAATCACCTCCATCTTTTGTTGATATAATCAATTTCCAAACACACGCGTCTATTCGATTTATGAATAGTCAATCCACAGTTTGCACACAATTTAGGCGACTTAAGTCCTTATCGTTCCATTAAATACAGAAAGTGGAGTTTTGAGATGAAAGCAGTCCTCCTGTACCTTGCTCTCGTCGGTATACCTGTCCTCGCGGTATTGGGAATTCTGCAGCTTGGCCGTGGTCTGACCGCGCCGATCGCTGTAGCAGGGACATGGAACATTGAAAAGAACTCACCGATCACAAACGACTCATCGTGCAGCGCTCTTCCTATCAGTTCGGACAAGCCGGTCCTTACGATCACTCAATCAGGATCGCATCTACAACTCATGTTCAACGACACAGACCGGACGACATTGACGGGAGAGCTGCACGAGCAAACAATCAGCACGGCCAATACACCGAGCCAGGGTCAGGATGCGATCGGGCTGGAAGCCAGAGTCGATCGGCAGGCTGAGCCAGATAGCTTGCAAGGTGTGCTTACGTTTAGGGAATGCCCCTCGCGCAAAGCCGTGACGTTCACTGCGACGCATCAGAATCCAGTTCCTTGAGCAATGAGGAGTTGACATGTTGCACCTTCCAACGCTGCTGCTTCAAGTCGCCGTTATCCTCGCAGTATCGCGAATGGTCGGTTGGATCTTCCGAAAGATCCACCAGAGACAAGTGATAGGTGAGATGGTGGCCGGCATTCTCCTTGGGCCTTCGCTGCTTGGCTGGCTGGCGCCAAATCTTTCGGCCGTTATCTTTCCTCCCGCGAGTCTTGGCTTTCTGAGCGCGCTGAGTCAAATCGGACTGATCGTGTTCATGTTTCTTATCGGGCTGGAGCTCGACCCACAGACGCTGCACCGACGGAGTCACGCGGCGGTCGTCACCAGCCACGTCAGCATCATGTTCCCATTCCTCTTGGGCAGCCTGCTCAGCCTGTACCTCTACCCCAGGCTGTCCGACGACAGCGTAAGCTTCACCAACTTCACTCTGTTCATGGGCACGGCGATGAGTATCACGGCATTTCCCGTCCTCGCACGAATCCTGACCGAGCGCAACATGCTGCGCACCCCGCTGGGCGTGCTGACGATCGCCTGCGCGGCGGTGGACGATGTCACGGCGTGGTGCATTCTGGCGGGCGTGGTTCTGCTGGTCCGAACGGCAGAGGGGTCGGTTCCATTCTGGTTGACGTTACTCGGCTCATTGGGGTACATCGCTATCATGATCTTGGGAGTTCGCCGTCTGCTGCGCAAGTTTGAGTTGCTGTACCGAAAGCGCGGCGCGATCACGCAGGATATGCTGGCGGTTATGCTGCTGCTCGTGCTCGCCTCCGGCTGGACAACGGAATGGCTAGGAATCCACGCGCTTTTCGGTGCCTTTATCGTCGGCGCGATTATGCCGAAGGAGTCCGATTTCGTGCATGCGCTGTTGGAGAAGCTGAACGACTTCGCAGTCGTCTTGCTGCTCCCGCTCTTTTTCGCCTTCACCGGGCTGCGAGCCAGCGTCGGGCTTTTGAACGGCGGCGAGATGTGGTTTTACTTCGCGCTCATCCTTATAGCCGCGATCGTGGGTAAATTTGGCGGCTCGACGATTGCGGCACGGATAACCGGGACGCCATGGCGCGAGGCCAGCGCGCTTGGCATCTTGATGAACACACGCGGGTTGGTCGAATTGGTGGCGTTGAACATCGGGTACGATATCGGCGTGATCTCGCCGACACTCTTCACAATGCTGGTGCTGATGGCGTTGATCACAACGTTTATGACATCGCCCTTGCTGGAGTGGGCGTATTTTAGACCACTCCGTTCGCAGGCGCGACGCAGCGCCGAAACGCCAGAGAGCATATCAATACCGCCCGCATAAATCGTCGTGGTATGCATCCTGCAACGATACCGACTCGACAGACGCCCAATCGCATGGGCGCGCCAATCGAACGCCCGCTGATGAGCGGGCAAGCCAAGGAGGAGCAGTATGGTGAAGAATAGCAGAGGCGCGTTGCTCGCGCTCGCCGCCGCCGGTGGCCTGTGGGCTTGGCGCAATCGTGATAAGATCCAGAGCTGGCTCAATAGCCAGAGCAGCCAGCTCGAAGGTACCCAGCCGATGACCGGCGCGACTCGCCGGATCGAACAGGACGAGTATCTCAATCGCGACATGCCAACGGAGCTGCCGACCGATACGTATCAGTCGGAGATCTAGCCCATTCCGGCTGAAGGAATGCCGTTCGTTTTCACCAGCAAGCACCAAGGCACCAAGCTTGGTGCCTTGGTGATACAACCCATGTGCTATGCTATGCCAAGAACCCGCGAGTGATTGAACCCGTGGGCTGCTATAGCGAACCTACATCAGAAGTAAACTGGCCTGACGATGGACGATGGACGATAGACGATACGAGCGCATCGTCCATCGTCTATCGTCTATCGTCAGGTTTACAAATCATATAGGATTGCTATATTCCAAAGCCCGCTCAAGCATTCTGGTCCGTGACTCCGATACCTTCCGGCGAACCTCCCGCCTGCTGATTCGTAGCTCCGACACCCTGCGGCGAACCTCCCACATGCTGATTCGTAGCTCCCGTATGCTGTGGCGAACTTCCCATATCCTGTGCGGTTGAAACCCTGAGTTTTCGCCAGATCTGGCGTGCGAGGGCAAGGCGCAAGCCGAGGCTGAAGACAACGATGGTGCAAGCGGTAGGGGCAGACCCATGTGTCTGCCCAGACAGGGAAGCAGTGAGGGCAGACACGCAGGTCTGCCCCTACGATCATTGCGATTCATTGCCGGCAGTGCCTTCCACAATCGCGGCTCGCAAAACGTTACGTGGCACCCGCCTACACGCACGTCATTGCCCCAAACGCTCAGATCCGGTATACTACAGGCGTTCTATTTCCAAGCAACAGAGCTATGCCAGATCTCAGCTATACTGCGATCGCCGATCCTGCCGGCTTCGAGGATCGGCTCAAGAATGTGCCGCACGCGCCAGGCGTCTACATCTGGAAGGATGCGGACGGCAAGATTCTTTACGTCGGCAAGAGCAAGGCCCTGCGTGATCGCATGCGCTCGTACTTCGGTGCGCCGCGCGGCCTCAGCTCGAAGACCCGCCGCATGGTCGGCCAGATCGCCGATTTCGAGATCGTTCTGACCTCCTCGGAGCTGGAGGCGCTGCTGCTTGAGATGAATCTGATCAAGCAGCATCGGCCTAAGTATAACATCCTGCTCAAGGACGATAAGAGCTACCCGTACATCAAAGTCACGCTCCAGGAGCCGTGGCCGCGTATTTTCACGACGCGTAAGGTGCTGGACGACGGCGCGCGCTATTTCGGCCCGTACGCCAATGCCGGCGCGGTGCGGCGTCTGCTGAAACAGCTCAACCATCTATTCGCCTTCCGCCCGCCGTTCGATTGCAAGGACGATAAGTTCAACCGCCATCGCAAGCTTGGCAAGCCATGCATGTACTACGACATTCATCGCTGCTTGGGGCCTGGCTTGCCTGGCCTGGTCGCACGCGAGGAGTATCGCGCGACGATCGAGGCGGTCTGTCGCTTCCTGGAGGGCAAGACCGAGCAGCTCACCCGCGATCTGCGCCAGCGTATGCAGCATGCCGCCGAGTCGTTGCAGTTCGAGCGCGCCGCCTACATCCGCGACCAGATTCGCGACATCGAGCAGATCACCCAGCGCCAGCAGGTGCTACGCACGGTCAACACCGATCAGGATGTGATCGCCTTCGCGCGCGAGAACGGCTCGGCGGTCGTGCAGGTCTTCTACATCCGTGGCGGCAAGCTGATCGGCTCCGAGCCGTTCGCGCTCCAGAACACCGAGGACGAGAATGATCAGCATTTGCTGACCTCGTTCATCACGCAGTTCTACGATAGCGCGGCGGAGGTGCCGCCGAATATTCTGCTGGCCGATTTTGTCGAAGAGCCGGTGATCATTGAGCAGTGGCTGGGGCAAAAGGGCGGCCATCGCGTCCAGATTCGCGTGCCACGTCGCGGCGAGAAGCGCTCGCTGGTCGAGCTGGCGGCGCAGAACGCGCGCCAGAAGCTGGAGGAGCTGCGACTCCAGTGGCTGAATAGCGAGCAGCGTGCGGTCGCCGGGCTATCCGAAATCCGCGACCTGCTGGGGCTGGCGGGGCTGCCCGCGCGGATCGAGTGTTTCGACATCTCGAATACGCAGGGCACCAACTCGGTCGGTAGCATGGTCGTGTTCGAGCAGGGCGAGCCCAAGAAGAGCCGCTATCGTAAGTTCAAGATCAAGACTGTCGAGGGGGCGAACGACGTGGCCTCGATCCAGGAGGTGTTGCGGCGACGCTTCAAGCGTGCGGCCGAGGCGGGCGGCGAGGAGTTGGCCGCATCGGGAGACACGGAGACCAGGAGACCAGGGGACCAGGAGACCAGGGGACCAGGGGACCAGGAGACTGAGGAGTACGATGACGTTGCGGCACA
>Ga0075423_10002870_pt1 | contig 15768 bp, 16 predicted proteins | sample SoiMethybrSBSTD2_FD_80114 | JGI IMG/M metagenome (GOLD analysis project Ga0075423, IMG submission 80114) | Bulk soil microbial communities from a Populus tree surrounding site in Tennessee, USA - Soil MetaG P. TD hybrid SBSTD2 | ecosystem: Environmental > Terrestrial > Soil > Tree plantation...
ACGAAGAGAAACTCCGCTTTCGGATCCACGAACTTTCGGATCAGCCAGGGACACGCGACACGGTCCACATGTACGTGTTCCCGCGTTACCCATTTCATCGAAACTCCCCCTCTCAAATTGTGCTTGGAGACGACCTGTTTGCCATGAACGTTCAGCCGGACGATGACGTGTGGGCCGTGGCCTTTCGGACAGTCAATAGCGTGAGAGAATCTCCCGTCGCTTCCGTTCGTACTCCGCTTGTGTGATCAGTCCCTGGTCCCGTGCCCGCTGCAGCTCTTTGAGTTGATCTTCCAATGACGACTTCGAGTCCTTGGCGTCTCTCACAGATACGGACGGAGGTGAGACTATTCCTGGCTTCAGTAGCTCGCTGCCTGTCTGATTGAGAGCAGCGAGTACTCGAGAGCTTTTCTCGAATTTGGAGAGGGTCGAGACCTCACGCCGGCCTGCGAGAAAGTCATTGATTGCTGCGATCGCCGCCACCCGCGATTGATCCTGTGGATGTGTGCTGAGGAGCACGTTTCGCTGTTCGTCCATGAGCATGGCGTTGTACTGCTCGACGACATCGTTGTATGCAAGCCGCTTCTGCTCCGCGTCAGCGCACATGGCATTTACCTTGCTCGCATTGTCTTTCGTCTGATAGTCGGCCGAACTGTTGAACAGGTTCCTGTTCTCATTACACGTTGCGAGAGCTTGGTCGTACGCGCCTTTGGACTCGTCCAGCAGAGACTGACTCTCCTGACGAGTCTTGTCGTCGTTGCGCTTGCTGCGAGTGAAGAAGTCGGCGCCCCGTAGAGGGTCGAATCCAGCCCTATGGGCGATGCAACAACCGATGGCGTCGGCCTCTTCCTCGTCACCGCGACTATAGGAGCTGGTGATTGCGGTGGAGATGCCGTTCAGGACGTCGCTATTCTTTTTCGACAACAGCGCGGCCAGGCCGGCCAGATCAGCCCAGGTCGTAGTCGCGTCTTTGGCTTGTCGCTCCTGGTGTTTCAGGAGCGAATGGCCTAGCTCGTGTGAAAGAATGAACGCCAGCTCATCATCACTGGGATTTTGGTCAAGCAGTCCAGTATAGACGTAGACATATCTCCCACCCATGACGAAGGCGTTGACGAGCTTCGGGTCGGTGTCCAAGACACGCACAACCCATTCGCTTGGATTCTGACCTGCAGCCTTAAGCAGTCCGCTCGCGATTGTGTTGACGCGGCTCGATCGTTCGTCCGTAACCAGGTAGACATGCACACCTTCGACATCACCGCCCGCCATGATCTTGTCGTCCGCGTCGCGAGCTTGAGCGACAGCTTCGGAAGAAATCGGCGCCTTTAGAGCTGCGATAATCGCCTCGACACTGTGCTGGTCCGCATAGGCTGAGAGGGTCAGCACAGTAAGAGAGGCCCCGATTGCTAGGATGACTGTCCATTGAGTTGCGGTCCGCATACTCACGCTCTCCTTCTTCCTGAGCCTCTGGCCATTACATTTCGGATCTCCACAGACATCGCTCCCCGGACCTGCTTTGGTTCTTCACCGAATAGCACCAATGTCGCAGAAATCGATCCGAGCCAGGTAAGAGTCTCCGAGAGCGACCTGTGCCTCAACCTTCGCAAGGCATTACAAATTGGCTGCGGTAAGCGTATCACCCACGAACCACTTGATGGCGACGACTTGGACCCCTACTCTTTCGGGAGCCGGCGAGCCGTCCGTCCTGGCATCGATGCCAGGACGGTGAAGGACCGCTCCATGTGTTTCCTTTGAATCGTCGGTTGGTGCCTCAGGATCGGTCTGATCCTGCCCGCGGTGTTCATTCCCATAGCCAGATCCGTACATGGTCGACCGAGCTTGAAAGGGACCCTCACGGGGAAATCGGCCGACGAGGAGTAACCCCGGTACCAGTCCCCCCAGGTTCCCCCTGCCACATCAGCGGTAAAGATCCTTCCACCTCCGGACGATGGGAACCGTAGCTCCCCTGAACGCGTCGAGGGGCATAGCTGACGATTGCCGCCGCAGGAGGACCCGCCATGCTCACGGACGACTGCCTCCCCATCCTCGAAACAAGCCCGATCCAAGTCGCCTACGACGAAGAGAACAACGCGGTTAGGTTCCACGAGCGTGACACGGGCCGCCTGGTGTTCGCCTGGGTCCCGGATCGACCCGACGGAGCCGCCGTGGCGGATCTCGTCCTCACGCTCGCGTCCCAGCCGTGGGCCACGGTCGAGACGATTCAGGCCGCCGCGGCCGTCGTGCACGAGATCTGCGTGAAGGCCCCGGGCCAGATCACCCTCCAGGACGAGCTCACCTCGATTCTCCGCAGCAACGGGAACCGGTGGATGACGACGGCCGAGCTCGCCGCCGAGGTGAATCGCCGCGGCCGCCACTGGAAGGCCTATCGGAACCGGATCACGTCCGCGAAGGTGCTCGGTCGCACGAAGCTCTACGCCCGCACGTTCGAGTGCACGGGAGAGCGCATCCGGCTCATCGCCTAGCCGGGAAGGAGCTAGGGCGAGACCATTCCGATGGTGCCGAGCCAGGTCTCGACCAGCCGCGGCCACGCCGTGATCGGAAGCTTCGTGGGCCGGAGCCCGAAGGCGTGTCCTCCTTCCGCGTACAGGTGCAGTTCCACCGGCACGCCGGCGTTCTTCAGCGCATCGTAGTAGACCAGCGAATGGCTCACCCCGTCCACGGGATCGTTCTCCGCGTGGAGGAGGAACGTCGGGGGCGTGGCGCGGGTGACGTGAAGATCCGCCATGAGGGCGCCCTTTTCGTAGTCGAACAAGTGCCCCGGATACAGCGCCACCGCGAAATCGGGACGGCAGCTTGCCGAGTCGGCGGCATCCACGGCCGCGTACACGCGGTGTTCCCAGCGCGTGCTCACCGAGGCGACCAGATGCCCGCCCGCTGAGAATCCCATCACCCCGATCTTGTCCGGATCGATCTTCCACTCCGCCGCGCGGGACCGCACGAGCGCGATCGTCCTCTGCGCGTCCTCGAGCGCCATGGACGATCTCGTGTCGCGGTCACAGCCGCAGGGCTGGTCCCAGGAGGGCCCGTTGTTCGGCACGCGATACTTCGACAGCACGCACGTGATCCCGCGGGATGTCAGCCAGTCACAGACTTCGGTGCCCTCGAGATCGATCGCGAGAATCTGATAGCCGCCGCCGGGAAAGACGATGACCGCGGCGCCGGTGTTCTTGCCCTTCGGCGAGTACACGGTCAGCGTCGGCATCGAGACGTGGCTCACGTAGAGCCACCGCCGCCCGGCGACCGGTGATTTGCCCGTGCCCGTCGACTCCGCTTCCGATCCCTGCCGACCCGCGGGCACGCTCGCGGGCCAGAGCGGCACCTGCGCATGCCCTCGCGATGGCTGCCAGGCGGCGGCTTCCGCGCCCGGACGGCACGCGGCGCACACGACACAGAGCACGATCAGAAGTGGCTTCACGTTACAGTGCTCCATGGCACCTCATGATACGGGCGGGAGACCGGAGTATCCCATGGGGATTCGCATGATCCAGCCGCCTTCCGGCAGCGGCTGCACTCGGGTGGCGCCGAGGAGGGCATAGAACTCGGGGATGTCGGTCTCCAAGTACATCTCCGTGCAGCCGAGCCGGGCGGCTTCCGTGGCCAGCCGACGCACGAGCGCCGCGCCGACGCCCTTCCCTCGATACTCCGGCTCGACGAACAGCGCCGCGAGCCATGGGGTCAGATCCGGGCGCGTCTTGCTGTCGCAGACGATCAGGTTGACCGTCCCCGCGGGCTCGCCGTCGACCTGGGCGAGAAGGGACAGTGGGATGCGGTCGGGATCGTGGGCTTGGCGCAGGAGGTCGGCCACGAACTCGACGCCCTTGCCGGAGCGGGTCCAGAAGGCGCCGTGAATCCATGCCGCGACCTTCGCCATGTGCTCCGTATGGTCACAGAGGTGGTCGATCGAGACCAAGGTGTCGGCTAGATCCTCATCGATCCACTTGCGCCATTCGCTCCGCGTTGTACCGGGGACCGGAGATCTTGTCCGCGCTCAACGCCGAGTCCAGCGCCGCCATTTCGCCGGCGCCGAGCGACACCGTCGCCGCGCCGACGTTGTCCTCGAGATGGCTCCGGCTCTTGCTGCCCGGTATGGGCACGATATCCGGCCCCTTGTGGAGGAGCCAGGCGAGCGCGATCTGTGCCGGCGTCGCGCTCTTTCGCGCGGCGATATCGCGCACGGCGGACGCCGCACGCACATTCGCCTCGAAGTTCTCGCCCTGGTACCGCGGATCGCCGCGACGGTAGTCGCCCTCGGAGTATTCCTCCGCGCGCTTGACGTTCCCCGTGAGGAACCCGCGCCCGAGCGGTGCGAAGGGAACGAGGCCGATCTCGAGCTCGCGGAGCAGCGGGATGATGTCCGGCTCGAGATTCCGCTCCCACAGGGAGTACTCGCTCTGGAGCGCCGCGATCGGATGCACCGCGTGCGCGCGGCGGATCGTCTGCTCGCCCGCTTCGGAGAGCCCGAGGAAGCGCACCTTCCCTTCCCGAACGAGCGCGGCCATCGCGCCGATCACGTCTTCGATCGGAATCGACTTGTCCACACGGTGCTGGTAGAGCAGGTCGATCCGGTCGATCTGGAGTCGGCGCAACGAGCCCTCGACCGCCTCGCGAATGTGGGCGGGCCGGCTGTCCAGGCCGGTGAGGTTTCCCTTGTCGAACCGGAATCCGAACTTCGTCGCGATCACGACGCGATCGCGCTTCCCCCGGAGCGCGCGGGCCAGCAGCTCCTCGTTCGTGTAGGGTCCGTATGCCTCCGCCGTGTCGAAGAACGTCACTCCGAGCTCGAGAGCTCGATGGATGGTGGCGATGGATTCTCGGTCGTCGCGCTCTTCGGCCGTGCCGTAGGCGAAGCTCATGCCCATGCACCCGAGGCCGATGGCCGAAACCTCCAGATTGCCCAGCTTCCGCGTGTGCATGACTTCGCTCCTCCTGGAATGCGGTCTACTTCTTACGCCCGAACCATTCGAACCGGTACGCCATCTCCGGGCCTCTCTTCCCCTCGTAGGCGAGCCTGGCGACGAGCAGCACAAACGGCTCGATGTACCTGGCCATCCGCAGGGGCCCGGCATCCACGGGATCGAATCCCACGTCGCGGATCAGCCCGGCGGCCAGCACCTTGCCCTTCCGGTCGTCGCCGCAGTACACCAGGCTCGGTCTCCCGGCCTTGCGCCTTGACTCATAAACCCGGAAGAGCACTTCGCTGGGCACCGTGTTGAAGGCGGCCACGACCCGGGCCTTCGGAATCCGCCGGGCCAGCTCCTCCGCGCCCGACGAGTCGTGTGCCACGACGAGATCCGTGTCGTCGTCGTTCATCGGCAGGGAGCAGGTGAGGACCACCTTGCCCGACAGATCGCCCGCCTGGTGCAGCACGTCGCCCAACCGTGACCAGTGTACGGCGAGCAGGACCGCGTCCGATTCCTGGGCGGCTTCGCGAGGAGTCCCGGCCCGCGCCTTGCCTTTCGCCAGCCGTGCGAGTCTCTCCAGCTTCCGCTTGCTGCGTGCGTAGCTGAAGACCACGTCATGTCCCGCTCGCGCGAAGATGGTTCCAAGCTTCCCGCCCATCAACCCTGAGCCGAGAATGCCGACCCGCATGACCCTACCTCCGGGAAGTGACAACAGCCGGCGGACATAAGCGCATGGCGTTGCGAAGCCATATGGAGTACTCTGACGGGAGCCCGTACTCGGCCCTTCCCATGGAGACCCTGTGGCGACCAAACGACCGTCGTCCCTCAAGCGACAGAAGGAGCAGCAGCGCCTCGCTCGCGCCAACAGCAAGCGTGAGGCCCGCCGGGAGCGCAAGCGTGCTCGCGACGAGATGAACGCCGCGCCGGAGCCCGCTGAATCGGACGGGGTGACCGGCGAAGGGGTCGAGACCCCTGCCCCACCCGAGACTCCGGAAACCGACCTACCCTAGCCTCGACCGCCCCGGCTTCTTAGCTACCTCGCGCCGCCCGGCACGAGGAGCCGAGCAAACACGAAGAGCTCATTCGGATTCAGATCCGAGACGATCCAATACACCGTCCCATCGTGAGTCTCGCGAATGACGTGATACCCCTGGCGCGTCCGCGCGGGAGCTTCCGAATTCGCGGCCCGCTCGTCCGGCCAGGTGAACACGTTGATCCAGTGCTTGCGGCGCTGGTAGACGAGAGCGGCCACCGGGCGGCCCTGCACGTAATCGAGCCGTCCGCCGATGAGTGGGTATCCGGACGCCGACAGGTCCGTGACCGGTGGGGAGAAGTCGAGCTTGCCGTTGAACCAGGGCTTCACCGTGTGCTGATCGGTGGATGCGACGTCCGTCAAATGGCTCGCCATGAGAGAGCGGATATGGCTCGATACCACTTCCGCCTCGGTCGAGCCCAGGCCCGCCCCCCGCTGAAGTGAAGCGAAGATCCATGCGCCGCCCATAACCACCAGGAGGGCCGCGGCGGCACCGATCCAACGCGGAACCACGAACCCCATGCGGCGTCCGACGACCCGGCCGCCGCTCGCCCCGCTCCATGCGGCTTGGGCCACGCGGGCGCGAAGCGAATCCGACGCCGGGTAATAGGGGGCTTCCGCGCGCAGCCGCCCACCCAGCTCCTTCATCCGGTCGAGGGCATCGATGCAGTCGACGCAACCTTCCAGGTGCTGCCCGATCTCCCGGCTTCGCAATGGATCGAGCTCGTCGTCTTGAAATGCCGAAAGGCTCTCCAGCACTTCGTCGCAGCGCATCTCAGCGGTTCTCCTTCGGCTCCGAGGGCTGAAGGGTGAGCAGGAGCTGCTTGCGCCCCCGCGCGAGTCGTGACATCACCGTGCCGATCGGAACGCCGGAGATCTGGGCGATTTCCTTGTACGACATGCCTTCCAGCTCGCGCAGCACAACCACCTCGCGGAACTCGACCGGCAGCCGGTCGAGCCCCTCCCGAACCGATTGCGTCGCGGCCCGACGCTCGAGATCGACCTCCGGCCCCTGGTGCGACTCCTCCACGGTATGTATCTCCTCGTCGAACTCCACGCTTTCGGCGCTGCCGCGCCGATTGCGAAGGCGCGTCAGGCAGGTGTTCCGGACGATCGTCAGAAGCCACGCGCGGCCGTCCACCCCGCGGAACCCTTCGAAGTGCCGGATGGCGCGAAGAAACGCGTCCTGCACAGCGTCTTCCGCATCGTGCGCGTCACGGAGGAGGTAGCGCGCCAGGTTGTGTGCGGAGTCGAGGTAGGGCAGTACGCGCTCGTTGAACCGCTCCAGCTCCCGAGGCGAAAGGCGCCGTTGCGGGCCGGGCGTCTCGACTCCCTTCTCCTGGGTCACGCGCGGCTCTTCCCTCCATACAGACCCGCCGTCCGCTCGATTTATTCCCGGTCGGCCGGGCTTTTCGAGTCCAGGAATAACATCGTTCTTCCTCCGGTCAGGGTCTGTGGAACGTAACACAGCGCCCACATCCACCCACACCAGGAGGTTGTCCATGAACGCAGTCCGGAAGTCCCGCCTCATCGCCACGCGATCCATGCTCTTCGGTTTCGCCCTCACGTGCGCCCTGCCGTTGCGCGCGAACGCGGAAGAGAAGCCCAGGCCAACCGCGGTTCAGGTGAAGCTATCGGAGTGGAAGGTGGCCCTCAGTCCGGCCACGATTCCTCCCGGAACTGTCCGGTTCGAGATAACCAACACCGGTAAGGTCCCGCACGCGCTGGAGATCGAGGGGCGCGGCATCGAGAAGAGTACGCCGCGGATCGCCCCCGGTGACCGCGCGACCCTGACGCTGAACCTGCGCGACGGCACCTACGAGGCCTACTGCCCCGTCGGAAGAGGCTCACACAAGATGCTGGGGATGGCGACTCATCTGTCGGTCGGCGGCGCCAAACCGGCTTCCGCCGAGAGCCAGGTCGCCGAGAAGAAGGATCCGGACGAGGCGTACGCCGACCAAGACGAGAAGGAGGAGTACGGAACATCCGACCACGCCGCGATGCACAGGATGCAGGACGGTCAGGACGGCGACGGCGGCCATGAGGTCAAGGCCATGAGAGTCGAAGGGGGCGGCCCTGTGATCCAGATCCTGCCGGGCGCGTTTCCATTCGCCGACAGCGCGATGGCCGTCATTCGAACCCGTCCCGAGGACCAGAAGGCCGACCTCACCAAGAAGGCCCACATGGGCCCCTATTCCAACAACGTCGCGAAGATCGCCGGAACCATCTCGATCACGGCGATCGACCGCGGCGCATCGGGGGACTCGGTGTCCGGCGTCGCCGAGTTCACGGCGCAGGATGGCGCCCTCTGGAAGGTCGTCATGGACCGTGTGCAGACCAAGGACATCCCCTTCAACCCGCGCTTTGGAGGCGTGATCATGGGCCTCTTCTACCATGGCGCCTCGGGCGTCCACACCCCGCTCGTACCCACCATTCAGAGCTCCCTCGCGCTCTGGGCCTATGCCCACCTGTATCGGAACAACGCGCTGGTGACAGACAACGCCATGGTCCACGTCATGCTTCTCTCGCGGACGCGGCGTACGAGCGATTGGGCGCTGGATTGCTGGGAATGCTCCGACCGCCCCATCGAGGAGCTCCAGCTTCAAGTCACCTCGGCGCCCAACACGCCGGCCTTCGCCGCGCCGGGTGGCTTCCTGTTCGTGAACTGGGAGAAGTCGAGCGGCCGGACGTTGACCCCGTAGGCGCCGTGCGCCACCCACCGGCTTCGACCATGAGAACGCTCGACGAGAAACGGATCGCGGTGGACGGGAACGGCCCTGTGTGGCCGTGGTTCGCGGGAAGGGCCTGGGCGGTGCTCCTCCTGACACTCTACCCGTTGCTGGCCGTGGCGCCGCTCGCGGCGTTTGCGATCCTACATCGAGGCTCCGATCACTTGGGCGGCGCGGAGGTGGGCGTCGATTGCGCCGTCGTCGGCTTCACCATCCTCGCGCTTCAGTTCGTGCTCACCGCCCGGCTGTCCTGGGTGGAGGCGCCGTTCGGCCTCGACGTGCTCCTCGTGTTCCACAGGGTGATGGCGCTGGTCGCGACCGCGCTCCTCTGCGTGCATCCGGTTCTTGTCGCGCGGGACGAGGGATGGCCGCTGCTCGTCGGGTGGCATCCCCCGTGGACCGTTTGGGTCGGCCGCGCCGCGCTCGCGGTGCTGCTCGGGCAGGTCATCGTCGGTCTGGGGCGCCGCGTCATCCGCCTTCCCTACGAACGGTGGCGGCTGCTGCACCATTCCACCGCTCTGACCCTGTTGGCCCTCGGGTTCATCCACAGCGTGGCGATTGGCGACGACATGCACGGCGGCGTTCTCCTTGTCTGGTGCACCCTCCTGGCCGTCGCCTTGGGGTCTTGGCTCTACGGTCGAATCGGCCGACCCAGCCTCTTGCTCCGCCACCCATGTCGCGTGCTCGAGACGAAGCGGGAAGGACCGCGGGTCTGGACGCTGACTCTGGCTCCCCAGGGGGGCGGCGCATTCCATTTCGCTCCCGGACAATTCCAGTTCCTACGTCTGCACGGCTCCGAGGTCTCCTCCGAAGAGCATCCTTTCACGATCGCGTCGAGCCCCGCGCGGCCGGACCGGATCAGCCTCACGATCAAGGAGAGCGGCGACTTCACCGGCGGAATCAGCCGCGTCCGCCCCGGAGACTACGCCACGGTTCATGGACCGTTCGGCCGCTTCTCGCACACCTTGCACCCCCATGAAGGAGATCTGGTGTTCGTCGCGGGCGGGGTCGGGATCACGCCCTTGATGAGCATGCTGCGCTACATGCGAGACCGGTCCGAGTCGAGGCGGATCGTGCTCCTGGTTGCGTGCCGAACCGCGGCGGAGCTGTTGTTCACCGACGAATTGGACGCGATGGAGGTGGGCGGGCGTCCGGCACTGAAAGTCGTCCCTGTGCTCGACACGGCACCCCCGTCCTGGGTGGGTGAAACGGGGCCGCTCGACTTCGACCGGCTCGCCCGCCTTTGCGGGGGCGTCAAAGGCAAGGCCTTCTACCTGTGCTGCCCGCCGGCAATGATGGAGGCGCTGATCCGCGGGCTCAGGCGCGCGGGGGTGAGTCCCCGCCACATCCACGCGGACTACTTCTCACTCTGAAGCTCGTGCGAAAAGGAGGAGAGCCATCATGCAGCGTTTTCGATGGATGAATCTGTACGTGGTCCTTGTCACCGGCGCGCTGGGATGCGCGATCGCCGTCGTTTCCATCCTGCGGCGAGCGGGTTAGAGTAGCATTCCACCCGCCAGCAGATAGGATTCGAAGGAGCCGACCGGCTTGGCCGACATCCAGGCTCCGAGGAACTCGGACTTCAGGCCGGCCCTCAGGAAGATCTCGAGTGCGCCGGAATTCACGCCCGGCACGATCACGACCAGGTTCTCGGCCCCCATGTCCCGGGCGGCCTCCTGGAGCGCCCACGCCAGGCCCGCGCTGAAGCGCGGATCGGTGACGCAGGCTGGACCCACGCGTCCCTTCTCGGTGACGATGGCGTACCCGATCGTCGCGCCCCGAGCCCGCACGAGGAAGAACCGCGCCCCCGGGATGCCCATCACGAAGCGAATGTCGGCGTCCCGGCGGGCCGCGCGAAAGACGCGGTCGAACCGCGCCGCGACCGTGAGCATCCGGCGCGACGTCTTGCCGACCTCGCCGATCGGCACCAGCCCCACGGTCCGCCTGGGACGAGGCAGCCGTTTCGGCGGACCCTTGAGGAGATAGAACATCCCTCGCGGGTACATCCCGAACTTGAGGTAGAGCGCCTGAGCGCGAAGGTCGAGTGAGGCGTACACGCACCGGACCGCGGATGCCGGAGGTCGCGGCTTCTCGAACGCGCGGGTCAGCACCCGCCGTCCCACGCCCTTGCTCTGAAGCGAAGGCAACGCCCAGAACATCGAGAGAAAGTGTGTCCGCCCGCGCAGGATCGTGAATGCGAACGCGACGACCCGCCCGTCCCGCACCGCGACCTGGAAGCCCTTGGGGTCGGTCTTCTGGAGATGGGCGAGCGGGGGAACCATGTCGCGGACCCGGAACGTCGGGGGCGCGGTCCCGAGCCTCCGGGACAGGTCGGTCGCGGAGCGCAGGAAGACGCGCACGCAGCCGGCCATGTCGTCCGGACGGGCCTGGCGGAAGAGGATCCGTGCCGATTTCATCGCGGTAACGTACACCGAGGACGAGCTACCGCGCGAGAGTCTCCTAGGGAGTGCCTGTCGCCGGCGGCGCCTGACTCAGCGCCTGCTGCACGCGCGTGACGAGCGAGGGAGGCAGCTTCGAATAGTGGAGCGCGGGCGCGAACTCCTGCCCGGAAGTCAGGATCCAGCTCGCGAACTCGACGACGACCTTCCCTTTCTCCTTGTCCCGCGGGTTCCGAGGAATCAGAAGCCACACCGTCCCCGAGATCGGGTAGGCGTCCTTCCCCGGCGGATTCGTGATCGAATAGCGGAAATCGTCGGGCACCTGGGCCGAGGCCGCCGCGGCCGTCACTCCCTCGGGCGTGGGACGGATGAACGCGCCCGACGAGTTCTGGATGCTCGCGTACGGGATGTTGTTCTGGTCGGCATAGGTCATCTCGATATAGCCGAGCGCGCCCGGCGTCTGCCGGATCATCCCGGCCACGCCGTCGTTCCCCTTCGCCCCGATTCCCGTCGGCCATTCGACCGATGTGTTCTTCCCGACTTTCGTCTTCCAGGCGGGGCTGATCTTCGAGAGGTAGTCCGTGAAGATGTACGTCGTCCCGCTGCCGTCCGAGCGGTGCACGACCGCGATGTCCGTGGCCGGAAGCCTCTGGCCGGGGTTCGCCCTCACGATTGCGGGATCGTTCCATTTCTTGATCGTGCCCATGAAGATATTCGCGAGAACGGAGGGGGTCAGGCGGAGCTCCCCCGTGTAGCCGGGCAGGTTGTACGCCGCGACTGTAGCTCCCATGACGACCGGGACGTGAAGGATCGGACCCACCTTGGACTGCGCGATCATGCTGTCGCTCATGGGCCCGTCGCTTCCCCCGAAATCCACGGTTCCCTCGGAGGTCTGGCGGATTCCCCCACCCGAGCCGATCGGCTGATAGTTGATCTGGACGTCGGGTTTCACGTTGGTGTACTCGGCCGTCCACTTGGACATGATCGGAAAGACGAAGGTGGATCCCGCACCGTTGATCTGGATCTTGGCTTGCGCGGGCGCGGAGTCTTCTTTCTTGGAACAGGATGCTACGGAGGCAACCAGCGTGAGGACGAGTCCTGCTCTGGCGATCCGGTTCATGCGCTCTCCCATGGGGACTCCTCTCGAGATCGATGAACTTCCTCGTGCGGGGTCGGACATCCATTCTACCCGCCCGAGACCCCCCGGGTCAGCATCGCAGGAAGCGGGAATAATCGTGTAAGGATCGGAAGTTACAAAGATGTTACAGCCGGTATGGTTTCGTTCCGCTATCGCGACAGCGCGGTCAAACGTCCGAGGAGCTCGCTCAGGACGAACAGCACGAGGAGGGACGCGATGACCCCCGCGATCCGTCCCTTCCACCCTCTCGCCGCGAGGGCGGTGCCGTGGAAGGCGAGAAACGCGAAGGCGCAGTACCAGACCCCCCGGATGAGGATGGGGCGATAGTCGTCCGTCGCGTAGGTGAGATGAGCGTCGCCGACCGCCGAAAGCCCGGCGATCGCGCCGAGCACCGAGAGAGACCAGGTGAGGAAGGTTCGGATCGTGGTTGTCTTCGCTCGCATGGCTCCCCGGTCTATCGGCGGAACCTCCCGTCGTGTTTACTGGAACGACGCGATCGGGTAAGGTTTCGAAGTCCATGAACTTCCCCGCACGCTCCTGCGTAGCCGCGCTTCTCGGCGTCGCCCTGATCTCGACCTCCCCGCTCGAGCGCCGGGGCATCGTCACCGTGCCCCGAATCCATCACCGCGGGGACGTGGAGCGGTCCGGTTCCTACCATTACCCCGCCATCCGGACGCTTCCGCGGGTGAAATGGACGAAGAGCCAGGGCACCCTCTTCATGGGAACGCCTCTGTCCACGAAGGGCAAGGTGTACAGCGGCGGCTCGGACGGGACCCTCTACGCCTTCGACTCGCAGACCGGGAGCGCCATCTGGTCCGCGTCCGGCTTCGACGCGATCGAGAACGCGACGGTCATCGCCGGCGACATGATCGTCGCCGGCGGAGGGAACGGAGCGGTCCGTGCGCTGGACCGTCGCACCGGGAAGGTGATCTGGTCCTACGATGCGGGCGTCATGGTCTCCACCGCGCCCCTGGTGGTCGGCGATCTGGTCTATGTCGCCACCTTCCAAGGGCTTCACGCGCTGGATCTCAAGTCCGGTGAGCGGAAGTGGCTGGCTCCGGTGGGCGACGCTCCGACCTTCGTGAGCTACCCGGCGTCACACAACGGGGCCGTGTTCCTCAGCGCGGGCTCCACGCTCTACGCGTTCGACGGGGCGACGGGCCGGGAGCGGTGGCGAGTCTCATCCCCGAAGCAGTTCTGGTCCCTCTGCCTCGGGGACCGGCTGCTCTACGTGGGGAATTCGGATGGGAATCTGATCGCGTACGACCAGACCAACGGACAGGAGCGCTGGCGATTCAAGTCCTCCTATCCGACTGCGGACGAGATCTGGTCCGCTCCGGCCGTCGCGGCCGGGTTGGTGTACGTCGGGAGCCGCGATCAATCGATGGTTGCGGTGGACGCCCTCACCGGGGAAAAGCGCTGGGGGTTTCGAACGAGCGGCGAATCGGTGGGCGACCCCGTGGTGAGCGGCGGCATCGTCTACTTCAGCGACAGCAACCACGCCCTCCCGATGGGCACGAGACGCCTCTACGCGCTCGACGCCGGGACCGGGACGGAGATGTGGAGGTACGAGGTGAGGAGTACCCTGTTGACGACGCCGGCCCTGGGCCAAGGGGTCATCTACGAGACCATCACCGGCCAGGTGATGGCCCTCACGCCGCGGTAGGGATCAGCTACCCTCCAGCGCCAGCTCAGCCAGGAACTCCTCCACCGTCAGGCTCTCACCGGCGCGCAAGGCCGCCTCCAGTTCCTCCTCGGAGGCGTCGCCCCGTATCTCATCCCAGTAGGAACGGATCACCTGATGGGTCTCCGCCCTGTTGGGATCGTGCGCGCGCGCGAACCCGATCCAGGCAAGACCCCTCGCGCGATCGCCGCTTCGCAGCTTCAGGATCCCGTGATGGACCGGCGGCCCCGTCGGCGGAATGCCGAGGCCCTTCAGCGTCTCGACCACGGTCCGGATCCACTGGCGCGCTTCGGCGTCCCGGCCCGCGCGAACGCAGATATCGGCCATCGTGGCTTCGCCGGTCGGCAGGAGCGACGTCGCCCCGATCTCCTTCGCGAGGGAAATCGCTTCCTTCGCGAGGCGTTCCGCGACCTCGAGGTTGCCGTCGAGAGAGTACAAGCCGGCCATGTTGCCGATCACCATGCCCTCATTGAGACGCTGCCCCAGCTCTCGATTGATATTGAGAGATTGCTGGAACGTGGCCATCGCCTTTTTCATGTCGCCCTCGAGCTGATAGGCGATCGCGAGCGAATTCAGGCCGTGCGCCTCCTGGGATTTGTCCCCGATTTTCCGCGCGAGCTCCACGCTCTCTTCGCCGTACGCCCTGGCCTTGCCAGGATCCTTCTGGACGCTCGCGTTGCCCATTTGACGGAGGTTGAAGACCAGGGCATTCATATCGCCGGTCTTGCGCGAGAGCTCCAGCGCCTCGCCCACATACCGGATCGCGCCCGTCTCGTCGTTCATCCACATCGAGACTCTCCCGAGCTGTCCCAGGATGTTCGCCTGGAGGCCGAGATCTCCGGTCGTTCGAGCCCCATCCAGGAGCGGCTTCAGAATCTCCATGGCGCCCGCGTAATTGCCACGAACGCTCTCCAGCTGCGCGAGCATGGATTCGATCCGCATGCGCTGCTCGGCGTGCTTGGTCCCGATCAGGAAGTCGCGGGCCCGCTGCAGGACCGCTGCGGCTTCGTCATACGTCGCGACCTGAATGCTCCGCTCTCCCGCCTTGGCCAGATGGGCGGCGGCCAGGGACGGCTCCTCCGCGCGGGTATAGTGCTCGGCGACGAGGAGCGTGTGCTCTCCCGAGCGCTCCCCGCCGATCTCGAGCAGCCAGTCGCCCGCGAGCTTGTGGAAGGCACGCCGCTGGCGTGGGATCACCGTCTCGTACGTCACGTCGCGAAGGATCGCGTGGCGGAAGACGTATTCCACCGTCCCCGCGAACCCGGACTCCTCCCGCTGCAGGATCATCTCGCGGTCGCGGAGATCCTCGAGCATCGTGTGGACCTCGTCAGACTTGATGCCCGCGGCCTCGCGACTCAGGTGTATGGCCGCGGCATCCCAGAAAATGCGCCCGACGACCGAGGCTCGTTGCAACAGCTGGTACAGCTGCGCCGGGAGCGTATCGAGGCGGGCCTGAAGGACGCCCGTCAGGGTCGCGGGAACCCGAACCGTCGAGAGGCGGGTCGTGTCGATGGACCAGGCCTCCTCGCCCTTCAGGATCACGCGATCGTCGATGAGCGCCTTGATCAGCTCCTCGATGTAGAAGGGGTTCCCGTCGGCGCGGTCCACGACCAGGTCCCGGAGCGCGGTCGGAACCTCGGGCACGTGCTTCAGGAGCTCGCGCACGAGCCGCCGGCTGGAGAGCTGCGAGAGCGGCTCGAGCTGGATGCGCTCGTGGAAGCGCTGCCCCTCTCCCCACTGCGGCCGCCGCTCGTAGAGGCTCGGTCGCGCCATGCAGAGGACGAAGAGCGGCAGGTCCACGTTGTCCCGCACCAGGTTGTTGATCAAGTCCAGCGACCGATCGTCGGCCCAGTGTATGTCCTCGATGTG
>Ga0075423_10002871_pt1 | contig 15766 bp, 18 predicted proteins | sample SoiMethybrSBSTD2_FD_80114 | JGI IMG/M metagenome (GOLD analysis project Ga0075423, IMG submission 80114) | Bulk soil microbial communities from a Populus tree surrounding site in Tennessee, USA - Soil MetaG P. TD hybrid SBSTD2 | ecosystem: Environmental > Terrestrial > Soil > Tree plantation...
ACGATCGAGGGCAGCCGATCGGGCAATACGCTCCGCGTGTCGATCGTCGACGACGGACCTGGGACTGGCGACGGATCGCGGAGCAACGGCAACGGACGGATCGGTCTCACCAACACGCGCGACCGTTTGCGCGTGCTCTACGGAGACCGCGGCCGGCTGGAGCTCGTCGACGCTGTGGGCGGAGGGACCCGGGTGATCGTCGAGGTACCGTATCGACGAAGGCCCGGACACGCCGATTGAAGGCGCGTCCGGGCAGCATTCGGGAAGGGTCGGAGACGTTAGGCGGAAGGCGGCGACCCGCGTCGGCCGCCACTCATTCCGCCTTCCCGGCCCGGTGCGTGCAGCATCTTGTCGCTCGCTTCGAGCTGCTTCTCCAACATGTCGTACGCTTTCTTCTTCTGGGGTTCCTTGAGCAGGACGACAGCGCTGTCCCGGGCCGTCTTGTTGTTCGCGCGGAGCTGTATGAGCGTATCGTAGAACGACTGCCGGTTCTCCATCAAACCGGCGCGGCCGCCGTCGGACCCTGTGCTCCGCGTGAAGCCGCCTGATGGCGGCTTGAAGGTGTTGTGCAGGGAGTCCACACGCTGGTAGTACGGCCCGTTCTCCGCTCGGAGCGACGCGTCGAGACCGTGCAGCGCGGCGATCTGTGTCTTGTCGAGCTTGAGCTTCTTGTGGTTGTCGAGCAGCAGCTGCACAGGATCCTGCTGCTCGACGTCCTTGGCGGAGGGGTTGGGCGGTGCCTCGAACGTCCGGCCCATCCCGCCAGCGCCGTGGCCCCCACCCATCCCACCGCCGCGCCCACCCGTCCCGCCTCCGCCGCCCGGGTATTGTGCCGACGCGGCCGTCCCGGCGACGACGAGAAGCAGGACAGGAAACGCGCGCACAATCGATTGGATCACGGGTCTCGTCGGCAAGTGGGAGAGCGACGGTTGCCTAACGACTATCTATACCAGCACGCAAGTAGCGACCGCCGGGACTGCCAGCCGGAGCCGGGGGACGGCTTCGACATGCTGGCAGGAACTGTTCACGCCTACCGGCTCTGGACGGTGACGCTCCCGGTCGGTCCTGCCACCTAGTACAGCGTGCGCGAAGAATGTGTTGGCGACACTCGATAGAGCATTAACGACGAAGGTGCCCGAAAGTCCTACGCGAAGGCTTCCTCCTGCCGTAAGGGTATGTCTAGCCCCCCGTGTTCATATGAGAGCACCGCACCCGAGCCAACAGGCGACGGGGCTATGCGGTATCCCATACGGAAGGGCAACGATGGTGGGTGGCTTCGGGGTGGCGGCGGCGGTTCCGAGCGAGCCGCACGACGACGAACGCGAGCTGGTAATCCGGGTACAACACGGCGACCGTGAGGCGTTCGACGAGCTCGCCCGCCGCCACGCCAGGCGAGCCTTCGCCATAGCGTACCGCATTCTCCGGCACATGCAGGACGCCGAGGACCTCGTTCAGGAGTCGTTTCTCGCTGCACTCGACGGGATCGGCTCGTTCGACCCGACTCGGCCATTCGCACCTTGGTTCTTCAAGATCGTCGTCAATCGCGCCCTCAACGCAGTGAGCGCGCGATCCACGCGGGAGCGGCGTGTGACCGTCACACATCTCTGGAGCAGCGAAGCCGCCGCGGTCGATTTCGATCCGGCCGAGCGTTCGGAGATCCGCCAGCGCTTTCAGCAGGCGCTCACCGCCCTCCCGCAACAGCAGCGACTCATCGTCGAGCTGTCGGACGTCGACGGTCGGTCGAGCACAGAGATCGGCGAGATGCTCGACCTCCCACGGGGAACGGTACGGTGGCATCTGCATCAGGCGCGAAAGACGCTGCGCATCGCGCTGGCAGATCTCTTCGAGCGTACCCCATGAACACACCAGATCGTCCGCCACTTCCTCGCCCAAAGGACGAACGCACGTCGAGCTACGCACGAACGTTGATCGACGCGAGCGGCCTTGTCCCGTACGAGCGCGTGGACTGGGAGGCGTTTCACACGAGGCTGGCGGCGCGTGCGGAGCTTTCCCTGGCTCGCCTCCGGCACCCACGTCTCGCCCCGGTTGCGTCCGGTCGCTCGCTCGTGTCGCCTGCGAGCGATCTCCGGGTCGCGCTCGCGTGGTGGGAATACGCGGCGCGCTGGTCGCGATTCGTCGTCAGCGCGTCGGTCGCGGCCGGTGTCGTGCTCATTATGGTAGTGCGCAGCTCACCGAAAGAGGTGGTGGAGACGATGGTCGCGAGTGCCACCGCGGGACCCTACCAGGTGGAGGGCACCCGCGCCGTCTTCGAGTCCGCCGCGCTCGGACGGGGATCGAAATGGACCATCGACTCGGCCCTGCTGCCCAGCGTTGCCGAGCTGCTCGTCCCGTTAGGCAGGCGAGACCCATCGCGATGACGGACCGGGGCTCGAGCTTCGTCGCCGGGGTTGCGATGGCCGCCATGTTCGCCGTTGGCGTGGCATTCGGCATCGCGCTCGATCACCGCGTGCTGCACCGGCGCCCGCCGCGCGTCGCGTTCGGCGGAAATCCCGCGTTCGGGCGACCGCCGTTCATGGTGCCACCGGCAATGCCCGGCACCGGCCGGCCGCTTTCGCCTAACGCGATCGGGCCCGGCCCGGAACGCGCCGTCGACGCCTTCGCGCGTGACCTCGCGCTCTCGCCGCAGCAGCGCGCGCGAGCCGACTCGATCCTCCGGCACGAGTTCGAGGCGGCGAACGCCATTCGCGAGGAGACGTGGCCGCGAATGGAGGCCGTGATGAACGACACCCGCCAGAAGCTCGACAGTCTGCTCACGCCGGAGCAGCGCGAACGATATCACGCCCTGTTGACCGAACAGGAACAGCGGTTCCGGGCGCGCGACCCACGACGCCCGCTGTTTCCACAACACCCTCGCTAGACGCTCCCGATGCTCATGCCCGCTCGCGTAGCCGGAATGCTGCTGGTCCTCGCCGCAGCAGCCCAAGCCCAACGACCCGGCGACGCTCCGGGACCCGGTGATCGGCCTGCCTTCGGGATGCTGGCAGGGATGCCGGGCAGAGACGGCGCCAGCCCGATCGGCGCCACGGCTGATTTTCTTCTGGCGCACACCGGCGATCTCGCTCTCACCGACGCGCAGGTCGTTCGACTCGCCGCCATCTCGCGCCGCACGGAAGCGCGGCGCAAGGCATTCGCCGCCCGCTTGGATTCTGCTCGATCGGCCGCCCGGCCGACCCCCGGTGACTCGTCGAATGCGCCTGGTCGCGGCCGCCGTCCGCCCGGACCGTCGGCCACCCAGCTACAGCAGGCCCGCGACCAGATGCATGCGGACGTGCGGGATGCGATTGCCGTGCTTACGCCCGACCAGCAGGCCAGCGCCTGGATGATGATCGCCGGCGGGCCGGCGTTAGGCGCCATGCCACGCGGACCGATCAGCCGACCCCCGGCGCCGCGCGACGTACCTCGCCGTCCCGAAGGGGACGCGCGTACCGAACCCTGACGACAGCAGGTGGTGACAACGTGGAGCACCATGGACAGCTCGAACGTCGCCGGCCAACAGTTCCGGATGCGACGCCTCTTCAGCCACCGCGCTTCGAGGCCGGCGGCGTGATTCGCGCGATCATCGTCGATGACGAACCGCTCGCCCGGCGCGGCATTCGCGCGCGCCTCGAGCGCGCCACCGGCTACACCATCGTGGCCGAGTGCGCGAATGGCACCGAGGCAATCGCCGCCATCCGCCAGCATCAGCCGGCCGTCGTGTTCCTCGACGTGCAGATGCCGGGCATCGACGGCTTCGGTGTGATCGACGCGATAGGCGCCGAGCAGATGCCGGTCGTGATCTTCGTGACCGCGTTCGACAATCATGCGCTCAAGGCGTTCGAGGCGCACGCGTTCGACTACCTGCTCAAGCCCATCGACGACGTCCGGTTTGCGACGACGATCGAGCGCGCGCGGCACCGTGTGGTCGAACGGGAGGAAAGCGGAGTCGCCCGTCGCCTCGCCGCGCTGATGCACGACATTCGCCCCGCGCTCGAGGCTGACCAGGGCGCTGCACGGCACGTCGATTCCCCCGACGCGGCGGCTGCGCCGGTGAATCGCATTGTCGTGCGCGAGCGCGATCGCGTGCTGCTCATCGACGTCGGAGACATCGATTGGATCGGCGCCGACGGCGACTACGTGCGGGTCCACGCGAGTGGCAAGAGCCACCTGATTCGGGACACGATGATCGCGATGGAGCAGCGGCTCGACCGGGGGGCGTTCTTGCGTATTCACCGCTCGACCATCGTGAACACGTCACGCATCCGGGAGCTGAGGCCGTACTCGAGTCGGGAGTACGCCGTGATTCTCCGGGACGGAACGCGGTTGCGACTGAGTCGCCGGTATCGCGAGCGCCTGCGCACGCATTTCGGTGAGTTCCTCTGACCCATCAGCTGTCGCAGGAGATAACTCATCTAGAACGGGCGACGGGCGACGGGCGACGGGCGACGGGCGACGGGCGACGGGCGACGGGCGACGGGCGACGGGCGACGAAAGCATGTCATCCCGAGCCGTCAGGCGAGGGATCCTCATCGTCCCGATAGAGAGGCCGGTGTCCCAAATATGGTGTCGGGTGTGGCCGCTGAAGGTCCGCTCTCCGCACGAATGGGATGCCGGTTTCTGACCGAAGTCCGAATACGTCGCCCGGCCCGTTCGTCGCGCGTCAGGGCCCGCTCATCGCGTGGTGATCCCCGGCAATCGACTCGGCGTCGTTGATCGGAGACGGTGCGCGTAACGTCGGCATCGACACCCAGCCAACGCGCAGCGCGACGGTCGCCCGCGTGAGGGGCTGTAATTCTACCCGACAGCAGGGCAGAAATGCGTCTTTGCTTTCAGTGCCCCAGGTATGCGATCTCGGTCGCCTTGATCGGGCTCGCCCCGCTCATCACGGTACCGCTCCGCGCGCAATCCGAGGACCGCGACGCCGTGCGGCGCGCGGTGCTCGATTACGTGGAAGGTTTCTACGAGGGTGATTCGGCGAAGCTCGCCCGCAGCGTACGTCCCGAGATCTTCAAGTACGGATTCTGGAGGGCACGTGACTCGACGCGTTATGCGGGCGAGCAGATGAAGTACCAGGAGTTCTTCGACTACGCGCGCCGGGTGAAGCAGAACAATCGACAGGCGCCGCCCACGGCCCCGAAGACGGTCGAGGTGTACGAGGTCCAGAACCAGACCGCCAGCGCGAAACTCACGGCGTCCTGGGGCACCGACTATCTATTGTTAGGCAAGTACGACGGGAAGTGGATGATCTCGAGCGTCATGTGGCAAAGCCCACCGTAACTGCCGGGGACGGGCGACGGGCAGCGGGCGACGGCTAAGAGGCGGAAACCCCTTAGGAAGCTCATCTCGACAGAGAAGAGGCTCTATGCGAGATGAGCGTCCCGAGGGTTTCCCGTCGCCGGTCCCCCGCCGCCCGTCCCCCGTCGCCCGTCCCCTGTCTATCGACTCGTCGTCGGCGCCTTGGACTTGTCGAGGTACGGGCGAAGCCACCACTCGAAGAACACCCACGTTCGGTTCCACGAGTCGATCTGCTCCGGCGAATCCACGCGCTCGAGCGTGTTCGGATCCACACGCCGGCTGAACGCGTGGCCGCCTGACGAACCCCACGTCGGCGGGTCCACGTAAATCTTCGTCTCCGCCAGGTCCGGCTTGAGGGCGCGCAGCTTCCACACGAGCTGCTGGTCCTCCACGTAGTTCACATCGAGATCGTTCGTCGCGACGTGCACGAGAATCGGCACGTTCAGCTTCTCTACGTGGTAGAGCGGCGACCGCTTGATGTACTCGTCAGGCTTCTCGAACGGCAGACCGCCGATCGACGGCTCCGTCGCGTAGCTTCGCTGGTAGTTTGGCCCCTTGTAGCTCAGGCGGAATACCAGGTTCGTCACCGGGACAATCGCCGCGCCCGCCTTGAAAGGCGTTTCCTCTCGCATGACGAGATGCGCCGTGATGAATCCGCCGTGGCTCCAGCCCATGACGCCCACGCGGTCCGGATCGACGTAGGGCAGTGTCTTCAGGTAGTCGTAGGCGGCCATCACGTCGTCGAGCTCCTTGCCGCCGTAGTCGATCGCGTTGTAGTGCGCCGCCCCGTATCCGTTACTGCCGCGATAGTCGGGCGTGATGATGACGTACCCTCGCTGTACCGCCTCCTTCACGAACGGCAGCATCGCCTCGTTCCAGTCACCATGCACTCCACCGTGCACCCACACCATCGCGGCGTGGCCGCGCGCGCCGCGCTTCGCGAGAGGCGTGAACAGGTAGGCCGGTACGTCCATGTCGCCCGCGCGACTCCTGTACTTCACCTTGCTGAACTCCATGACACCTTTGCTGCGCGCGGCGTAGACGCTGTCGGTCCTGGCCTTGGTCGCGATGTCACGCTCGAAGTTGCGCGACGGATGGTCCTCGGGGTCCGTGCTCACGTACAGCGACTCGGCCCGCGCCTGATTGATCTTCACCGGGCGTCGCGCCGGCCGTTCCCCGGTGCCCGGCGTGCCGGGTCGCGTGGGCGTCGCCTGCTGGGCGAGCGACACCGACGCGGCGAACGTCGTGAGGAAAGCGGCAGCAAACGCAGCCCGCGCCAGCGTCACCAACGGCGTCATCGAATCGGTCTCCCTGGGGAAGGTCGAGCACGAATATGGCGGGTTCACGGAATTACAACGAGCGTGCGGGGCCAGCAAGGAACCAGGAGACTTGCGGGAGCTGTACGATGGTCTCACCGTAGGTACGCGCGATGCTGCGTTTCCGCTCGCGAGCGGGGTTCACCCGCAGGAGTAGGAGGTCTCACATGCTCGGTCGCATCGGCGTTCTCGGCTTTCTCGGCATCATCGTCTTCGTGGCGTGGGCGATAGGGTGGATCGGTTTCGGGCTCCACGAAGGCCACTACCACCTCTTGTTCGTCGTCGCCGTGGCGCTGATGATCGCCCAGGGAGTGAGACGAGTCGCGCGATGAGCCGCGGCTGGTGGCTGGCTGCGCGTCCACGAGCAGTCAGCCGCCGGCTGCTGTTGGCGTTCATCCTTGTCTGCATTGCATGCGACAAGGATCCAACATCGCGAGAGTCGGTCGCGACGCGCGCGTACCGCATGGGCTTCTCGGCCATCCCGCCGACTGCGGACGCGGCGACGGCGGTGGCGAGCCTCGACATGTGGAGCACGCGCGCCGACGCGGCCATCATGCACGTCGACGTGCAGTGGGCCGCCATGCTCGCTGGCACGTCGGCCGCCGTGGCCGCGCGTGCGAACGCGTTCGATCTCGCGAACTACTACCGCGCGCACAACCTCCCGATCGTGCTCATGCTCGACGTCACGAACGGCCTCGCGCGCAATCAGGAAGCGCCCGAGCTCGTCGCGGCAGGGCGGAGCATCACCGAGCCCGCCATTCAGCAACTCTACCGGGATTACGTCGTCGCGATCGTCGATGTCGTTAGGCCGACGCACATCGGCCTCGCGGCCGAGACGAACCTCATCCGGGCGGCGGCCCCCAGGGCGGTGTACGACGCCGTCGTGGCGATGACGAACGCAGCCGCCGCGGACCTTCGCGCTCGCGGCAGCGCAACGCCGCTCTACGTCAGTGTGCAGGTCGAGACGGCGTGGGGCCGACTGGCGGGCGCCGGGCCTTTCACCTACGTCGGCATCGACGACGACCTGCGAGACTTCCCGTTCATCGGCGCGCTCGGCCTGTCGTCGTATCCGTATCTCGGCGGATTCGCGACGCCGGACGACATTCCGACCGACTATTACAGCCGGCTGGCCGGACCACGAAGCCTGCCGCTGATGGTTGTCGAAGGCGGTTGGACGTCCGGGTCATTGGGGACGTTCCAGTCGTCACCACAGACGCAGGCTCGTTACATCCACCGGCAGTCCGAGCTCCTCGACGCCGCCAACGCTGAAGCGGTATTTCAACTGACGTTCACCGACCTCGATGTGACGAGCATCCCGCAGCCGCCCGGCTCCATCCTTCCGCTCTTCGCCTCGCTCGGAATGGTGGACACGCGGCTCCAGCCCAAGCCGGCCCTCGCCGTGTGGGACAGCCTGTACGCCCGCCGTCGCCAGTAGACTCCAAAACACGTTAGGCGTGATTCCCGATGCACATCCAATACGTCGTCCTCTGCGACCAGGTCATCATCGCGAACGATGGAAAACCATCGCTCATCGGCATCCTCAACGAGCTTCAGACCAACGCCGTTCCGCTGAATATCCCACGGCTCGCGTTCGCCGCGCGTATTCTCTTCACCGCGGACGAGACCGGCATGTCCCATCGCGTGGAGGTGGCCATCACCGATCCGGCGGGAAAGGAAGTTGGCCGACCGGGTGGCGATATCTCGCTGCCAAGCGCGCCCGGTGCCGTCGATTCGATTGCCGTCGACCTCCCGCTCCAGTTCGATCTCCTCGAGCTTGCGTCGGCAGGTCGCTACACCTTCCTGCTTCACATCGACGGTACGCCGGTCGGGGCCGCGCAGCTGAACGTCCGTCAGGTGAGCGCCGCCTAACGTACCGATGTGTGCAGCGCGCCGGGAACTCAGGGTGAACCCCCGTTGCCCGACGATCCGTGGATCGGTCTAGATGGAAACAGGGCGCGAGGCGCGCAATGCACACCCGGGCGGACGAGCTGCGAGGGGTACTCACGGCGTACAAACAGGTCATGGAAGCATCGTGGCCGGAGTTGCATCTGACCATCGCCGAAGGATCGCGGCGCTGGCCCCACCTGGGCGAGAAAGAGCTGGACGCGGAGCTTGCCAGCGTCGTCGCGCGGTCGTCGACGTCAGGATCGTCCGTGCGCGTCTTTTGGAAGCTCGGTCCGAAGTTTCAGTTCGCGGGATGCAACGAGCTGTTCGCTCGAGACGCCGGATTGTCGGCGACGGAGCTGATCGGAGCAGATGACTTCGACCGCCGGCTTCCGTGGATGAACCAGGCCGCGAAGTATCGTGCCGACGACCGTGCCGTGACCCGGAGTGGAACGGCGAGCCTGGACATCATCGAACGCCAGACGTCCTCCACGGGGGAGATCACCTGGGTACGGGCCGGCAAAGCGCCGATTCTCGACGCGGACGGGACGGTCATCGGAATCCTCGGCATGTACGAAGTCCTCGACAGCGACACGGGCAGTCGGCTCTTCGGCGACCAGCAGATCCGCAAGGCGAAAGCGCGGAAGGTCTGACGCGCCCCAACGGCGTGTCGCTGCGCTTGGAAGGTCGAGCGGCCCGCCTACTTCCGACCGCGACCCAGCTCGGAATCGTATCGGAGCTCCGACACCCCTGCCAACGGGTGCGTCAGCGGCGGCGCCGGGGACGCGCCGAGCACATAATGGTCGAGGAACGCGATCGCGTACTCGTTGATCTCCTCGTGTGCGCCGCGGCGAAGGTCCGTCCACGCCAGATGCCCCGCGCGTTGGAAATCCACGAAATACTTGGGTGACGGCGAGGCGTCGTACACGCCACCCTCGCGACGGAGCGAGGGCGTAATCCCGAAGTCGAGCGTCCCGCCCTGGTACATGACCGGCGCCGACAGCCCGCCTAGCGTCCGGTGCACGAGGTAGGGTTGTGTGTACGGCGACAGGGCGAGCACCGCCTTCACGCCGGCTGTCTTCCACGACGCCCACCCGCCGGCGAGCCCGACGACCGTATACCCGCCTAACGAGTGGCCGACGTAGCCGAGCCGGCCGAGATCGACCCGGGTCGCGAACTCGGGGCTCGTCGCGAGCGCCTCCTGGATCGCCCGAATGTCATCCCGGCGATCGACGAACGAACGATCCGTCCAGCGCTGAGGACTACCGAACGGCTCCTCCGGTCGCCCGCCACCGGACGTCCCGCCATTGCACCGCGCGTCCTTGTGGTTAGGCGCGAACACCCAGTAACCATGCGCGGCCAGCGCCTCGGTCAGGAACTTCGATTGCTGGGCGCACCCGCCGAACCCGTGCGAGAAGATGAGCACCGGCTGGCGGCCACTCCGCGACAGGGGCGGCGACCACACCACGACATCCCGGCCACCGAGCGTCACGCGCTCCTGCGCATGGATCGCTGCCGGTGACATCGCGACCGCACACGTCGCCAGGATGATCCCGAAACTGGGTCGCAGACCTCCCATATTGCTCCAGACGAACGATCCGGGGCGACGTTAAGTCGCAATCCTCACACGCGTGCGGGCAGGTCGAAGTCCGCGACCGCAAGGCTGCCGTCGTGCGTACGCCGCGGTTCGCGCCGCGGCGTCTCGTGCCACCCGGCGGCATCGAGCAGTCGCGCCGTGGTGACGTTCACCACCTCGGTATCCGCGGCGCTGGCGGATGCCGCTGCGGCCAAGTCCAGCCAGACCAGCGCTTCCTCATACGCGAACCGCGCTTCGCACTCGGCGGCAGCGAGCATCGCGTAGCGATACGTCATCGCTCGCTCACCACCCTGCTCCGCATGTCGCGCGACTTCACCGGGGTCGCTCACGGCCCCGCCGGCGGCGATCTCCAGCGCGAGCGCCAGGCCGCGATGCACTTCGCGGCGCCGCGACGTGCCCACCGCATCGCTCACCACGCGCGCGATCACAGGGTGGGCACACCGGTATACGCCGTCTTCCTCGATAGCGAGATGTCGCTCCACGAGCGCGTCGCCGTCGGCGGCGGCACGCAGGCGTGAAAATCCGTGCACGTGTGAGAGGACGTCCGTGCGGCAGCCGCGCGCCGACAACGCGATCGAGATCAACACCCCGCCCAACTCGTCAGGCAGGCACTGGATGCGCTCGGCGATGGCGTCATGGACGCTCAGCGTCGGTACCGCCGTGCCGGCCGACTCCTGCTGGCTCACGATCCATTCGCCTGTCGCAGGATCCACGGTCAGCCACCCCTGCGCGAACAGCGTCTTCAGCAGCTCGACGACGTAGAACGGGTAGCCGGTCGTCACCTCGTGGATTCGCGCGGCAAGCCGGCGAGCGCCCGTCGGCGTACTCACGCGGCCCAACCCGCGCACCAGCTGCCACACATTGTCTTCGGTGAGCGGGCGGAGCGCGACCACGTGTGCCTGCGGAAAAGCGCGAAGCGCGCGAACCAGACGAGCTGCCGGCGTATCCCGCTCCACCGCGCCCGCCGAAAACGTTAGGCACCAGAAGACCGGCGCGCCGTCCAGCCGCCTGATGAGCGAATGCAGCAGCGCACAGCTGTCGGCGTCGCACCACTGCAGGTCATCGACGAGCACAGCGACCGGCGCCTCCTCGGTCAGCGCGATCAGCACCTGTGCAATGCCCTCGAAGAGCCGCCAGCCATCGGCGCCCGTCGGCGCGCTCACGTTCGCCAGGGCGGGGAATCGTGTTCGGAGCTCCGGGACCACACGCGCGACCTCGGCCAGCCATTGCGGGTCGGTGCCAGCGAGTCCGGGTGACTCGATACCCGACCGGAGCGCCTCGATGATCGCGTCGAACGGTGCCCCGCCGCGCACGTCGTACGCGCGGCCGCGAAGGACTGTTCCTCCGGCCGCGCTCACCCACCGAAGCAGGTCCTCGGAGAGCCGGCTCTTGCCCACTCCGGCGTCGCCCTCGATCAGAACGACGCGAGCCGTGCCGTCCGCCGTTTTCCGCCATGCCTCTGTCAGCGCTTCCCATTCTCGATCGCGGCCCACGAGGCTCCCCTGAAACGACGGCGCGTTCTCATACCATTCCTCGGTCGCCTGGCGCTTCGACGGACCCGACTTCGACGCGCGGATTCGCTCGGCCAGCTCGAGTAACTGCGGCTCGGGTCGTTGGCCGGTCTCCGCCGCCAGACGCGTGCGATAGTCGCCGAACGCATCGAGCGCGAGCTCGCGATCGCCAGCCATGAACAGCGCCTCGATTCGCGCGGCGTTCGCCGCAGCCGAAAGCGGCGCGACCGTCGTCCACCGTTCCGCGTGCCGGGCGGCGTCGCGCCATTGCCGCGTGGCGAGAGCGTCGCGGGTGACCGTGGTGAGGACCTCCGTCATTCGCTTCACGAGCGAGGTCCTCGTTCCGTCTGCCCAGTCCTCGAACGCAGCGCAGCGCCGAAGCTGGAGTCCTTCTAGAAAGCGCGAGACCGGGAAGTCGGCGGCCGCGCGCGGGGATTCGCGCGCCAGTCGAAGGAACGTGTTGACGTCGCACTCCACCTCTCCAGCCGCGAGCGAGACCGACGTTCGGTCCACCCGGAGCGCCCCAGGGACCTGCTCGCGAAGGTGGGTGAGCGCTTGCCGGAGTGACGCCTTCGCCTTCTCCTCCGGATAGTCGCCCCAGAGCAGCGCGGTGAGCTCGTCGCGGGTATGAGCGCCTGGCTCGAGCGCGAGATACGCCAGCAAGGCCAGAGACTTCGCGCCGATTGCATCGGCAGCGACACCATTGCCTGCCACTCCCACGCCTCCGCACAGCGTAAGCGACAACGACGGCATGGCCGAGCTCGCACGAGAGAAGGCGCTAACGTACGCGATTTTCACGATCGGCACCAGAGAATTCACGATCGGTTCACGGACGACCCGTATCGTCTCGCCCGCAGTGACTTACCACTCGTCACCAACTCGATCTGATAGGCCAGCCAATGAAGAAAGAGAACGATATCGCGCGGATCGACCTGACCCCTGAGCAGAAGCAGTTGGTCAAGAAGGAGATCGCAAAGGACGCCGAGGCCGTCGAGCTGACCGCGCACGAGCTCGAAGAGCGGATCGCACCGCTGCTCCCCGCCGTCTGATCAGGCAAGACCTCGTCACAGTTTCTCCCACCGTCCCATAATCCTCCACGCGAAAAGGGCTGGCTATGAAAAAGGACCAGGAGATCGTACGGATCGAGCTCACACCCGAGCAGAAGCAGCTGGTGAAGAAGGAGATCGGGAAAGACGCCGAGGCGGTCGAGCTGACGACTCAGGAGCTCGAAGAGCGCATCGCACCGCTTAAGGTGTGATCCGAACGACACCACGACCTCCGTCTGGTTGCGCCATCGGTCGACGGACCGGATCGATGACATTCTCCACCCCCACTGTGGGAGTCTCCCATGAAGAAGGAAAAAGAGATTGTGCGGATCGAGCTGACGCCCGAGCAAAAGCAGCTCATCAAGAAGCAGACGGGAAAGGACGCCGAGGCCGTCGAGCTTTCGGTCAGCGAGCTTGAGGAGCGCATCGCTCCCCTTCTGATGCAGTAGACTCGAGGCCCACGAATCAGGCGAGCGGGCGGGGATATCCCCGCCCGTTTGGCGTATCTCGGCAGATACTGCCGGGATTGCGGCCCGTCACGCCGAGCCGCACCTTAGCCCCCTTCCGCCACTTGTTTGGGGCCCCCAGATGGCAGCCACAGATCCGGCAGTGTTCGCGACTCCGGCTGCCGGCGTCCCGTTGACGCCAGGCCCCGTGGTCGACGTGTGGTTCGCCGCCTCGCTGGACCTCGCCTCGACGCTCGACGTCACCGAAATCGAGCCAAAGCTCCTTCGCGCCGCCTCGACTCTCTTGAGCGCGGATGGCGCATCCCTGTGGCAGATGCATGGCGGCTCTCTGATCTGCCCGATCGCCGTCGGTCAGGGAGCCCAGGGGCTCCTCGGGCGACGATCTGGCGGCGACGATCTCGGGATGCCTCTCGACGGCGAGGAATCCGTCGCGGTCGCCAGCGTCCAGCTCACGTTCGGAGATGTCGGCGTCCTGCGCGTCGCCCGCGACTCCGCCGCCGGCGGTCCGTACACTGTCGCGGAACGTGAGACGCTCGAGCGACTTGCCCGCTCAGCGGAAGTCGCGTGGCGGAATGCCCAACAGGTAGCGTCCAACGACCGCGCCCGTGACCTCGCGCTCGTCATGGAGATGAGCCGCGAGATCGCGTCGACGCTCGACCTCGATCGTGTCATGCGATCGGTGGTGAACCTGGCGATGAAGGCGCTGCCGTTCGACCGTGGCGCGATCGCGTTGTACGAGCGTGGCACCTGTGACATCCGCGCGGTGGCCGGCGCCGAGACCGTCGATCCCGACGATCCCGAGCTGCAGGACCTTGCGGCGCGCTCGGCCTGGGCGGCGGGCATCGGCGAAAGCTTCTACCTGTCCGATCGCACGGAGCCGGCGTCGGACGCGGAGCGCACGTTCCTTCAGATCTTCAGCGACGACCTCGCCGCCGACGGTGTAGCGAGCGGCCTGTACATCCCGCTCAAGGATGATGAGGGTGTGGTCGGCATTCTGGTCCTCGAGTCAGCGAAGACGGATTTCGCGACGCCGCGCCAGCAGGAGCTCGCCACGATTCTTGCGAACCAGGCGACCGTCGCGCTCCGGAACGCGCAGCTCTACAATCAGGTCCCGCTCGCGGACGCGTTAGGCGCCCTGCACGCGCGCAAGGAAGCGTTCTTTGCGCTTCCCAAACAGCGTCGCCTGGCGATGGCGGTCGGGGTGCTGGTCGCGGTCGGAGCACTGACGCTCATCCGCTGGCCGCTGCGTGTGGACGGGACCGCGCCGCAATTTCGCCCCACCGTTCGCGCTGACGTCCGCCCGCTCACCGACGGGATCATCGAGCGCGTGCTCGTACGAGAGGGGACGGCGGTCGAGCGTGGAGCGCCGATCCTACAGCTTCGCGACGCAGAGCTACGGGCAGACTACGAGGCGGCAGCCGCAGCGGCGGTCATCGCCGACCGAGCCGCCGCGAGCGCGGCGAGTCGTGGCGACGCGGCCGAAGAGCGACTGCAACGCATGCGCGCGGACGTGCTTCGCCGCGAAGCGGCGGTGCGGGAAGAGCAGCTTCGCGCCGTGACCGTCCGCGCACCGGTCTCGGGAGTCGTTCTGACGCCACGGCCCGAGGAACGCGTGGGATCGTGGGCGGACGCCGGCAGCGCGGTGCTGGTGCTCGGCCGGACCGACACCCTCGAGCTCGAGTTCGGTGTCGATCAGCGCGACATCGGGCGCGTGCGCGTCGGTGAAGAGGTGCGGCTCCGCGTCGACGCCTTCCCGCAGCGCACATTCACGGGACGCGTCTTTGGCCTGGCGGACGTCGGCGTCGACAGCGCCGGGACGGTCGTCTTTCCGGTCCGCGCGACCGTGCCTAACGCCGATGGCGCGCTGCGCCCGGGCATGGTCGCGTACGCCCGCGTGCTCACGGCGCCCTCGTCCGTCCTTGGTCGCGCGGTGCGCGAGCCCGCGCGTCGCCTTCGTCTCCTCTGGTGGAGGATGTGGTCATGATCGTCGAGCGTGTCCCCGCGGACCGAGTGCGCTCGGGCGCGCTCGTGTGGGCAGCCGCGACCGCGGTGCTCGCGGCCTGCAGCCCCCGCGCGACGGCGGACCCCCGCGCCGCATCGGCCGCGCCTGATACCGCCGGCCTCCTCGTCGCGACCGCGACGGTTCGCGCCCCGCTCCAGCTTCCAGCACAGCTCTACGTCGAGCACGATGCGGCCGTCGTTGCGCGTTCGGCCGGCGTCGTCGACTCGGTGATGACGGAGCTCGGGAGTCGAGTCTCCGACGGGATGACCCTCGCGCGACTCGAGAGCGTCGATCAGGAGCTGGCCGTGGCACAAGCCGAGGCGACCTACGAGAACGTGGGGCGTCTCGTCAACCGGGCGCGCGTGATGACGAAGGCCGGGGGCGTCACGGTCGCGGACTCGGAGCAGGTCGAGTTCCAGTATCGCCAGGCCGATCTCGCGCGGCGGAAGGCGCACCGCGATCTCGAGCTCACGCGCATCGTCGCGCCGTTCGCGGGCGTGGTCACCGCTCGTTATGCGCGACCAGGCCGCTTCGTGGCGGTTGGAGACACGCTCTTTCGCGTGACCGAATCGGGCCCGCTGCTCGCGCGCGTGCGCGTACCGGAAGGCAGCGCGGCTACGATGCGCGTCGGCGACCAGGGGACGGTCGCCG
>Ga0075423_10002872_pt1 | contig 15766 bp, 11 predicted proteins | sample SoiMethybrSBSTD2_FD_80114 | JGI IMG/M metagenome (GOLD analysis project Ga0075423, IMG submission 80114) | Bulk soil microbial communities from a Populus tree surrounding site in Tennessee, USA - Soil MetaG P. TD hybrid SBSTD2 | ecosystem: Environmental > Terrestrial > Soil > Tree plantation...
GGGCGAACCTGGGGCGGCGCCCCACGTTCCATCCGGAGGGGGCGAGGGAGACGGTGGAGGTCCACCTGCTCGACTATGCGGGCCCCTCGCTGCTGGGACGGCGCCTCGCGGTGCGTCTTCGGGACCGCGTCCGGGACGAGCGGAAATTCTCCGGACCGGAGGAACTGGTCCGGCAGATCCGGTCCGATCTCGAATGGATCCGCGCCCGCGCCGCGACATGGTCTTCGACGGCGAATTCCTGAAGCGGCTCGAGGCCCTCCGCGTCGCGGTCCGGCGCGTCCTGCACGGCCGCCGCGAGGGGGAGCGCCCGGGGTCGCGCCGGGGCGGCTCCTCCGTCTTCCACTCCTACCGCTCGTACGCCCAGGGCGACGATTTCCGCTCGATCGACTGGAGCCTGTACGCGCGGCTCGAGACGCTCTTCGTCCGGGAGCGGACGCGCGACGAGGCCCCCACGCTCCATCTCGTCCTCGACGCGACTCCCTCGATGTCGTTCGGATCGCCGCCCAAGCTGGATCTCGCGCGACGTCTCGGGGCGGCGTTGGGATACCTCGTGGCAGGGGAGGGCGGGGAAGTCACGCTTTGGACGGGGACGAACTCCCGGACGTTCCGCGGGGACGGATCGGTGCCGGAATTCCTGGAGGCGTTGGGCTCCGCGGCCGGCGGAGGCCGGCCTTCGGAATCGCTGGCCAGGATCAGCGGGCGCGGGCTCGTCGTCGCCGCCTCCGATTTCTGGGACGAGGATCTGCCCCAGGCGCTCGGGGCCGCGGCCGCGAACCACCAGGTGACGCTCCTGCACATCCTCGCGCGGGAGGAATTTGATCCGCCGATTCGCGGTCGCGTCCGGATCGCGGACTCGGAGTCCGGGGACTCGGCGACGCGCTTCATCGCCGAGGAAGAACTCGCTCGATATCGATCGCTCCTGGAGGAGCACATCGTCGGCTGGCGGTCCTGGGCGATCAAGCACGAGGCTTCCTACCTTCGGGTGGCGAGCGACGAGCCCTTCGAGAAGGTCTGCCTGCTCTACCTCCGCGGGGAAGGGGTGCTCGAGTGAGCTTCCTCCATCCGGCGGCCTTCGCGGGTCTCGCTTCGATCCTGCTCCTGATCCTCCTGAGCCTCTGGCGGCAGCGCCCGACCCGGGTCGTCGTGCCGAGCGTACGGTTGTGGGAGAAAATTCCGGACCGGCTTCCACCGGTTCGATCGATGCGACGTCCGCGCGCCGGTCTCTCGCTCCTCCTCCAGATCCTGGCGGCCGCCGCCCTGGTGACGGCGATGGCGGGACCGGGCGTGGTCCGTCCGCGGGCCGCGCCCCGGCGAATCGCCGTCGTCGTTGATCTCTCCGCCCCGATGATCCCGCGGATGGACGACGCGCGACGCGAGCTGGCGAAGCTCGATCCGGCCGACGACATCGTGCTCATCGAGAGCCCGTCGCTGGCGCGTCATGAACGTTGGGGAGATCTGTCCCCACTGACGCCCATCGAGCGTGCCGGGGATCCTCGCCCGGCGCTCGACCTCGCCGCCTCGGAGGCGAAACGGATCGTCTTCGTAGGCGACCGGTCTCCCGCCTGGTCGCCTCCTCCCGGCGTGACGCTCCATCTCGCCCTCGTCGGAGGGCCCCTGCGAAATGTCGGAATCGTGGATGCCCATGTCGAGGCTGGGAAAATCTTCCTTCGATTGTCGTCCCCCTCGGAAGTGGACTTGAATTTGGACGGGCACGCGCGCCGTCTCACCGGGGCCGCGACGTACCTCGTGGAAATACCGGAAGGAACACGGCGGATCGAGGCGGCGCTCACGCCCGACGACTTCGCGGCCGACGATCGAGTTCTTCTCGAGCGGGAAGAAGGGCCGGTCGACGTGGAGTTCGAGGGGCGCCCCGATTCGGCCCTCCGCGCGGCCATCGAGGCGAATTCGCGCGCCCGCATCGTCCGGAACGGCAATCCGAGATTGCGGATCCGCGTCGGAGCGTCGGCCGGCCGGACCGCTCCCGTGGTGGTGGATGTTGATCCGCCGGGAGGAGTCGAAGGGTGGCTCGAGCCGGGAAGTCTCGCGGTCGTCCCCCACGCGCTGACCCGCGGAGTCGAGGCGGACGATCTGCGCTTTTCGCAGGTGGGGAAGATCGCGGTGCCCGTCGAGGCGGCGCTCATCCACGGGCCCGGGGGAATTCCGGTCGCGGCCGTTGTAAAGCCCGGTGAAATCGTGCTCGCGGTGCGGTACGCCGCGAATGGATGGCCCGCCCGCCCGTCCTTTCCCATCTTCTGGGCCAACGTGGTAGAATACGCCGGGTCCGGGGCCGGCGCGTGGCGCGCGCGCGGCCTGCTCGACGAGGCCGCCTCGCGTCTTGGAATGGAACGGAGGCCGCTCGACCCCGCGGCTCTCGGGGAACGCCCGCTCGCCCCGGTCCGCACCGACTTCACGGGGGGATCCATCGTCTTGGCCGGCCTCCTCGTCGCGCTCCTCTGGGGCGTGGAACGCCGGTCGGGCGACTCGGAGTGACATGACGATCACCGTGCTGGCCATCGACGACACCCGCAGCGTGCTCGACGTGATCCGCCTTTTCCTCGAAGACAAGGGGTTCGTCGTCCGCTCGGAGACCGACCCGAAGAAGGGGGTCGAGACGGCGATGGCGGGGGGGATCGACCTCATCCTGCTCGACATCATCATGCCCGAGATGGACGGCTACCAGGTCTGGGACCTCCTGAAGGCCGACGATCGCACGAAGGAAATCCCGGTCGTCATGCTGACGGCGCAGGCGATCCTGATGCACACCCCGAAGGATTTCCTGTTCGGGCTGTACGGGTACGTCGCGAAACCGTTCTCGCGCGACCAGCTGCTCGCGGTGGTCAGCAACGCCATGCGCCTGACGAAACAGGATTCCTGGGAGCGGCTCCTCGCGGCCGGGAAGAAGAGGCCGCATCGCACGCCGAAGACGTGAGTCCGACCGCCCGCGCCCCGGTCTTCCTCAAACTTCTGGCTTGCGTCCCGGAACCTCGGTGAGTATGATGTCCGCCTGACGTTGAGGCCGTAAGAAGTCGACCTGCAGTTCGCGCCTGAGAGAGGGAGCCCAGCTTTGAAAGGCTGATGCACGGGGCGCCTGCCTGCGGAACGACCGGCCGGAAGGAGAGTGTCCATGGCGGTGACGCAGGAACGGCGGAAGACCCTGGTGTCCTCGTTCCGGACGGCGGACAACGACACCGGCAGCCCCGAGGTGCAGGTCGCGCTCATCACCGAGCAGATCAACCATCTCACCGAGCACCTGAAGGTCCACAAGAAGGACTTCACGTCGCGGCGCGGCCTCCTCATGATGGTGGGCAAGCGCGCCCGGCTTCTGAAGTACCTGCAGCGCGAAGACCGCGAGCGGTACCAGACGCTGATCAAGAAACTGGGCATCCGCAAGTAAGTTCCGTTGATTCCCGTGAGCTCCGAACACGAAGGCGTCCCGACGGGGGGATGGCGTCGCGTCCGGGGCTTTTTTTGTCGGTTCCAGGTCGGCGACGGCCCGGGGCGGACGGAAGCGCACGACGAAAGCCGATAAATCCCGCCGCCGGGTTTTGCCGCCTTTCGTCCCGTCGCTTCGTCCCGCCGCCCCGCCTCGCCCTTGATTTCATCCGGAGGATTTCGTGGACCAGTCCAAGCGCGTCGAGGCGGAGATCGAGGGGAAGAAGTTCGCGTACGAGTCGGGGTGGATGGCCAAGCAGGCCTCCGGTTCGTGCGTCGTCCAGATCGCGGACACCATGGTGCTGGCCGCGGCCGTGGGCGGCCCGCCCCGGGGGCTGGGCTACGAGATGGTCCCCCTCACCGTCGATTACCGCGAGCGCATCGCCGCCGCGGGCAAGTTCCCCGGGGGATTCATCAAGCGCGAGGGCCGGCCGTCGACCAAGGAGACGCTGACCGCGCGCCAGATCGACCGGCCGATCCGCCCCCTCTTTCCCGAGTACATGGACACCGACGTCGTCATTTCGGTCACCGTCCTCTCCGCGGACGGCGAGAACGATCCCGACATCGCGGCGATGAACGCGGGGAGCGCCGCCCTCCACGTCAGCGACATCCCGTTCAACGGGCCGGTCGGGTCGGTCCGCGTCGGGCTGATCGACGGCAAGTTCGTCGTCAATCCGACGGCGACCGAGCTGCGTTCCGCCGAGATCGACCTCGTCCTCTCGGGAACGAAGGACGGCTTCATCATGGTCGAGGCCGGAGCGCACGAGGTGAGCGAGGCCAGGATTCTCGAGGCCTTCCAGTTCGCCGAGCCCCACATCCGCAAGCTGATCGACATGCAGGAGGAGCTGAGGAAGGCCGTCGGCAAGGCCAAGAAGCCGTACGACATCCTTCCCGCCCCGACGAAGATCTACGAGGAGCTCAAGAAGAAGTTCGAAGCCGACCTCCGCAAGGTCTTCTTCACGCCGGGCAAGCAGGCCCGCGCCGAGGCGATCGAGGAGATCGTCGACCGGGCCATCGCCCATTTCTGTCCGAAGGATGAGCACGGCGTGACCCGGCCCGGCTCCCCGAAGGTCGCGGAGGTCAAGGCGGCCTGGGATCACATGCAGAGCGACGTGGTCCGCGACTTCGCGATTCAGGGCAAGCGCGCCGACGGCCGCGGCCTCGGCGACATCCGACCAATCGACATCCGGCTCGGCTTCCTCCCGCGCACCCACGGCTCCGCGCTCTTCACGCGCGGCGAGACCCAGGCGCTCTGCACCGCGACGCTCGGCACGGGCGACGACGAGCAGATCGTGGACGGGCTGGGCGAGGAGTACTCCAAGCGGTTCTACCTGCACTACAACTTCCCCTCGTTCTCGGTGGGGGAGACCAAGCCGAACCGGGGACCGGGCCGGCGCGAGATCGGGCACGGCGACCTGGCCGAGCGCGCGATCGACGCCATCATGCCCGACCCCGAGACATTCCCCTACACGGTGCGGATCATCAGCGACATCCTCGAGTCGAACGGCTCCTCCTCGATGGCCACCGTGTGCGGCGGGTGCCTCGCCCTCATGGACGCGGGCGTGCCGATCAAGATGCCCGTGGCCGGGATCGCGATGGGTCTCGTGCGCGAGCACGGCAAGACCGCGATCCTGACGGACATCCTCGGCAGCGAGGACGCGTACGGCGACATGGACTTCAAGGTCGCGGGCACGGAGAAGGGGATCACCTCGCTCCAGATGGACCTCAAGGCCGGCGGCATTCCGCTCGACGTGACGCGCGACGCGCTGGAACAGGCGCGGCAGGCCCGGGTGTACGTCCTGCAGAAGATGCGCCAGGCCCTCGAGTCTCCGCGCGGCGCGCTCTCGCCCTTCGCCCCGCGGATCCACAAGATGAAGATCGATCCCGAGAAGATCGGGCTGGTCATCGGCCCCGGAGGCAAGGTGATCCGCGGCATCGAGGAACAGTCGGGCGCGACGGTGGAGGTCGAGGACGACGGCACGATCATCGTGGCGTCGAAGAACCTGGACTCGCTGGAGAGCGCCAAGGCCATGATCGAGGCGATCACCGAGGATCTCAAGGTCGGCCAGATCTATCCCGCGACCGTCGTCTCCCTCAAGGACTTCGGCGCCTTCTGCGAAATCGGGAAGACGGGCCGGGACGGACTCGTGCACGTCACCGAGATCACGGACGATTACGTGCGCAACGTCTCCGACTACCTGCAGATCGGCATGGAGGTCGAGGTCAAGCTCGTCAGCACCGACCCCAGCGGGAAGCACCGGTTCAGCATCAAGCAGGCGCGGAAGGACAAGGGCCTTCCCGCGATGACGCCGCTCCCCGGCGTCACGGTGGCGGCCGGCCCGCCCGGCGGCGGTTCGGCGGACGACCGGTTCCGCTCGTCGCGGCCCCCGCAGAGGGGACCGGGGCGGCCCGGGCCGGGAGGACCTCCGCGCGGTCGAGGCGGCCCGCCCCGGCGCGAGGAGCGTCAACCCGAGGAGCCCAACCGCGAATAAAGTCGATCGGGAATTTCCGGCCGCCGGGCGATTCTGAAAAGTCTGGCGCCGCGCGCGGAGGCGGGGCGTATAATGAGTCAGATGCTCACGCGCCTCCTCGCGATCATTCTCTCGATCGTCCCCGCGGCGGAGGCCGTCGTTTACTTCGGAAAAGTGGACGGGGCGAAGAAACCCGCCGAGCTGACGGCGAAAACGGTCTTCAACGAGATCCCCGAGTACAAGAAGATCAAGGACAAGGGGCTCGGGAAGGACGACGCCGAATACTGGCTGCTCCTGAACAAGGCCAACGACAAGTTCAACAAGGCGGTCAAGAAGGTCGCCGAGGACGGCAAGTACGACGTGGTGGTCGAGAAGGGCTCGCAGAAATTCGACTCGACCCCCGCGGACCTCACGCAGAAGGTGATCGACGCCCTGAAAAAGTGAGGCCGGCCCACCCCGAATCCCCCGGAATCGTCCGATGATCCCGATGCTCACCGCGCCGGCCGCAATCCTCCTCGCGTTTTTCCTCTCCGGCGGGCCGCAGGAGAATCCGCCGACGCCGCCGCCGAAGCCGCCGGCCAACGCGCAGGAGCCGCCGAAGCCGGTCGAACTGCCGAAGGTCTTGGACCACCCCGGGAGCGAGATCCTCTACCCGATCGGAAAATTCAAGAGGCCCGACGGGCTCGTCTCGCTCTGCTACAAGGTCGGATTCCAGCGGGGCCGCCTGCTCAAGGCGATCCTCGAGGGAACGACGCTCCAGATCCCGGGCCAGCCCGCGCCGATCGTCAGCGTCACGCCCGGCGTCTCCGCGCGGATCCTGGGGCCGAAGGGACACGCGATCGAATCGGAGGAGGCCCATCTCCTCATCGTGACCGACGTCGAGGAGAACATGGCGTACCTCGAATCGATCCTGAAAATCCTCGACGTCCCGGAACCGCAGGTGCTCATCGAGGCGCGCATCGTCGAGCTCCGATGGGATCGCGACCTCCAGTACGGGATCGAGGGGGACGGACCGACCTCCGTCATCTACTCGCTTCCCGGGAGTTCGGGCGCGTTCCTGAAGAGCATCAGCGGCAAGTTCAACCCGACGGAAGCCATCACGGGCGGGCCCTTCCAGGGCTCGACGTTCCGATTCGGGCGTACGAGCGCCCACCAGGGGACACTGGGAGGAATCCTGCAGGCGTTCATCCAGCGCGGCCAGGCGGAGATCCTGTCGAGCCCGCGCATCCTCGCGAGCAACGGCCGCGAGGCGCTGGTGCTGGCGGGGGAACGCGTGCCGTACAGCGAGCAGATCCTGCAAACGGGCGTCGTCAGCACCACGATCAAGTACGAGGACGCCAACCTCCAGATGAAAGTCCGGCCGCACATCGTGGGGTCGTCCTACATCCAGCTCGAGATCGACACGTCGATCAAGACCCTGACGGGATTCGTGAACATCTCCGGGCTGGGCGCCGCCACCTTCAGCAACCGCCAGGCGAAGACCGAGGTGACCGTCCGCAGCGGCGAGGAGATCTGGCTCGGCGGCCTGATCCAGAAGGAGAAGTCGAAGGTCCGCCGCGGGATCCCCATCCTCAGCGACATCCCCATCTTCGGCGCGCTGTTCGGAAGGTACGAGGAGAGCGAGACCGTCCGCGAGATCGTCTTCACGCTCAGGCCGGTCATCATGGAGCGGGAGAAGATGCCGTCGATCATCGATCCCGGTCGGAAGTGATTCCGCGGGCGGACGGGCCATGTTCCTGAATCCCACCGAACGCGCCCGGAACGTGATCGCCCTCGCCCGGTGGGAAGGGCAGCGCCTCGGGAGCGACGCCGTCGGCACGGAACACCTGCTCCTCGCCATCCTGCAGGAGGGGGGCGGCATCGCGGCGCGCCTCCGCGACCTGCTCCACGTCGACACCAACCGTATCCGCGAGGGCGTCCAGAAACTCAAGCCGGCCCCCGCGAAGCGCGCGGCCGGGAGCGAACCGATCCCCTTTTCGCCGCGGGTCCGCCACGTGATGGAACTGGCGGGCGAGACGGCGGAGCGGCTCGGCCATCGCGAGATCGGGATCGGCCACCTCTTCCTCGGCCTGCTCCTCGAAGAGGACGGGCTGGGGGCGAAAATCCTGGTCAACCTGGGACTCGACCTCAAGGCCGGCCGCAAGATGGTCCTCGAGGCGCTGACGACCGCCGGGAAGTAGGGGTGTTGCCGGTTTTCCCGATTCTGCTATGATGGTTTCCGGAGTATTTCCCCCCCCGGTACGGAGGCGGTCCATGTTCGAAAAATTCACGGAGCGCGCGCGGAAGGTGATGGGCCTGGCCCGCCAGGAAGCGCAGCGCCTCAACAGCGAGTTCATCGGCACCGAGCATATCCTCCTGGGCATCATCCAGGAGGGCGGCGGCGTGGCGGCCAAGGTCCTCAAGAACCTGCAGGTCGACCTGAAGCGGATCCGGCAGGAGATCGAGAAGCTCATCACGCCCTCGACGAGCCCCACGGTGACGCTCGGCCAGCTGCCCTTCTCGCCGCGCGCCAAGAGGGTCATCGAGCTCGCCTCGGAGGCGGCCAGCCAGCTCGGCCACGACGTCATCGGCACCGAGCACCTGCTCCTCGGGCTCCTCAAGGAGAACGAGGGGATCGCGGCCCAGGTCCTGACCAATCTCGGGCTCAAGCTCGACGAGGTCCGCGACATGGTCCTCGAGGTCCTCGGCGCCGACATGCAGCAGGATGTCGACGACAAGCTCAACCAGAAGGCCTCGAAGTCGAAGACCCCGGCCCTCGACGCGTTCGGCCGCGACCTGATCGACCTGGCGAAGGAGCACAAGCTCGACCCGGTCATCGGACGCCGGAAGGAAATCGAGCGCGTGATGCAGATCCTCTCCCGCCGGACGAAGAACAACCCGGTCCTCCTCGGCGAGGCGGGCGTGGGCAAGACGGCGATCGTGGAGGGGCTGGCGCAGGACATCATCAACGGTAACGTCCCCGAGGTCCTCAAGGACAAGCGCCTCGTGGTCCTCGACCTCGCCCTCATGGTGGCGGGCACCAAGTACCGTGGCCAGTTCGAGGAGCGCATCAAGGCGGTCATGAACGAGGTGCGCCGGGCGAAGAACATCATCCTCTTCATCGACGAGCTCCATACGCTCGTCGGCGCGGGCGGCGCGGAAGGCGCGATCGACGCGGCCAACGTGCTCAAGCCGGCCCTGTCGCGCGGCGAGATCCAGTGCATCGGCGCGACGACCCTCGACGAGTACCGCAAGTACATCGAGAAGGACGCCGCGCTCGAGCGCCGCTTCCAGACGATCGTGGTCGATCCGCCGAACCGCGACGAGAGCCTCGAGATCATGAAGGGCCTGCGGGACAAGTACGAGGCCCACCACAGGGTGCGCTACACGGACGAGGCCCTCGAGGCCTGCGTCGACCTCTCCACCCGATACATCAACGGCCGCTTCCTGCCCGACAAGGCCATCGACGTGATGGACGAGGCGGGCGCGCGCGTCCGGCTCCAGTCGATGGTCTCGCCGCCCAACATCAAGGAGCTCGAGGGCGAGATCAAGAAGCTCGAGAAGGAGAAGGACGAGGCGATCAGCCTGCAGGAGTTCGAGCGGGCGGCGCAGATGCGCGACAAGGCGATGCAGCTCAAGCGGAACAAGGACACGATCCTCAAGGAGTGGCGCGAGCAGAACAAGGAGTTCGACGGGGTCGTCGACGCCGAGGTCATCAGCCAGACCGTCTCCATGATGACCGGCATCCCGCTCGCGCGGATCGAGAAGAAGGAGGCCGAGCGCCTGCTTCACCTCGAGGACGAGCTCCACCGGATCGTGATCAGCCAGAACGAGGCCGTGAGCGCCATCTCCCGCGCCATCCGCCGCTCCCGCGCGGGGCTCAAGGATCCGCGCCGGCCGATCGGCAGCTTCGTCTTCCTCGGGCCCACGGGCGTGGGGAAGACCCTCATGGCCAAGGCCCTCGCCAAGATCATGTTCGGCGAGGAGGACGCGCTCATCATGATCGACATGAGCGAGTACATGGAGAAGCACAACGTCTCCCGGCTCATCGGCGCGCCCCCCGGCTACGTCGGGTACGAGGAGGGCGGCCAGCTGACGGAGAAGATCCGGCGCCGGGGCTATTCCGTGGTCCTCTTCGACGAGATCGAGAAGGCCCACTCCGACGTCTTCAACATGCTCCTCCAGATCATGGAAGAGGGGCGTCTCACCGATTCGTTCGGCCGCCACGTCGATTTCCGCAACACGATCCTCATCATGACCTCGAACATCGGCGCGGACGTGCTGAAGAACCAGACGACGCTCGGCTTCAAGAAAGTCAATTCGGACGGCAGCTACCTGGCGATGAAGGAGATGCTGACCAAGGAAGTGGAGAAGCACTTCCGGCCGGAGTTCCTGAACCGGCTCGACGACGTCATCGTCTTCCGCCCGCTGAGCCGCGAGGATCTCACCCACATCATCCAGCTCGAGATGAAGGGGGTCGAGGTGCGCATCGCAAAGAAGGGGATCAAGATCGACCTCATGCCCGAGGCGACGGAGTACCTCATCGACCAGGGATACAACCCCGATTACGGGGCCCGGCCGCTGAAGCGGGCCATCGAGCGGCTCATCGAGGATCCCCTGTCGGAGTCGATCCTCAGGGGCGAGTTCCTGGACGCCAAGGAGATCAAGATCCGGCTCAAGGACAAGCACCTCTTCTTCGACCCCGTCATGACCGATAAGAAAGACAAGGCGGTGACGGCGGAGGAGAAGAAGTAAGGGCCTTGGGCCGGTTTCCAGCGGCCAGTCCCCAGATTCCGGTCCCCGAAGTTTCACGTTTCGGGCCGGATCGAAGGGGCGGAGAACTGCGGGACGTTCTCGAAGCTTCAGAAACGGGGTCCTGGAAACCGGAATCGGACCCTCAGATAGTCAGGCGGCTTCAAGGAATTCCCCCCCTCGACGTACCATATTCGGGAGTGACCGGGGTTTCCGCCGCCGTTCCGGGCGGCGTCGTATCTCTATCGGGAACGGAGTGTCCATGAGGATTCGCAGCGCCGTCGTCACCGCCCTGCTCGCCGTCGTCCTGCTCGGCGCCCGCCAGGAGCCGCAGGGATCGGGCCCCGTCCTGAAAGCGATGCAGGCGGAGCTGGATCGCGCCTTCGCCAAGCTGAAGGCCTCCGGCGAGTCGCCGCTCTACTACCTCTGCTACCGGGTCTACGAGACCGAGTCCGTCTCGGTCTCCGCCACGTATGGGGCCATCGACAACCAGCGGCGGAGCGAGAAGAGCCGGACGCTCGACGTGGAACTGCGGGTGGGGAACCCCAAGCTCGACAACACGCACAAGATCCGCGACGAGGGATGGGACCTGAGCGACCGGTACGGCCGGTCGGGCGCCCCCCAGATGCCGGTCGAGGACGACGAGACCGCGATCCGCAACGCCCTCTGGCTCACCACGGACGCGCATTTCAAATCGGCGCAGAAGCGGTACATCAAGGTGAAGGCGAACAAGGCGGTCAAGGTCGAGGAGGAGGACACCTCCGACGATTTCTCCGTGGAGAAGGCGCAGGTCTTTTCCGGACCGCCCGCGACGTTCGCGATCGACCGGCCCGGGTGGGAGCAGCGCCTCCGCAAGCTGTCGATGATCTACAAGGACTACAAGGACGTCTTCAACTCGTCGGTCTCGTTCGCCGCCGTGCGCACGCGCCGGTGGCTCGTGAACACCGAGGGCTCGAGGATCCAGGACGAGCGCATCCAGTACCGGCTTTTCACGGTCGTCGAGACCGTCGCCGACGACGGGATGGAGCTCTCGCTCTACGACGGCGTCGAGGCGGCCACGCCCGACGCGCTCCCCGACGACGCGAGGATGCAGGAGACCGTGAAGACGCTCGCGAAGCAGCTCACCGAGCTCCGCGCCGCGCCGATCGCGGACACCTACGCGGGTCCCGCGATCCTGCGGTCGAAGGCGGCGGGCGTCGTCTTCCACGAGATCTTCGGCCACCGCATCGAGGGCCACCGGCAGAAGGACGAGGAGGAGGGCCGGACCTTCGCGAAGAAGGTGGGACAGTCGGTCATGCCGGAGTTCATCACGGTCGTGGACGATCCCCCGCGCGAATTCCTCGGCAAGACCCCGCTGAACGGCCACTACCAGTTCGACGACGAAGGCGTCCCCGCGCAGAAGGTGACGCTGGTCGACAAGGGGATCCTGCGCAGCTTCCTCATGGGGCGCTCTCCCGTGAAGAACTTCCCCAACTCCAACGGGCACGGGCGGTGCTCCCCGGGGAATTCGCCCGTCGCGCGGCAGGGAAACCTCATCGTCGACTCCACGAAGCGCGTCCCGTACGCGAAGCTCCGCGAGATGCTCCTCGAGGAGATCAAGAAGCAGGGGAAGCCCTACGGGCTCATCTTCGACGACATCGCGGGCGGCTTCACGATGACCCAGTCCTTCCTGCCGCAGTCGTTCAAGCTGCTCCCGCTGCGCGTCTGGCGCGTCTACCCCGACGGCAAGCCGGACGAGGTCCTTCGGGGCGTCGACATCGTCGGCACGCCGCTCGCGTCGCTCGAGAAGATCCTCTGCGCGGCCGACGACGACGACGTCTTCAACGGCACGTGCGGGGCCGAGTCGGGATGGGTCCCGGTCGCGGCCTGCTCGCCCAGCCTGCTCGTGGGGACGATCGAGGTGGAGCGCCAGCAGAAGAGCCAGGACCGGCCGCCGCTCCTGCCGGCCCCGCGGCACGATCCCGACGACCCGTCGAAGTCCGGGAAGAAGGAGGGCCAGCCGTGAGGATCGCCTTCGCGTCGTTGCTCCTGCTCGCGGCGGGGGCCGCCCCGCAGGACGATGAAGACCTCATCTTCCGGGTCCTCCGGGACGAACGCCAGCGCTCCCTGGCGCGGCTCAAGCTCGAGAAGAGCGGGCCGCCGTACTACCTCGAGTACACCGTGACGGAGTCGGAATCGTTCCAGATCAACGGCTCCTTCGGCGCGGTGACGGGGCGCGGCGGCGGCAAGTCCCGGTACTGCTCCATCGACCTGCGCGTCGGCGACCGCACGCTCGACAACACGAACTTCGCGGGCGCCAGCTCGGGCGGCGGCACCTCGCTCACCGTGGACGACGACTACGACGCCCTGCGCCACGAGCTGTGGCTCGCGACGGACCGCGAGTACAAGAGCTCCATCGAGGAGCTGGAAAAGAAGAAGGCCTTCCTCCAGCAGAACACGGTGCAGGACCGGCCCGACGACATGACCGTGGAGGAGCCCGTCGTGCTCATCCGGCCCACGGTCAAGCTCGAGGTCGACCGGGACAAGTGGTCGGCGACGGTCCGCAAGGTCTCCGCCGTCTTCCGCGACTTCCCGAAGATCCAGAAGTCCATGGTGACGTTCTACTCCCGCTCCGAATCGAAGTGGTTCCTGAACAACGAGGGCTTCAAGAATCGCGGCGGCGAGGTCAGCTTCGCCCTCGTGATCGGCGCGCTCATCCAGGCGGACGACGGCATGAAGCTGTCGGACGCGGAGCTGTTCGCGGGCGCGACGGACAAGGACCTGCCGACGCCCGAGGCGGCGGAGAAGGCGGCGCGGGACCTGGCGAAGCGGCTGGAGCAGCTCGCGGCCGCCCCCAAGGTGGAGGAGTACCGCGGCCCCATCCTGTTCGAGGGCCAGTCCGGCGCGGAGTTCTTCGCGCTCGCCCTCACCTCCCAGCTGGGCTCGTCGCACGAGCAGCTGGGCCGGGGCGGTTCGGGGGGCAACCCGTGGCGGGAACAGATCGGCCAGAGGGTCACCTCGGCTTTCATCTCGGTGATCAGCGACCCGACCGCCCGCGAGTTCAACGGGGCCCCGATCCTCGGCGGGTACGATGTCGACGACGACGGCGTCCGCGGCCAGAAGCTGACGCTGATCGACAAGGGCGTCCTCAAGACCTTCTGCATGAGCCGCATCCCCACCCGCAACATCAAGAAGAGCAACGGGCACTCGCGCGACGGGGTCGGCGGGCCGAGCACGATCTTCATCGAATCGGCGAAGAAGCTGCCGCGCGAGGAGCTGATGAAGCGGCTCTTCGAGCTGGGCAAGGACGAGGGGCTGACGCACGTGTACGTGGTCCGCAAGCTCGCGAATCCCGCGGCGGCCTCGCTCGATTACCAGACGTTCTACCAGGGCATGATGGACGCCCGGGGCCCCGTGCGGCTGCTGCCGCCGATCCAGCTCTACCGCGTGAACGTCGAGGACGGCAAGGAGGAGCTGGTCCGCGGGGCGAGGTTCGGGAACATCTCCCTCCGGATCCTGCGCGACATCAAGGCCACCGGGGACGACGCCAAGCCGCGCCTTGCCTTCGGCCGGTCGACCGACCCCGGCATGGTGGTCGCTCCGTCCGTCCTGATCAGCGAGATCGAGATCAGCAAGCCCGGCAAGGAGACAGAGAAGTTGCCTTCCTATCCCCACCCGTTCTTCGAGGGGAAATAGGGGGACTTCAGAAATCAGAAATCGGACTTCAGAAGTAAATCGCCGCTGCCCGCTCCGCCACAGGCACTTCCGATGGACCCCGCCGGACTGTAAACTGTCCGCTCCTGAGGTCTGAAGTCCGAGGTCAGACGTCTGTCCAATACACCAAATGGATTTTGAATCACGGTTTGACCCGCAGGAGGCGGAGCCCCGGCTCTACCAGATGTGGGAGGAGCGGGGGCTCTTCCGCGCCGACGCCCGGTCGCCGAAGCCGCCCTTCACGATCGTCATCCCGCCGCCGAACGTGACCGGATCCCTCCACATCGGCCACGCGCTCAACAACACGATCCAGGATCTCCTCATCCGGTGGAAGCGCATGCTCGGCCACGAATGCCTCTACCTGCCCGGCACCGACCACGCCGGGATCGCCACCCAGAACGTGGTGGAGAAGGAGCTGAAAAAGGAGGGCACCAACCGACACGTGGTGGGTCGCGAGAAGTTCCTCGGCCGCGTATGGGAGTGGAAGGAGAAGTACGGCGAGACGATCTACATGCAGCTCCGGAGGCTCGGGTGCTCCTGCGACTGGAGCCGCCGGCGCTTCACGATGGACGAGCCGTACGTGCGCTCGATTCGGACCGTCTTCGTGGCGCTCTACCAGAAGGGCCTGATCTACCGCGGGCACCGGGTCATCAACTGGTGCCCGCGCGACATGACGGCGCTCTCCGATCTCGAGGTGCGGCGGTCGGAAGGGGAGCCGACCGGGAAGCTCTACCACATCCGGTATCCGATCGCCGGCGAGGCGGGACGCCACATCGTCGTAGCCACGACCCGGCCGGAGACGATGCTCGGGGACACCGCGGTGATGGTCCATCCGAAGGATCCGAGGTACGCGGCGTACGTGGGAAAGAAGGCGATCCTTCCGTTCGTCGAACGCGAGATCCCGATCATCGCCGACGAGGCGGTCGACATGAGCTTCGGCTCGGGCGCCGTCAAGGTGACTCCCGCCCACGACATGAACGATTTCGAGGTCGGGAAACGGCACGGCCTGCCCGCCGTAGTCGTGATGGACGAATCGGCGAAGATGAACGACAAGGCGGGCCCCTTCAAGGGACTCGACCGCTTCGAGGCGCGCGCGAAGGTCCTGGAGGCCCTCAAGGAAAAGGGGCTCCTCGAGAAGGAGGAGGACCACGCCACTCCCGTGGGGCGGTGCGACCGGTGCGACACGGTCGTCGAGCCCATGCTCACCGACCAGTGGTTCGTCAAGATGGACGGCCTGGCGAAGCTCGGCCTCGACGCGGTCGCGCGCGGCGACGTCCGCTTCTTCCCCGAGCACTGGAAGAGCTGGTACGACAACTGGCTCGAGAACATCCAGGACTGGTGCATCTCGCGCCAGATCTGGTGGGGTCACCAGATCCCGGCCTGGTACGACGACGACGGCAACGCCTACGTCGCGCGCACCGAGGGCGAAGCGATCGAGA
>Ga0075423_10002873_pt1 | contig 15764 bp, 11 predicted proteins | sample SoiMethybrSBSTD2_FD_80114 | JGI IMG/M metagenome (GOLD analysis project Ga0075423, IMG submission 80114) | Bulk soil microbial communities from a Populus tree surrounding site in Tennessee, USA - Soil MetaG P. TD hybrid SBSTD2 | ecosystem: Environmental > Terrestrial > Soil > Tree plantation...
GACGTCAAATCGGCAGGCGATTCGCTCGACCGCAAGTTCATCGACGTGGAACAGACCATTGTCGACCTGCGCCTAACGGGACGCGGGCAGGACGAGGTCCGCTGGCCGGTGAAGCTCGGCGGCCAGTTGAGCTATCTGGCCGGCGGGATCGGCAGCTCGGACTTCGCCCCGACGACACAGCAGCGCGGCGTGAACGACGTGCTGGTGAAGCAGATGCGGGCCACTCGTGCTGCGCTCGAACAACTCATGAACAAGGACCTCGCGACGTTCAATGCACTGTTGCGAGCGAAGGGCTTGAAGACCATCGATGTGACGTTGCCGGCTGTGGTGTTCTAACGAGTGGCCGCGTGAAGTCGAATCTCGCTTCGCGCTTCGAACCGTCGCGGATCCGGACGATCGAGATCAATGCATGTGCTCAATGCACGGTCGGCCATCCGAGCAGGTACGTCAACTTCCCCTGAGTCGAACCGATTGGCACCTGGCCCGCGCGCCACGCAAACCCCTCGACCCCTACTTCACGAGCCAGCTGCTCGAGCTCGGGCACCGTGTACGCCCGCAATAGCGACACGACACCGTCCCACCAGCACGTGAGTGGGACAATGGGAAGCGCATACGTCCAGAAAAGGCGTTGCCAGAGAAACGGCCGGATGAACGGCGTCGCGAGGGCAACCAGGACCGGCGTTAGGGTGAGCATCATGAGAAGTGCCGGTACGCTGCGCGTGGGAATCATCTCGAACACGCCGATCGGCTGCCGAGCCTGCGCAGCGTTGCGCAACACGGCGACGGCGTCGCGCGGCGCGAAATGGTGAAACGCGTTGAACAACGTGCGGGCGCCTCGCAGGTCGTCCGGGACGTCCCGCGCGTCAACGGGGTCGGCGGCGTAGGTGACGCGTCCTCCGGATGCGTGTGCGGCTCGCTCGAACGCGGGGACGTTCGGATAACGGTCGGTCAGCGTGAAGCGTACCGGGAGTCCGTCCGCATCGAGATCCTCGCGCACGCGGTCGACCGGCCCGCCGCCGCCAGAACACAGGTCGACGACGGCGTTAGCCGACGTGGTCCCCAGCAGTTCGGCGACAAGCGCGACGGCCGGACGGTGTAGCGCAAATCTGGTCTCCATGAAGCGGAGGTAGTCCGTCGCGAGATCCCGAGGGACGGTAGGAAACCACGGTTGATCCTCGAGCTCGAAGAGCTGGAGTCTTGGAATCACCGCAGGTCGTCGCTCGGTTCAACGGGTGGACGCGTACACGGAGTGGCTTCGTCAGGGCCTGATCAGCCCGTCGATTCGTCGATCTCCCGCACGACGCGCTCGGCCGACTCGAGGGCGCCTTCCATCCAGCCCGGCCAGAACGACGCGTGCTCGCCGGCGAAATGGATGCGTCCCTCGGGCCGAGCGATATGCGGCATCAGCGTCATCATCTGGCCGGGTTCGAACCAGGCATAGGCGCCGCGAGCCCACTCGTCCTCGTCCCAGCACTTCGACGCGCCACCCTCGTACTGCTCGATGATGCGAGGGTACACCTTGGCCATGCCGGCGAGCGTCATCGTCAGGCGATCGGCGTCCCGCATCGCGGTCGCTCGACGCGCATTCGCGCCCGCCATGTATGACTCCAGAATCCCGCGCGTGCCGGGCTGGTTGATCGTGCGCTCGTACACACCCATCACTGGCAGGTCCGTGGACGCGTTGCCCGAGAGGCCGTCCGTGGTCCAGAAGCGCGTACGTGTCTGCACATAGACGCGTGCTACGGACGTGTAGCGCAGCTGCTCGATCGCCGCGCGCTTTTCACGCGCGAACGGCGGCGAGATCTCCAGTCGTCGAAGCAGGGTGAACGGGATGGCGCAGACGACCCGATCGGCGGTGAACGTGCGCGGTGCGCCTCCCTGCACCGCGATCACTCGGACGCCGTTAGGCTGCTGCTCGAGGCGAATCACCGGACTACCGTAGTGGATTCGGTCGCCGAGCTGCGCAGCGAGCGCCTTCGGCAATCGGTCGGTGCCCCCGCGGATGGTGAACGACTGCTTGGCCGCCTGACGATGAGCCGCCTCGCGGAGCAGGTCCAACGCCGAGACGTGATCGGGGCCGTCGCCAAGGCCTGATGGGAGACCGATGGCGAGAACGGCCATCGCCGCGGGCGACGCGCCCTGCGTCCGCAGGAAGTCGGAGAAGGTGATGCGGTCGTACTTCTCGAGCGAGCGCAGGGACGGATCGTGCGACTCCACGTCGACGACTTCCTGCACGGCGGGCACGACGTACTTTTGCCAGAGCATGCGTCCGTCGATCTCCCGCTCGGCGGCATTCAGCTCGAACGGCCAGACGATACGCTCGCCCGGTTTGCTCTCGATGCGCTTCCCCATCACGTGCCGAACGGCGATCCCGGGTACCGGCCGAATGGGGTCGATCTCGAGACCGAATTGCTGGATGTAGCGCTGTGCTCGAGCATGGGAGTCGAAGACCTGCATCGCGCCGCCTTCGACGTACAACCCGTCGGCGAACGGCTCGCGGATCGTGAAGACCCGGCCACCGGGCCGCGTGCGCGCCTCGAGGACGGTGACATCGTGGCCTTTCGCGAGGAGGTCGAGCGCCGCCGAGAGACCGGCCATGCCGGCTCCGATCACGACGATCGTCCGTGGCGCCGGCGCGCTGCGCGCGCGCAGGGCGACGGTCGTTAGGTGCCGGATCGGTGCCGCGGAGATCGCGGCGGCGCCGGCGAGCGCGTCACGAAGGAATCGACGTCGATCGAGTGTGTCGCTCACGGCGACCGCCAGGTAAGTTCGTGCGCTGAAGCTAGCTCTGCCGAGCGGGCGGTGCCAGAAGGGTTGCGCTGGCGATCGTTGACGACGTCTCACCGGCGGCGTAGCGTGGATCGGGACGGGAGGTCGGACACCGTGGCGGCACCTAACGCATGCAGAGGGGTCCGCGTGATGAGAGTCGTGAGCGCGGCGATCGTGTGCTTCGCAGCCACGACGAGCTGTCGCTCCGCAACTGATGTCGGCCAGGTCGGGCCTCCCGCGTCCGCGATCTCTGGCGTGTCGGTCGTGCTCGAGCCGAGCTCGATCAGCGTGGCGCCGGGAGGCACGACTCAGTCGGTCGGGACGATCCGTGGCGCGACGCGAACCGCGCTCTCGTCCGTCATCGGTATGCCTAACGACGTGAGCGTCCGAGTCACGTCTGTCGCGACGACGGACAGTGTGTTGACCAAGAAGTACATCGTGTTCGCCAACTCAGCCGCCGTACCGGGAAAATACGTCCTCACGGTTCGCGTGACGGGGAGCGGCGCGTCCGATATCGAGGCTCCTCTCACTCTCATTATTACAGCGCCGTAGCCGGTCGCGCGGCGCTCGCCCCACCCCGGCTAACGCGGCGGCGTGTAGCGCTCATTGACGGCCGATGCGCCGAACCCAGCCCGCGTTCCGCCTCCGATCACGTAGATCGCGTTGCCCGCGGTCACCGCACCCATGCCATGACGCGGCGTCGGCATGTCGGCAACCCGACGCCAGGTGTCGCGTGTCGGGTCGTATTCCTCGTTATGCGGAAAGACGCCCGGCGCTTCGCCACCCAATACGTATAGCCTGCCGCCTGACGCCGCGGCGGCCAGGCCGCCACGCGCGGTCGGCATGTCGGTGAGCTTCTGCCATGTATTGGTCGCCGGCGCATAGGCCTCCAGGGTGGCGAAGTTGCTCGGCGCTCGACCGCCAGCCACGTAGATGCGATCTCCGATCACCGCCGCGGCGAGATGCTCGCGCGGGGTGGGCATCGGCGCGAGTGCGGACCATCTGTCGGACGTCGGGTCGTACACTTCGTTCGTCGCGACGACGCCACCCGTACTCACTCCGCCGATCGCGTAGATTCTCCCGCCGTACTCCACGGTGACGTGCGCCGCGCGCGGCGCGGGCATGGCGCGGCGGGACGTCCACGTCTGCGTTTGCGGATTGAATGCGAACACGCTCGCGGACGCCGGCCCCGCGCTCGTATACCCGCCCGTCAGGAATACGAGTCCGCTGGCGGCGACGACGCCGGGATGATTCCGCCCCTCGGGCATCGAGGGGCCCGTCGTCCACCGGTCCGCCGCGACATCGTAGATCTCGAGCATCGCGACGGTCGCGCCCTGGGCGTCGAAGCCGCCGGGCGTGTAGATCCGACCGTTGACGAGCGCGGATGGCATTTCCTGGCGAGCTGTCGGAAGCGGCGCGCGGGTATCCCAAACGCCAACCCCTGGCTGCTGTTGACCAACTGGGGAGTCTTCATCGCTGCACGCCATCGTAAAGGACAGACATGCCGAGCACGCGATCACCACTGGCCACATTTGCATTACTCCTGCATAACGACTTCCTCTGCCACTTCGTGAACGCGGGACTTCCAGCTGTATTGGTAATAGCCATCCCGGAGGTTCTGCAGTCCCGAGCCTCCATCGGCTGCTGGTCGGCGAGCACGACGCGGCGATCCGGCGGCGGTATTCATGACCCTGTCGGGCGGGCTTCGACGGAACGCACGGAATGGAATTCAGTCGTCAGGCGGTGCGGGAGCGCCTTCGGGAGCAACACTGCAGCGATGAACGCCAGCATGCCTGCGGCCGTCAGGTACCACGCCGGAGCGATCGCCACACCCGTTCTGGCCACGAGCCAGGCCGCGACCAGCGGCGTCGTCCCGCCGAGCAGCGCCATCCCGAGGTTGTAGGCGATCGAGAGCACCGTGCACCGCACACGCCACGGCGCCAGCTCCGCCATCGTTGCCGGCAGGGCGCCACTGATCGCGGACACGAGCAGCGCGAGCACGATCTGACCCAGAAGAATGCCGGCGATGTGCCCGCGCGCCATGAGCGACATGAGCGGCAGCGCGAGCACCATGAGCAGTCCCGCCACCACGAGCAGCACCGGCCGCCGACCGATGCGATCACTCAGCCGGCCAGTGATGAGAATGGCACCTAACGACAGCGCCATCGCGAGCGTGTTGACCTCGAACGCCGTCCGCGCCGGCACGCGCGCCACCTGCGCCAGCCACGTTGCCGCGTACACGAAGACTGTGTAAAACCCGACCGCAAGTCCCGCGACGAGCGCCACGAGGTGAAGAATCGTCCGCCAGTGAAGCCGGAACGCGTCACCTAACGGGGATTTGGCCGGCGGCTGATGGGGAACGCGCTCGACGTAATGACGTCGGATGAGCAATCCACCGAGTCCCACCGCAAGTCCGGCGATGAACGGGATGCGCCAACCGTACGCGAGCACCGCATCGGGCGGCAACGCGGCATTGACGATCATGCCAGCGGCAGAGCCGAGCAGCGTTCCGGCGAAAGCGCCGAACGGACTCCAGCTTCCCATCCACCCGCGCTTGCCAGGCATTGCGCCTTCGACGAGGAACACCGACGATGCCATGTATTCGCCACCGACCGCGATTCCCTGCAGAAGTCGGAACACCAGCAGCAGCACAGGCGCAGCCAGCCCGATGGTCGCCTCGCTCGGCAGGAAGCCGATGCAGAACGAGGGGATGGCCATCGCGAGGACCGACCAGATGAGCGCCTGCTTCCGGCCGAATCGGTCGCCGACCCAGCCGAACAGCGCGCCGCCAACCGGCCGCATCAGAAATCCCGCTGCGAATGTCCCGTACGCGGCAAGGAGCGACGCCGTTGGGCTACTCGCCGGGAAGAAGTGCGTGCCGATCTGCTTCGCGAAGAAGCCGAACAGCGCGAAGTCATACCACTCGAGCATGTTGCCGACGACGCCCGCGACTATGCCGCGGCGGACCGTGGTCGGTGTGCGAAACTCCTGTGTCACCACTCCGGGCGGGATGATCTGCGGCGCAATGGCGGTCATGGATGACTCCACGAGAACGTGAATGGGTCCGCCTGACGCTTCACTCCGGTTCGCGGCGAAGCTCGGCGGTTGGTTCGGTCGATTCGGTCGATTCGTTGCACAAGCGGGGGTTGTGGCTGAGTGGCCCCCTTCTATCTTGAAATCGACAAATCGCCGGCGATTGGCTCACGTCGGTGTGAGCCCGCTGAGCTCCGCCGCACTCGCGAGGCACGCGCACCACCGCGACGGTGCGGCTGCCGATAATCCCGAGGTGCTTCCGACGGTGCCGTCCGACACGTCCCGGTCCGTCACCGAGCTGCTCGACGCATGGGGCCGCGGCGACCGGGCTGCCCTCGACGCGCTCGTGCCCTCGATCTACGCGCTGCTCCATAAGCAGGCAGAGTACGCCCTGCGTGGCCAGCCCGAGGGACACACCTTGCAGCCGACGGCGCTCGTGCACGAGGCGTACGTGCGCCTGGCCGGCCAGCCGGGCGCCGGAGCGAACAGTCGCGCGCACTTCTTCGCCGTGGCCGCGATGGTGATGCGGTCCGTCGTCGTGGACCACGCACGCGCGCGACAGGCGGCGAAACGCGGCGGCCACGCCCACCCGCTTACGCTCGGTGCAGCCGAACGCGTCGCCGTGACGGACGACGCCGTGGATGCAGTCGCTCTCGACGAGGCGCTCGATCGGCTGGCCGAACATGACCCGCGCAAGGCGCGCGTGGTCGAGCTGCGCTACTTCGTGGGCTTGTCCATCGAGGAGACGGCGCAGGCGCTCGATTCTTCGCCGACGACGATCAAGCGCGAGTGGACCGGCGCCCGCGCCTGGCTCCGGCGAGAGCTCACGACCGCCTAACGCGCTTCACCCATGGGAGAGGCGGGCGGGCGGGTCAGCGCCGAGCGATGGAACGCGATGATGTCGATCTTCGGCGACGCGGTCGAGCTGCCGCCGGACGAGCGGTCGGCATTCGTCGCGCGGGCCTGCGGCAGCGATGCGGAGCTGCTGCGCGAGGTCTTGTCGCTGCTCATGGCGCACGACGGCGACACACAGTTCCTCGAGTCGCCGGTCGTCAAGGCCGCCGCCGAAGCTCCGGACCTCGGCGCGCGGCTGCAGGACGCGTTAGGCATGGCGTTCCGCGTCGAGCGCGAGCTTCCGGGCGGCGGCATGAGCCGTGTATTCGTCGCCCTGGAGATCAAGCTCGGCCGGCGCGTCGTGGTGAAGGTCCTGCCGCCGGAGCTGCGCGCGGTCCTGAGCGCCGAGCGATTCCACCGCGAGACCCGGCTCGCCGCGGCGCTCCGACACCCGCACATCGTTCCGCTGCTCGCCGCCGGCGAGGCGGAGGACGGGCTCGTGTACTTCACGATGCCCTACATCGAGGGTGAGTCGCTGCAGCACCGGCTCGAACGCGAGGGCCGGCTTCCGCTCGCCGACGTCGTGGCGATCATCCGCGAGGTCGCCGACGCGCTGGCCTATGCGCATGCCAACGGCGTGGTGCACCGCGACGTCAAGCCGGCGAACGTCCTGATCGACGGCCGACACGCCGTCGTTGCCGACTTCGGCGTGGCGAAAGCGATCGCGCTGGCACGCGGCGAGTGGGGAGCCGAGCACGCACAGGGTGCGCAGGACCCGTCGAAGGCGCTCACTGACGCGGGGTTCGTGCTGGGCACACCGGCGTACATGAGCCCCGAACAGGCCAAGGGTCACGACATCGACGCCCGCACCGACGTTTACAGCCTCGGCTGCATGACGTTCGAGATGCTCACAGGACAGCTGCCCTTCCCCGACAGTGGCCTCAGGGGAATCGTGCGGCGCGTTCGCGAACCGCCTCCCGCGCCCAGCGCCCACTGTCCCGATCTGCCGCGCGCCGTGGACCGTGTCGTGGCCCGGGCGCTGGCACCGAGTGTGGACGACCGGTTCCAGACCACGACGGCCCTGGCCGAGGCGTTAGGCGAGGCCGCGGCCTCGACTTCGCCGAGCGCCGAGCGTGAACGCGTCCGCCGCGGCCGTCCGGTGTGGCGACGGCCATGGGTCGCTGCCGCAGCGTTGGCCGCCGCGGCCGGCGTGGCAGCAGGCGTCGTGGCCGTGCGCCGCGTGTCGACCGCTGCCTCAACCGCCACCGCGGCGACACGCGCCGCACCTACCGACGCTTCGGCCGAGCCGGTGTCGGCTGCCGCCACCGCCCCGTCGCTCGCGGTGCTCCCGTTCGAGAACATCGGTCCGGCGGAGAATGCGTACTTCGCGCAGGGCGTGAGCGACGGGCTGGCGAGTCGCCTAACGGGCGTGTCCGGCGTCCGGATGATCTCGCCGGCCAGCACGCGGCTCTATCGCAACACGACCAAGTCACGCGCCGAAGTTGGCCAGGAGCTCGGCGTCGACTACGTGCTCGACGGGCACGTGCGATGGGACAGGGCGGATGAGGGCCCGCGGCGAGTGCGAGTCACCGTCGAGCTGGTGCGTTCTCGCGACGGCACGTCGGTGTGGGCCGACCGCTACGACGCTACCAGCGAAGACCTGTTCGCCGTGGAGGGCACGATCGGCGAGAAGGTCGCCGCGGCGCTGGAAGTCGCGCTCGAGGAGCCCGACCGGAAAAATATTTCCGCTCGGCCAACGAGGAATTTCGAGGCCTACACCTACTTCCTTCGCGCCGAGGCGCTCCGCACGGCGCCAGAGGACAACGCCGGCGCATCCATGGCCGCCGTGCCAATGTACGAGCGGGCCGTCGCTCTCGACCCGAACTTCGCCCTCGCGTTCGCACGGATGGCGCAGACCCACAGCGAGATCTATTGGTCGAACGGAGACCGGACCGCGCATCGCCTGGCGCTCATGCGCAACGCCGCGGAGACGGCGGTGCGACTCGATTCGGACCTCCCCGAGGCACGGCTCGCGCTGGCGCTCTATTACTACCGCGGCCAGCGCGACTACGAGCGGGCAACGAGAGAGCTCGACATCGCCCTGGAGCGACAGCCGGGACGCGGCGAGCTGCTGCTGACGCGCGGTCTCCTGCTGCGCCGGCAGGGACGGTTTGCCGAGGCGGCGGCGAGCCTCAAGCGCGCCGCCGAGCTCGACCCACGCGCCCATGACATTGTATGGGCCCTTGCGTGGACCTACGCCGCGACGCACGACTACCCCGATGCGGTGCGCTACCTGGAGCGTACGCTGGCGCTCGCCCCACGGTGGTCCGCACTCTACGCCGACCTGGCGTTGGCCCGCGTCATGTGGCGTGGCGACGTCACTGAAGGACGACGTATCGTGGCCCAGGGAATGGCGCTGCCTGACGCGGGCCGGATCGTGGATCGATTGCGCTTTCAGGCGGAGATTTTCGTCGGGAATACCGCAAGAGACAGCGCTGTGCTACGGGAGCTCACTCCCGACATGTTCCACGGCGATACGAGCCAGTATCTGCTCTGGAATGCCGACTGGGCCCGTCGCCACGGCGAGGCGGCACGCGGCCGCGCCTATGCCGACTCGGCGCTGACAATGCTCGAGCGACGCGTCGAAGCGGACGCCGGCGAGCCGGGGCCGAGAATGTTGCTGGCTCTCACCTATGCCGAGCTCGGACGCAAAGTCGACGCGTTGCGGGAGGGACACCGCGCGGTCGAGATGCTGCCCATTTCCCGCGACGCGATTGATGGTGGGGAAATGCAGGAGGACATGGCGTACGTCGAAACACTGGTCGGCGAGGCCAATGCTGCAATCGACCGGCTTGCGTACCTCCTGACTATCCCGTCGGACATGTCGGTTGCGGTGCTCCGCGTCGACCCCATGTGGGACCGGTTGCGCAGCAACCCGCGTTTCCAGCGGCTGCTGGCGACGCCGTCGAAATGATGTGCAAGACGGGGCGCGATCCGGACCACGGATCGCGCCCGCCTAAACGGACGTCAGGCGCTATTTCGTGAAGGCGAACCGCGCCGTCCGCGACCCGCAGCCCCATGCATGTGCGACCGCCACGAGACGGCCGTGAGCCGATCGGCGGCTGTTTATCGACTTCCAGATAGAAGGTGCTCGCGCGGCATGTCAACCTTCACCATTCCACACCATGCGACCTCCCTTCCGTACCGTGACGGCGATCGCTCTCGCGTCTTCCCTGGCGATAGGCGGCTGCGGGCGATCCGAGCCCGCCACCCCAACCGCGCCGTCGCTCACCCTCGCCACCGAACCGGCCGCCAGCGTGTCCAGCAACGCACCTCCGCAGGAGCGTGCGGTGCTCGCCGCGATGGAGGGCTACAAGCAGGCAGTCCTCGACAGCGACGTCGCAGCGCTCGCACGCATCTGGGCCGAGGACTACACGTTCATCAACCCGCAGGGCGCGCTAGTGACGCGAGCCGAGCGACTCGCCAACTTCGCGTCGGGCAATACGAACGTGGGCGTGATCGACGACGAGCGTGAAATCACGGTGCACGTGCACGGCGATGGGGCGGTAGTCCAGAATCTTTCAACGCTGCGCGGCACGTTCAGCGGACAGCCGACGGCGACAGATCTTCGCGGGACGTTCGTCTGGATCCGTCTGAACGGCCGCTGGCAGCTCCTCACCAACCAGCTCACTCCCGTAGCTCCGTAGACGCCGCGACGAGGCCTGATCCGCCATTGAGCCGGCGACGCACGAGCCCCTCGTTCGCGAACCTCACGATAGGCACGTTAGGGTCGGCCGACGAGCAAGCGCGTGACGGTGCAGGTTCTGCACCGGGCTGTCTGGCCAGTACTTCCTACTGCGCCCGCATCGTGATGACCGGGTCGACCCGCGCGGCACGCAGCGCGGGAATCCAGCTTGCCACGATCCCGATGACGGCCATGGCCAGTGCCGCCGTGACCAGCGTGACGGGATCGTTAGGAGTTATTCCGAACAACATGCCACGAACGACCCGACCGGCGAAGAAAGCGCCCGTGACGCCTAACACGAGACCGGTGACCACCAAGGTCCCCCCTTCCCTCAGGATCATGCGCTCGATGATTCCCCGATTGGCCCCGAGACTCATGCGAATGCCGATCTCGTTCGTGCGCGCGCTCACCGAGAACGCCAGCACACCGCCAATTCCGACTGCCGCAACGATCAACGCCAGCACGCCGAAGGCCGAAATCAGCGCGGCGTTCAATCGCTGGTTGGAGATGCTGCGGTCTTTGTATTCCTGAATCGTCACGACGTCTTCGATCAGCGCCGTCGGCGCGATACGACGCACGACGCGCGTCGCCGAGGCAGCGAGGGCAGACACACTGCTGCCGGCGCGGATCACGAAACCACCGCCGGTCGGCACATGATCGACCGGCGAGTACAGCGCGGGTATCGGTTCGGCATCCAGATGCGCTCCGTCACGCGTGTTGCCCACGACGCCGATGATGGTCATCAACTCCGTCTCCATGGACGGGTACAGCTCCCGCACGATCTGTCCCGTCCACGCAACCTGCTTCCCGATGGGATCTTCGTTCGGGAACACTCGGTCCGCGTACGCTTTGTTGATGATGGCGACCGACGAGCCCGCGCCCATGACCCCATCGCGCTGCTGGAGGACGCGCAGGCCTGCATTGCTCGTCTCGTCGCCAGTCGTGAACATGCGCCCGCGGAGGAGCGGAATCCCGGCAGCTCTGAAATAGCTCGCGTCAGCGGAACGCTGCTCGGCCCGCGCCGATGGCTGACCAGCCACGGGTGGTCTGCCCTCGACCTTCACGTCGTTCACGAAGCCCGATGCCCGGAGCGGGAGTGTGGATCCAATGCCGACCGCTATCACGCCGGGGAGCGCCGCGAGCTCGCGTCGCATCTCGTCGAAGCGCTGCCTCCCTGCCGCGCTCGTGGCGGGGTCTCGCGACTCCGAGCGGGTGAGTTGCGTGACCTGCATCGTGAGCACCTGTTCCGCATCGAGTCCGGTGTCCACCCGGGAGAGTTGGATCAACGTGCGCGTCAGCAGTCCGGCGCCCGCCAGCAGGACAACGGACATCGCGACCTGCGCGACGACGAGGCCACGCTGCAGGCGCTGCTTTCGCACGGACCCGGTCACCCAGCGGGCTCCCGCTGCCATCCACGTCGCCAACCGCCCTTCGGGTGGCGTCCATCCGACATACGAAAGCACGAGAGCGACCAGAACGGACAGCGCGACGGTGAAGCTCAGGACCACGCCATCCAGCGCGATCTCGCTCGCACGCAGGGAATAGCGCGCGGCGAATGACGTCAGGAGCTTGAGGCCGCCGATGGCGATGAGTATGCCGCACGCGGCTCCCATGAACGCGAGCAACAGGTTCTCGACGAGCAGCAACCGTCGCAGTCGCGAGCTCGCAGCGCCGAGAGCCGCGCGCACAACTAGCTCGTGCTCTCGGCGGACGCCACGCATCAGCGTGAGATTGGCAACGTTGGCGACCCCGATGATCAGGACGAGCACGGCGGCCCCCATGAGCAGCTGGAGCGTGAGCTGCGCTCGCTCGCCGAACACCTCACGAAACGGGATGACGGCAACGCGATAGCGCGAGGCGGCGGCGTACGCTTCCGGGTGCTGGCGCTGCATGCGCGAGTACACAGCACCGACTTCGGTTCGCGCACGAGCCAGCGTCGCGTTAGGTGCGAGCCGAGCGACCACTTGCGTCATGCGATGGGCGCGCCCCTCGACCATGAGTGCGCTCATATGGTGCTCGCTGTTCACCATGTTGAGGAAGGCTTCGACGCGCTCGGGGAAGTTCGGCGCCGGCTGCAGAACGCCGATCACGGTCACCTGCCGCCTGTCCAGCGTGATCTGGCGCCCGACAACGCCCGAGTCTCCACCGAAGCGGTTGATCCACGTCGCATACGTGAGGACTGCCACCGGGGCCGCGCCGGGCCCATCATCGGCCGGCAGCGTTAGGCGCCCCACCACGGGAGCCAGGCCCATGACCTGGAAATAGTTCCCCGTGACCAGACCGACGCTCCAGCGGACCGCGCCCTCGGTGGCCTGATGGACCACACCGAAGGGCGAGTATTCCGCGATGCCAGCCAGCGATGCCACACCATTGCGCAGGTCGCGGACTTCCGGCACTGAAAAGGTGAGCTCGGCTCCTCCCAAACCATCCATGGAGTGCCGGAGGTAGACCAGACGATCCCCGTCGCGATGCGGGAGTGGCTTGAGCAGCACACCGCGGACGACGCTGAAGATGGCCGTGTTCGCGCCGATGCCCAGGGCCAACGTCAGCACGACTACCGCGGTGAACACCGGGGCATGGCGCAGCGCCCGCACCGCGTACGTGACGTCGGCGGCGACGCTCTCGAGCCACGGGACGCCGCGCTGCGCCCGTGTCGCCTCAGCCGCTTGCGTGAGGCCGCCAGATGCCAGCAAGGCCCGCCGTCGCGCGACATCCGGACGCATGCCGCGGCGGATGTATTCGGCTGTCTCCATCTCGAGGTGGGCCTCGAGCTCTTCGCGGAGCTCGTCGTCTCCACGGTGCTTCGTGAACATGCCAGCGATGCGCGCGAGCGCGGCGCGAATCCGTGTCATGTCAGCTCCCGTATGGGTGCTTCCTATGGGATTCCCATACGAATCCTAGTACTCTGCTTTCGGGTGCGCAATGTGCCGGTTGAACCAAGAAACTCGGTGCGCTAGTTCCAGCGGAGCCCCCGCAACTGATCCAGATTCACGTTGCCCCCCGACAGCACTACGGCAACGCGCGACCCGGCCGGCAGCTTGATAAGCCCGTGGAGGAGCGCAGCAACCGGGGCCGCCGCAGCCCCTTCTACCACAAGCTTGCAGCGCTCCATCACCCAAATCATCGCATCGAAGATTTCGCGATCCGGCAGCGCCACGATCTCGTCCACGAACCGCTGCGCCACCGAGAACGTCGTCTCGCCAACGCGACGAACGCGAAGTCCATCGATGATCGTGCGACAGTCGATCGTCTCCAGGCGGCCGGCCTCGACGCTCATCTTCATCGCCGGACCGTCGGAGGACTCCACGCCGATGACGCGGACGTTCGGGTTGTGGCTCTTCATCGCCATCGACACACCGGAGATGAGCCCGCCGCCGCCAATGGGGACGACGACCGCGTCGAGCTCCGGCCAGTCCTGCACGATCTCCAGGCCTAACGTGCCCTGCCCCGCGATGAGCTGCTCGTCATCGAACGGATGGACGTACGTCAGCCCCTCCGTGCGAACGAGCTCCTTCGCCTTCTCGTTCGCCTCGTCCCAGATGCTGCCGTGCAGCACCACTTCGGCGCCATAGCCCTTTGTGGCCGCGACTTTCGCCGGCGTCGCGTTCGTCGCCATGCAGACCACGGCGCGAATGCCATGGATCTTCGCCGCCAATGCCACGCCCTGCGCGTGATTCCCCGCCGACGAGCAGACCACCCCACGCCGTTTCTCCTCCTCGGGCATCTGCGCGAACTTGTTCAACGGCCCACGGATCTTGTACGACCCGACACGCTGGAACATCTCGGCTTTGAGCCGGATGTCGTACCCCGACGCCTCGCTCAACTGGCGCGACGTCAGAAGCGGCGTGTGCTTGATGTGCTCGGCAATGCGGGCGCGGGCGTCGCGGAAATCGGCGAGCGTGAGAACGAGCGGGGCAGCGGCGGTTTGCGTCACGGTGTCGTTAGGTTCGGCCGGTTCGGCGTTATGGCTTGTGGTTCGTCGAGTCGACTGCCTTCAGGAAATCGCGAACGACGCGATTCGTCTCGTCCGGGTTGTCCCATTCCACGATGTGCGCGGCATTGGGTATGACCGCGTACTTCGCGCCGGGGGTCATCTGCGCGTGGCGCTTCACCGTTGGCGGATCGGCCTCATCGAACTCGCCGACGGTGAACAGCACCGGCACCTTCACGTTCTTCAGGAATGGTGTCGCATCGTACTGCTTCAGGGTACCCGTTATAGTGAACTCGCTCGGGCCCTGCATGTAGTTGTAGATGCCCTCATTCACCGTTGCCGTCAGGCTGTCGAGCTCCGGCTGAACCGGACGCCGCCAGACGTACTTGCCGTAGAACTCGCCCAGCGCCGCCTGGTAGTCAGCTGCCGTGTAATTCTTCTCGGCCTCGCGCGTTGCGATCGCCTTCTGCAACGAATCCGGCAGCGTCTTCACGAGCCGCCTGGCGTTCTTCTCCCATGCCGGGAGGTCGAGCGCCGGACTCATGAGCGTGAGGCTCGCGACGCGCTCCGGATGCGCGCGATAGTACTCGAGACCGAGGATCGTTCCCCAGGAATGTCCGACGATGTGCACCTTGTCGTAGCCGAGGTGCGAGCGAAGTGAATCCAGCTCGCGCACGAAGTGCGCGATGTTGAACATCGCCGTGTCGCTGATCCTGTCCGACTTCCCGGCGCCGAGCTGATCATACCGCACGACCGGCCGATCGGCGCCCAGCGCTTCGAGTGACCGCATGTAGAAGCTGCTGTAGCCTGGACCACCGTGCAGGAGAATCGCCGGCGGTGCGTTCCCCGATCCGACAACACGGTACCAGATGCGCCCGCCGTCTACGGCGAGTCGGTCTTCGCCCGGCGCCAATGCAGCCGGCGTGGGGCCGGCAACCGCGACCGACTTTGTCGTATCCGCCAGCGGTGGCGGTTCCTTCGCGCAACTCACGCAGGCGGCCGACACCACCGCCAGGGTCAACACGAGCAATGGACCGCGCATGGGATGACTCCGGGTAGGGGTTCGGAACCGAGCGCTCGCGAAGATGGACAGACGCTCTGACGGCGTCGAGGGTACGCCCGCCATGGCGGCCGCCGGATCGCCGCTTCGGTCACTGGTCATCTCACCATCACTCCCTACGGGGCGAGTCGGACGGTATTGTTTTCAGCCGCGGTTCCAGCACGATCAACCATACCGTAGCGCCAGGAGCTCAGAGAATGCGACTATCCACTCGAATCGTGGTACTCAACGGCGTGCTCGCTCTGGCGTGCGCGCTGCCGGCGGCGGCCCAGTCAGCGAGCGTGATGGGCGACCTCGCGAGCGACGTTGCTGACGTGGAGCGGAAGTTCATCGCGCTCGCGAAGGCCATTCCGGCCGAGAAGTACGACTGGCGGCCAGGTGAGGGCGTGCGA
>Ga0075423_10002874_pt1 | contig 15763 bp, 9 predicted proteins | sample SoiMethybrSBSTD2_FD_80114 | JGI IMG/M metagenome (GOLD analysis project Ga0075423, IMG submission 80114) | Bulk soil microbial communities from a Populus tree surrounding site in Tennessee, USA - Soil MetaG P. TD hybrid SBSTD2 | ecosystem: Environmental > Terrestrial > Soil > Tree plantation...
CACCGGCCGAGGCACCCGGCGTCCTGATCGAGGTCGTCGTTCCGGTCCACAACGAGCAGCGGGTATTGGAGGCCAGCATCGTGCGCCTCCACCGCTACCTGACGGCCGACTTCCCGTTCGCGTTCCGGATCACCATCGCCGACAACGCCAGCACCGACGCCACCTGGCTGCTGGCCAAGCGGCTGGCCGAGCGGCTCCCGGACGTCCGGGCCGTCCACGTCGCCGAGAAGGGCCGGGGCCGGGCCGTGCGCCAGGTCTGGAGCGCCAGCGACGCCGACGTGGTCGCCTACATGGACGTCGACCTGTCCACCGGCCTGGAGGCGCTGCTGCCGCTGGTCGCACCCCTGCTGTCGGGCCACAGCGACCTGGCCATCGGCACCCGGCTGGCCAACGGGGCCGCGGTGGTCAGGGGGCCCGGACGCGAGCTGGTCTCGCGCTGCTACAACCTGCTGCTGCGCACGGTCATGCGGGCCCGCTTCACCGACGCCCAGTGCGGCTTCAAGGCCGGCCGCACCGAGGTCGTGCGGGCGCTGCTGCCGGACGTCCAGGACCAGGAGTGGTTCTTCGACAGCGAGCTGCTGCTGGCCGCCCAGCACCACGGCCTGCGCATCCACGAGGTCCCGGTCGACTGGGTCGAGGACACCGACAGCCGGGTCGACCTCGTCCGCACCGCCCTGGACGACCTGCGCGGCATGGCCAGGGTGGCCCGCCGGCAGCTGCCCCGCTTCGCCGCCACCCTGCTGCGCTTCGTGCTGCTGCGGTCGTGGGTGTTCCACCCCCGCCGCACCCGGACCTGACACCAGGAGGAGCACACCACCGATGACCACCACGACCCTGGAACGACCCCTGCCGGCGCCGGCCCCGGGACGGCTGGCCCGCCTGGTGCGCGGCCGGGCCGACGACCCGGCCTGGGCCCGGCCCGCGCTGCTCGGCCTGCTGGCCGCCACCGCCCTGCTGTACCTGTGGACCCTGAGCGCCTCCGGCTGGGCCAACGACTTCTACTCGGCCGCCGCCCAGGCGGCCAGCCAGAGCTGGAAGGCCCACTTCTTCGGGTCCTCGGACGCGTCCAACTTCATCACCGTGGACAAGCCACCGGCCGCGCTGTGGGTCATGGGGCTGTCGGCCCGCCTCTTCGGCGTCAACTCCTGGAGCCTGCTGGCCCCCGAGGCGCTGATGGGCGTGGCAACGGTCGGGCTGCTGTACGCGACGGTGCGCCGCTGGTTCGGGCCGGCCGCCGGCCTGCTGGCCGGGGCGGTCATGGCCCTGACGCCGGTGGCCACCCTGATCTTCCGGTTCAACAACCCCGACGCCCTGCTGGTGCTGCTGCTGGTGACCGGCGCCTACGCCACCGTGCGGGCGCTGGAGGACGGCAGCACCGGCTGGCTGGTCCTGGCCGGGGCCTGCGTCGGCTTCGGCTTCCTGGCCAAGCAGCTCCAGGCCCTGCTGGTGGTGCCGGCCTTCGCCCTCGTGTACCTGGCCGCCGCCCCCGGGTCGCTGGCCCGCCGGCTCGGCCAGCTGGTCGCGGCCGGGGTCGCCATGGTGGCCTCGGCCGGCTGGTGGGTCGCGATCGTCGAGCTCACGCCAGCGTCGGCCCGCCCCTACATCGGCGGCTCCCAGACCAACAGCATCCTGGAGCTGACCTTCGGCTACAACGGGTTCGGCCGGCTCACCGGCAACGAGACCGGCAGCGTCGGCGGCGGCCCCGGCGGGCCCGGGGGCGGGGGCTGGGGCCAGACCGGCTGGGAGCGCATGTTCGGGGCCGAGGTCGGCGGCCAGATCGCCTGGCTGCTGCCGGCCGCCCTGCTGCTGCTGGCCGCCGGGCTGTGGCTGACCCGGCGGATGCCGCGCACCAACCGGGCCAGGGCCGCCTTCGCCCTGTGGGGCGGCTGGCTGGTCGTCACCGGCCTGGTGTTCAGCTTCATGCAGGGCATCTTCCACCCCTACTACGCGGTCGCCCTGGCCCCGGCCGTGGGCGCGCTGGTCGGCATGGGCGCCACCGGCCTGTGGGAGGTGCGCCGGCACCCGACGATGCGCCGGTGGCTGGCCGCGACCCTGGCCGTGACCGCCGTCTGGTCGTATGTGGTGCTGCGGCGCACGCCCGACTGGCACCCGGGGCTGGCCCCGCTGGTGCTGGTGGCCGGGCTGGTCGTGGCCGCCCTGGTCGCCGCCATCCCCCGGGTCGCCTCGCGGCGGGCCGTCCTCTCCGTGGCCGCGGCCGGGCTGCTGGTCGCCCTGGCCGGGCCGGCCGCCTACTCGCTGGACACCGCCGCGACCCCGCACGGCGGCGCCATCCCGTCGGCCGGCCCATCTGTCCCGGGCGCCCGCGGCGGGCCCGGCGGCGGCGTCGGCCGCTTCCGCGGCGCCCCCGGCGGCGGGTTCGGCCAGGCCGCCCCGGGCGCTCCCGGCCAGGGCCTCGGCCCCGGCGGGTTCGGCCGGGGGGGCACGGGCCAGGGCGGGCCGCGCGGCGCCCTGGGCGGGCTGCTCGACGGCGGCACCCCCGACGCCGAGCTGGTCGCGCTCCTCCAGCAGGACGCCGACCGCTACAGCTGGGTCGCGGCCGCCATCGGGTCCAACTCGGCCGCCGGCGTGCAGCTGGCCACCGGCGACCCCGTGATGGCCATCGGCGGCTTCAACGGCAGCGACCCCGCCCCCACCCTCGCGCAGTTCCAGCAGTACGTCGCCGAGGGCAGGATCCACTACTTCCTGGGCGGCGGCCGCACGGGCGGCATGCGCGGGGCCATGGGCGGCAGCGACGCGGCCGGGCAGATCTCCGCCTGGGTCCAGGAGCACTTCGCCGCGACCACCGTCGGCGGCGCCACCGTCTATGACCTGACCGCCACCTGACCCGTGGACGCGGCAGTGGGGTCAGCGGATCACCACCATCCCTGTTGCCGCGCCCAGCGCAGCAGCACCGCCGACATCGCCGCCATGATCAGCAGCACCACCGCGAGCTGCACGTAGTGGGTCTTCTCGTTGACGATCACGTTCATCCCGTAGATCCCCGACAGGGCGGTGATGGGAAGGGTCACGGCGGCGATCACGGCCAGGCGCTCGGCCGCGATGGTCATCTTGGTGTTGGTCCGGGACTCGTGGAACTCGATCACCGCCTGGAGGAACGCCGTCTCCCCGTCGGCCAGGCCCTTGATCCGCTCGAGCTGGTCGTGGATGTCGACCACCATCGGCTGCGCCTCGGCGGGCACGAAGCGGGTCAGGGTGGCCATCCGCCCGTAGATCTCCCCGCTCAGGGCGGCCATGGTCCGGACCGCGATCAGCCCGTGGCGGGCCCGGAACAGCTCCTCGAGGAACTCCTCCGGGTCGTCGTCGCTGTCGGTCATCACCCGCTGCTCCAGCAGCCCGACCTCCAGGGCGAGGATGCCGACGAAGCCCTCCTGGTGGCGGGTCATGGCCGAGACCACGGCGTGTGACAGCTCGAACGCCGCCTCCGGGCGCAGCCGCCCGGACCGGATCCGCTTCAGCACCGCGTTCGTCTCGCGGAAGGCGAGCTCGGGGATGACCTCCGGGTCCAGCGGCCCGTGCACCGTGACCAGGTAGCCCGGCCCGACGAACTGGTCGAGTTCCAGGTGGTGGACGCGCCCGCCCGTGCCCAGCTCGGGCGAGTGCAGGGCCACGAACACATGGTCGGGGTAGATGTGCACCTTGGGCACGTGGTTGCGGTTCTCGCAGTCCTGGATGGCCAGCGGATGGAACTGGAACACCTCGCTGAGCACCCGAGTGGCCTCGTCGTCGACCTTCGGGATGTCGACCCAGACCAGCCCCGCCCGCTGCTGGAGGAGCTCGGGCAGCTCCTCGACGGTGCGCTGCTCGATCCCGCTGTCGGTGATCAGGTGGACGTCCATCCAGGCTCCTTCCAGGCCGCTCCGGGCCGGCGGCCGCCGCCACTATTGTCGCCGGTCAACGGCGGCGCACGCGCCGCGCGTCGGGGCCGCGCTCCAGGTCGATCTCGCGCAGCAGCCGGTCCACGTTGGCCAGCAGGCTGCCCTGGATGTGCCACAGCTCCGGGTCGGTGCGGGCGTCGACCAGCATCAGCTCGGCCAGCACGTCGCGGTGGGTGCGGGCGATCTCCAGCGCGATGTGCAGGGGCACGGCCTCGCGCGGCGGCCCGGCGACCTCGGGGGCGACCAGCTGGCCGAAGGCGGCCACCCCGCCGCCCAGCTCGACCAGCAGGGCCCCCAGGGCGACCAGCAGCTCCGGCTCGGCCTGGCCGCTGGACTCGACGGCCTCGGCCAGGTCGGCCAGGTCCAGGGTGACCCCCCGGACCTGCACCGCCGAGTGCTCGAGGGCGGCCAGGGCGGCACGCAGGCTGGAGGCGCCCTCGCGGACCCGGCGCTGGCGCGGGTTGAGGCGCAGGCTCTCCTCGCCCGGGCCAGCGCGACCCGGGCCGCGTGCAGCGGCCGGTCCAGCTCGCGGGCCCGGCCCTCCCAGGCGCGGGCCTGCTCGCCCGACCAGCCCTCGGTCAGCTCCGCCCCCATCGAGGACAGCAGCTCGGCCATGTCGGCGGCCAGCCGGCCGATGGCGTCGCCGGCCGACTGGACGTACATCGGCGGCCGGAGCAGGAAGCTGACGACCACGCCGGTGGCGGCGCCGATCAGCGTCTCCGCGACCCGGTCGAGGGCGGCCGTCCCGGCCACGGCCAGCACCAGCATGGCGCTGATCGGGACCTCCAGGGTGTGCTCGCCGAGCCGCAGCAGCAGGCCGATGACCAGGGCGGCGAGGATGGTGATGCCCAGGCTCCACCAGGTCAGGCCGAAGACCTTGGAGAGCAGGACGGCGACGAGCACGCCGGCGACCACGCTGCCGACCCGCTCCACGCTGGACTTGACCGTCTCGAAGATGGTGAGCTGCGCCACCAGCAGGGCGGTGAGGGGGGCCAGCAGCGGCGGGGGCTGGCTGCCGAGCAGCCACAGGGCCAGCAGGTAGGCCAGCACCGCGGCCAGGGTCGTCTTGATCGTCCGCCAGCCCGGCGGGTCGGCGCCGGCCCGGTATCTCGCCCGCAGGGTGCGGGCCGTCGTCTGCAGCCGCCTCACCGTGGGCCGGGGTGGTCCCCCGGTGGACCGGGCTCCCGGGTGGCCAGCCGCAGGGCCAGCGCCTCCGGGGAGGTCAGGTCCTCGACCCCGAGCCGCTCGAACAGCGCCCGGGCCCGCTCCCGGCGGGCCGGGCGCTGCCCCGGCTCCCCGTGCCGGCCAAGGATGTCCAGGGCAAGGGCCTGCTCGTACCGCATGCCGAGCCGCTCGGCGGCGGCCAGGGCGGCCCGCCAGTCCCGCCTGGCCGCCGCCGCCCGCCCGGCCGTCCAGGCGAGCAGGCCGTGGTGCAGCCGGGCCCGGGGCTCGCCGATCGGGAACACCCGGGCGTAGCGGCCGAGGTAGCCGACGGCCTGGGTGGCCATGGCCCGCCAGGGCCCGGCGTCGCCCTCGCCCCTGGCCCGGCTTTCCAGCCACAGGGCCAGGGCGACCTCGGCGGTCATGGCGTACAGGTCGAACCAGTAGCACTTGACCGGCGGGCGGCTGGCCTGCTCGAGGGCCCGCCGCAGGGCCTCGACGGCCCTGGCCCGGTCGCCCAGCTGCAGGGCCAGTATGGCCTCGGACGCGGGCGCCGGGCGCCGGAACAGCGCCGCCGCCGCCTCCTCCCGGTTGCCGACGCGCAGGCCGGCGACGGCGTGGCCGGCCACCGCCCAGGCCCGGACCTGGGCGTCGCCGCTCTGGCGGCCGATCCGGTCCAGCTCGGCCAGCATCGGCGACAGGCCGGTCAGCTCCCCCTGGAAGTACCGCTCCCAGACCTGCAGGCCGGTGATCTCGGCCAGTCGCCGCGGGTCGCCGAGCCGGCGCACGATCGCGTGCGCCTCCTCCAGGTGCTCGCGCACCTCCGGCCAGCGCCCGAGCCCGATCCCGTAGAGGGCGGCCGCCTGGAGCACCCATCCCCGGGCCGAGGGGTCGTCGGTCCCGGCCAGGGCGGCGAAGGCCCGGCGCAGGTAGGCCTCGGCCAGCCCGCGGCGGGCCAGCAGGCCGGCGGCCACCGAGCAGGCGGCGGCCGTCCGCGCCTCGGCCGAGCGCGACCCGGCCGCCTCGGCCAGGTTCATGCCCTTGACCGCCTGGTGCACCGCCCGGGCCCGGTGGCTGGCGTGGTACTCGACCAGGAACAGGCGCTCGTAGACCTCGGCCGCCTCCTCCAGGGCGGCCCTTGCCTCCTCCGAGTGGGCGACCAGCGGCCGCGGCCAGAGCCGGTTGCGCAGCTGCTGGCCGGTCTGCCAGGCCAGCTTGCCCGGAAGCTGGCGGCCGCTGGCCGGGGTCCGGCGGCCGAGCAGGGCCAGGGCGATGTGCAGGTGCTCCTGCTCGGGCGCGAGCTGGCCGAGCCCGAGGTAGGCGTCGCCCAGCTGGTGCTCCCAGCGCGCCCGCCGGACGGCCCGTGCGCCGGGCATGCCCAGGCCACGCCCCCGAGCCGGCGGCTCGGCTGGCCCAGGGCCGTCCAGCTCCAGCAGGGCGGTGAAGAACCGGACGGCCTCGGCGTAGGCGCCCTCCCGGAGGGCCTCGGCCCCGGCCCGCTCCAGGTAGTGCATGGCCCGGTCCGGCACCTCGGCCAGCCGCCAGTGGTGGGCCAGCAGGGCCAGGTCGCCGCCGCCCGACCGCTCGTACCACTCGGCCACCGACCGGTGCAGCTGCCGGCGCTGGGACATCAGCATCAGGTTGTAGGCCGACTCCTGGATGATCACGTGCTTGAACAGGTAGCTGAGGTCCGGTTCAGGGGTGTCGAGCACGGTCAGGTCGGCCCGCTCGATCTCGACCAGGTCCGTGGCCAGGTTGCGGGCGAGGGCGCTCCGCAGCGGGTGGATGTCGCGCAGGATGACCACGGCGAACACCCGCCCGATGACGCTGGCCACCTTGACGGTCAGCTGCTGGGTCGGGCTGAGCCGGTCGATCCGGCTGGTGATGGCGCCGTTGACGGTCTGGGGCAGGCGCCGGGCGAGGACGTCGGGGACCTCGGAGACCAGCTCCACCCTGCCGTCGACGACCCGGACCAGCCCGGCGTCGCGGAGGGCGAAGGTGAGCTGCTCGGTGAACAGCGGGTTGCCGTCGGTCTTCTCCTCGACCAGGTCGGTCAGGACCTGGGGGACGGAGGCGGCGCCGAGACGCTGGCCGACCAGGGCCCCGACCGCCTCTGAGGGCAGCCGGTCCAGCACCAGCCGCTCGATGCTGGGCGCCCGCAGCAGCCGCCGGTAGGCGCTCCAGCCGAGCTCGTCCTCGATCGTCCTGGCCTCGCCCTGGGAGCGGGTGGCCACCACCAGCAGCAGCGGCATCCGCTCCCGGCTGAGGGCCAGCACCAGCCCGGTGGACGCCGAGTCGAGCCAGTGGGCGTCCTCGACCACCAGGACCGCCGGCCCTTCCCCGACGACCGCCCGCAGCAGCCGGACCAGCAGATCCCTGGTCCGGTCGGCGCGGCCCTGGCCGCTCAGCTCGGCGCTGCGGGCGGTCTCGGGCAGTTCCAGGGTCAGCACCGGGTTGAGCAGCGGGGCCAGGTCGCGGAGCTCGGGGTCGGGCCCGAGCAGGTCGAGCACGACCCGCCGGCAGGCCGCCTTGTCCTGGACGTCGAAGGCGGGCAGCCGGCCGAACAGCTCCTGCCAGGCGTGCCAGGGGGTGTTGCGCTCGACCGCGTCGCCAGCCCCGGCCAGCACCGGCACCCCGGCGTCCGCGGCCTGGTCGACCAGCTCGGCCACCAGGCGCGACTTGCCCGCCCCGGCCTCGCCCTCCAGGACCAGCACCTGCACCCGGCCGTCGCCGTCGGCCTCCAGCCGGCCCAGCGCCGCGGCCAGCCGCTCCCGCTCCTGCTCCCGGCCGACCAGCGGGGCCCTGGCCCCCGGCTCCGGGCCACGGCCCGGGCCGGAGGCCGGCCGCCCCGGCCGGTAGACCGGCACCGGGTCGGCGCGGCCCTTGACCCGCACCGGGTCCAGGGCCTCGAAGGGGAGGGCGGCGCGGGCCGCGGTGGCGGTCGCCCGGTCGCAGAGCACACCGTCGCCCGCCTCCTGCATCAGCCGGGCGGCCAGGTTCACCACCGCGCCCAGCATCGTGTACTCGCGGCGCCAGCGGCTGCCGACGGTCCCGCAGAACGCCCGGCCGGTGGTGACCCCGATCGCCACCCGGCGGCCCAGGGCGGCCAGGGCTTCGCGCATGGCCAGGGCGGCCTGGACGCCCCGGGCCGGGTCGTCCTCATGGGCCAGGGGCGGCAGCCCGAGCGCGGCCACCAGGCTGGTCCCCTTCTCGTCGACGCTCAGCTTGTTGATGCTGCCCTCGTAGCGGTACAGAGCGCCCTGGAGCGCCGTCATGGCCTCCTGGGCCTCGTCCAGCCGGATCCGGTGGTCCAGGTCGGGCAGGTTGGCGAACACGACCGTGATCTGGCGCAGCTCGGCCATCCACTCCTCGTGCCCGGCGACCATCGAGGCCAGCATGGCCCTCGGCAGGTAGGGGGCGACCAGCCCGGCCGGTACCCCGGCGCCGCCAGGGTCCCCCTTGGGCTGGTCGGCCGCCGGGGCGGGCGCCAGCTGCCCCGGGAGGGCCCGCCCGACCAGGTCGACGGCCGCCTCGGACAGCACCACCTGCCCGGGGAGAGCCCGCTCGGCGGCGCCGGTCGTCTGTGGCACCGCCGCCCCGGCGACCAGCAGCTCCCGCCGCTCGCGCTCGCCCCCGACGTCCAGCACCACCACCTCGCCGGCCCCGACCCCGATCCGCAGGGCCAGGGGCAGCCGCTCGGCCGCCGCGAACCGCCCCAGGGCCGCCTGCATCTCCCCGGCGCAGCCGGCCGCCGCCGCCGTGGCCCCGGCCAGCCCCCGCTCCGCGTCCGAGCCGCTGGCCGGCCAGCAGGCCAGCATCGCGTCCCCGGCGAACTTGAGCACGTCCCCGCCGGTCCCGGCGATCAGCTCCAGCAGCGGCTGGAACGCCCCGTCCAGCAGCCCCCGCAGCTCCTCCGCCCCAGCCGGCCCCTGCCGGGCCATCCGCTCGGCGATCGCCGTGAACCCGGAGATGTCGGCCAGCAGCAACGCCCCGACCGTCCGGTCGGCGTGCGGCCGGCCGGCACTCGCCGGCTCCTCCACCAGCCTCCGCACCAGCCGTCCGGGCAGGAAGCTGGCCAGCGCCCCAGCATCCGCGGCCACGGCGATCAGCTCCCCCGACATCCCGGCGACCCACGGCCCGGCCGCCCGGCAACAGCATATGGCAGAAGCCGCCCGGCCGGCGGTCAGCCGCGGCCCGGGTCGGGGGTGGGCTGGAGGACCACGTCGAAGTGGGCGTGGCGGAAGGGGGCCTCGACCCCGTAGGCGGCGGCCTCCCCGTGGTCGTCGACCTTGGCGAAGTCCCTGATGAGGCGCTGCTTGACCGCGAACACGGCGTCCGAGTCCAGGTAGGGGCTGCCGGCCACGAACGCGTGGGTGGTGACCGGGAGGTGGCCGTCCGCGGCGACGATGAAGTGGATGTGGGCCGGCCGGTAGGGGTGGCGGCCGGTGGCGGTCAGGAGCTTCCCCACCGGGCCGTCGGTGGGGATCGGGTAGGCGCTCGGGGTGACCGTGCGGAACCAGAAGCGGCCGTCGTCGTCGCTGATGAACAGGCCCCGGCCGTTGCCCTCGGGCTGGACGCCGGGCTGCTGGACGTCGTAGAAGCCGTGGTCGTCGGCCTGCCAGACGTCGACCAGGGCGCCGGCCAGCGGCGAGCCGTCCAGGGACAGGACCCGGCCGGTGACCACGCAGGGCTCGCCGTCGGCGACCAGGTCGATGGTGTCGCCCAGCTCGCGCCGGGGCGAGGTGACCATGTGGAACGGCCCGAGCACGGTCGAGTCGGTCGCCTCCGACGCCGTCCGGTGGTTGATGGCGTCGACCAGCATGGTCACCCCGAGCACGTCGGAGAGCAGGATGAACTCCTGGCGGGTGTCGTCGCACATCTGCCCGGTCGCGGTCAGGAACCCGATCGCCCGCTCCCACTCCTCGAAGGTCGGCTCGACCTCGCGCACGAACCCGTGCAGGTGCCGGACCAGGCTCCCGAGGATCTCCCGGAGCCGCCGGTCGGCCGCCCCCTCGAAGCTCGCCACCACCGCCGGGGTCGCGGTCTCCTCGGTGAAGTCCATCGCGGCCCTCAGCCGATCAGGGGGAGCCGCGGGTCGGGGTGCTCGGGGCCGCGGCCGGAGGCGGCGCGGACCCAGGCCAGGTCGTCGGCCAGGTCGGGCGGGCGGCCGGCCACCGTCCTGCGGGCCAGCAGGTCGTCCATGATGGCGGCGGTCAGGGCGACCCCCTCGGGGGTGGCCATGGGCTCGCGGCCGAGCGCGTCGGTGAGGTCGAGGCCATGGACCACCGCCTCCACCACCCGGCTGGCCACGAACTCGTCCAGCCGCATGAGGGCGTAGTAGCCGGGGCCGACCGTGCCGGGGGCCGTCGACCGCGCCCCATCGATCGTCTTGGTGAAGGTGGCGGCCAGGACGTCGGGCATCTGGGCGGGCGTCCTGCCCTCGACCATCGTGTAGGCGTAGTCGTAGACGACCGGCGCGACCTCCGACCGGGGGAAGATGAAGAAGCTCACCCGGTCGCGGCCCACCTGGCCGGTCTGGGGCTCGGCCACGAGCATCACGGTCAGGCCGATGGAGATGTCGAAGTGGCCGGCCAGCTCGAACAGCGTCCAGTGGGGCTTGGCCTCGTCGAGCGGCCGGAGCTTGGTCGGTGTCGGCCACTGCCCGTCGGTGAGGCCCCGGAAGGCCTGCTCGACCTGGGCCAGCTCGGTCTCCAGGGTGCGGACGGTGTCCTCGTACGAGCCCATCGGCGCCTCCTCGGTCAGGATGGGTCCAGGTGCAGGCGGCCGCCGGAGCGGCGGCTGAGGTCGCGGGCCAGCTGGTCGCGGGTGACGAAGCCGAAGGCGGTGGAGGCCTGGCTGGCCAGGTCCTCCGGGCTGTCGGCGGAGGTGAACCGCTCGGTGATGCAGCCGCCCTGGAAGGCGTAGCTGCGGATGACCCGGTCGGGCGCGGCGGCGCGGTCGATCCGGATGTAGCGCCTGGCCCCTGGCTGCTCGGAGCTGACCTCGGTCGCCCCGGCCAGGTCGCACGACGGGAGCAGCTCCACCGTCACCGCCGCCACCTGCTGGGGCCGGTCGATGTCGAACACGATGCTGGCGAACCCGCTACCCGCCTTGACGTCGTTCAGGGCCCAGCCGGGCGGGGCGACCTGGAGGCAGGGCACCAGGGTGGCCGACGGCACCGCCTGGGCCATCAGCCACGGCGCCTCCTGGTCCGAGCAGCCGATGTCGCTGGTGTAGAGGGAGGTGTTGACCCGGTCGGTCTGCACCGCCCAGCTGACCAGCATGGGCACGGCGACCAGCAGCGCGCACACGACCAGCAGGGCCAGGCCGATCCGGCGCAGGCTGAAGCGCTGGATGGAGATGGGGGCCGGCCGCTCGGGCAGCAGGCTCAGGAACTCGGCGTGCAGGTCGCGGCCCTGGGCCCGCAGCATGTGGCGGAGCTGGGAGGGCATGGCCAGGCCGCGGGTGGCCGCGAACGCCTCGGTGATCTCCTTGACCGAGAACTGGCGCAGGGCCCGCTCGTAGACCAGCCGGGGGTCGCTGCGCAGGGCCAGGCAGAGCATCATGTTGGCCAGGTCGACGGCCTCGCGCCATGGCGTGGGCCGCATCTCGACGAAGGCGACGTCGATCAGGAACATGCGGCCGTCGCGGACCAGCAGGTTGGCCGGCTTGATGTCACGGTGGGAGAGGCCGGCGTCCCAGAGCCGGCGGATGATGCCCAGTCCGTCGTCGATCACGCCCTGGTCGACCTCGGCCTCGCCCAGCTCCACGGCGCCGTCGAAGAACTCCGACACCAGCAGGTACTCGCGGTCGGGGGTCAGCTCGACGAACCCGTAGGGGCGGGGCGTGGGCAGGCCGGCCAGATGGAGCTTGTGCAGGGCGTAGTCCTCCTGCTGGACCAGCCGGCGCACGGTGTGGAAGGGCTTCTCGTCCTCCAGGCGGCCGTAGAGGAGCTCGCGGCCGAGCTTGTACCAGCGGTCCGAGCGCAGGTGGCTGCGGGCGTACAGCTTGCCGAACAGGACCGTCGGCGGGTCGCCGGCGACGGTGATGCGCAGCGGGGTGGAGCCGGCCGAGCCGGCCAGGCCGAACGGCTTGACCTCCTCGATCTCCAGCCCCAGCTGGTCGGACAGGGCCCGCCGGATGGCCTGGCCGCGGGCCCCGCCGACGTCCAGGTGGGCGCTCCGGCCCCGGTGGTAGCTGACCGGGAAGACGTCGCTGGGGGCGAACCAGCGGAAGGCGAGCAGCGGGATGGTCACCCCCAGGGCCGCTCCGACCAGCACGTCGCTGGGGGTGTCGACGCCCAGGTACATGCGGGCGAAGGCGAGCAGGGCGACCAGCGCGGTGACGACCCACTTGCCGGTCTGGCGCCAGCGGCCCTTGGGGACCAGGCTGTAGAGCATGGCCACGCCGACCGCGGACAGGAAGGCGACCGGCCGCGACGGCATCGACCAGCCGGCCCAGACCCCCTCGAGCTCCACCCCGAAGGGCCGCGGCCGCCGCACCGCCGCCGACAGGGCGATGGCCACCACGCTGGTGAGCTGGACCGCGACGACCGCCACGATCAGGTGCCGGTAGCGCCGGTAGACGACCAGCACGACCAGGGTGCTCCAGGCCAGCACCTTGATGGTCCAGATGGACCCGAGCAGGCCGGTCACCCCGCGCATGAGGCTGGTCATCCCCGGGGTGCGGACCGCGGCCAGCCGCTGCACCACCCAGTCGTCGGCCACCGCGAAGGCGACCCCGCGGCCGTAGCGGCCGGCGGTGAACACCAGCAGGGCCAGGATGATGAGCCCGACGGCGGCGACCATCCAGCCGACGCCGGTGCTCTCCAGGTGGCGGGGCAGCGGCGGCGGCTCCCCGGTGGGCCGCCGCCGGCGCCGGCCCCGCCGGGTCTCCGGCGAGGTGACGTCGCGGGCCGTCCCCAGGGCCTGGCTCCGGCTGTCGTCCATGAACCGCAGTATGGCAGGCGTGTCGACGCCGCTCAGCGCTCCCAGCCTGCGTACCCGGGGTCGCGGGCCTTCATGTCCTCGTACAGCAGCACCATGCGGTCGATGAACCAGGCCTCGGCGACCTGGGTGATGACCAGACCGGACACGACCGCCAGGGGGTCCAGCTCGACAGCCCGTAGACCATCACGGCCAGGCCGACGGTCTGGCAGGCGTAGGTCCAGGCCGGCACCCGCGTGTCCCGGCACTGGGCCGGGACCCGGGCCTTGTCGGCGTTGACCCAGATGCCGACCCCGGCCTCGCCTCGGACCACCAGCACCCCGCTGCGCGACCGGCGGGCGTCCGCGAGCAGCCGTTCAAGGGCGTCGCACTCGGAGCGTCTGCCGTGGAGCATTACCCGGATGCCAGCCTGGCCGGCCGGCCCGCGACCACGGGCGTCCCGGTCACGCCCGGACGGCGGCGGATCGGGGCCGGCGGGAGCGGACCGCCGGGGCCAGGGCGGCGATCCCGCCGGCGAGCAGGCACAGGACGAGCAGAGCCCGGCCGAGCCCGACCTGGTCGGCGAGCAGGCCGATGAGGGGCGGGCCGACCAGGAAGCCGCCGTAGCCGATGGTGGTGACGGCGGCGATGGCGTCGGCCGGCCGGTCGGGCGTCTCCCCGCCGGCGCTGACCGCCGCCGGGAACACCAGGCACACCCCGAGGGCCCACAGGGCGGCGCCGGCATAGGCACCGGCCAGCCCGGGACCGAGCACGGTGAGCAGCACGCCGGCCAGGCTGACCAGCCCGCCGGCCCTGACCGCCCCGTCCCGGCCCAGCCGCTCGGCCACCGCCGTCCCCGAGAACCGCCCGGCCGCCATGGCCACCGCGAACACCGCGTACCCGGCGGCGGCCAGCGACGCGGTCGCCGCCCGCTCGTCGGTCAGGAACAGCGCCAGCCAGTCCGCCGCCGCCCCCTCCAGCGTGGTCGCGCACAGCGTCACCGCCCCGACCAGCAGCAACCGCCCGGTGAGCACCCGCCCCCGGCGAGACCTGGGGTTGCGGACAGCCCCGAGCACCCCGGCGGCCTTGACGGGCTCGACCCGGTCTTCGATGAAGCTGCGCAGGGCCAGGGCGACCAGGGCGGCGCAGAGGACGGCGACGACGGTGAAGTGGAGCGCGAGGGGGCTGCCGGCGTGGGCGGCGAGGGCGCCGAAGCCGGCGCCGGCGATGCCGCCGACGCTCCAGCAGGCGTGGTAGCGGGGCATCCACTCCCGGCCCGCCCGCTGCTCGACGGCGCTGCCGTGCACGTTCATGGCCACGTCCCACGAGCCGTAGAACGACCCCCAGACGAACAGCCCCAGCCCGAGGGTGACCAGGCTCGGGACCGTGGCCAGGGCGGCGAGCACGGCGCAGGCGGCCACGGTGGCGGCCCCGACCACCCGGCGGCTGCCGAACCGCCGGCACCAGCGGCCGCTGAACGGCATCGACAGCAGCGACCCGACCCCGGGGGCGAGCAGGACCAGGCCCAGCTCGGCCGCGCTCGCCCCCAGCCGGTCCCTGGTCGCGGGCAGCCTCGACACCCAGGAGGCCAGCAGGAACCCGCTGACCGCGAAGACCACGGCGGTGGCCAGCGCCGCCCGCCGCAGCCGGGGCTCGGCCGCGGCGCGGCGGCCCCCGATCACCCGTAGTACCTGAAGATCACCTCGGCCACGCAGACCGGCTTGGCCTGGTCCTCGACCTCGAAGGTGGCTCCGTAGAGGACCTGGACGCTGTCGGGCAGGGACTCCACGGCGTTGACCTCCAGGCCCATGCGCAGGCGCCCCCCGACCCGGGCCGGGGCCGGGAACCGGACCCGGTTCAGCCCGTAGTTCAGGGTCGTCCGGACCCCGTCGACGGCCAGGATCTCGGCCAGCAGCCCGGTGAACCGGCCCAGGGTGAAGAACCCGTGGGCGACCGTGGCCCCGAACGGTCCGGCGGCGGCGCGGGCCGGGTCGACGTGGATCCACTGCTCGTCGCCGGTCATGGCGGCGTACCGGGAGACGTCCTCCTGGGTGATGTCGTGCCAGGCGCTGAACCCGAGGTGCCGGCCGGCCAGGCCGGGAAGCTCGCCGAGGTCGACATGCCGGGGCTGGGCGGGCAGGTCGGTCGCCAGGGACTCGTGGGCGGAGCCGGTCACCGCACCAGTATTCCCGGCCTGGAGGCCTTCCGGCCATCCGGGCAGGCCGCCCCAGGCCAGGTAGACGCAGCCGAAGTAGGCCTCCTCGACCCACAGGTCGGGCACGACCCGCTCCAGTTCGGCCCAGGGCCGCCGGAACCCCTCGAAGCTGGTCACGTACTGGCGGGCCACCTGCCACACCAGCGGGTTGAGCTGGGGCGCGAACGCCGTCCACTTGGGCCCGGCGGCGGAAAGGCGCCCCCCGGGCCGCACCTGGCCGAGCATGTTGGCCAGCGCCCTGGGGGACCGCATGACGTCGTGGGTGAAGGCGAACAGGACCGCGTCGACCGGCCCCGGGACGGTGGCCTCCTCGGCGCTGGCCTCCAGCAGGGTCACGTTGTCCCAGCCGGCCGCCTCCACCCTGGCCCGGGCGCCGGCCACCATCTCCGGGCAGGGCTCGATCCCGACCAGCCGGCCGGAAGGGCCGACGGCGGCCTGGATCGGCTCGAAGCTCATTCCGGTGCCGCAGCCGACGTCCAGGACCACGTCGCCCGGCTGGAGCCGCAGGTGGGAGACGGCACGGTGGCGGTAGGGCTCGAGCCAGGCGGTGGTCAGGTCGTAGCTGC
>Ga0075423_10002875_pt1 | contig 15758 bp, 8 predicted proteins | sample SoiMethybrSBSTD2_FD_80114 | JGI IMG/M metagenome (GOLD analysis project Ga0075423, IMG submission 80114) | Bulk soil microbial communities from a Populus tree surrounding site in Tennessee, USA - Soil MetaG P. TD hybrid SBSTD2 | ecosystem: Environmental > Terrestrial > Soil > Tree plantation...
GCTCGATGTTGAGCAGGCGGCCGAGGCCATACAGCGCGATCTTCAAAGTGGACTGCGCTTCGGCGAATCGTTGGCGCTCGTTCTGGTACTCGACGTTAGCACGTAGAGTGTCGATACCCGTTCCGGCGCCGGTCTTCTGCAGATCGGTGGCGAGGTCGAGCAGCGCCTTGGCGAGGTTCATCCGCGAACGCGCAGCCTCGACGTCGGCCGCGGCGCGCAAACCACCGAGATACTGCGAGACGACGAGCTCAGCATTCCGTTCACGAGCACTAATCACGTCGGCATCCGCGGCGCGGACGCCGTATCGAGCGGCGTCCCAGCGATGCCAGAGGCTGAGATCGAACACCGGAGCGGACACACTCGGACCGGCATCGACCGCCCAGAACGGACCGATCGCGCGAGGGAACCCGGGGATCGTCAGTCCGAACGAACTCTCAGGATTGGCTCGCGCCACTCGCTCCGATGCGTTGAAGGACACGTTTGGGAGCAGGTCGGCGCGCGCGAGGTTGCGTTCCTCTTCGCTCTTCGCCAGATTCAGGTTGGCGATGGCCACCTGCGGGTTCTGCTGCAAGGCCATCTTCACCGCATCACGGAGACTGAGGCGGAGCGGCTGCGCGTCCTGAGCCTGCGCCGCCGGTGGTACGGTCAGGAGCGCGAGTAGCGCCAGAGTCCGAACCTTTCTCCACGATCTGGTGCATGAATGCCTGCCGTCTATCTCCCGAACCAACGCGTTCATCTCGACACCTTTGGCGATAAAGCGCGCTCCCGCCCGATGCAGGGCTCTCAGCAGCGCCCATCCCTCTCCGTCGACCGACGTCACGCCAGTCACGTCAACCTCGAGTGCTCGTCCGTCGAGCGTTGCGGATCGCCATGTGGCAGCGGCCTCATCAGCCCACGCAGCGGCAAGCTTTCCTTCTAGCTGCAGCCGCCATGACGTCTGGTCCTGATGCACCGTGATCCTCAGCACTGGCTCTTCTCCGTGCTGTGTGGCAGTGCACTTGTCACGCCGCTTCACGCAGAATCAATAAAGCTCTGAGTGCCAGCCACTTAGGTGGTGCTTGCCGTCTGACTTACGAGAGGTGCCAATGCCCAGTCGTTGGCACAGTGCCAGGAAGTTGGCACTACGACTCAGTGTGTTAGGGTGGATGTGAGAGACGATCCGGCGAAGACGTAGTGTCCGCCTTCAGGCGGACGTGCCGACCGATCGACCATGCTGACCGCACCAAACACCGACGTGCCTGACGCGCCCGCAACCGCGGGCCCGCTTGCTGCCCGATACGAGTCGCTCATTCGACTCGCCGAGGCGATCCGATCGCGACACGATCACGGCGACCTCTTTGATCTGCTCGCGGACGAGCTGCGGAACGTCGTGCAGTTTGACGCCATCCTTCAATACGACGAAGCCGCTAACAAGGTCAGATGGCTGTTGTGTGAAGGCTGCGTCGAACCAACAAAGAACCCGTTGTCCGGGCTCGAGAAGGAACAGACTCTGGCCTGGTGGGTACACGCGAACCAGCAGGTGGTGGTCATCCCTCACATTGATGAGGAAACACGGTTCAGGGTGACGCTCGATCGGCTCAAGGCGCGTGGGGTGCAGTCGTTGTGCGCGTTTCCGATGAGCACGTCGCATCGCACGATGGGCTCGTTAATGATCGCGAGCCGGCACGCTGATGCGTACTCGCCGGAGGAAGTGCGCTTCATCGCGCTCCTCGTCAATCAGATCGCGCTGGCCATCGATGATGCGGTGAACTTTCAGAGCTCGACGCGCTCCGCTGATCGGCTTCGACTCCTGCTCGATCTGACCAATCGCGTGATGTCGACGCTGGATCTGCGCGAGTTGCTCCGCGAGGCGTCGGCCAACATCCGGCGCGTCATGCACTGCGATGGCGTCGGCGTGACACTGCCCGATGCGGACACCGGAACGCTGCGCCTTTATGCGCTCGACTTCCCCGAAGGCAAAGGCATCCTCCACGAGGGCATTGTCGTCACCGGCATCTCGCACACGGTCGAAAAGGTCTTCAACTCCAGGACGCCGCTGATGCTCACTGAGGAGGAGGTGCAAACCGACGGCGTGATCGCGGCCGAGGGTGCGCGCTCGATCTGCCGGTTTCCTCTCATCGGCCGGGATCGTGTCCTTGGCGTGTTGAGTCTTGGCAGCAAGCGTCCGAATGCCTTCAGCGCCGACGACTTCGCGTTCATGGAGCAAGTCGCGGCCCAGGTCGCGATCGCCGTGGAGAACGCGCTCGCCTACCAGCAGATCGCGGATCTCAAGGACACGCTGGCTCGCGAGAAGGTCTACCTCGAGGACGAAATCCGCAGCGAGCTGAACTTCGAAGAGATAGTCGGCACCAGCAAAGGGCTGCGGCGCGTCCTGCACCAGGTGGAAACTGTCGCACCGACCGATTCAACAGTCCTGATTCTCGGCGAGACCGGAACTGGCAAGGAACTGATTGCGCGCGCCGTCCACAATCTGAGCGCTCGGCGGGCAAACGCGTTCGTCAAGTTGAACTGCGCGGCGATTCCGACGGGCCTGCTCGAGAGCGAGTTATTCGGTCACGAGAAAGGCGCCTTCACCGGTGCAATCGCTCAGCGGGTCGGGCGCTTCGAGCTGGCACATCGCGGCACCATCTTCCTCGACGAGGTCAGCGAGATCCCGTTGGAACTGCAACCCAAGCTCCTGCGTGTGCTGCAGGAGCGGGAGTTCGAGCGTCTTGGCAGCACGCGTACGTTGCGAACCGACGCGCGCCTGATAGCGGCGACGAACCGCGACCTCCACGCCATGGTGCAGGCACAACAGTTTCGCGCGGATCTCTTCTACCGCTTGAACGTGTTCCCTATCCGCGTGCCGCCGCTGCGCGACCGGCCGGAGGACATCCCGCTGCTGGTCCGCCATTTCGTCCAGCAGTTCAGCCGCCGGAACAACCGAAGCATCGACACCATTCCGTCGGAGACGATGGAAGGGCTGGTGCGTTATCACTGGCCTGGAAACATCCGCGAGCTGCAGAATGTGATCGAGCGTGCGGTCATCATCTCGACCGGCCCCGTGCTCAAGGTGGCGGTCGCCGATCTCAAGCCGTCGCGCCAGCCAAAGGCCACAGTCAAACCCGGGCCGAGTCTCAAGGGCACACTTGGCGACGCCGAACGCGCCGAGATTCTGAAGGCGCTCGAGGAGTCCAAGTGGATCGTCGCCGGGCCTCAAGGCGCCGCGGCCCGCCTCGGGATGAAGCGGTCAACACTTCAATTCCGAATGCAAAAGCTGGGGATCCAGGTCACGCGCACCGCCCAAACCAAGGACCAAGAACCAAGCACCAAGGACTAAGAACCAAGACTACCGACCGCGATCGTCGCCGTTGACTTTCTCGAACACGCGCTCGGGCGGCGGCAGCCCCTTCTTCGCGTTCTCTGCAGCCTGGCGCTCGTACTCCCGCTCACCGCTCAGCGAATTGGGTACGGATCGATTTCCCTCGTGGCACGCGTACTCGTACATCTCGTAGCCGGGCTGACTGGTCAGCGTCATGCGAAGCGTCCACGGCGCGGTGTAGGTCTTCGGGTCGTCAACGCGCAGCTCGTAGTCGATCATGTGCGGATCGATCCGTGTGATCCGCTCCGTCATCTTCATCGCCTCGCTGTGACGGACACCACCGGTGACCGCCAGGCGATCGGTGAAGTTGGTGGTTTCGATGACGAGCGTGTGGCCCTCCCAATGGCCCCGTGAGTCCCCCATCAACTGGTGGATGCCGCCACCGAGATGCGGCCGCCCGTCGAGCGGGATGACGCGCGTCTCGTGCACCATCTCGTGCGCGATGATGACCGAGTCCGGCGTCTGGATGATGCGCGTACCGTTGCCGTACACCACCGGCAGCCACGATCCGGCAACACCGCGCGTGATGCAGCGGTCCCACAGGCTGAAGTCATCGATGGTGTTGAACGGACCCACGCCGCTCGTACCACGGATAGCAAGGCGTGTCCGCGCCTCGGCCGTGAGGGCCGGGATGCGCCCGTCCGGAGGATCGATCACCATCGAGGTGTAGCCGAAGTCGCGCGAGCCTTCCTCGTTGCGGAAGGTACCGGTCCGCGCGTCGTCGACCTTTCGTGCCTCGGCGCGCTCGCGGGCGCGCGCCGCGAACTCCTCGTCGGTGAGCGATCGGCGTGTGCCGAACTGTGGTGGACGCGACATCGGGACGCCGCGCATGTCGTCGCTCGTCCAGATGCCCTCGAGATCGGGATGGCCCCATGCCAGCTTCGGCCCCGTCCACTTCGGGTTGACGACGGCAGCGGCCGAGGCTTCAGCGGCGGCCGAGGCTTCGGCCGATCCTTGGGCTTGAGCCCAGTCTGGTGCGGCCGCCCCACCGATGCTGACGATGGTCACGACGCCCGCGATGAGATAACGGCGCATAGCGTTCCTCTGGAAAAGAAACGACGACGACTATTTCAGATCCTGGAGTGCCTCGGGTTGGACATCATCACACAGTTCGGGAGCCAGGCAGACGCTCTCGAGGGTTCGACCCGGCGGTGGCGCGGGAATACCGCGTTCGATCATCAACTTCCGCAACAGCGCGCCGGCCTCCGGCTGAATGATCGCCGACTGCGTGCCTATCCGGATCAGGCCATCTGCGTAATCGACCGGCAGCCAGGTATGTTCTCTGAGCCGTCCGCCCGCGTCGTTGCCATTCATGCCGTAATCTCTGGCGTCCAGTTTCGCGCCGGCGTCGACCAGGATCTGAATGACCTCGGTGCGTCCTTTGTGTCCCGCGCCGTGCAGAGCCGTTCGTCCAGTTTCGGCGACGGCGTTCGGGTCGTTGCCCAGGCTCAGGAGCAGTTTCACCGTCTCGATGTTGGCTTCCTTCGACCACTCGTACGTGATGCCCTCGACCCAGCCGATGCCGGCGGCGACCTGCAGCGGCGTCACATTGATCTTCGTTGCAATGTTCGGATCGGCGCCGTGCTCGAGGAGCAACTTCATCACCGCGACATCGCTGGACTGCGCTGCGCGCCAGAAGGCGGTCGCGCCATCCTCGTGGACCCACTGCGATGTGAACACCGTGCGGAACCACGTCGACTCTGTGACCCGCCAGTTGACGTTGGCTCCCTTGTCGATCAGCTTCTTGATGAAGTCGAGGTGATCCATGTCCGGCTTGCGGATTGGATAGTCACCACCTTCGATGTTGCGGTTATCGACCGCAATATACAAAGGCGACCAGGCGCCCTTGTTCGCGACGTTGGGGTCTGCACCCTTGTCGAGCAGAAAAGATCCAAGCTGGTAGTACCGATTCTGGGTCGCGACCAGCAGAGGACTCCAGCCGTAGTTGGTGACCTGGTTCACATCGGCGCCGGCCGCGAGCAGAATCCGCACAGACTCCAGATCGTTGGCGCGCACTGCGAACACCAGGGGCGTCAGCCCGCCGCCTCGCCGGTCGCGTTGATTCCGCGGACCGATCTGATTGGCGAACAACCCGCGCTTCCGCGACGGCCTCGGATCCGAGGCTTTGGCGTAATTGACCGGCCGGTCGAGCCAGGCTGGATCGGAGACGGCAGCGACGTTCGCTTTGTGGTCGACGAGTAACTGCACGGCCGCCGCATGCCCCTGCGCCGCCGCCCACATCAACGCGGTCGTCCCCCGCGATGCTTCCTTGGCATCGACGTCGGCGCCGTGATCGAGCAGCAGCGTCATCGTTGCGACGTTGCCGGTGCGGGCCGCCATCATGAGCACGGTTTCGCCGTTCAGCAGGCGTTCGTTCGGATCCGCCCCTCCCTCGAGCAATCGCCGCACGATTGCCGAGTTGCCGTTCTCCGCGGCGAGGGCCAGCGGGGTCGAGCCGTATTGGTTGGCAACCCTCACGTTGGCGCCGGCTCTGATCAGTACGTCGACGGTGGCAAGGTCGTCGTGATACGCAGCCCAGTGCAACGCCGTCGCGCCATCGGCCTGTGGTGCGTTCACGTCCACCTTCTGCGTCAACAGCCTGCGAACCGCCGCCGAGTCGCCGCGCATCGCGGCGTCTGCCACGTCACTGGTCGCCGCACGCACACCCGTTGGAGCGAGCATCAGGATAGCGGCGCAAATGACGGCCCATCGCCGCCAGTTCATCGTCATGGCACTCGCCTCTTCCCGCGATCAATTCCCAAGGCCACCTGGGTAGACGTAACTACGACACACCGAGGCACAAAGGCAGAGAGATCACATGCGAATTCTCGCTGCCTCGGTGCCTCTGTGTGTCGTATTCGGTGAAAGCTGTTTCGCAACATAGATGACCTCCCGATTAGAGGTCCTCCAACCGTCCGGTACTGTCGCCGATGCTGTCCAGATGAATGTCAAAACGATCCAGAAGGCTCAGCAACAGATTGCCGGTTGGAACTTTCATCGTCGGATACGCAAGGTGACGGTCGCCTTGCAGCTTTCCGTTGGCGCCGCCGACAAGGACGTGCGGGACGTCCTCGTGACGATGCTGATTCGAGTTCCCCATGTTCGAGCCGTAGAGCACGAGTGAATGATCGAGCAGCGTCCCGTCTCCGTCCTGCGTCTTCGCCAGCCTTTCCACGAAGTACGCCAGCATGGCGACGTGATAGCGGTTCAATCTGGCGTATTCCGCTTTTCGCTTCACGTCTTCCCCATGATGCGAACCGGCATGGAACGCAACGGTGGTGCCGCTTTCGGGGTAGCTGCGCACAGTGAGATCACGCGCGAAGAGAAGCGTCGCGACGCGAGTGATGTCGGCACGGAGCGCCAGAGCCAGCAAGTCGAACTGCAGCTTGATGTGCTCATCGAAGGATTCCGGAATCCCGACCGGGACGATGGTGTCAGGCGGTGCGGCGGCCGTCGCCTTTGCCGCGATCTGCAGTCGCCGTTCGATCTCGCGCACATCGTCGGCGTATTCATCGAGGCGCAGGCGGTCGGACGGATCGAGGCCGACCTTGAGCCGCGACAGGCTGGCCCTCAGCGAGTCGAGGATGCTGCGGTCGTCTTGCCGGCGCGCGGCTCGTTCTTCAGACGTGCCGCCGTCACCGAACATGCGCTCGAACACGAGCTGCGGGTTCAGCTCCATCGGCAGCGGCGTCGTCGGCGTCGACCACGAGATGCTGTTCGTGTAGGCGCAGCTGTAACCTTCGCCGCAGTTGCTCGAGTTCGCGCCGGGGTCTTCGACGGCGAACTGCATCGATGGGAGCAGGTTGTCCTGTCCGATCTTCTGCGCAATCAACTGGTCGATCGTCGTGCCGTTGTAGATGTCGGCGCCGGCAGTCCGCTTGGGTTTATTCGCGCAGAGGTAGGCGGACGCCACCCAGTGATCGGGAGGGCTCTGGCCTTCCGGCGCTTCCGCCGAGCGGGCATGAAGGCCGCTGAGAATCACCGTCTGCTTCCGGTACGGTTCGAGCGGCTCGAAGATCGGAGACATCGTGAAGCCGGTACCTACTTTGTCCGGCACCCAATATCCGGGCGACATTCCGTGAGGGATGAACGTCGCAACGAACCGCGGCTTCGGCGTGGCGGCCGTCTGCGCCAGAAGCGTCGCCGCCGGCACCATCGCGTCGAGCAGCGGCAAGGCGAGAGTCACGCCAGCGCCGCGCAGGAAGGTCCGCCGAGGAATGTGCTTCTTCGCGATGAACATGTTTCCTCTCGGTAACGACTGATACCTGTTAACGCCCAAACTCCAACTCCCAAAGGTCGTGGTTACTCCGCGCCCTTGACGTTGTTCTGAAACGGCGCGCTCCTCACGATGCCCAGCACGAGCGTGGAAAACCGGTAGTTGCCAGGAGTCGCGTCGCGCACGATCGATCGCACCAGCGGCATGTCCTGATCTTCCACTCCACGACCCAGGGCGTAGGTGAGCAGCTTTTCCACGACGACGCGCGTGAACTGCTCCGAGTTCTGCATCAGGAGATCTCGCAGGCTCGCGACACCGGCGATCTTCGTTCCGTTCGCCAGCACTCCGCTGGGGTCGATCGGCTGGCCTTCGTCCTTGACCCGCCACGCGCCGATGCCGTCGAAGTTCTCGAGTGCAAGCCCGAGCGGCTCGAACAGGCTGTGACAGCTCGAGCACGTCGGGTTCACGTGATGCATCACCATCCGCTCGCGCATGGTCGGTTCCTTCGCGTTACCCGTGTTGTCCTGCACCGGAGCCTTGATCATCGGCACGACCGGCGGAGGAGATGGAGGACTCACGCCGAGGAAGGTCTCCAGGAACACTTTGCCGCGGGTGACCGGCGACGTTCTCGTCGCCTGCGACGTCACGCTCATGAAGGCGCCTTTCCCGAGCAGTCCACGCCGCATCTCGAGGTCGGTGCCAAGAGTCACACGCCGGAACCGGCTGCCGTAGATAGCCGGAATCCCGTAATGGCGTGCGAGCCGTTCGTCGACGAATGTGTAGTCCGAGTTGAGCAGTTCGAGGACGCTTCGATCCTCATGAACGATGCTGTCGAACCAGAGCTCGACTTCCTGGCGGAACGCCTGCCTCAAGTTGTCGTCGAAATCCGGATAGACGTTGGGATTCGGTGCAATGGTCGCCAGCGCCCGCAGATTCAGCCATTGACCAGTGAAGTTATCCGTGAGCGCCGCCGACCTCGGATCGGCCACCATCCGGCGCACCTGCTTTTCGAGCGTGGCCGGCTCGCGAAGGTGTCCTTGCTCAGCGAGCGTCAGGAGCTCGTCGTCCGGCATGCTGCTCCAGATGAAGAACGACAGCCGGGACGCCAGCGCCACGTCGCTGATGCGATACGTCCCACCGGCTGACACATTCGCGGGGGCGATTTCGCGTCGATAGACGAACTCGGGATCCGCGAGCAGGCGCCGCAGCGCCTTTTCGATGCCATCGTCGAAGGTACCAGTGCTTCGCCCTGAAGCGTAAAACTCCATCAGCATGTTGACGTCGGCGGGAGTCGTCGGGCGGCGGAAGGCGCGGCGCGCCAGGGTGGAGACAATGCGGCGCGCGCATGCGTCTTCGCTAGCGGGCGACGTCGGATGGCAGACGAAGATTTTCTGACGGCTCGGTGTGTCGGAGGCGCGGCTCGCGTGAGATGGGCCCTCGATCCGCACCTTCCCGACGTGCGGAAAGAACAGATACCCGGGGATGCCGCCGGTTTCGATCGTCGAGCGCAGAAACACGTTGTTGATGTTGTTGTCGGGCGCGTAGTTGGAGGCGAGGAACGTGACGCCGACTTTGTGCAGACCGGCCTTCACAGGTATGGGAGGCGTCGGCACACCCGAGCGCGGGGCACCCTTCATTTCTTTGTCCCAATCGAACAACTTCACTTGCTGACCGTCGATCGTGACGACGAGGCGTTCGCCCTGAATCTGGCCGAACGGGTCGTTGGCCTGTCCCATGTTGCCTTCGAAGATGGGAACGATTCTGAAGACGTACTCACCGTCCGATGGAAACTCGTGCTCAATCGACGTGCCGCCGCGGGTGCCGAACGGCAGCCCCTCCACGTGGTAGTTCTGCGTGGCGTCGTCAGGGACATTGAACTCGACAAACGTCGCCGCGGTATTCGAGGCCATCGCCAATCTGCTGATCTTGCCCGCCGCCGACAGATACGCTTCCATCAGCGCCGGAGACATCGTCAACGCGCCCGCGATGTTGTCGAAGCCGTGAGTGGAATTGTCAGAAGGCAGGAATTTCGCGGCATCGACCTTGATGCCGATGAGATCGCGAATGACGTTCTGATACTCGGTCCGATTAAGACGGTGGATCCCCGGCGCAGCCAGGCTCGTGACGGCGTGGCTATCGAGCTCGTTCTCCATCCACGTGATCAGGCCGTCGAGCGTGGGCCGATCCGGTCGCGGTGCTCCGAGCGGTGGCATCATTCCGGCGCGCAGCTTCAGCGCGACTTTCTCGCCGATGGCCGCCTGGTCAGCCAACCGCGCCAGGTCGAGCTGGTCGAGGAGCAAGCCGCCAGCTTTCACGCGTGCGTTGTGACAGCCGACGCAATATTTGTCGAGCACCGCCCGCTGCGCAGTCGCGTTCTGCTTGTCGATCGCGGCGGCGCGCGGCGCGGAGGGTGACTGCTGGGGGCCCTGGCCGGAAACGACTGCCACGTCCAGAAATGCCAGGAAGCCGCAGATCAGAAACCTATTGGACATGCCCGCCTTTCTCAACAGCTTTTGTCTCCGCGCGCCGTGATCTTAGGGTTCGCCTTCGGGGTGGTCAACCCACCTATTCGCGTGTAATAGGCCTCTGAGATCCATGCCGGGTCCACACATCAGGACCCGGCCTACGAGCATGAGTCAGTCACTCAGCCGTTCCCACGCAATAGTCGTCCGCACCTCTTCGCCGTCGCCGTTCTTCGTCACCGGCGGCTTCAGGATCAATCTCCTGCCGGGAAACTCGAGGAACCGTTGAAAGTCGGTTCCGGCCCTGCCCGAATTGAACGCGCTGGCAATGTTATGTACGACGTACTGATCGGACTCGTTGACGGTGTACGGCCCGAAGTAACTCGTGTAACTCAGATACGTGGCCATCGTCTCTTCGGGCGTGGGTGACGGACCCACATTTCGTCGTCGGTACGGCTGCATCATGTGGACCATCACGTGCCCCGACGCCGTGTAAACAAGGAATCCCGTCTGGCCGGGATACGACAAGAGGAGGTCCCCTTTCGCGTTGCGCCGCTCGAAGGAGATTAGTTTCCAGAACCCGATCAACTTGCGATGCAGCGGCGTCAGGTTCGGCAAATCGGGCACGCGTTCCCAGATCAGCGTGCGTTGATCCCCGTTTGAAGCGGTCGGCGGTCTCAGCGTCAACCGGTTTCCGGCAATCGTGAATTTCCGCTCCTGATTGGTTCCGGAGAACGCCGGGCTGAGCGCGCCGAAAGTCTGATGCGTCACGACGCTGCTCGCTTCATTCACCGCGAACGATCCCCAGTACGAGTTGTACGTGCTCATCGCGACGCGCGCTTCGTCCGGCGTCGGTTGACGGCCAGCCAACTCCGGCCGTGAAGGCCATGCCAGATTGACCGACATGTAGCCGGCCGGGTCATACACGATGTAGCCGATACGGCCACCGCTCCTGGCGTTTGGACCGGGAACGACCTCTCCTTTTGCATCACGGGTTTCTTCGCCGACCAGTTTCCAGACTCCGGCGAATCGATTGTTCGCCGCCCGAACGACCGCAGCTGGATCGAGCTGGTCCACCGTCGCCTTGGCGGAGGCGGACTGGGCCGAGACAGCGTGTGTCGCCACTAGGGCGACGATGCCACTGACGAGCGTGATGAAAGCCCGCATCCGTTCACCCTCCACACGCCGGGGACACCGACTCGAGCGACATGACGTTGATCCGCTCGGATGTGTTCTGTCTCGTCAGCACACCCTTCACCTGCACTTTATGCCCCGCATACGAAGCGCCCTGCCCGGTGACGCTCAGAAGAGGAAACGTCAGTGTGCCGAGCGGCTGTGCCGCTGATACTTTCAGTTCCTCAGGTGTCGTGCCGTCAACGATCCGCGCTCGAACCGGGCGCGGACTGGCGGCCTTGACCAGGGCCCACGTACTGTTGGCCTCGGCGCTGAGACAACCCACCGCGCGAACGATGGTGAGATTGGACAGTGGACGAGGTCCGTCCGGACCAACCAGCTGGATGCTGCCGACCATCCCGGCGCTCAGTTCCCTGTTGCCGGCAGGAAGACCGTGAGTCTCGAGAAGGAAGGCAATGATGTCCGCGTACGCGCGATCGTCGAGACTGCCCGGGGCATTGCCAGGCATCGTGGTCTTGATGAACGTGAACAACGGTTCGAGCGTGTCCTCACGCCACCGATCGAGAAACACCCGTCCAGTCAGCTCCGGTCCATCCGCATCCTGCCCTTCGTGACAGCCGATACACGATGCCGAGTACACGGCCTCGCCACGCTCAGCCTGCGCACGTGTGTACACGCCGTCGAGCACGCTCGTTGAACCTTGAGCGAATGCTGTTACGAAGACCGCCAACATGACGCAATTCATGATCACGACACACCGAGACGCAGAGTCACAGAGGCCAGGATTCAAGAATCCTCTGTGCCTCGATGCCTCTGTGTGTCGTGATGGGCGAAAGGCGTTTCGCAACACAGACGAACAGTCTGCTAGATCTTCAAGCCGGCGTACGTTCCCTCGTGTATTGCAGGATCGATCTTCATGAGCGTACCTCCATGGACCACGGCGACCGGCACGAACTTGCGCTTGGCAGTGCGCTTGTTCATCTGCTGGTCGATGAGCTCGAAGTTGCCCTCCTGCAGATCGAGGACGGTCACGTCGGCGTTCACGCCCGTTTCGAGCGTCCCATGCTTTTCCGGGAACTTGAAGATCCTGGTCGGCGTCAGCGTGACGCGCTCGATGACCTGTTCGACGGTAAGGCCGAGATGCAGGTACTGCGTCATGACCCATGGAAGTAGCTGACCGTTCGGCGTCTGCGGAGTCTGCGCACCGATATCCGTTGAAATCAAATCGGGGGACCAGCCCTGGCTGAACGCTTTCTCGGAGTTTTCCCAGAGATGGTGCGAAGTGCCGGCCTGACCGTCCGTAAAGATGCCGCGGTCCTTGAGCTCCAGAATCTGAGGCAGCACTGCGCCCGGCTTGCCGCCAAACAGGTTGTCCTGGTTCCCGTTCGGAATGTTGAAGGGATGGGTGAGAATGTCACCACGTTTCAGAAGCGCCAGCAGATCCCGCTCGGTCGTCCAATGCATCATGATCGGAAGACCGGCGGCGTCGGCGGCTTCGCGCGCCCGCTTCAACACTTCCAGGTCGTGGGCGAGCTCGTCGTGCTTGCCGTTGATACGCACTTTGAGCGCGAGGATCCGATCGCGATGCTGGTTGATGATGCGACCGGCCGCCGCAGGATTGATCAGCGACATGTTGAGGTACAGCTCGTTGCCGTAATTCCCGATGATCGCGACGTTCAACATCGCGTAGATGCGAAGCGGCTGCGGGTCGATGACGTACTTTCGAAATCCGAGGAAGGTGTTCGCGCCAGCAGATCCCGCGTCAATGGCCGTTGTGACCCCCGCTGGAAATCCGACACCGTCCGGATCCACCGTAATGGTGTTCCCGTACCGGTACAGGTGCGCGTGCACATTGATCAGTCCTGGCGTCACCAGCTTGCCCTTCGCGTCAAAGACTTCGCGCGCCCGGTTGGCGGGGATGTTCGCCGCGACGGCGGCGATCTTGCCGCCAGCGATCGCGACGTCGAGCTCGCCATTCAGCTTCTGCGAGGGATCGATGACGCGGCCGCCCTTGATCAACAGATCGTAGGAAGCGGCCGCCTGGCCTGCCGCAAAGGACAGCTCCGGGAGAACAACCGTTGCTGCCCCGAGCGTGCCGAGAAACGCGCGACGACTTGCAGGTGACATTTATCAAACCTCCGCTGGGACTCGTTGGGTGGCGCCTATACGCAATTCGCTGGTGTTAACGGGTCACGACATACCGCCCTTCGACTTTGCTCAGGGCGCCCCGAGCGCCAGTAGAGGGGCGAGGCTCCGAGGCACTGAGAATAACCCTCAGGAGTTCGATTTCTTCGTGACCTTCGCGTTCTTCGTGGCCTTCGTGCGTGTCAGAAGTCGAACTGCGCACTTATTTTTACAATGCGGGCCTGATGAATGCCCGTCGGGACCTGCCAGGCCGCGTAGTTGTTGTTGACCGATGTGATCCCGCTCGAGTTGAAGGCATTGGCCAGATCGAGATTCACCGATGTCCGATAGCCGCCGAACCGGAACAGCTTCGAGAAGCGAAGATCGAGCAGGTTGGTTTGCTCGGTGAACAACGTGCCGGGCTCGACAAGATTCACTGTCACGTTGGCAGCGCCTCCCGAGAGCGGACGGCCGAGAGACGGTATGACGTCCGCGTTGGTGGCGACGTAGTTCGACACGATGTTCACGCCCGGCAGGCTTCGGTACGTCGCGGCGACCTGGACATCCACCTTCGGCACCGCATACGTGCCGAGAAATTTCACCTGTGTTTGGAACTGCCCCGGAATATTGCAGTCGGGGGACGTCGGGCCGACGACGTAGGGAGCTGTCACTGTCAGCTCGGGCAGCTGTGCCCGGAGATCGCAGACGTCCAGCGAGGTGCGGCCCGTGCTCGTTCCGCCCTGCAGGATCGCTCCCTTGCCCAGCCGCAGACTGAGGTTGACGTCCACGCCATTCCACGTCTCTTTGTAATTCCCGTAATTGCCGGCCAACGTGAAGAGGTTGTTGACCTGACCGACTTTGTTCGGATTGAGGTTATACAGACCGCCAACTGTGTACCCGCCGCCATCAGGCAATCGCGAATCGGTCGGCGCAGTGATGCTGAACTGGGTGTAATCAGCGACACCGGTCAGCGTGTTGTCGGTCACCGTGAAGTTGCCATACGTGCGGTGGAAGTAACCGACGTCCAGGCCAACTCGCGGCATCAGCTCGTGCTGGACGCCGACTTCCCACTCCCACTGGTCGGGACGCTTGCCCCAGCCATGTAACATCGCGGGATCGGAGACCGTGCTGGGAATCGGTTGGCCGAATCTCAGGTCGCTGATGGTACCGCATTCGCCATTCGCCAGCGGATTCACCAGATCGCACTGCGGGATGTAGTCGCCGTTGATGCCCAACCCCGCGCCATCGTTCCAGGAGCGCGTCACCGAGTTGGCCATCGCATTCACCGGATTGCCCAGGTTCGTGTAGTTGCTGGTCAAACGTTGGGCGAGGACGTATCGACTGAGGTTGACCTTGAGAGCCGTCCGCCCCGTGCCGAACAGATCGTAGACGGCTCCGAGCCGTGGAGAAATATCCTTCCAGCCCAGATAGTCGTTCCTCGGAAACGTGATGTCTCGATTGGGCACGAGCCCGCCAGGCTCGAGACTCTGCTCGGGGAAGTTGATGTTCAGATAGTCGAAGCGGACGCCCATATTGAGGGTGAGCCGGTCGAGCGTCCATTTGTCCTGCGCGTACACTCCGAGCTCCCCTCCCAGATTGCTCCGAAAGCCGTAGGGCGTGGCGATCTCGGTAATGAGGTTCGGAACGCCGTTATTGAATCGGTAGCGCACGTTTGCTGGAATGTTGTTGTAGTCCTCGCGGCGTGTACCGAATGTATCGAGGAATCCCGTTTTGAGCGCGTGAGCGCCGGTGACGTAGGAGACCGAGGCCTGGGCGGACGCGATATACCCCTTCACGCGGATGAACGGGCCAAGGCCCGTCTGACCGGCACCCCGATACAGCAGGCCCGGAATGAGTCCCCCCTGTTCGGTCACGGCAATCAGCGTCTTGAACACGTCCGGAAGCGGCTCGGTGAACGCCAGCTGATCTCCGCCTGAGGGGTAGCGATCCTTCCAGCCCTGAACGATGTCGGACACCTTCACATCCAACAGCCACTTGTTGCTGATCGGCGACGTATAGCTGCCAGTGAAGAATTCGTTTTCGGGGAAGTCGTACTTCGTGGCCGATTCGTACGAGATGGTGGGCGTGAGCTGCTCCCAGACTCGATATTGATGCTCGCCGAAGAACGCGACCTTGTTCCGCGGACTGACTTGCCACGTCACGCGAGTGTTGAAACTTTGCTGGATCAGCGGCGTAAAGGCCCGTCGGCTGAGATCCGGCTCGTACGTCCATTTGGTCGGGTCGCCTGCGTTCTGGTTCTCGTAGAGGCCGGCGATGTATGTCTGCGACGTCTGCCAGCGCCCGGCAGAATAGAACCACAACTTGTCCTTGACGATCGGTCCGCCGGCTCCCGGATTGACGTCGTAGACCACTTTGAGGCCATTGGGCGTCCGCAGGCCGGCACTCTCCAATTCCTTCGTGTAGTTGCTTGACTGCCAGGACTCATTGGCACCGGTCGCGA
>Ga0075423_10002877_pt1 | contig 15758 bp, 15 predicted proteins | sample SoiMethybrSBSTD2_FD_80114 | JGI IMG/M metagenome (GOLD analysis project Ga0075423, IMG submission 80114) | Bulk soil microbial communities from a Populus tree surrounding site in Tennessee, USA - Soil MetaG P. TD hybrid SBSTD2 | ecosystem: Environmental > Terrestrial > Soil > Tree plantation...
ACGGCGCCTTTGTTGGTTTTACAGCGGGCCCGAGCTGCCGTTTGTACGAGGTTGCAATGCAAGTCGTTTATGAACTGGCACCCGTGATCGCCGAGATCATTTCCGGACATTGCGCCGGCACGCGGGCGCGCGAGGATTTTGTGCAGGCCTGCCTGCACGGGGACTGGGATGAGGCCAAGGTCATGGTGGAAGGCATGCTGGCCGAGCCGTGGCATCTGATCGGCCACCAGGAGCGGCGCCTGCGCGAGTTCCTCGACCTCTTGCACCTGCGCAACGGCACCTTGATGTCCGAATAGCCGCTCGGTCGGCTGGCCGCTTTGGGCGGCCCGTGTCGGCGCAAAAGCGCGTGCGCGGGATCACCCATGCCGCGCCGTCGCCCGCCAGCGTCGCCGCCTTCGCTGGGTCGACCGCAGCAGCCCGTTGCGCGCCCTAGGCCCGCCCTAGGCCCTGGCCTGGCGCCTCGTCGCCGCGACATTGCCGGCACCGCGGCCGCGCCCTAAAGTTCGCCGCGGGAAAGCAGCGGCCGTCCGGCGCCAACAGCGGCCGCTGCGCGAGGGATTAGATGGCGCGCTGCGAGGGGACAAGATGACGAGAATGACGACGATAAGGTGGCTCGCGGCGCCTGCCATGCTGGCGACCGGCGCGCTGTCGGCCGCTTCGGCGCAGGCCCAAGAACTCAAGATCGGCATCATTGCGGTGCTGTCGGGCCCGCAAGCCGTGTTAGGCGGACAACTGCGCGATGGCTTCAATCTGGGCGTCAAGCACGCAGGCGGCAAGCTCGGTGGGTTGGCGACGAGCGTCGTCGTGCAGGATGATGAACTGAAGCCCGACGTCGCGGTCGGCAAGGTCAAGCAATTGATCGAGCGCGACAAGGTCGACTTTGTGGTGGGGCCGGTATTCTCCAACATCCTGCTCGCCATCCACAAGCCCGTCACCGAAGCCAAAGTCTTCCTCATCAGCCCGAACGCGGGACCTTCGCCGCTTGCCGGCAAGGGCTGCTCCTCCTTTTTCTTCTCCACCTCCTACCAGAACGACCAGCCCCCGGAGGTGCTGGGCAAGTACGCGCAGGACAAGGGTTTCAAAAAAGCCTTTCTGCTGGCGCCCAACTATCAGGCCGGCAAGGATATGGTCGGCGGCTTCAAGAAGCATTTCAAAGGCGAGATCGCCGATGAGGTCTACACGCCTCTGGGTCAGCTCGACTTCTCCGCCGAACTTGCGAAAATCGCCAGCGCCAAGCCCGACGTCTTTTTCGTGTTCATGCCCGGCGGCATGGGCGTCAACCTCGTCAAACAATACCGCCAGGCCGGCCTCGACAACCTGCCGTTTCTTTCCGTCTTCACCGTCGATGAATCAACGCTGCCGGCGCAACAAGACGCGGCCGTCGGGTTTTTCTCCGGAATGACTTGGGCTCCCAACACCGATACGCCCGAGAACAAACGCTTCGTCTCCGACTTTGAGAAAGAGTACGGCTACGTGCCTGGCAGTTATGCCATGCAGGCCTATGACGCGGCGCAATTGATCGGCAGCGCGGTCAAAGCCGTCGGAGGGCAGCTTGGCGACAAGGATGCCCTGCGCGCCGCCATCAAGCAGGCAGAATTCAAGTCCGTGCGCGGACCCTTCAAGTTCGCCAACAACGGCTTTCCCGTGCAGGATTTCTACCTGGTGCGGGTGGCCAAGCGCGCCGATGGCAAGTTCCAGACCGAGATCGTAGAAAAGGTGTTTGCCAATGCCGTCGACAGCTACGCCGGCGACTGCGCGCTAAAGTAGGGCACCCCGCAACGGCAAGGGCGGTCGCTCGAGCCCAGGGCAAGCCGCCCCCCTTAACCCGCGCGGTCGAAACGTTCGCTGTTGCGCCCGCTCAGTTGCGTTGCCAAGGGCTTTGCCAATGTCTGCCTCGCTGCTTGTCGTGCAATTGTTCAATGGGCTGCAGCTCGGCATTCTCTTGTTCCTGGTGGCGGCTGGCCTGACGCTCGTTTTCGGCGTCATGGATTTCATCAACCTGGCGCACGGCGTGCAGTACATGCTGGGTGCCTACCTGGCCGTGACGGCCTACGGGCTCACCGGCAATTTCTTTCTGGGTGTCCTAATCGCTCTCATTGCCTCGCTGCTGTTCGGTTTACTGCTCGAGCTCCTGGTGTTTCGGCACCTTTACGCCCGCGACCATCTGGAACAGGTGCTGGCGACCTTCGGCGTCATCATGCTTCTCAATCAGGGGGTGAAGGTCCTTTGGGGGGCGGCACCCCTCAACCTGCCGATCCCTGAACTGCTGGCGGGATCGGTGCCACTGATGGAGGGGCTGCGCTATCCCGTCTACCGCTTCGCCATCATCGCCGCGGGAGTGCTGGTGGCCGCGGGGCTCTATCTGTTCGTCACCGCGACGCGGATCGGCATGTTGGTGCGCGCCGGCGCCAGCAATGCGCCGATGGTGTCGGCCCTGGGGATCGATATCAAGCGGCTCTTTAGCCTCGTGTTTGGCTTCGGTGCCATGCTCGCCGGCTTTGCCGGCATCATGATCGCACCAATCCTCTCCGTTGAGCCAGGCATGGGCGATCAGATCCTGATCTTGGCATTCGTCGTCATCGTCATCGGCGGCATTGGCTCGATCCGTGGCGCCTTTGTGGCCGCCGTGCTGGTCGGCGTTATCGACACGCTCGGGCGCTCGTTCATGACGGATCTCTTGCGCCTCGTGCTGGCGCCAGCCACGGCGCGCACAATTGGGCCTGCGCTTGCCTCCATGTCGATCTACCTCTTGATGGCGCTCGTGCTCGCCGTCAGGCCTGCCGGTCTATTTCCTGCCAAGGGACGAGCCTGATGCGGCAGGCCAGGCGCGTCATTTCGGCAGGTGCATCGGCAGCCGTCGCGTGGCCCGTGAGCTTCGATGCACGCATGGCGGTCTTCTATTTTGTGCTCATCGCCGTCCTGCCACTGTTGGCTCCGCGCCTTGGGGGCGGCTATCTGCTGATCATTGGCGAACGAGCGGTGATATTCGCCATCGCCGCACTGTCCCTGGAATTGCTGATCGGGGCGGGTGGTCTGGTGTCCTTCGGGCACGCCGCCTTTCTGGGTATTGGTGCCTACGCGGGCGGGATCGCCGCCAGCCACGGGTTTGGCAGCTTGTCGATTGCCCTGCCGGCCGCCCTCGCCGCAGCGGCCGCTTTCGCCCTGGCAACCGGTGCCATCGCCGTGCGTACGCGCGGGGTCTACTTTATTATGATCACCCTGGCATTCGCCCAAATGGCGTTTTTTATTGCCACCTCGCTGGCCCCCTACGGGGGTGATGATGGCCTCACCTGGCCGACGCGGACAACGGTGTTCGGTGCGCGGATCCTGAAGAACGAGACCGTCTTCTATTATGTGGGCCTGGCGCTGCTGATCCTCACCTATGTCTGCCTCGGTCACCTGTTGGGGTCCCGCTTTGGTCGCGTGCTGCGTGGCCTCAAGGACAATGACACGCGCATGCAGGCGATCGGCTTCACACCCTACCTCTACCGGCTCGCCGCCTACGTCATCGCCGGCACGCTCTGCGGGGCCGCCGGCTTTTTGCTTGGCAACCAGGCGGAGTTCGTCAGCCCCGCCTACATGCATTGGCAGCGTTCGGGTGAATTGATCATCATGGTCCTGCTGGGGGGCAGCGGCACGCTCTATGGTCCCATGTTCGGCGCGCTGGTCTTCCTGCTGCTGGAGGAAGCCCTGTCGCGCCTGACCGAGCACTGGAAGGTCGTGCTCGGACCCGCTCTCGTGCTGATGGCGCTGTTCGCCAGCGGCGGGATCGCGGGCGCGATCGCCGGTTGGCGGCAACGGCGCGGCGCGCTGGCCCGGTTGGCGAGCGCGCGCGCTCGGTCCGCCCGTCGCCACCTCGCCGCCGGCCTGGCGCGTTTGCCGAGCTGGCACGGTCTCAGACAGCCTCTGCGCACGTACGCCGCGTCCTGCCTTGACTGGCTGGCCGCCAGAACGCCCGCCCGCTGGCGAGCGGGCAAACGGGCGCTGCGCCGCGGCCTGCAGGGTTCGCCCGCGTTGCGCCCACGCGGGCTCAGAGCCAGCATTGCCCGCTGGTGGCAGCCATGACCGCGACGCTGTTGAGGCTGCGCGAGGTCAGCAAATCGTTCGGCGCATTGCGCGTCGCTGAGGCGCTGGAGCTCGAGGTCCTGGCGGGTGAAACGCACGCGATCATCGGCCCCAACGGCGCGGGCAAGACATCCCTCATCAACCAGATTTCCGGTGCCCTCGCCCCCGATGCGGGCCACATCCTGTTCGAGGGCCGCGATGTCACGCAACTGTCGACGGCGGCCCGCGCGCATCTCGGCTTCGCCCGCTCCTTCCAGATTACCCAAGTGCTGCCGCGCTTTTCGGCGCTAGAAAACGTGGCGCTTGCCGCGCAGGCACGGGCGGGCTCGAGCTTCCGCTTCTGGCGCCCTGCTGCCGCCGAGGCGGCCCTCAACCACACGGCCATGCAATCCCTCGCTATGGTCGAGCTCGCAGAACGCGCGCAGGCTCCCGCCGGCACCCTGTCCCACGGGGAGAAACGTCGACTAGAGATTGCCATCGCGCTGGCGCAAGCGCCGAAGCTTCTCCTGCTCGACGAACCCATGGCGGGAGCTGGCCGCGAGGAAAGCCGTGCTCTGATCGGCATGCTCGAGGGCCTCAAGGGTCGCTTCGGCATGCTTCTGGTCGAACACGACATGGAAGCCGTGTTCGCGCTGGCCGACCGTGTCTCCGTGCTGGTCGCCGGCCGGATCATCGCCACCGGCGATCCTGCCACGGTGCGTGCCAATCCGGCCGTACGGGCCGCCTATCTTGGCGAGGCCGCGTGAGCTCGGCGCTGCTCAGCGTCGCCGGGCTTGAGGCCGGCTACGGCGACCAGCGCGTTCTCTTCGGCTTCGATCTGTCGCTCGGAACCGGCGAGGTGGCAAGCCTGCTCGGACGTAACGGCATGGGCAAGACCACCAGCGTGCGGGCGGTGATGGGCTTGATACCAGCCAGCGCCGGCCGCATCGAATTCGCCGGCCGCAGCCTTGCCGGCGAGCCGCCGTTCCGCGTCGCTCAGGCGGGGATCGGCCTGGTGCCGGAAGGGCGGCAAATCTTTCCCACGCTGACGGTTGAGGAAAACCTGGTGGCCACGGCGGCGCAACGGCATGGGCGGAGGTGGACGCTCGAGCGCGTCTACGCCTTCTTGCCTCGGCTCGCCGAGCGGCGGCGCCACTTCGGGGACCAGATTTCCGGCGGCGAGCAGCAAATGCTGGCGATCGGCCGGGCCCTGATGACCAATCCGCGCTTGCTGGTGCTCGATGAGGCCACCGAGGGCCTGGCGCCGTTGATCCGCCAGGAGATTTGGCAGGGGCTTGCCGCCCTCAAGCGCGACGGGCTCTCGATCCTTATCATTGACAAGAATGTCGACGCCCTGTTGCGTCTGTGCGACCGGCATCACATTGTGGAGAAAGGACGGGTCGTGTGGCATGGCAATTCAGCGGCGCTCGCCGCCGCTGGGGTTCTGCGCGACCGCTACCTTTCGATCTGAATTCCGCAGGGCAGGAGTACGCGCGATGAAAGCAATGACGGCAGGCGTCACCAAGGCGGGTAAGGGTATCAACAATTTGTCGTGGAACATCCTTGGCCAGACCTATATCCCCAAGGCGCTGTCCGAAACGAGCTTCTCCTGGCACGCCTTGCTGCCGCCCGGCACCTTCGTGCCGCCGCACATTCACGTCAACCAAGACGAGTTCATCTACGTCTTGGAAGGCCGTTTCGACCTCATTCTCGACGGCAAGCCTGGCACCGCCTCGGCCGGCGAATTCATTCGCCTGCCGATGCAGGTCATGCATGGCCTCTTCAACAAAAGCGACCAGCCCATCAAGTGCCTGTTCTGGGTCTCGCCCACCGGCAAACTGTTCGACCTTTTCAAGAAGATCGATCGCGTGCCGGATCCCGCGGAGGTCACACGCCTTGCCGCCCTGCACGACGTCAACTTCCTGCCGCCCCCGCCAGGCTAGCGGGCGCTGGACGACGCGCAACCGTCACCCTCGGAGATGACGGGCCCACGCCTGGTGCGGGTGGCGGCAGCGGCCAGTCACGCCGCCGCTGCGAGGCAGCGCGCGCAGCGCCAGCTCGCCGCTTGGTCCCTTGTGGCTTTTTGCGCCTGACCGGTGCTTAGCGCGACGGCGCGTCGAGCTCCTATGACGGGCGCCGAGTTCAGCGCCGATCGCAAGCGTCGGTCCGTGTCCCGCTGCCGGCGTGGCAGGCAATGCGCACTTTAGCGCGATCTCGCTTTGCGCATCACCGTGGTGCGTCCGCTTAAAGGCTGGCGCTGGCGTGTGGGTTTGCGCCGGTTGACCTGCTCCTTGGCAAAGCCGGCCAGCTGAGCGTAACCCTTGACGATCGCCTCGCGCTGCCGATGGCTCAGAACCTCATCGATGTCGCTGAAACCATCGGGTGCGCGCCGCTCCACCTCATCGATCACGCCTTCCGGCCCACCTCGGCGATTATTGCGTACGATCTCGGCCGTCTTCGGCAAGCGCTCGGCCTCATAGGCGATCAACGCCGCCCGACCATGTTCGGCCGAAAGCAGCGCATCGGCCAGACAGCGGGCGTCGAGGATGGCCTGGCTCGCGCCGTTGGAGCCGACGGGATACATGGGATGGGCGGCATCGCCCAAAAGCGTCACGCGGCCATGCGTCCAGCGTGGCAGGGGATCGCGGTCTGCCATTGGGTACTCGTAAAATGCGGGCGCACCGCGCACGAGCTTCACCAAATCGACGTGCGGCGTCTGAAAGCGAGCGACGTGCGGCAGCAGTTCCTCCAGCATGCCCCGTCGGTTCCAATCCTCCCGGCGCGGGGGCGGGTTCGAGCCGTCGCCCATGCGATAGGTCACGACCCAATTAATCAACTGCCTTCCGCCTTTGCCGCGGGCGATGGGATAGAGCACCAGCTTGTTGTTGAAACCGCCACCGACGATCATGGTGCGCCCGTCGAGGAAGGCTTTGGCGGGTGTGGCCCCGCGCCACATCAAGACGCCATTCCACTTGAAGCCCCTTTCGCGCGGATAGAGCTGCCGTCGCACGGCCGAATGAATGCCGTCGCAACCAATCAGAACATCGCCCGCAATCGTAGTGCGTGCGCCATCCGCGCGCCTGAAGCGCGCTTTGACGGCGCCTTCCTCCTGGGCGAAGGCGGCAAAAGTGTGATCACCACAGATCACCGAGCGACCGAGCCGCTGCCACACCGCATCGCGCAGAACGCCTTGCAGATGTCCGCGATGAATCGAGAACTGCGGCACCTCGTAGCCAGCCTCCACTCCGCGCGGCTCGCGCCATATCTCCTGGCCGAAACGGTTGGTGTAAATCAACTCGCGCGTCCTGATTGCCACTTCGTCGAGCCGAGCCAACAGGCCGAGCTCGCTCAGCTCGGCAATCGCGTGCGGCAGCACGTTGATGCCGACCCCGAGCTCGCGAATTCTGGGCGCCGTCTCGTAGATCTGGCAGTTGATGCCTCGCGCCTTGAGCATGAGGGCGAGGGTCAGCCCGCCGATCCCAGCGCCAATGATGAGGACGCGCATGCTTCCTTCCCCCAGGACCTTGCTGGCCGCGCCAGGAGCATAGTCGGCGCCGCCGCGGCGCAAAAGTATCGGGCGCGCCCCCGCCCAGCAGGAGCGGGAGCCGCCGGCACGGCGGGCAAGGCTACGCGCAAGCCGTGGCTTGGGACACCTGCCATGATCTTTGCTAGTTTCGCCGGGCCCGGGCAGGCGCTTGGGCCGGCCCGCAGCGTACAAGCGGACCGCGCAAAAAAAGGGGCGGCGAGCTGAGTGGCGACCCGGCTGGCGAGAGACGAGAGCCGCGCCGAGTAAAAGGGGACCTTTCAATGTCTAAAGCCTTGTCGATCCTGCTTGCCGCGACCGTGAGCGCGCTGATCCCGCACGCCACCGCCGCCCAGGAGGCGACGATCCGGGTTGGCTGGACCATTCCCGCGGAGGAAAGCAAATACTGGATCATGCGCAGGCCCGCCGAGTTCCCCAATCTCGGCAAGACCTACAAAATAGAATTCACGCAGTTTCAGGGTACCGCACCGATGGTGCAAGCCATGGTGGCAGGCGCGCTCGATTGCTCGACGCAAGCGCCGTTGTCGCTGGCAAACGGCGCCCTGCAGGCCAAGCTGCAGGCCTACATCGTTGCCCAACACGTGGGCGAGCGCCCCGGCAGCTTCTCGGTCTATTGGGCGGTCAAGGAGGACTCCCCGATCAAGACCATCGCCGACATGAAGGGCAAGAGTGTCGGCACCAATGTGTTCGGTTCGGGCATTCTGGGGCCCATGTTTCTGCTGCTCAAGCGCAACGGTCTCGATCCAGAAAAAGATATCAAGCTGGTGGAGACCGGGTTCCCCGGCTCCGAGGACGCCATTCGCGCCGGCCGGGTCGATGTCGGCGTTCTCAACCAGCCCTTTGCCGCCCGCGCGGAAGCCAAAGGCGGCCTGCGCAAGCTGTTCGCGCTCGCCGACCAACAGCCCAACATCGTGCATATCCTGGAAGTGTGCCGGAAGGAGTTCGTCGATAAGAACCCCGACCTGGTAAAGAACTACGTGCGCGATCTCACCGCCGGCATGCGCAAGGCGCTGGCCGACCGTGCCGAGACCATGAAGGTCGTCAACGAGGTGATCAAAGCCCCCATCGAGGTGCTCGATAGCTATTTGCTCAAGCCCAACGACTTTGCGCGTGAGCCGGGCGCAGCCCCCAACTTCGCCGGCATTCAGGCCATGTTCGACATCTACGCTGAAACGGGCATGATCAAGCAAAAGCTCGACGCCGCGCAGTTCCGGCATCCGACCCTCACGGCCCCGCTCGAATAAAGGGAGGGGCTAGCGCCGTTGTTCGTGCGCGGCCAACGACATGATCCGCATCGAAGGCTTGAGCAAATGGTTCGAGCCCCCCCGCCGCCCGCGTCATCTCGCCCTTGACGATCTGTCGCTCGGGGTTGGCGAGGGCGAATTCGTCTCCATTCTCGGGCCATCCGGCTGTGGCAAGTCGACCCTGCTCTACATGGTCGGAGGCTTCGTGCCGCCGAGCGGAGGTCGGGTCGTCGTCAACGGCAAGGTGGTGGTGGGACCCGGGCCGGATCGCGGTCCGGTGTTCCAGGAATTCGCGCTGTTTCCCTGGAAGACCGTGCTCGGCAACGTCATGTACGGCCTGCTCGAGCAGGGGGTCGCCAAACCGCTCGCCGAGCAGAAAGCCCGTTCCCTGATCGCGCTCGTGCATCTTGACGGCTATGAGGATTTCTACCCCAAACAACTTTCGGGCGGCATGAAACAGCGCGTCGCCATCGCCCGCACGCTGGCCTATGATCCAAAAATCCTGCTGATGGACGAACCGTTCGGCGCGCTCGATGCACACACACGCACCGGTCTGCAGCGCGAGCTGCTCGAGATCTGGGAGCGCGCCCGCAAGACCGTCTTGTTCGTCACGCACAGTGTGGAGGAGGCGGTGTTCCTGTCCGACCGCGTGATCGTGCTCACGCGCTCTCCCGGCCGCCTCAAAGCCACAATCGGCATCGACTTGCCGCGTCCGCGCCAGCGCGCCGAACTGCTGGTTGATCGGCGTTATCAAACGTTGGTCGTCGAAATCGAGCGGCTGATGGATACACCAGGATAGGCACGGGCATGCACGCGCGGGCTTCCTCCCCTTCGAGTTTTGCGCCGTTGCTCGCGTCAATCGGCCTGTTGGCGTTGTGGGAGTTGGCGGCGCGCCTCCTCGGCATCACCGGACTGCCCCCGGCCTATGATGCCCTGCGCGAGCTGCCAGCCATCCTTGGCGATGCCGAGGCGCTCCTCAATATCGCCGCCTCGCTGCGGCGTATGCTGACGGGCTTTATACTGGCTTTGCTGCTGGCGGTGCCTGTTGGCCTGTGCATGGGGCGCAGCGAAAGGCTCGCCGCCGCCTTCAACCCGTTATTGATGATCATCTACCCCGTTCCCAAGGCCGCGCTGATGCCCATCATCATGCTGTGGCTTGGCATCGGCGATGCGTCCAAGACGATTGTCATCACCCTGGGCGTGAGCCTGCCGGTCGTCTACCACAGCTATCAGGGCGCGCGTGCCGTCGAGGAGAAGCTGATCTGGTCGGCGGCGGCCATGGGCATGGGCAGGGCCGCCCGGCTTTGGCGCGTCGTCCTGCCCGCCGCCTTGCCGCAAGTCTTCGTCGGCATTCGCACGGGCTTGGTGTTGGCGCTCATCACCATGGTGACCAGCGAGATGATCGCGCGCCAAACCGGCGTCGGCAGCATCCTCTTCAATGCCCTTGATATGGCGCAGTACACCACTGTCTATGCCATGATCGTCATCGTCGGCCTGCTGGGTTTTGTGCTCGACGTCCTCATTGAAAAACTGCGCTATAGCCTCGTGCAATGGGCCGAGCCAACCCATGAAATCGCCGTGGGGACCTCTTGAGGGCCGGGCGTACATGCCTGCCGGTATTGGGCGCGCTGCCGCTTGCCTGCCTGCTGGCGCTTTGGCAGAGCGTTGCCGCCGCCGGCTTGGCGCCCGCCGCCCTGCTGCCCGCCCCAGCCGCCGTGTTTGCACGTCTTCTCGAGCAGGTGCACAATCCCGTCTTCCTCGCGCATGCGGCCACCACGCTGTTGCGCCTATTCGCCGGCTTCGGCATTGCGCTACTCATCGGCTTGACGTTGGGCCTTGCCGCCGCCAGCAACCGCTGGGCCGAGGCGCTGATCAGGCCGCTCTGGCGCGTGCTGGCGCCGGTGCCAAAAATTGCCCTTTACCCCGCGCTCGTTTTGCTCCTCGGCTTCGAGCATGCCTCTAAGATCGCGCTGGTTGTTGCCGACGCGGTGTTCCCGATCCTGCTTGCCACCTATCAGGGAACCGCCGCCGTCGAGCCGAAGCTGGTCTGGGCTGCGCGCGCGGCCGGCGCCGGACGCCACAGGGCGTTGCTGACCGTGGTGCTGCCCGCCGCCCTACCGATGATCCTAACCGGCGCCCGCGTCGCGCTCATCATCTCGGCCATCGTCGTCTTCCTCGCGGAAATGCTGAGCTCGACGGATGGGCTGGGCCATCTCCTCGTCTATGCCTCGCGCAGCTTTCAAACCGTCGACATGTTCGTCCCCCTGATCACCATCTCGATCATCGGCCTCCTGCTCAACGCCGGCTTCAATGGCCTGCGCAAACGGCTGCTGGCTGGCTTCCCGGAGGAGGGGTGAAGCGTTGCCCACACCCAGCGCTCCTGCCTATGATTACCGCTGCTGGCGCTAACCCAAGAGGGCGCGATGTTCGCCGATCGGATCGAAGGCAAATGGATTGACGCGTTCTGCGCCATCTTCGAGCGCTGCGCCCTGAAACCCGGTGACTGCGCGGCCATCCTGTCGGAAACGCAGTCGCGACAGCTGAACGTCCAGCTCGCCGAGCTCGCGCTGCTGCGGCTTGGCGCCAAGCCGTTTCACGTGGTGGTGCCGACCCCGCGCAATATCCACCCGGTTCCCGTGCGCTCGACCGGGGCCAGCGAGGCGATCGGTAAGCTGGTCCCGGTCGTGACGGCGCTGGCGCAGGCGGGGTTCGTGGTCGATTGCACCATCGAGGGCCTGATGCACGCCCCGGAAACGCCGGCCATCCTGAAGGCCGGCTCCCGCATCCTGGTCATCTCCAACGAGCATCCCGAAGCGCTCGAGCGCATGTTTCCCGATGCCGCGCTGGAAAAGCGCGTGCGTGCGGCGGCAAAGATGTTGCGCGGCGCCAGGCGCATGACGGTCACTTCGGCCGCCGGCACCAATTTGGATATCGACATGGCCGGTGCCTCCACGGTCGGCGTCTGGGGTTGGACCGATCGGCCGGGCACGCTGGCGCATTGGCCAGGCGGCCTCGTCGTCTCCTTCTGCCGCAGTGGCAGCGTCAATGGCACCTTGGTGCTCGACCGCGGCGACGTCAATTTGACCTTCAAGCGCTACCTGGAAAGCCCGCTGCGGCTCACGCTAGAGGCCGATTACGTGCGCGAGATCGAGGGCGTCGGCGCCGATGCGGAGATGATGCGCAGCTACCTTGCCGCCTGGGGAGAGCGCGAGGCCTATGCCGTCAGTCACGTTGGCTTTGGCCTCAATCCTAAGGCGCGCTACGAGGCGCTCAGCATGTACGACCGCCAGCACTTCAACGGCACGGAATTGCGCGCCGTGGCCGGGAATTTCCTATTTTCGACGGGAGCCAACGAGTTCGCCGGCCGCTATACCGCCGGGCATTTCGACATCCCCGTCATGCGCACCACCATTGCGCTGGACGGCAGCGAGATCATTAGGGCTGGCGTACTGAGCGAGGTATTCGGCTGAGCCAAGTCAAGGCAACACCGGCGGCCGCATCAGGCCGAGATGGCCGAGCAGCTTGACGAAGCCTTCGAGCCGCTGCCGGCGGTAGGCCTCCACGTCCAGGGTCTCGTAGTTCAAGAAACCCTTGCCCGTCTTCAGCCCAACGCGATTCTCGCGCATGTTGCGTTCGACAATTTCGGGTGCCGCATAGCGCTCGCTACCGAGCGCGCCGGTCAGATAGCGACTAGCGTAATAAAGAATATCGCCACCACCCCAGTCAATGAACTCGAGCATGCCCAAGGTGGCAAAACGCACGCCAAACCCGTACTTGATGGCCTTGTCGATGTCTTCGGCGCTCGCAACCCCCTCCTCGAGAAGCCGCGCGGCCTCGTTCATCGCCAAAGCTTGAATGCGCGGCACGATATATCCGGGGCGCGCCGCACAGACGACGGGGACCTTGCCAATGCTCTCCAGCAGCGCCTTCAGGCGCTGGGTGACGCCGGGCTCGGTGTTGAGACCGGGCGAAAGCTCCACCAGCGGCACCAGAAACGCCGGATTGAGCCAATGCGCATTGAGAAAGCGCTCAGGCTTAAATACGGCGTCGGCCAGGTCATCGACCAGGATCGTGGAGGTGGTCGAGGCGATGATGGTCTCGGGCGCAAGTGGCGAAAGCCGCGCGAGCACTTGCCGCTTGAGCTCGGGCAGCTCCGGCACGGCTTCGAACACGACGGCGGCTTGCGCCATCGGCGCCGCCGCCTCGCGCTCCGGCAGCACGCAGACCCGCGCCAGGATGCCGTCGACCGCGCCCGGCGGCAACAGGCCAAACTCGGCAAAACTCAGCAAGGTGGCGCGCACGTCCACAAGGGCAGCCGCGGCTTGCTGGCTATACGCCGCCGCCGTGCGAGCCTTCACGTCGAGGATCGTGACCCGATGCCCGGCATAAGCGAATACGACGGCGATGCCGCGTGCCATGCGACCGGCGCCGAGACAGGCAATGGCTGGCGCGCTCACCGAAACCCTCGCTCCAGTAGCGCCTTGAGTTCGGCCACGCTCAGACCGGCCAAGCCTAGGCTCGCGAGCGAGCGGCCGCTCGCCATGAAATCCTCCGCGCAGATGCTCGAGCCCAGCGCAAGGAAGGCACCGACCAGCGGCACGGGGACGCCGGCGAGTGCCGCCACGGAAGCCAGAAAAGTGAGACCGAGGCGCACGTCTTCCCGCATATATCGGTGCTCGGTTAGAACGATCTTCTCGCGCCAGTCGCCGGACTGGGTCAGTTTATCGTGCGAGCCGCGGCCATACATCCATTCTTCGCCCTCCTCAGCGTAGTGGTTGGCGAGCGGAAAATGCGGCTCAGCGTAGCCCAATGCCCGCCGAACGGCGATACGCTCGGCATCGAGCGCATCGCTCACGCGCCGCACGGCGGGCTGCGTGCCCTCCTTATGGATGTCCCAGCGCTCGAAATGCTCCAAGGGCGCGGCGTTCATGATGATCAGCGGCGGATGGATGATGGGCCCGGCGTTCATCAGGCTGGCCGAAAGCGCATCGCCGCAAGCTTCGATCACGCCGGGAAAGGCGCGCGCAATCACCGCGAGCGCCGGCTCGGCCAGGCGGAGCGGGAAAACGCCCGTCGGCAGACGCTTGGCGCGGATGGTGATCGCGGCCTCGAAGGGGCCGTGCTTGCGGGTAAGCCAGGGCAGCGTTCCGGTCTCGGCGAAGGCAACCTCGGCAGGATTGCCGGCCGCGTAGACCGCCTTGGCGAACAGGAGAGAGCCGAACGTGCCCGGCGGCAGGAAAACCACTTGACCTTCGGCGAGGTGGGGAGCGAGCCGAGCGGCAATGTCTGCTTGGGCGGTCGCCGGCGTCGGGCATAAGATGAGCTCGGCACCACGCACGGCGTCGGCAATATCAGTGGTGATTAGAGCGGGGCGGGCCGCGTGCCGACCGCGGAAATCGGCGATGACAATGCCGCCGCCCGCCGCACGATGCGCGGCAACGGCGCGCTGATCCCTGCGCCAGAGGCGCACTTCATGGCCGGCCAGCGCGAAATCTCCCGCCGCCGCGAACGAGCCGTTGCCCCCACCCAAGACGGCGATGCGCATTTCTAAGCTTGCTCCGTGCCTGGAGGATTGGTCGCGGCCGCCAGCTGCGCTTTCAAGCGAAAATGCTGAACCTTGCCCATCGCATTGCGTGGCAGGCTCTCGACCCAGACGTACTCGCGCGGAACCTTGTAGCGTGCCAGCTGGGTCAGACAGAAGCTTTCGATCTCCGCCGCTTCCGCGCCTGCGCCCGGCCGGCGGACCAGGAAGGCGACGGGCACCTCCTGCCATTTTGGGTCGGCACGACCGATCACCGCCGCCTCGGCGACGGCGGGGTGCGCATGCAGTACCCGTTCGACTTCGGCCGGGTAGACGTTCTCGCCCCCCGAGATGATCATGTTCTTCTTGCGATCCTGAATGAAGAAATGCCCGTCGGCGTCGCGGCTGGCGATGTCGCCCGTGTAATACCACCCCTCACGCAGGGCCTCGCGCGAGGCCGCGGCATTGCCCCAGTACTCCGCCAGGACGTTGGCGCCACGTACGACGATCTCGCCCGCCGTGCCCGCCGGGACCTCGCGGCCATCCTCGCCGAGGATCAAAACCTCGCAGCCGAGTCCCGGTAGGCCGGTGGAGCCGGGGCGGCGCCAGTCGCCAGCGAGCCTGGTATAGACGGCGATCGGGCAAGTTTCGGTCGAGCCGTAGACCTGCAGCACGGGCACCCCGCGCCGGGTGAAGGCATCGACCAGGCGCTGGGGCACCTGCGTCGATCCGGTCGTCACGGCGCGCAGGCTGGCCAAGCTGGTGCTGGCCCAGGCCTCGCTCTCGAGCATGGCCTGGATGGTGGCAGGTACCAACACCAGGAGCGTCGGCTGCGCCTCGGCGATGGCGGCCAGCGCCGCCTCCGGCGTGAAGCGGGCAATGAGGCTGATGCTGGCTCCCAGCTGCAGGGCCGGCGTGGTCTGGATATTCAATCCCCCAACATGGAACAGCGGCAACACGGTCAGCACATGATCATTGGCGGTCATGTCGTGCATGTGCTGGCTCATCAGGCCATTCCAGAGCAACGCCTCCTGCCGCAGGACCGCGCCTTTGGGGCGCCCGGTGGTGCCGGAAGTGTAAACGATCAGCAACGGCGAGGCGGGCTCGACGTGGCGATGGCGGCCCTCGCCGCTGCCGGCAGCAAGCAGGCGCCCAAACGATAGGCCTGTCGCGGGCACGAAATCGATCCCCACCAGTCGCACGCTGGGGTATGCCTGGGTCAAGGCGTCGGCGACAGGGGCGTAGGCCTCCTCGAGGAGGAGGACTTTCACCCCGGCGTCGACCAGGATGTAGCGCTGCTCGGGCAGGGCCAGACGCCAATTGAGCGGGACGAGCATGGCACCGAGCCGTGCACAGGCGTAGAGCAGGACCAGATAATCCGGGTGATTGTTGGCGAGAATGGCAA
>Ga0075423_10002878_pt1 | contig 15758 bp, 15 predicted proteins | sample SoiMethybrSBSTD2_FD_80114 | JGI IMG/M metagenome (GOLD analysis project Ga0075423, IMG submission 80114) | Bulk soil microbial communities from a Populus tree surrounding site in Tennessee, USA - Soil MetaG P. TD hybrid SBSTD2 | ecosystem: Environmental > Terrestrial > Soil > Tree plantation...
CAACGCCTCCGCCAAGCGCTTTTCGAGGTCGGCCACCTTCGAGTCTCGGCGCTTCCGCGACTTGCGGGCGACCGGACGTTTCATGGCCCCTCCTTCAGCATGGTCAGCGCGGCCTCCAGGAGGCGCCGCAGTTCTCCATCTCTGGTACGCCTGGCCACATCCCGCCTCTCCCGACTGAGACGGGCCCGGCACCGGGCCGAGCAGGCAACCCGCTGGCGCCCGACCAATGGCCCGCCGCACCCTCTACAAAGCGCACGTGCGGATTCTGCCAGCACTTGGGGCGCGGGGACAGGGGATTCCATGGTCTAGAGGGTCAGCGCCTCAGGGAAAAGACTTGGTCGGTCTGCAGCCGGACTGTGATGGCGGCATTCATCTGGCTCTTGACCTTTCTCCCGTAGCTTGAACCGCCGAATCGATGGCTGCCCTGCACGGCAGCCGAACTCCCACGGGAGTGAGAACGTCAACACTAGAATCGACCGGCCATCTGTCGGGGCAGTCTTCGAAGGCGCCTGAACGTGTCGCGCTCCGCGCGCAGGCTTGGGCCCCATCGCTGATCCCAGCGGACCATCCAGGCTGTAACCTGGCGGTCAACCCGCTCCACCCGCCGTAGCCAGGCCCGATAGCGGCGTCCCTTGGGACCGGGGCGGCTTGCGAGTAAGCGCCACCGGGCATGCATTGCGTCGACGAGAGGCGCTGTCCAATGGCCGTGGGTCTGGCTTTGGTAGGGCAAGCGATGGCGCCGCCGGCAAGCTAGTCGGCTCCCCACCCAGAAGAGTGCCCGGCGACGACATTCGCACCTGGGGCACAGGACGAACACCACGCGCGAGTTCGGAAGGAGGGTGCTCGCGGGGCGACTCTCGAGATTGACCATGGTGGCCCCGGGGACAGGGGGGCCGCCCCCCCGCCCTCGATGCGCAAACTAAAACCCGCTCGGAATGTCGCGGAGTTCCGAGCGGGGTATGTGTTGCGAGGGGGATTGACAGTCCAGTGTGCTAACCAGGCTGCACCACGAGCCCGTGAAGTACTCCGCGAGGTTACACGACACCTTACCCGGACGCAAGCCCGGATGAGGCCTTGGCCGCGGCCCCTTCACGCAGGCGATCGGCACGACGGCGACAGGGCGTTTCTCGTTGGCGTGTTGCCAGTCGGGCGTAGCGTGCGGTCGAAGAATCCGACGATCTCTCGATTCATCACGTCATGAAACGCGTCGCGATCGAAGCCGTCCGGGTCTCGCGCGCCCTCACCGGCGACGATCTTCAGCACCGTGGGGAAGCTGGCTATGAAGGAGAAGTGCCCGGCTCCCTTGACGAGAACGCATTCCGCTCGGGGCAAGGTCCTGGCCAAGCGTTCGCCATGATACGGCACGCGCGTCAGGTCATCGTGCTCCGCAACATAGACGAGCGCGGGAACGGCAACCCTCGCCAGCGCGGCGTCGGTGAACGGCGCCGCGTTCGGCGCCATGAGCACGATAGACCGTACCCGCGGATCTCCAAGTTCCGGGATGTGGCCGACCTCGCGGGTGGCTTTCCGAACGGATGCGCCCCCGGAGGCGCAGAACCTGGAGTCGTCGGGATGCCGTTGGCAGTGCGCGACGACTGCGTCCACACTCGGGGTGGCGCCGGCGACGGCCAGCGCGGTGTAGCCGCCATTCGAATGGCCCACAACCCCGATGCGCCCGCCCTCGATGTAAGGCCCGAGCTTTCTGTCTTCCAGGACCGCATCAATGACGCGGGAGATTTGCTTTGGGCGGCCGATCCACACCCCGACACCGGATATGTCGTTGTCTTTTCCCCGGGGATGCGTGGGGGCCGCGACGACGTAACCCTGCGAGGCCAGCGCCAGCGCGAGGTCTCGGTGGTTGACAGCGAGTCCACCGGCTCCGTGAGAGACGACGATCAGCCCGAAGTGCCCTCCAGCGGGGGGCGCATCGGGGGCCACCGGCAACTCGAACGCAATCCATCGGCAGAGAACTGTCGGCAACCGACATGGCGAGAGCGAGTCGGTCACGAAGAGAGGCGCAGGCGCCGCGACGGTCGGATACCACAGAGCGACCGGGAATGGTTCGCCAGTTAGCGGGTCATTCAGGTCGATTTTGCGATAGCCGACGTTCCACGACGGCGCGGCGTGCGCTGTCGAAGCAACGCAGAGAAGCAGCAATCCGGTCAGCAGGCCAACCGAACGCATCTAGCCACCAACTTCTGCGCGCTCCCTGACTCCGTTTGCGCGCGGCCTAGCGACCCAGTCGCGCCTCGCGCCTGACGCCGCGCATGTCCATCTCGTACTCGAGCCCCTCGATGGGCGGGCGACTCAGATACCAGTGCACGCCGTGGATGGCCGCGGGTCCCATCACGTCCAGCAGGCCGCGCTCGAGGAAGCCGCGGATCGGATGGGGCGTGTAGATGTCCACCGCGGTCACCTCCGCCCAGGTGCTGCCGAGCCCGGCGAGCCGGTCGGCCTGGGTGGCCATGACGTACGCCGCCTTCTCCGCGAGGGCCTCGGGCGAGGTCTCGCCGCGCCGCACGATGTCGGCGGCGGTGCGGCCACGCAGATCGCCGGAGCCGGCCACGACGAACGTCGGCGGGCCGGGGTCCCGGCTCGGCACGGTGTAGGAGAAGCCGAACAGCGAGGGCTCGGCCGGCGCGCCCACCACCGGCGCGACATTGGTGCGCGCGATGGGATTGACGCCGTCGACGAGCAGCCCCCAGCTCTCCAGGAGCTTGCGATAGGCGCCGTTGAACTCGTCGAAGCCACCGAAGGAGAACGGGCGCGGGCTCCGCAGCTCGATGGCGCAGAGGGCGGCGCGGGGCCGGCCCGCCTCGCGCAGATGCGCGTCGATCAGCGCGAACCCATCGCGCCACGGCCTCACCGCCTGCAGAGTCACGTGCACGACCTCGTGACCGGCCATGGCGACGGCGCCGGAGGAGAACGGCTCGATGCCGGGCAGGAAGCGGTACTGGCCGGCGGGGCACGGGACGGAGGTGGGCGTGGTCATGGCCGCCATCATAGCGCGGCCGCATGGTGGTAGACTGCCCCCACGGTCGAGCGCTCCCCGCTTCCGCCGGCGGCCGCGCCGCCAAGGGAGGATCGAGCATGCTCTCACGCGAGGACAACGAGCGGATCACGCGGGTCGGGCGGAACACTCCCATGGGCATCACCATGCGCCGCTACTGGATCCCGGCGCTCCTCGCGCGTGAGCTGCCGGAGCCGGACGGCGCGCCTGTGCGCGTGCGGCTCCTCGGCGAAGATCTCGTCGCCTTCCGTGATACTCAGGGTCGCGTGGGGCTGCTCGAAGAGTTCTGCCCCCACCGCCGGACCTCACTCTTCTTCGGGAGAAACGAGGAGTGCGGGCTCCGCTGCGTCTACCACGGCTGGAAGTTCGACGTGGACGGCCGCTGCGTGGACATGATGAACGAGCCGGCGGACCGCCAGTTCACCGACAAGGTCTTCATCGCCGCGTATCCCACGCTCGAGCAGGGCGGCCTGATCTGGGCCTATATGGGACCGCCCGAGCACAAGCCCGCGCCGCCGGTCTTCGCGTGGGCGCGCATGCCCGCGACGCATCTCCAGGTCTCCAAGGTGATCCAGGAGTGCAACTGGCTCCAGGGCCTCGAGGGCGGCATCGACACCTCGCACGCCCCGATCCTGCACCGGCTTCTCACCACCGACACGGCCCGCGCGGGCTTCCGCCCGGACAACCCCTTCGTGCGCGGCAAGGCGCCCACGCTGGAGGTGGACGTCACCGACTACGGCTATCGCTACGCCGGCATCCGCTCGCTCGACGAGACGAGCTTCCACGTGCGCACGTATCACTTCATCCTGCCGTTCCACCAGATCCGCCCATCGCGCTCGGAGGGCGGCGTGCCGCTCGTGGCCGGACACATCTGGGTGCCGATCGACGACGCAACCACGATGGTCTACAACTGGGAGTACAGCACGAGCGCGCCGCTGACCGATGAAGACCGGCTCGAGCGCCGGCTCGGCAACGGGCCGCTCGACGTGGACCAGACCACGTTCCGCTCGCGAAAGAACCGGGCCAACAACTATCTCCTGGACCGCCGCGTTCAAAAGACGGAGAGCTTCACCGGCATCGACGGCATCAACATCCAGGACCGCGCCATCCAGGAGGCCATGGGCCCGATCGTCGATCGGAGCCGCGAGCACCTCGGTCCCGCCGACCGGGCGATCATCCAGGCGCGGCGCCTGCTCCTGGACGCGACCAGGGTGACGGCCGAGGGCGGCACGCCGCTCGGTGTCGAACCGACCTACGGCGGTCTCGCCGCCGCCGAGGCGGTGCTCCCGAAGGGCGCCGACTGGCGCGACGCCGAGCTGCCGGCGGGCTCACCCATCGTGCACGCCGTGTAGCGGCGCGCGCACAGAAGGGACCCACGTCGAGAGGCCGCGCGCCGCCCCTTGAAGCCGGCGTGCGCCTATTGTATACACTCCCCGTCATGACGCCCCCGCTCCGCTCGCGGAACTGGTTCGCGCCGAAGAACCTCGACGGCTTCATGCACCGCTCCTACCTCAAGGCCGAGGGCTTCTCGGACGCGGTGTTCGACGGCCGGCCGGTGGTCGGGATCTGCAACTCGTGGTCCGAGCTCAACAACTGCAACGCCCACCTCCGCCAGCTCGCCGAGGCGGTGAAGCGCGGCGTGTGGAGCGCGGGCGGCTTTCCCCTCGAGTTCCCGGTCATCTCGCTGGGCGAGATCCTGATGAAGCCCACGACCATGCTCTTCCGCAACCTGATGGCGATGGACGTGGAGGAATGCATCCGCGCCTACCCGCTCGATTCCGTCGTCCTGCTCGCCGGGTGCGACAAGACCACGCCGGCCATGCTGATGGGGGCGGCCTCCGCGGATGTGCCCTGCCTCATGGTGACGGGCGGGCCCATGCTGCGCGGCATGTGGAGCGGGCAGGCCATCGGCTCGGGCACCGACGCGCGCAAGCTCTGGGCGCAGCGCCGCGCCGGCGAGATCACCGACGAGACCATGGCCGAGGTGGAGGCCTGCCTCTCGCGCTCGAGCGGGCACTGCATGGTGATGGGCACCGCGTCCACGATGGCGGCGATGGCGGAAACGCTGGGCCTCACGCTCCCCGGGAACGCGGCCATTCCTGCCGCCGACTCGCGTCGCCTCGTCCTCGCCGAGGAGAGCGGGCGGCGCGCGGTCGAGATGGCGCTGGCCCGCGGTCCACGCCCGTCCGAGATCCTCACCCCCGAGGCCTTCGACAACGCCATCCGCACCGACATGGCCATCGGCGGCTCGACCAACGCCATCGTCCACCTGGTGGCGATCGCCGGCCGCGCCGGCGTGAAGCTCCCGCTCGCCCGCTTTGACGAGCTCTCGCGCGCCACGCCCCTGCTCGTGAACGTGCGCCCCTCCGGCAAGCACCTGATGGAGGACTTCTTCTACGCGGGCGGCCTGCCCGCGGTGCTGAAGAACCTCCTGCCCCTCCTGCACGAGGGCGCCCGCAGCGTAAACGGCCGGAGCCTCGGCGACAACGTGCGCGACGCGGTCTGCTACAACGACGACGTCATCCGCTCGCTCGAGATGCCCCTCGCGCGGGAGGGCGGCACCGTCATCCTCTTCGGCAATCTCTGCCCGGACGGCGCGGTGCTCAAGCAGTCGGCCGCGTCCGCGCATCTCCTCACCCACCGCGGGCGCGCGGTGGTCTTCGAGGACTCGCTGGATCTCGAGCGGCGCATCGACGATCCGTCCCTCCCGATCGACGAGACCAGCGTACTCGTGCTCAAGCACTCCGGACCCAAGGGCGGCCCCGGCATGCCCGAGGCGGGCGCGGCGCCCATCCCCGCGCGCCTGCTCAAGGCGGGCGTCAAGGACATGGTGCGGATCTCGGACGCGCGCATGAGCGGCACGTCCTATGGCACGGTGATCCTGCACGTGGCGCCGGAGTCCGCGGTGGGCGGCCCACTCGCGCTGGTGGAGCACGGCGACGAGATCGAGCTCGACGTGCCGAGCCGCCGCCTCTCGCTGCGCCTGCCCGACGAGGAGATCGCGCGGCGCCGCGCGGCCTGGCGCCCCCGGCCCGATGGCGTCACCGGCGGCTATCTCCGTCTCTACCTCGACCACGTACTCCAGGCCAACGAGGGAGTGGACTTCGACATCCTCCGGGGCCGCCGGCCCGTGCTCGACGAGGAGACGGCCCGGGGCTTCCGCCTGGCATGACCACGCGCGCGGCGCGGCGGGGCGCCGAGACGAGGACGCGACCCACCGCGCGCCCCCTCGCCGGTCCCATGGGTCTCGCGCCGCGGCCCTCCGCGAGCCTCGTCCCCTCGCCGTCCCGCCGGGAGATGCTCGAGGAGCTCGCCTACCGCGACATCCGGAGCGCCATCATGGAAGGCCGCCGCGCTCCCGGCGAGCGCATCGTGGCCGCGAGCGTCGCCGCCGCCGCCGGGATCTCGCGCATCCCGGTAACGCAGGCGCTGCGCCGCCTCGAGCGGGAGGGCTTCGTTCGCATCACCCCGCAGAAGGGTGCGGTGGTGCGCCGTCTCTCCGCCGACGAGTTCCGCGAGCGCTTCCTGATGATGTCGGCGCTGGAGGCCCTCTGCGTGCGCGAGGCGCGCGACCGGATCACTCCGGAGATCCTCTGGCGGCTCCGCGCACTCCAGAAGGAGATGATGGCCGGCCGCGACGCCGGCGACACCCCCCGCGCGCTGGCGGCGGACAGCGCCTTCCATCGCCTGCTGTGGGAGGCTTCGGGCCTGCGCGAGGTGGTGCAGACCCTGCAGAATATCTGGGACCGCGGCGAGTACTACCGCGTGATCATGCACGCGCGGCGCGGCGGCTTCGCCCGCGAGTCGATCGCCGAGCACGAGCTGATCCTGGGCGCGCTCGCGGCGGGCGACTACGAGCAGGCCGCCCGCGCCATCGAGCATCACCGCATGCACGCGATGGGGCGGCTGGCCCACACCACGTAGCATGAGCGCCGGCGTCCCCGCGCGCGCGGCTGCGGTGGTGATCGGCTCGGGGGCGTTCGGCTCCGCCACCGCCTACCATCTGGCCCGGCGTGGGATCGACGTGATCCTGCTCGATCAGCACGCGCTGGGCTCGCAGACCTCGCCGCGGGCCGCGGGGCTCACCAGCCAGGCCGATCCCGTGCCCGTGCTCGCGGGCCTCCGCCGCGAGGCGTGCGACGCCTTCGCGCGCTTCGAGTCGGACATGGGCCGCTCGATCAGCTACCACCGCTCGGGCAGCCTGCGCGCCGCGTACACCGAGGCGGGCGAACGTCGCGTGCACGAGGCGCTCGCCACCGCGCAGAGCCTCGGTATCTCCGCGCGCCTCGTCGCGCCCGCGGAGGCCGAGGGGCTGGCCCCGCACTTCCGCGCGGGGGCGGCGCGCGCCATCCTCCACGTCCCCGACGACGGCTGGCTCGACCCCGCGCGGCTGGCCGTCGCTTTCGCGGCCCGCGCCGCCGAGCTGGGCGCGCGTACGCTGCCCTTCACACGGGTGACCGGACTTCTCACCGAGGGCGGCCGTGTCGCCGGCCTGGTCACCGAACGCGGCGAGATCCGCGCGCCCGCGGTGGTGGACGCGGCCGGCGCCTGGACGGCGCGGGTGGCCGCGAGCGTGGGGCTGCGCATCCCTCTGGTGCCGATGCGCCATCAGCTCCTCGTCACCGAGCCCATCCCCGGGGTGGAGCCGCTGCAGCCCATCGTGAGGATGGTAGAGGCCAGCGTGTACGTGCGACACGAGCAGGGTGGGCTCCTCTTCGGCGGCTACGAGGATGCGCCCCGCGTGGTGGACGCGGCTACGCTGCCGCCCACGTTCCAGATCGCGGATCTGCCGCTCGATCTCTCGGTGCTCCGCGCGCTGATCGACGAGGTCGGCGAGCACTTCCCCGCGCTGCGGACCGCGCGCGTGGCCCTGCATCGCGGCGGCCTCCCCACCATGACGGCCGACGGCCGGCCGCTGCTCGGGCGCGTGCCGGGACTGGACGGCTTCTTCGTGGCGTCGGGCTGCTGCGTGGGCGGGCTCGGACTCTCGCCCGCGGCAGGTCGTGTCCTCGCCGATCTCGTGGTGGACGGGAAGAGCGACCCCGACCTGGCTCCGCTCTCGGTGGAGCGCTTCCGCGGCCGCCACGAGGACGCGGCCGCGCTCGAGGCCGCCTGCGTCGCGCACTACAGGCGGCGCTATCTCCGCTGACGACGGCGCCCGTCCCGGAGACACGACGAGCGCGGGGCCGGTACGCCCCGCGCTCGAGCACGTGTCAGGCGGCGCCGTCAGAGCGCCGCGTGTTGTTCCCTTACTTCTTCTGCAGGGTCAGGTTGATCGCGGCGGCGGCTTCCTCGGCCTTGGCCACGGACTCGGCGTGCTTGCCGGCCGCGTGGAGCGTCTGCGCCTCGGCGGCGAGCGTCTTGGCCTTCGCGGAATTCGCGTCGGTCTTGCCCGCGGTGGCGTCGTTGACCTGCTTGATCAGGGACGGGCACTGGCTCGCCAACACGGGCGTGACCGCCAGGGCCAGAACGGCGAGTATGACGACGAGTATCCGCATGGGCTTACTCCTCCTCGGTGAGGATTAACTGCTGAACCCACGCCCCTTCATGCAGGCGCGGTAGGCCTCGACGTAGCGAGCATCGTTCTTCTTCGTGTCGTCGAGCCCGAAGAGCGTGCCCGCGGTCCCGGCGACCATACCATCGATCGCCGCGCCTTTGCCAGCCCCACTGCCGCCATCCTTCACGACCTCGATAGCCTTGTCGCCGGCCTGCGCCTTCGCGTACTGATTGCAGGCGTTGACGTCGGTCGGATCCGGAATGAGGTGCTGGGCTGGAGCGGACAGCGGGGCCACGCTCTCCTTGGGGCTCCAGCCAGCCACGACGAGTCCGGTCACGACCGCGATACTCACGACGAGCACCATCCCAACCGCCGTCATCTTCCAGAGGTTCCAGGTATCTTCAGCCATCCGGTGCTCGTTGGTGGCGGTCTAGCAAAGTCCGAGCTGGCCGAGGGTGGCGGCGAGGCGGGCGGAGTCGATCGGCTTCTCGAGGAAGGCCGCCCGACCCAGCGAGCCGGCGCGCGCCTCGACCTCGGGTCCGCCCTGGGCGCTGACGAACAGCAGCCCCATTTCGGGGGCGAAGGTCCGGCAGATCTCGGCGACGTCCCAGCCCGTCACCCCGACCGCATGGACGTCGGGCAGCCGGATGTCGATGATGGCGCCCTCGAACCGCGAGGCCTGCAGGTGACGAATGGCCTCGGGGACGTCGGCCGCTGTCTCCACCCGATATCCCCGCTGCTCCAGCAGCGCCCCCAGGCCGAGCCGGCTGTGAGGCTCATCTTCCACCACGAGGATGGCCGCGGGCCTCACGGGAGATTCCGGCGCTTCACGGTCCATCGGACGCAACACCTCCGTCATCGAGTCGAGCAGCCAGAATGCCAAGCCCGCACGAGGCCGCTCGGTGCGGGAGAAGCGCCGATTCGAAAGGAAGATGCACCGCTTACCGATCGGGTAGGAACGCGACCCGCTGGTAAGGGCTACACGGGCCCATGTAGGCCTTACATGGTGCTGGATAAAGATTAGGCGGGAAAAACCGAACCGAGGCCCCGCGCCGCGCGGCGCGGGGCCTCGGCGTCCGACGGATCAGCTCTGCGGCGACAGGAGGCGGATGTCGACCCGGCGAGCCTTGGCGTAGGTGTCGTTGCTGGCCTTTTCACCAGCGGCCAGGACCACCTTGCCCATCCCCACCGAGTGGATGCGGCGGATATCGATGCCACCGCGCATCACGAGGTAACGGGCCACCGCGTCCACCCGCTCACGGGTGAGCTGATAGTTGTAGCGGTCGGCCCCCCGCGCGTCGGCAAAACCCTGCAGCTCGACGACCGCGTTGACGTCGGCCTGCAGCGCCTTGGCGACGTCCTCGAGCTCGTTGATGCCCTCGTCCTTCAGGTCAGCCTTGTTGAAGTCGAAGTACACCGTCTTGGTCTCGACCATCGCGTACTTGTTGCGGTTCGCCACCCGCGCGCTGAGCGCGTCGAGCTTGGCGTCGGTGTCACGCACCGCCTCGGAGGCCGACGAGGCCTGCTTCTTGGCGTCCGCGGCGACCGCGCCCACCTCGCCCACCTTGCCCTCGAGGCCCTGGAGCTGCTTCTGGCTGGTATCGATGGCCTGAGCGTTCGCGGCGGTCCGGTCCGTGGTCTCCTTCAGACGGGCTTCCTGGCCATCCACCCGCTGAGAGAGCTTGGTCTCGCTCGTCCCGACCTGGGTCCGGACGTACTCCTTGGTGGCGCAGGCACTGGCGAGCAGCGCAATACCGCCGCAGAGGATCAGGGCTGACGTGAGGTGCTTCATTTCGCCTCCTCCTTAAGTTGGTCCGACTCGCTCGCTTCCGGTGCTCAGAATATCGCCGGGCTGCCTGATATCAGGCAGAGTTCGTGCCAAGGCGCCCGTGCGGCCGGCAGACGGAGCAGAAATCGAAGCGAAGCCGAGTACTTAGAGGTCGTCGGCACGCCCGGCGTCGAGAGGCCGGACAGACGCCGAGACCGGCACGCGTGTAACCCTTACACGGAGATTGGAGTCAGCGTGTCGTGCGCGAGAGGTCCTCGGCGAGGATGTAAGCCTTGTCCGCGAGGTTGTAAGCGCGCTGCACATCCTGCGTCGCCATGGCCTCCTTGGACTTGGCGAGGAAGTCCTTGATGGTCGCCACGGTGTTTTGCTCGTCACGGGCGAGTCGACGCAGCTCGAGCTGCCCCACCAGCTTTTCCGCCCCCTCGATGCGGGTGCGGGCTTCCTGGGTGAGGCGCAGCTCCTCGGCCGAGGTTACCTGGGGGGAGAGAACCGGCGGCGGCTCACGCCGTGGGGGCGGCGAGGATGGAGCTGACGAAGGCGGTGGTGTGGGGGGCGCCTGGGGCGGCGGCGCAGTCGCCGCCGGGGGCGGTGGGGTCACCGCCGGCAGTCTGGTGTTCGGAACCGGCGGGAGCTCGGGCTGGGCGGGCGGCGCCGGCGTGGGCGGCGGGAGGGGCGGTCTGGGCGGCGCCGGCACGGGGGGCGCCGAGGCCACCGGGGCGGCCGGAGGAGGGGGCGGCGGTGAGGTCGCCCGGACCTTCGGCGTCGCCGCGCAGCCCGTGGCGGCCGTGAGCGCCGTCACGATGGTGAGGATGGAGAGGACGGCCCTCATCGCACCGGCAAGCGAATCGTCATCCGCGTGCCCTCCTGCCCCTCCGGCGTCTCGACGTCGATGACGCCATCGTGCATCTGGACGATGCGATACACGAGGGAAAGCCCGATACCGCTGCCCTCGGGCTTGGTCGTGTAGTAGAGGGAAAAGATCCGCTCGCGATCCTCCGCCGCGATGCCCACGCCCTGGTCGGTGACCGCGAGGGCGACCCACTCGCGCCCCAGTCGCCTGGTCTCGATGCGGACCTCACCGCCGGACGGCATGGCCTGGCACGCGTTGACCACGATGTTGATCAGGGCCTGGCGGAGCAGCTCCTCGTCGCCCGAGATGCGCGGGCAGGCGGGATCGAGCGCGAGGACGAAGCGGACGCCCGGTTTCCACTCCGCCTCGAGGAGCGCGGCCACCCCCTGGCCGAGCGCGTTCAGGTCCACGGGCTTCAGCGCCAGGTCGTGCGTGCGCACGAACTTGAGGAAGCCGTTCACGACGCGGTCCAGCCGCCGGATCTCGGCGCCGATGATGTCGAGGCTCTCGCGCACACCGCCCACATCGACCTTGGGCACGGCCAGTCGCGCCTTCACCAGCTCGAGGTGGATCATCATCGCGTTGAGCGGATTCTTCACCTCGTGCGCGACGCCGGAGGTGAGACGCCCGAGCGCGGCGAGCTTGGAGGAGTACGAGATCAGCGACTGCAGGGTCCTGATCGAGTCGAGATCCCGCGCCGAGGCCTCGTCCGACAGCACGCGCAGCCGATCCACCTGGAGCTGCTGGGTGAGGAGCTGGAGCTGCGAGGCGAGCTCGCCCAGCTCGTCCTGCTGCTCGAAGGCGGCGGGGGCGAGGGGCGCGGCCAGCTCGCCGCGGCGCACCCGGTCGAGGTCGCGCGCCAGCCGGCCGATGGGCCGCAGCCAGAGGTTGGCGAGGAACAGCGCCACCAGCCACGCCGCGGGCAGGGAGAGGCCGGCAAGCACGAGGCTCTGCGTCACCGCTTCGTTCAGCTCGCGGCGGAGAAAGCTCGACGAAAAGCCCAGCCGCACGCTGCCGAAGGGACGGCGGTCGAGGCTGATCGCCACCGCGGTCTCGTAGGTGCGCCCGCGGCTCAGGAGCGCATCGAGCCGGCGGAGCGGGTTCACGGAGAGGAGCTCGGCGAGCGGCGCCTGCCGGGGCGCGGCCTCGCCTTCCTTCCCGCTCTCGCTGTGGAGGATGACGCGGCCGGCGGAGTCGGCGATGAAGGCATAGAGGAGATGCGGGGAATAGCCCACGCTCGCCTCGAGCAGGTTGCGCAGCTCCGAGTCGGAGCGCAGGGCGAGGCGGGGCTCGGCATCCGGCGTCCGGGCGAGCACCCGCGCGCTCTGCGCCACGATCTGCTTGGCGATCAGCTCGGCCTGGCGCTGCGTCTCCTCGACGACCACGCGGGTGAGCTGGGCGAGATGGAGGAACAAGGTCGCCGCCACCACCACCAGGATGAGCAGGGTGATGGTGGTGGCTTCTTTGGTCTTGAGGCTCCACCTCATCCTAGACGCCGTATCGGTTGAGCTTGTTGTGCAGGGTCTTCAGGCTGATGCCGAGGAGCTCGGCCGCCCGCGTCTTGTTGTTCCCCACCGAGGCGAGGGTCTTCAGGATGACGTCGCGCTCCACATCCTTGAGCCGCACCGCGACCCGGCCACCCGTCGCCGCGGTGGCGGGCTCCACGGGGTCGAGGCCCGGCTCCACCGGCAGCTCGGCCACCGTGATCAGCTCGCCCGCGCAGCCGATGACCGCCCGCTCGATGGCGTTGCGGAGCTGGCGCACGTTGCCCGGCCAGTCGTGGCCGACCAGGAATCGCAGGGCCGCCTCGTCGACCCCGCGAACCTTTCGCTCGTACTTCGCGTTGAACTCCTCGATGAAGGCCTGCACGAGGAGCGGAATATCCTCGCGCCGCGTCCGCAGCGCCGGCAGGGGCAGCATGAACACGTTGAGCCGGTAGAAGAGGTCCTCACGGAGGGTGCCGTCCTTCAGGGACCTGGCGGGGTCCCGGTTGGTGGCGGCGAGCACGCGGACGTCCACCCGCAGCTCGGACTTGCCACCGATGCGCTTGAGCGAGCCGTCCTGAAGGATCCGGAGGAACTTGGCCTGGAGGGACGGGCTCATCTCGGAGATCTCGTCCAGGAGGAGCGTGCCCTGATGGGCCAGCTCGAAGCAGCCGATGCGCCGGTCGAGGGCGCCCGTGAACGCGCCCTTCTCGTGGCCGAAGATCTCGCTCTCGAGGAGCGTGTCGGGGATCGCCGCGCAGTTGACGGCGACGAACGGGCCCTGACTCCGCGGCGAGAGCTCGTGCAGGGTGCGCGCGGCCAGCTCCTTGCCCGTGCCGCTCTCGCCCGAGATGAGCACGGGTGCGGAGGTCGGCGCGGCAAGGTCGATCTGCCGGAACACCGCCTGCATCGCCTTGCTGGTCCCCACGAGGCGGCCCTGGCCCCACACCGCCTTGACGCGTCGACGCAGGACGTTCACTTCGCGGAGGGCCTCGCCCTTCTCGATCGCCTTCTCGACCAGGAGACGCAGGCGGGCGACATCCACCGGCTTGGTGAGGTAGTCGTAGGCGCCGTCCTTGGTCGCGCCCACCGCGGTCTCGATGGTGCCGTGCGCGGTGAGGATGATGACCATCGTGAACGGGAGCTCCGCCTGCAGCGCCTTGAGCAGGCCGAGCCCGTCCATCTTCGGCATGACGAGATCGGTGATCACCACCGCGGGATTTTCTTCGATCGCCTTGGCGAGCGCCTCCTCGCCATCACCCGCATCATCGACCTCGTACCCCCAGGTCGCGACGAGCGCGGCGAGGCCCTTGCGAGAGGCTTCCTGGTCGTCTGCTATGAGTATCCGTTGCGCCATGACGCCCTCCAGACCACTACCATGTTACCGCGCCTTGCCGTTCCCGTGCTTGACACCTCAGGGGCCGCCTCCGTAGAGTCCCCCGTGGCGTCCAGTCCCCCATGAGGTGACCTCCGTGGATCCGTGCATGAGGTGGGCTCGCGGGCTCCGCCGGCTGACCGCCGCTGCGCTCGTCATGGGCTGCGGCACGGCAGGGGTCGGCCCCCCGCGCGCCGACGTGACCGGCTTCTGGACGGGAACCTGGGCGGCGCCGAACATGGGCAGTGGCACGGTGGACTTCCGCCTCCAGCAGAAGGGCGCCGAGGTCGCCGGCGAGATGGTGTGGCGCGGCTCGATGGAAGGGCCGCGCGCGGGGGCGAGCATCAACCCGTCCGGCGGCCTCAAGGGGCAGGTTGCCGGGGCGGTCTTCTCCTTCGACCGGTCGCCCCTGCCGGTCAAGGGCGACCTCACCGTCGAGGGCGACGAGATGAAGGGCCTTGTCACGACCACACGCGACGCGATGGTTCGCGTGCGCCGCCAGCGCTGAGCCAAGGAGATCCCGGATGACCGCACGCCGCGCCGCCATCCTCGTCCTCGCCTTCATCCTGCTGCTCGCCGACGGCGCCTGGAGCGCCCACGGTACCGGCCCCGACACCCAAGAGCAAGTGGTGCTCGAGAACGCCAACGCCAAGATCGGGTTCCTCGTCTATCCTCCGGGCGCCACGTCGGGCATCCACCTCAACCCCGAGCCCGAGATCGGGATGGTGGTCGAGGGCGAGCTGACCCTGGTGACGCGGACGGGGAAGCAGGTCTACAAGGCGGGGTCGGCCTTTTACCTCGACACGGGCTCCGGCCACATCGCGCTCAACGAGAGCAAGGCCCCGGTCAAGTTCTGGGCCGTCAATATGAAGAAGTGCGACTAAGCGGCCGCCCTGGAGCCCGCCGCCCGGCTAGCCCTTCACGGAGCCCGCGGTGAGGCCTTCCACCATGTACTTCTGCAGGTAGATGTAGGCGGCGATGACCGGCAGCGTGGTCAGCACCGCGCCCGCCATGAGATAGCCCCAGCCGTAGACATCGCCGGTGATGAACGTCGAGAGCCCGACGGGCAGCGTCCGCAGCTTCACGTTCGTGATGAACACGAGGGCGTAAAGGAACTCGTTCCACGCCTGGGTGAAGGCGTAGAGCGCCGCCGCGAGCACGCCCGGCGCGGAGAGCGGCAGCACGACTCGCCAGAACGCGCCGAAGCGGGTCGCCCCGTCGATCATCGCCGCCTCTTCCAGCTCCTCGGGAATGGACTCGAAGTAGCCCATGAGAAGCCAGGTCACGAACGGAACCGTGAAGGACGGGTAGGCCACGATGAGCCCGGTGAGGCTGTCGGCGAGCCCCAGGTTGCGAATCTGTGCGTAGAGCGGAATGAACAAGATGGACGGCGGTACCAGGTACGTGATGAGGGTCGCGCTCGCGAGGAACCCCCGCCCGAGGAACTTGAGTCGCGCGAGCGCGTAGGCGCCCACGGTGCCGATGCTGATGGCGAGCAGCGTGCTCGATAGGGACACGATGATACTGTTGCCGTACCAGCCCACGAAGTCCGTCTTCCGGACGAGATGCTCGTAGTTCTCGCTCGCAAACGGGCTGGGCCAGAACATCGAGACCAGGCTGCGCATCTGGGTCTCGGATTTGAACGAGGTGACCGTCATCCAGTAGAACGGGAACAGGACGAGCACGGCGAGGATCACGAGGAAGCCGTAGGAGACGCCGAGCTGCAGCCGCGCGAGGCCGTGCCGGCGCATCA
>Ga0075423_10002881_pt1 | contig 15743 bp, 10 predicted proteins | sample SoiMethybrSBSTD2_FD_80114 | JGI IMG/M metagenome (GOLD analysis project Ga0075423, IMG submission 80114) | Bulk soil microbial communities from a Populus tree surrounding site in Tennessee, USA - Soil MetaG P. TD hybrid SBSTD2 | ecosystem: Environmental > Terrestrial > Soil > Tree plantation...
GCATCGAGCTTCCGCGCAAGAGCGCCGACAATGCGATCCCCAAGCGGCGCGAAGACTACCGCATCGTCGGCACACGAGTGCCGAGGCCTGACATCGCTGACAAAGTCCGCGCGACGTTTCAATACGTGCAGCACGTCCGCGTTCCTGGGATGGTTCACGGTCGCGTCGTGTGGCCTCGCGGCCAGGGCGCGTCTGGCATCAGCAATCCCACTGTGATCGGCATCGACGAGACATCGGTCAAAGACATTCCCGGTGTGCAGATCGTTCGACGCCGCAACTTCGTTGGCGTGGTTGCGGAGCGCGAGTGGGACGCCGTCCGTGCCGCGAGGCAGCTGAAAGTCACGTGGGAACCGTTCGCATCGAGCCTGCCCGGTCACGAGACCTTGTTCGAGAGCTTCAAATCAGCCAAGACCAACGACCTCGTCGACACGAATACCGGCGATGTCGACGCCGCGTTGTCGAAGGGTGTGCACGTCCTCTCCGCGACCTACAGCGGGCCGTTCCAGTCGCACGGGACGATGGCGCCGAACTGCGCGGTGGCGGACGTCACGAAGGACGGTGCACTTGTGATGTGCGCCGATCAGGGGATCTATCAGACGCGGAACGGTGTGGCGCGACTGCTCGGCCTTCCGGTCGACAAGATCCGGGTCCAGTACTACGCCGGTTCGAACACCTACGGCAGCAGCTGCTATCGCGATGTGGCGCAGGCGGCCGCGATCATGTCGCAGGAAGTCGGCAAGCCTGTCCGGCTGCAATTCAGTCGCGAGGATGAATTCGGTTGGGACAACTACGGGCCGGCGCTGCTCTCCGATCTTCGCGGAGCTGTCGACGCCAATGGCAAACTCGTCGCCTTCGAGTATCTGGGATGGACCCACACTGGAGGCGGGCTCGATACGACCTCACAGCTCGCTCTGGGTCCGCCTCCGGCTGGCAACGTCGTCGGCGGCAATCCTGGTCCTGGTGGCGCCGGGTTGTTTTCGGTGCACTTATCGCAGATGGACATGTACGACGTGCCGAACAGACGGATCGTCAACAAGCGCGTCGCGGGTGCTGGCTACCTGAGGACCGGTGCGCTGCGCGCGCCGATGGATCCGTCGACGTTCTTCGCGCTCGAAGGGATGATGGACGAGCTCGCGCACGCGGCCACGCTCGATCCCTACGAGTTCCGCAAGCGGAACATCTCTCACACGCGTTGGCTCGGTGTGCTGAAAGCGGCGACGGACGCCGCGAAGTGGACGCCGCGCGTCGCCGCCTCCAAACTGTCGACCGCTCGAATCGTCACTGGACGCGGCATTGGCATGGGCACGCATCACCTGCCGCAGAACCAGGGGAATCGCGTCACGTATGCAGCAGCTGTCGTCGATATCGAAGTGAACAAAGACAACGGTGTCGTCGTGGCGAAACACGTCTACGGCGCGATGGATGCCGGCCTCGTGATCAATCCCGCTATCGTCGAGAGTCAGATCGTCGGCATGTCGGTACATGGGACCAGTCTGGCGCTGCGCGAAGAAGTGCAGTTCAACCAGACGAACGTGACCAGCCTTGATTGGAACTCGTATCAAACACTCCGCTTCGGTGAGCATCCATCCGTTACGCCGATCGTGGTGCAGCAGATCAACGAGCCGAGCAGCGGGGCAGGCGAGGAAGTGCTGCCGGCTGTCGTCGCGGCGATCGGCAACGCGTTCTTCGATGCGACTGGTGTGCGACTGCGACGATACCCGCTGACGCCGCGGCGTGTTCTCGCGGCGCTCAACGCTCGCTGAACGGCGGGGACCGCGGTGGGTCACGGGTGAGACGCCTGTTCCTGATACGACATGCGAATCCCGAGATCGCTGCGCACGTCGCCGCCGCCGATTGGCAGCTGAGCGACACCGGCTACGAACGCGCGCGGGCGCTAGCGGCTACGATCACGCCACGCGGCGTGAGCTGCATCCACTCGAGCGTCGAGCCGAAGGCGGTACAGACTGCCGAAGCGTTCGGCGATGTCTTTGGTGTACCGATCGTGCAAGTGCCAGGTCTTCAGGAGCACGAGCGGCCAGGCGTGCCGCTCATGCCGAGCGACGTGTTCGAACGCACGATCGAGACCTTTTTCTCGCGGCCGTCGGAGCGTGTCTTCGGCAACGAAAGTGCCGACCAAGCGCGAAGACGTTTCGAACAAGCGCTCGTTCCGCTGATCGACAATTCCAGCGGTGACCTCGTCGTTGTGACGCACGGAACTGTGCTGACGCTGATTGTCGCCAGCAAGAACTCAATCGATCCGTTTTCCTTCTGGAAGCAACTGCCAATGCCCTCAGCGGTGTCGCTGAGCCTCCCCGACATGACGCTCTCCACGCCTATCCCTTTTCGTTGATTGACGCATCTGCTTGCCGTACGCTACGCGCCTGCCCGCCGTAGCCTTGGCGTAGGCGGGCACAAATAGGAGGCCGTCATGCGCGTACTGGCCGCGGGATCCTTTGTCGTTGCGGCACTACTTCTTTTCTCCCCACCGGCATTCTCACAGTCAGCCGTCGCCGGCATCGTCAAGGATTCGTCCGGCGCCATCCTGCCCGGCGTGAGCGTCGAAGCGACGAGTCCGGCGCTCATCGAAAAGTCGCGCACCGTCGTCACGGACGGCACCGGGCAATACCGCATCGTCGATCTGAAGCCGGGCACCTACAGCTTCACGTTCACGCTGTCCGGCTTCTCGACCGTCAGACGCGAGGGCATCGAGCTGACCGGCGCGGGCGTGACGACGATCAATGCCGACCTGCGAGTGGGAGCGGTGACCGAGACGATCACCGTCTCGGGTGCGACGCCGGTTGTCGATGTGCAGACGAGCACGAAACGACAAGTGGTTCTCACCAACGACGTGCTCGCGACGGTGCCGGCGACGCGAACCTACGGCAACATCCTCGCGATGGTGCCGGGGGTCCAGTCGTTGACGCTCGACGTGAACTCCACACAGTCGATGACCGGAACGGCGACGAATTTCTTCTTCACGTCGCGAGGCGGGCGTGGCAACGAAGGCACGGTGCAAGTGGACGGCATGAACGTCGGGTCGGCGTTCGGCGGCGGCGGCGTGTCGAGCTTCGCCTACGACTTCGTCAACGCGCAGGAAGTACAGGTCACTGTCGCCGGCGGCATGGGCGAGAGCGATCGCGGCGGGCCGGCATTCAACATCATTCCCAAGACCGGCGGCAACGTGTTCAGCGGCACTGCGTTCGGCAGCACGGCGGGCAAGTGGTCGCAGGGCAGCAACCTCGATGATTACTTGAAGAGCGTTGGCATCACCGAGCCGCCGGGACTGATCAAGAACTGGGACACGAACGTCGCGATCGGCGGGCCGATCGCGCGCGACCGGCTGTGGTTCTTCAACAACCTGCGCAGCTACGGCACGCACCAGGACATTCCCGGTCTCTACGCCAACGCGAACGCGCTCGATCCGACGAAGTGGAATTACGTCAAGGATCCCAACGTCAAAGCGCGGTCGGCGGGGGCCAAGAAAATCGAGGCGATTCGTCTGACCAGCCAAATCACGCCGAAGAACAAGCTGGGGTTCTATTGGGAGTACCAGGCCAATTGCACCGGATCTGCGCTCGTCAATGGCGGCAATCAGTGCCGTGCGCGCGGCGACGACTGGATCGCGCTCGGCACGCCGACCACCTCGCCCGAGTCGGCCAACATGTGGCCGGAGCGAGAAAAGATCACGCAGGCGACGTGGACGTCGCCGTTCACGAACCGAGTGTTGCTCGAAGCCGGCTTCTCATCGTTCAGCAGCAAGTGGGGCGGATACGTTCCGCCCGGGTCGCAGACGGGTCTCGTCGCGGTGACCGAGCAGAGCACGGCCGCCGGCGTGCCCGTTCCCAACTTTACCTATCGCGGCTGGGCGTCGGCCGCGTCCAACAATCAGCAGCACAACATCTGGCGCGCATCGGCTGCCTACGTGACCGGCGCGCACAACTTCAAGGTCGGTTACCAGGCGGCCTATGAGGTCTACCGGCAGATTCAAAACGTCGATAACCAATTGGCCTACACGTTCAACAACAGGGCGCCCATCCAATTCACGATGCGCATCGGCCCGCACATCCAGAGCAACCGCACGCGATATGACGGCATCTACGCGCAGGATCAATGGACGCATAACCGTCTCACGCTGCAGGGTGCGGTGCGCTACGAACACGCGTGGAGCTGGTTCCCCGAGGGGGAGAACGGCATCCTCGCCGACAATCGGTTCAGCACTCGCTTCATCTTCCCGCGGCAAGAGGGCGTCACCGGATTCCACGACATCACGCCGCGCATGGGCGCGGCCTACGATGTGTTCGGGAACGGCAAGACGTCTCTCAAAGTGAACTTGAGCAAGTACCTGGAGACTGCGCAGAACGGCGGCCTCTACACGCAGAACAATCCGGCAGTGACGTTCCAGCAGACCACGACGCGGACCTGGAACGACAACGGCAATTTCATTCCCGACTGCGATCTGATGAATCCGGCCGGGCAGGACAATCGCGCAACGGGCGGCGACAACTGCGGGGTCTGGACCAATTCCAACTTCGGCGTTCCGTTCGGCACGACGCGCGTCAACCCCGATGTGCAGCACGGATGGGGCATCCGCAATTACGACTGGCAGTTCGGGATTGCCGTGCAGCAGCAGATCGTGCCGCGCGTGGCGCTCGACGTCAGCTACAACCGACGCTGGTGGGGCAACTTTTTCTTCACCGACAACCTCGCGCTGGGGCCGCAGGATTTCGATCAGGTGACGATCACGGCGCCGCAGAATCCGAAGCTGCCGAACGGCGGCGGTCAGCCGGTCGCGTTCGTCACGCGCAACGCGAGAACCGCGCTCGGCGCAACCGACAACTACTTCACCTTCGCGAGTGACTACGGCGACGTGACGAGCTACTGGCACGGCGTCGACGCGCAGGTGAGCGCGCGATTGTCGAATCGTCTGTTCGTGCAGCTCGGGTCGAGCGGCGGCCGCGGCGTGCGCGACTTCTGCGCGGTGGCGCAGAAGCTTCCAGAGCTCTACACCACCGCCGGGTCGATCCTCGCCAACCAGCAGGTGGCGTCGTGCGCCATCAGCGAAGACTGGCTGACGAGCGTCCGCGGTCTGGCGTCGTACACCGTGCCGAAGGTCGACGTTCTGGTGAGCGGCTCGTTCCGCTCCACGCCGGGCGTCGCGCCGGCGGGGAACACCGTGGCGAGCAACGGCAACTCGCTGTCGGCGAACTACAACGTCTCGAGCGCGTTATTGCAGGCGCAAACTGGTCGGGCACTGACAGCTGGCCTGGCGCAGCAAACCGTCAATCTCCTGCTGCAGGGGCACACGTTCCCTGACACGCTCAACTCGCTCGACGTTCGCTTCGGTAAGAACCTGACATTCGGGCGGACGCGGGCGAACGTGGCGATCGATCTCTACAATCTGTTCAACAGCAACACCGGCACCGCGTACAACCAAACCTACGATCCGATCACCAACGGTGCCACGTGGCTGGCGCCGACGACGGTACTCAATCCGCGGTTTGCGCGGTTCAACGTGACCGTGAACTTCTAGTCGCGACGAGCACGAAGGGCGACTCCTCCGTCACGGAGTCGCCCCCCTTCGGTTAATCCTGGCGACTCGCGTTCTGGCGATAATCGCCCCATGAGAAACTCCACGACCACTCGCTCTCTTCTCGCAGCGATGCTGCTGCTCGGGCCGTGTGCGGGCGCGAGCATGGCAGCCGTAGACGCCTGCTCTCTTCTTACGCAGATGCAAGTCACTGGCGCGCTTGGTACACCGGTCGATGCGGGAAAACCGATCTCTGGACCGGCGTCGTGTCACTGGTTCGGGAAAGGCAAATTCGCGACGCTCACGATCACCCAACCGCTCGCGGGCAAAAGCGCGGTTTCCGTCAGCGGTGTCGGGGACGAGGCGTTCTATGTGTCCTTCAGCAACACGACTCGAGCTGGATTGGGCCTGACCGTGAGAAAGGGCGCCTCCGCATTCGAGATTCGCGTCTACGGATTCGATATCGACAAGGCGAAGCCGGTTGCAAAAACGCTCGCGCAGAGTGTCGCCGGCAAGTTTTAGACGGTGAATTCGCGTCGAGCGAACAGGAGGCGGTCGCTCACGACATGACCGAGTGGTTCGCGCGCCCCGTGCTGCATGTGTCGAGCGTCAACGCGTCGCTGCGCTTCTATGTGGACCTTCTCGGGTTCACGGTCCCGTGGCGGGTCGAGGACGAGAATGGCCACATCGACGTTGCCCAGGTCGACCGCCAGGGCTGCGCGCTGATCCTTGCGGAGCACTGGCCGGAGAAGGCCGGCAAGTGTCTGATGTTCATCTCCCTGAACGTCGAGCCGGAGACCTACGAGACCGAGGTCGCTGCGCTCGACGCGTTGCGCACCGAGTTCGAGGGCCGCGGCGTCACGGTGAAGGAGGGACACTGGGGCTATCGAGTGCTGGTCGTCGAAGATCTCGATGGCAATCAGCTGTTTTTTAACTATCCGAACGAGCCCGGCCAGGATCCCGAACGGCTGCGCCGCACATCGTGATCGGACGCGCGGTAACCGCGCTCAGAGACCGGCGAGTTCCGTCGCGAAGAACATCGCCATGCCGCCGCCGCGATCATCGCGGCCGAGGATGGCGGTGCGGCGGAGGTAGTCGAGGTCGGTGAGGCCGCGCGTGCCGGTGCTTTCGCAGACGTCCACGAGTGTGCCGTCGCCGCCGGTCCTCGCGAGGATCGCCTTCCACGCGTTGTCGATTCGCGGTTCGTACGTCGCGCGATCGAGCCAGCCATTGCGCACGCCGCGCAGCATCGCCGTTGCAATCATCGCGGTGGCCGAGTATTCGGGATAGGCGCCCGGACGATCGATCACGTTGCGCCACATTCCGTTCTCGTCCTGAAAGCGTGCGAGCGCCGCCATGTGCGTGCGGTACGACGCCAACAAACCGGGATACTCCGGATGATCTTTCGGGAACTCCGACAGCGTCAGCGCGAGGCCGAGCGCCGGGAACGCATTACCGCGTCCCCACGCCGCCTCGGCGGACATCTGATGGCGATAGAGACCGTCCGGCCTGCGCACGATCTTCTGCATGAACGCGTGGTGGCGAGCCGCCATATCGAAGTAACGGCGCTCGCCGGTGAGCGCACCAGCCATGGCCAGGATTGGTACGTCCATGAACAGCGAATCGCTCCAGCCGCCGTGAAGAGGCATGAACTCGCGGAGCTCGCCGTTCTCGGCGAAGCCGCTGGCTGCAGCGCGCATCACCAGCGCTTTCGCACGATCGTCGCGCATCCGGCGCGCGTACTCGAAGAACAGCAGATGCGATGCGAGCGAGGACTGCGACGGTTTCGCAAAGCTGTCCTTCGTGCCATCGAGGAACGGCGCCACGATCTGCGCAACCTCCTGGCGTTCGCCGAGTCGCAGCCGGCTGACGAGCGCCATCGCGGCGATGTAGTTCGGCTGCGCGAAATCGTGTCCATACACTCGGGCGAGCTCCGCGGCCAGGGCGCGCGGCGATCGCATCAGGCGGCGCTCGATCTCCTGATGCGCACTCGAGACGCGGATGCCTACGGTGGCCAACTGCAGGAATCGCGTCGAGAGATCGACGCGCCGTGCCGGGATCCGCCCGATGTCGATGACGACGTTCTGAGACAGCGCGTCGACGAGCCCTGGATCAGGTCCGGCGACGAGGACGACGTCAGGTGCGTGGGTGCCGATCCATCGCCACAGCACCTGCGATTCGATGTGCTCGCGGTAGGCGACGCCCGTTGGAGGAAACTGCACCGCCTGCGAATCGGGATTCGCGCGCGCGATCGCGATCAGCCGGAACGTCCGCCGGTTCTGCGGAGTCAGTTCGAACCCCGCCGCTTCGCGGGCGATCGTCTCGCTGGACTGATCCGCTCCCTGAAGGCCGCCGACGACGAGAACGGTGGGCGCCGAGGCAGAATTGCCGTCGACCACGACCGCCTCGATCGGTGCACCGCTCGTGGAGAGCCCGATCGTCCAGCGCTCAGCGGCGATGGCGGTTGAAGGGAGCAGCAGACTCGATAACAGGCAGGGAACAAGAAGTCGACGGCCCACGCGCACAACGTAACACACGCGTAATAAATCGATCCCTACAATCGGCATCGCCATGATTACGATCGGATTCCTCGATACGCTGCGCAGCGATTTGCTCTACGCCATTCGCGCGATGCGCCGCAACCTCGCGTTCACGGTGGTCGTCGTGCTGACGCTCGGGCTCGGCATTGGCGCGAACACCGCGGTCTTCAGCGTGCTCAATAGCGTCCTGCTCAAGCCGTTGTCGTATCCGCAGCCAGAGGAATTGGTGGCGCTGCGGCAGATCGCGCCCGGCGCTCCGGGTTTGACGGACGGGCTGAATCTCTCCCCATCGATGTATTTCACCTACGCCGAGCAGAACCGGGTCTTTCGATCGCTGGGGGTGTGGGTCACGACCAGGAGCACGGTGACCGACGGGGGGGCCGAACCGGAAGACGTCCGTGTGATCGGCATCAGCGATGGCCTCCTCCAAGCGTTCAACGTTCCACCCGCCGCCGGCCGCTGGCTCTTGCCCGAGGACCAGTTCGGAGCCACCCGGCCGCGCCCGAGCGTCTTCATGGCTTACACCACCGTGATGCTCAGCTACGGGTACTGGCAACGGCGGTTCGGAGGAGACCGATCCGTGGTCGGGCGCACTATGACCATGGACGCGCTCCCGAAGAAGATCGTCGGTGTCATGCCCCAGGGGTTCAAGATCGTCAATGCCGAAGCCGATCTGATTTTTCCGATCATGTTCGATCGGGGACGAATCACGCTCGTCGGGGCTGGCGGCGGAGGGCTGACGTATCAGGGCGTCGCCCGGCTGAGGCCGGGAATCACGATCGCCCAGGCCAACGCCGACATGGCGCGAATGGTCCCGATCTGGATGAAGTCCTGGCCCGATGGACCGGACACGACGTCACCAGGCTACGAGACCTGGAAGATCGCGCCCGACCTTCGCCCGCTCAAACAAGAAGTGGTCGGCAGCGTGTCGGACGTTCTATGGGTGGTCATGGCAACCATCGGCCTGGTGATGCTCATCGCCTGCGCCAACGTGGCGAATCTGCTCCTCGTTCGGGCGGATGTGCGGCAGAGGGAGCTGTCCGTGCGCGCGGCGCTCGGGGCGAGCCGCGGACGGATCGTGCGGGGTCTTCTGGTCGAAAGCGTGTTGCTGGGTCTTATAGGCGGCACGCTGGGAGTAGGACTCGCTTACGCCGGCTTGCGTGTGTTGCTGGCCATTGGTCCGGCGAACCTTCCCCGACTGAGCGAAATCTCATTGGATTCGCGAGCGCTGGGATTCACTGCCGTTCTCTCGCTGCTGGCGAGTGTGTTGTTTGGATTGATCCCTGCGCTGAAATACACGGGGTCGCGGATGTCGGCCGCTCTGAGCAGCATCGGCCGTACGGCGAGCCTGAGCCGTGAGCGTCACCGCGCCCGCAGTGTGTTGGTGGTAGTCCAGGTGGCGATCGCCATCGTGCTCCTGGTGAGTGCCGGATTGATGATTCGCACATTTGAGTCGCTGCGCACCGTCGAGCCGGGATTCACAGAACCCGAGCATCTTCAGGTGATGCGACTCTTTTTCGCGACGTCAGTCGTTCCAGACGCGGAACGAGCGACGCGCATGCAGCACGCTGTCCAGGACAAGCTGTCGTCGATTCCGGGAGTGACCTCGGCTGCGTTCGGAAGCGCGATGCCCATGGAGGGGTTCGCCCCGAATCTGGGAGTCGTGAACTCTGGCGCTGTCCACGCCGACGGCCGGGCCGAGTCAGGGTCGGACACCGCACCAGTGCGCCTGTTCAAGTACGCGTCGCCCGGATTCTTTCGCACCGCGGGCACCAGGGTGGTCGCGGGCCGCGAGATCACGTGGACGGAAGTGTACGACTTGCGACCTGTCGTGGTGATCTCCGAGAACCTCGCCCGCGAGCTCTGGGGCACACCAGCAGCCGCGATCGGCCGACGGCTCCGCCGGGACGGCGGCATGCCTTGGCATGAAGTCATCGGTGTCGTCCAGGATGTTCATGAAAACGGTCTGCACCAACAGGCGCCCGCCACCGTGTACTGGCCTACGATGTCTGCGTATTTGATCGCCGCCCCGGGGCCGAGCGCCATCCGGGGGGTGACCTTCATCGTCCGCAGCGACCGCGCGGCCACGGAAGGATTTCTGAACCAGGTTCGGCAGGCGGTCTGGTCCGTGAGTCCCAGCCTGCCGGCGTCGCCGCGGACCATGCAGGAGGTCTACGATCAGTCTCTCGCGCGCACGTCCTTCACGCTGGTGATGCTCGCGATCGCCGCGTCGATGGCTCTGCTCTTGGGCGTCGTCGGCATCTACGGCGTGATCTCCTATGCGGTCTCACAGAGAAGACGCGAGATCGGCATTCGCGCGGCACTCGGCGCCAAGCGGGGCGAGTTGAAGGGCAGGTTTGTGCGTCATGCCCTCGTGCTCGCAGGCATCGGGGTCGTGATTGGGCTCGTCGCGGCGGCGTCGCTGACGCGGCTGATGTCGACGGTGTTGTACGGCGTCACCCCGCTCGATCCCGTGACCTACGTTGCGGTGTCGCTCGTTCTGATGATCGCGACTGTGCTGGCGAGCTATGTGCCGGCGCGGCGCGCGGCATCAGTGGATCCGGTGGAAGCGCTGAGAGTGGAGTGATTCACTCGTACCGCAGCGCGTCGATGGGGTCGATGCGAGCGGCCTTGAGCGCGGGATACACGCCAAAGAGCACTCCGACGGTGACCGACACCCCGAAGGCCATCACGACGGACATCGTGCTGACGATCGTGTTCCACTCCGCGGTCCGCGCGATCGCCCAGGCGAGCACGAAACCGAACCCGATGCCGAGCAGTCCGCCGCCGGCTGAAATCAACACCGCCTCGCTCACGAACTGCCGCGCGATGTCCAAGCGCCTGGCACCCACGGAACGGCGCACGCCAATCTCGCGCGTGCGTTCCAGCACGGTGGCGAGGACGATGTTCATGATCCCGATACCGCCGACCAGGAGCGAAATCGCGGCGATCGCCACCATGACGTAGGTGAAGATCGCCTGCGTGCGCTGCTGCTGCGCCAGCAGATCGGCGGGGATGGTCACAGTGAAGTCGGCGGTGCCGCGATGAGTCGAGTCGAGGACCGCGGTCACCACCTTGGCCACCTCGATGCTGTCCTCACCGGCCGCCACCTGCAGGTCCACTCCCGCGAGCTCGTCCTTCAGCCCCCCACCGGGATCCTGAAAGCGGTATTCGAACGTGTTGATCGGGATGTAAATGACGTTGTTCACGTCGGGCGTCGCGCTGCTCTCGCGACGCGGGCTCTGCGCGATCTGTTCCTCGAGCACGCCGACCACCTCGAGCCATGTGCCGTCAACCTTGACGAACTTGCCGAGAGCCCGTTCGTAACCAAACAGGCTCACCTTCGCCGCTTCACCCAGGACGGCAACCGCAGCGCTCGTCTGATCGGCGCGGCTGTCGAAGAACGCACCTTCGGCGAGCCTCAGGCTGTGTATCTGGCCGTAGGACGCCTCCACGCCGTAGATCTCGGGCGGACTCTGGGACGGCTTCGGCAGCAGCGCTGCCGGACGCATCGTCTTGCGGACCGACATCGCCTTGATGGCGTCGATGTTGGTGTGGAGAATGCGGGCGTCGCGATGGGTGAGTCCCGGCGACGACTGTCGCCGCTGCTGCATCTCCTGCGAGCTCGATGCCGGCACCGAATCGACCATGATGTTGCGGACGCCGAGGCGTTCGATGAACTGCAGCGTCTCCGCCCTCGCACCGGCGCCGATGGCCATCATTCCGATGACCGAGCCGACGCCAAAGACGATGCCCGAGGTCGTGAGCAGCGTACGTGTCTTCTGTGCGCGAAGATTGTCGAGCGCCTGCGCGAAGTCGGAAAGGAATGGGATTATCACTTCGCCAGCGCTCCGAGCGGGCCCGTCGACCGCGTGTTCTGCTTCCGCTTGCCTGGCTCGGCGAGCGCGATCGTCACGCCCTCGTCGATCCCGTTGACGATGGCCTGACTCTCGGTCCGACGGATCAGCGTGACCGGATGCGTGACGTAGCCCTCTGACGCCTGGCGATAGACGAACCAGCGTCCTTCGCGCTGAAACACCGCCTGCGACGGCACCCACAGAACGTTCTCGAGCGTCTCGACGCGGATCACGACGTCGACGCTCAGTCCCGGTCGGAGCGCTTCGTCCGCGCGATCGAGGGCAATGCGACAGTTGAACGTGCGGTTCCAGGCGCTGCCGGCCGATCCACCAAGCACGCTGATGTGCCCTTCGAACTCTTTCCCCGGCATTGCCTTCGGACGGACGATGGCGCGTTGACCGACTTTCAGAAACGCCCGGTCGGTCTCGAGAATCTGCGTGCTCACCTCCCAGATGCTCATGTCCGGGATCTGCGCCACCACTTGACCGGGACGAGCCGAGTCGCCGAGTTGAAAGGTCGGCACTTGCATCCCGTAGAACAGCACGCTCATGCCGTTTGTGTTCTCGGCCAGTTGGACGTAGCCGGAGGTCGGTGCTCGCAGCGTCAGGCCTTCGATCGTCTGGCGGCTGGTGTTCACCTTCGTCTGGGCTTCTTTGACGGCGGCCCGCTGCACGTCGACACCCGTCTGCTTGGATTCTTCGCGGTGCTTGAGGTCGACGCGCGCCTGGTCGTAGTGATTGCGCGCCTGTTCGAGCGCAATCTCCTTCTTCCGAGCCTGCACCGATCCGAGAAAGTCGTTGCCGCGCTGATCGAGCTCGGCGATCTTGACGTCGGCTTCGCTGGTGACGACCTCGAGGCGGGCCTTCTCGAGGGCAACGAGCGTGTCGGCTTCGGCTTTGATCTGCTGCTGTCTCGCTTCCTCGAGATCGGCTTCCGCCTCCATCAGATCGAATTGCTGACCGCTCGCATCGAACGTCGCGACGACGTCTCCGGACTTGACGAGCGCGCCGGTCTCGCGAAGAAAGGTGATCGGCAGCTCCGATACGCCTGCCCTCGGCACGATCATGGGTCGTGAGCCGCCACCCTGCAATTCGCCGCGCGCGGACACTTCGATCGCCACACCTGCGCGTCGAACAGTCGTCGTCGGCACGGCGCTGTCGCGGCTTGTGGCGAGCGCGTTCATCGCCATTCGCAATCCGCGGCCGCCGCCGAAGCCGGCGGCGATGATCGCGGCCGACAGCGCCACCAGTCCAATCACCCGCCGAATCATTTCGCGCCTGCGGCGGCGAGCGCCGTCTCGCCGATGCCGTCCAACAAAGGATCGACCATTGCCACCTGCGCGCCCGGGCTCACGCCTTTCACTGCGACTTCGTCGGTGTTGCGCGCGAGGACCTCCACTTCGACGGGCGTGAACCCGTTCGCCGAGACCGCATAGATCGTGGGCTTTCCGCGGCGCGTGAACAGCGCCTTTGCCGGGACAATCGTCGCCGCGGGAATCCGCTTGGTGACGACGTCGATCGTGCCGTTCATCCCAGGCCTGACGCGCTCGTCGGCGCGAGAGCCGAGCGCCGCGTAGACGTGAAACTCGCGTCCGCGCGAGTCGATCGAGATCTCGGCGAGCGGAGAAATCGTCGTCAGCTTGGCCGGAATCGACGCATCGGGCAGTGCGTCGATGCGGACGATGACCTCGTCTCCCACCCGCATCCTGCCGCGATCGATCTCCTCGACGGACGCGTCGATCAGCAGCGAAGACAGATCGGGAATGGTCGCCAGGTTCATGCCCGCAGGCACTTGATCGCCGACGCGGTACGGCTGCGTCGAGCCGCTCACCTGCGCGGCCAGCGAGCTTCGATTGGCGGAGTAGATTGCGAATCCCGAAAGCGGCGCACGAATGTCCATGCGCTCGATCTGACCCTCGACGAGTCGGACCCACGCCTCGGCCGACTCGAGTTGCCGCCGAAGCGACGCCAGCTTCGATTCTCGCGACGCCTGCCGTTGGGCCACTTCGGCCTCGAGCTGCCGGAGTTTCTGACGGGCCACACCGAGGTCGATGCGATGGCGCTCCGCATCGAGACGCGCCACGAAATCGCTGTCCGCGGTATCGAGCTGGGCCGACTCGACGCCCAGTCGCGCATCGCTCAGGTCGTGCTGATCGTGTTCGGTTGCGGACTTGGCTTCGGCAATGGCCTGCGCCAGGCTGGCGCGCGCACGCTCGGCTGCGGCGCGCCGCTGAATCAGATCGCGCTCGGCCGTACTCGAATCGAAGCGAACCAGCGGCGCCCCCTCTTCGATGCGCTCGCTGACAGGGGCCATCCATGCGATCCGCAGATCCTGCACGAGCGGAGCATAGACAGGTACGGACCGATCCGCCTGAATCTGACCCCTGGCGCGGATGACCGCCACGAATTCACCCGAGCGCACCGGAGCGAGGGGGAACGATGCCCGCTGCGCGCTGGCCTTGAACTGAACGATGCCAACCCACACTGCGACAGCGACCGACGCCGCAATGACGATCATCGAGACGACGCGGAAGGACTTCACTGCGCGACTCCGTCCGACTTCGCTAGCGCAGGGAATCGTTCGCTACGATCGAAGACGATTGCGGCCGACAGATCAGGCATCAGACGTGGATCGGATCCGTCGAGGCGGAAGACCGCCATGAACGTTTTGACGCCGCGGCCCAGCGCGGCGGAGGCCGCCACTGGGCTTGCGGCGACGAACCGCGCGCCGAGCGTCATGTCGGGATAGGCGTCCACGTAGACCTTGGCGTTCAAGCCCGGCCTGAGCAGCGCGCCGTCGGGCTCGGCCACATTGACCCTCACCAGCATTTCGCCCGGATCGAAGATGTTGAGAAGCAGGTTGTTCCGGTATAGCTGGTCACCCACCTGTGGTCGAACCATCGAGCCGTTGTTGAAGAAGGTGGAGAGCGCCACCATTCCAGAGAGTGGCGCCTTGACGCGCAGCTTCTCGATGTTCGCGCGCGATCGATCCTGCGCCGCGCGCTGACGGTCGCGCTGCAACTCGAGAATCCGGAGCGCGGCCTGATCGGCGCGCTCCTCCTGCGGCTGCGTCCGCCGGAGACTCTCGATTTTGGCTTCGGCCTTGGCAAGCCGAATCGTGTTCTGCTGTGCCTCGATGTCGCCGACCACCGACGCCTTGCTGACATCGAGTCGCGCCTTGGCGAGATCGGCGTCGGCCTGCTCGCGCTCGAGGCGCCGTCGTTCCGCATTGGCGGCGTTGTCGGCCGCTCGCTGTCGGACCTGGTGCGAGAGGTCGTCGTATTTCGCTGCGCTTTGCCGCGCCTGATCGATTTGCTCCAGTGGATCGAATTCGGCGATGACGTCGCCCTTCGCAACGGTCGCTCCGTTACGAACGATTCGCGTGAGCGTCATCCGGAACGTCGGTCCCGTTACTTGCGGTACCGCGACGCGCGTCGATCGGACGGCCTCGAGTGTGCCAGTCCAGCGAATCGTTTGCGATCGCGACGGGGCGGCGTTCGTCGCATCGGGCGACGATGTCGCCCGCGCCCGAGTTGACGGCGCAGGCGGCCTGGAACAGGCTGCGAGAATCGCGCCACACAAAAGGACTGCCAGGACGCGCATGCTGGTTCGCGATCTTAGACTCCCTTGCGCGCGATTTGGGCTGCGTTTGTTGGGCGTCGGGTGAAGACCTGAGTCGACGCCCTTGCGGCGATTAGAACTCGTTGAACAGCGCGGCGCGCGGCATCTTCTGCAAGTAGTGCTCGGTGCCGTAGATGAAGAACGTTTCGCGCTTCGGATCGCGGTTCGGCACGATGTAGCTGCCGCCGCCAAAGCGGA
>Ga0075423_10002884_pt1 | contig 15733 bp, 14 predicted proteins | sample SoiMethybrSBSTD2_FD_80114 | JGI IMG/M metagenome (GOLD analysis project Ga0075423, IMG submission 80114) | Bulk soil microbial communities from a Populus tree surrounding site in Tennessee, USA - Soil MetaG P. TD hybrid SBSTD2 | ecosystem: Environmental > Terrestrial > Soil > Tree plantation...
AGATCGAGGCCAGGCTAGCGGAGCATCCCGGTTGGGAGCGGCACGGCGCGGCGATCCGCAAGAGCTTCAGCCGCGGCGACTTCGTCGGCTCGGTGAACTTCGTCCAGAGCCTGGTCGAGCCGGCGGAGGAGATGAACCACCACCCCGACCTGGAGATCTCCTGGGACACGGTTACCGTCTCGCTCTCCACCCACTCCGACGGGGGTGTCACCGCCGCCGACTTCGAGCTGGCGACGAAGATCGACGCCCTGGCTTGAGGCCGCCCCCGGCGCTACGGTGGCCGGATGGCGGAGGAGCTGAAGATCGACGCAGGGTTGGCGATCCCGCTGACCGAGATCGAGCTGCGCGCCAGCCGCTCCTCCGGTCCCGGCGGGCAGCACGCCAACGTCACCGCCTCGCGGGTGGAAGCGGTTTTCGACGTGGACGCCTCGACGGTCCTCGACGAGGCGCAGCGGTCGCGGCTGATCGAGCGCGCGGGGCCGGTGCTCACGGCCGTGGCCCAGGACGCGCGCGGCCAGGCGCGCAACCGCGAGCTGGCGCTGGAGCGGCTCGGCGAGAAGATCGCCGCCGGCCTGGCGGTGCCTCGCCGGCGCCGTCCGACGAAGCCGACTCCCGCCGCTCGCCGCCGCAGGCTGGAGAGCAAGCGCCGGATCGCCGAACGCAAGCGGACCCGTCGCCCGCCCACCGCGGAAGACGGGTGATTGACAGACTCACAAAGATGGCGAAGCGCAGGCAGCGGCGGGCTCGGCAGAAGGTCGCGACGACCGACTACAGCGACCCCGACGGCAACGTGCTCACCCTGCGCCAGTCGCTGAGCAGCGGGACGGTGAGGAAGCTCGGCGAAGGCCCGGCGAGGGCCGCGACCACGCAGGAGGACTCCTGGCGGCGTCGCCAGGAGCTGCTCTTCGAGCGGCTCGCGGTGCGCTGGGAGATCGCCGGCCTGCCACTCGATGGCCAGAAGATGCTCCTCGGCCGCTACCGGATGGCGGATGCGGCGACGCAGGAGTGGGTGCGCCGCACGATCGCCGAGCACGTCGAGCGGTTCATCCCCGATCTTTCGGGGTAGAGTCGCCTCAGATGCTCGCGAACGCAAAAGCCACCAGCGGCTTCGCCGTCCCCGACACTGACGAGGCAAAGCGCTTCTACAGCGAGACGCTCGGCCTGGAGGTCGCCGTGCTGGACGAGGACAACGGCGTCATGGCCCTGAAACTCAAGGGCGGCGACGTCTTCGTCTACCGCAAACCGGACTTCACCCCCGCCACCTACACGATCCTCAACTTCGAGGTCGATGACGTCGACGCCGCCGTCGACGAGTTGACCGAGCGGGGAGTCGGCTTCGAGCGCTACGACGGCTTCGAGCAGGACGAGAAGGGCATAGCCCGCGGCCCTGGCCCGATGATCGCCTGGTTCAAAGACCCGGCGGGCAACATTCTCTCGGTCCTTCAACAGCCCTGAAGGGGCTCGATGGGCGCGGCTGGGTTCGAACCAGCGACTCCGCGCCGCTGCTATCCTTTACCTGTGGCAGAGAAGGTAAAGAATCAAACGAGGGTCTCCAGCAAGCATCAGGTGACGATCCCGACCAGCGCCTTTCGCACCGCGGGCTTCGAGCCCGGTGACACCCTGAAGGTTGAGGCCGAGGGAGCTGGTCGCGTTATCCTGACGCGAATCGATGAGCTGATCGATCGCTACTCCGGGTGTCTGGACACCGGCGGCGATCTGCGCAGACAGGTGGAAGGGCTGCGCGAGGAGTGGCGGTAGTCCTCGACTCCGACGCGGTCGTCGGCTTTCTCGATAGCAAGGACGCCCTTCACGATGCCGCGGACACGTCGATCCGCGACCTTATCCGCGACCAGCGACTCCTGGTTTCGGTCGTTACCTACGCCGAGGTTCTAACCGGCGCACGGCTGGGCCACCACGACGAAGACCAGGCCAGGGGGTTCTTTTCCGGGTTGATCTCGGGGGTGCTTCCCGTCGATGTGGCCGTGGCGGACATGGCGGCCGAGCTTCGTTCTCAGCGCAAGTCCTTGCAAATGCCAGACGCCTTGATCCTTGCGACGGCCGAGATCCACCCGGAGATCGACCTGATCGTGACCGGGGATATCCAGGTCGCGAAAGTCCCCGGGCTCAGCTGCAAGGCCCGCTTGCTGCGCTGAGAAGAGGGTGGCGACTGCGCCGGAGATCAACAGATCTTCCCTGTCTACATCTGCAACTGGCGCTCAGAGAATAGGCTGAGATCTAGGATGGCGCGCCGAATTGATCGGTAATCGTCCACGGGAACTTCGACCCACTCCCCATCGCTCCCCGCCTCTCCCCCGTTGCCATTGACCTGAAAGAGGCCCTCTGGAGCCTTCGTCGTCGTAACCAACTCGACATAGCATCCGAAGTCGAGTGCGTAAACGTCGTAGCGGACGCCCGGCCTGTCGCGAGAAGAAATGCTGCGCTTGATTACGTGCAGGACGCGAGCGTCGTAAAGCTCCGTAATCAGTGGGTGATTCGCCTGTGATCCCTGCTCCAGCAAGAAGGCCCTTGCGCGGCGGTCTCCGATAACGGTGTCGATGATCCAGTGGAGGAGGGCGGCCGCATCCGGATTGGACTGGACGGCCGTCTCCTTATCGGTGGTGTACCACCGGCGTGCGCTAGAGCGGATGTGCTCGACGCTGATGGGATCATCGAGGGCTCTTTGAGCCGCGATCCTTACGATATTTATGGCATCACGTGGAACACCCTCGGCAGCGCGTACCAGCTCGTCGAACGCATTCCGCTGAGTGAACGCCTCCCGCTGAAAAATGCCGACCGTCGCTCGGTGGCTCGAGTCCTTCCTCCTGCATCTCCGCACGAACGTGGCGGAAGAGCAGCTCTCGAAAGAACTTCTTAGCAGCCTCGGGGTCATTGCCAAAGACCATGAAGTCATCTAGATCGAGGTCAGCGGCCGCGTCGGCTCCAACCTCAATGCCGACGTAGTCACTCTCAGCACCGGGGAGACTGAATCTCGCCCGCTGCTCGATTGCAGCGATCTTCACGACCATTCCGCGGACGGGGAAGACGGCACGGCGAAGAAGGTCAGCCAGATAGGGCTGAAGATCCATAGGGATCGCCGCCCACTCATCCAGCAGTATCCAGATCCGAGTGACTGGCAACGCCTCGACGAGTTTCCCCCACACCAAGCTGAACCGAAGAAGATGAAGACGACATTCCCTCCTTCGCCTCAGTCGTAGTCGCCTCAACGTCTCCTTGCACCCGGACTTCAGTGACGGCATCTGCAAGTCGGTCCAAGAGCGGTAGAGCAGAACCGACATCGTGACCATCATCGGAAGCTTCCAACGCGAAGTCAGTCAAGACATCATGGACCTGACCTAGTAAGGCGATATTGGTGTCCCGGGGCATAGTGGTCAGAGCCTATAGCGACGTAATGCCTCCGTTCCTACTTTTGGGGGCAGCCGCAGCCCTGTTCGTGGACATCGTCAGCATCGTGAGTGACTGGAGTGAGTGACTGGATCGGGTTACTATGCCCAACGCTAGACACCCGACCCGCCCATCCACGGCAGGCCGAGGGTGGCCGCGGCGCCTTCGGCAAAGCGCTCGCCGTCGGCGATCAGGAGTGCCCCGGCCACGTCCTCGCGGCTGCGGCGCAGCCAGCGAAAGGCGCCGCCCTCGGCGATCAGGGCGTCGTAACCCGCAAGGGCCCCACGGCCCCCGATCGAGGCGATCCCCTCCAGCGTCGGAGAGGTTATGTCGAAGAGGCCATAGCCAGAGGTGACCCGGCCGACCCGGCGTTCCGCCGATCCCCAGGTGCGCCTCAAGACCTCGAACAGACACCCGAGGACGAGCGGCGAGGGTGAGGGAGAGAGCCATGAGAGGACCGGCTGCTGAGGGACGACGCCCTTGTCGAGCTGTTCGATCAGCTGGTCGAGGAGGCAGCGCTGGCACTCAGAATCCCCCGCTTCGGCGAGGATCGGAAAGAGCTCGGCCTCGCGGACGGGGCCGACAGCCGCCAGCTTTTCGACCAGGTCGCGGCGGCCGTTCTCGGCCATCCGCGCGGCGATCGTGCGGACTCTCTGCAGGTCGATCCGCTCCTCCTCCTCGGAAACCTCGCCGGCGAGGTCGCGCGCGCAACTCTCGAGCACCCGCCCGGGCAAAGGGTCACGGCAACAGGAGAGGAACTGCTGCCAGCGGTCGGGGTCGGGGTCGCCGGCGATCAGATCGAGAGCCTCATGGACGCCCTCCGCCGTCGCGGCCGTCGCAAGCCAGCGGTAGTGCTCTTCGAAGAGGATGCCGCAGGTGGCGAGCTCCGCCCAGCGCGCCTGGTCGAGCGGGGGCTGCGCCCGGGGTCCGAGTGCGACCCAGGCATGGGCGCTGGCCTCCTGCTCCCAGCTGTTTGCCTCCAGGCGGGTGATCGTCTCCCGGTAGGGACGCTCAGGCCACCAGCCTTCCAAGCGGCGGCGCAGCTCGACGAGGTGGCGCTCGTCGAGTTCGGAGACTTGGGAAGCGAAGTAGTTGGCGTTGTTGAGGATCTGGGGGTCGCTGTCGGGCCGGTCGAGTAGCTCGGCCAGGGTCGGGGGCTCCTGCTCCACCTCCTCGTCTTCTTCTTCCTCGCGCCCCGGTCGCAGTGGCGGCCAGGGCCGGCCCGCGGCTTCGGCTTCGGCTCGCTTGCGTTCGGCTTCGCGTCGCTGGCGCACAGAGCGGACGACCTCCTCGGAAAGGCCCGCCTCTTCGAGCTCCTCTGGTTCGAAGAGCGCCGCCGCCTCGACCAGCTGCCACCAGCCGATGTCCCGCTCCTCCTCATCCTCCTGCAGAGCGACCAGGTGACAGAGCAGCGCCTCGGGATCCAGCTCGCGCAGTGCCCGCAGCGAGGCGCCGCGCTCGAAGCAGACGGCGACGTCGACCGCGGCCTCGATGACCTCGGCTCCGACGGCGGCGAAGTCGACCCCATCGAGCAGGGCCGGGACCCGCTCGCGCGACCAGAAGTCGCGCGGCGTGTTGCCCTGGCGCAGGAACTCGCCGAGCAGGATCAGGCCGTCGGCCGGCTCGACCCGATTGAAGGCGTTGGCGAGCATGTAGTCGGCCTCCGGCCCGGCCATCAGGCGCAGGTAGAGGTCGATCCGCGGCTGATCGGCGAAGAGCCGGTCGAGGGCGATCGCGCCGACCTGGTGGATGCTGTGCTCGCTTCGCTCGAGGAGCAACTCGACGATGCGCTCGGCGAGAGCAAGGAAGCCGCGGTCGGCGACCGCCATCATCGCTTGGCGCAGGACGACTTCGTCGCGACCTGTCTCGAAGAGGACCCTGTCGAGCAGCTCCTCCAGGCCTGCGACTCCCGCACGGTAGAGGACGCGGAGCGCGTTGCCCTGGTCCTGGTCCGTGCCCGAGTCGACAGCCGCTCTGATCGCCGCGGCGACCTCGCTCTCGGGGCAGCCCCGCAACAGGCGGCCCATCACCTCGGCGTCATCGGCGATGCGGGTGCCCCGCTCCCAGACCCAGACCTGGTTGGCAAGCGCGTTCTCCCACAGCGTCGCGAGTGCCGCTTCGCGCTCGGCGCGAGGAGCGTGGTCTGGAGTCGCCCGGGCGGCGGCGAGCGGGTCGCGGTCCGCAAGGGCACCGCGCCATGCCGCGGAGGAGAGGCAGGCGAGAGCAACCGGCACGACCAGGTCGGGGCGAACGCCGGAGAGATCCTGATCCAGATAGGGAACGAGGCAGTCAAGCAAGGCGAGCGCGGGACCAGCCTCGACCATTGCCTCGGCGGCCAACTGCTCGCCGAGCAGCCGGTGATGGAAGCGGAAGTTGCCCCCTTCCTCAGCGAGCAGCAGGCGCAGCTCCAGCGTGCGGGCGAGCTCGACGACATCGCCCTGCGCGCCCATGGGCACGCCGAAGGCGCGCAGGTCATTGACCGAAAAGGTGCGGCGACCGGCAATTGCTGCGGCGAGTGCGAGGCGGCGCAGCCAAGAGCGCACGACCTCGCCGGTGAGGCCGAGAGTCTCCTGCTCGCGCTCGATCGCCGAGCCGACCAGGGCAAAGAGCAACTGGTCGAAGTCGCCGATCCCCCGCAACTCGTCGCGCTCGTGCAGATCGACCACGTTGCTCAGGTAAAAGGGCGTTGAGAGGACCTCCTCGAGGTCCTCGAGCGCCGGCATCTCCTCATAGAGCGCCTCAAGGCCGGCGCCGCGAGAGGCGAGGAACCGATCACGCCAGTCGGCATTGGGGGCGAGCGCAAACTGACTCCAGCCGATCGCCTCGGGCGCGTCGAGTCGCAGGAGCTCGAGCGAGGGCAGCGGCCGGGTGGAGACCGTGAAGGCGTGACGGGGAAGCGCCTCTGCGAGCAGGTTGATCTGCTCGGCCAGCGCGCCCTGCCTCTCGGAGGCGACTTCGTCGAGGCCGTCGAGGAAGAAGTGAAACCGCTCCTGGGCCAGCGCCCCGATCCCGACGTCGAGGCCTTCGACGGCGGTGGTCCCCTGCTCTGCCCAGGCGGCGAGCGTCTCCAGTGGCCCGCGGTCGGCCTCCAGGCCAACCTGGGAGAGGCGGATGAAGACCCCGCTTCGAGGCGAGCGCCGCGCGAGGCGCCGCAGGAGTTCGGTCTTGCCGGAGCCGGGGTCGCCGAGGACGATCGCCCGCGGCAGGTCAAGCAGGTCCGCCTCGGTGGGCTCGGGGCGAACCTCTCGCTCGGGGTCGAGACCGAGCGATAGACGAACGCGGTCTTGGGGGTCGGTCGGGTCACGGCGGTCGATCAGCCGGTTCTCGACGTAGAGGGCGCCATCGTCCTTAAGCTCGGTCGCGTAGGTAGGCTCTCCAGTGGGCAGGTCTACGTCGAGCAAGAGGCGCGCCTTTGCCGCGAGTTCCTCGCGGTAGTTGACCGCGGCGACGTAGATGCCGGAGTTGCCCGGGAGAATCGCCGCGCGCTGCGTGGTGAGAGCGTCGTACTCCTCCTGCATGCACCACAGGACGTGGTAGTCACGGGCCTCGATCTGCCCAAGTGCGCTGAGTAGGTAGGGCTCATCGAGCGTGGTGCCGAAGAAGACCATCGTGCGGCGCACCGCGAGCTCGTAGAAGACCTGGCCGAGCGGATCGGCGGGGATGTGGCGGTAGCCGGCCGGGGCAAGGACCATCGAGGCCGGCTCGGCGATGCTGCCGTGCAGGTGAAGGACGGTGAGCTGCGCAGGCGGCTCCTCCTTGACGAGGATCGAGACGGCCCGGCCGAGGTCGGCAGCCGAGTTGCCGAGGGTAAGAACCGCCATCCCGGCCGCCTCCGCGGCACGCTCGAGGGAGAGGTCGAAGTTGAGGGTGAGCAGGAAGCGCGAGGAAACTCGGATCAGCGCCTCGATCAGCGGCGAGGAACGCGGCGCCACGCCGGCGATCTCGGCGGCGGCGAGCGCGACCAACTCCGTCTCGCCGCAGTGGCGCGGGGTGAGGAAGTCAACGACACTGCGCAGGTTGGCGGGGGCGCCATCGTAGTCGGCGCCGGCGCCGGTGCCCTCGAGCAGACGCCGGGCGAGCTCGGCGCTGCCGGGTAGTCCGGCGCTCTGGGCGGCGCCGGCGCCGGCGACCGGCACGACGCGGCGCGAGGGCCGCAGCAGCTGGGCTAGGCGGTCCTCTGGCGAGGGGTTCCGTCGCTTCTCGCTCACAGTGGGCGGACGTTAGCGGTGGGCGAGGCAGCGCCCCGCGAACACAGGCCGCTCAGCGGCTGGCGGCGAGGGCGACTCGCCAAGGTCACGAGAAGTAGAGTCCTAGACGAAAGCGAGTTGCTGCGGCTCTGGCGATCGAGCTGTAGAGCCAAATTTCGAACGGGGTTAGAACCACTCCGAATTTCTTGGCTCTACGAAGGGAAGGACGATGGGCGCGGCTGGGTTCGAACCAGCGACCTCTCCCGTGTGAGGGGAGCGCTCTCCCACTGAGCTACGCGCCCGGCAGTCGATCATACGACGCGCGGCCGGCAATCCGGCGCGACTACGTTTGCGCGGAGCCGAGCGCTGATTCGGCGGCGATAGCCGGCGGCGGCCCGGTTTCGCCGGCCGCCGGCGCGCGCTCCTGCAGGGCGCGGCCGACGAAGGGAAAGACGAGGGTCGAGAGCATCGCCGCGCCCACCAGGCCGGCGGCGGTCGAGGTCTTCATGTGGCCGGTTTCGATCGCGATCGTCGTGATCGCGACGACGAGCGGCAGCTCGGTGGCGGAGTAGAAGGCGAGGGCCGCCCGCTGGCGGAGCTGCAGCACCCCCCGGTAGAGCAGCATCGCCGGCGCGCCGCGCACCACCAGGAAGAGCCCGAAGAACATCGTCAGCTTGAGCAGCGCCGTGATCGAGCCGAGCGCATCGAGGTCGAAGGTGATTCCGCTGGTGACGAAGAAGAAGGGGACGAAGAAGCCGAAGCCGACGGCGGTCAGCTTCGACTCGAAGACCTGCAGCTCGTGCCCCTTCAGCGCCAGTCGCACGATCATCCCCGCGACGAAGCCGCCGAGCAGCACGTCGAGGCCGAGCTTGCCGGCCAGCAGGACGAGTCCGAAGACGAGGACGACGGTGACCCGCACCGCGAGCTGGCTGCTCGCCTCGAACGTGCGCTCGAGCGCCGGCCACCCTCGCCAGGCGAGGCGGACCGAGATCAGGGCGACGGCAAGGGCTAGGAGGACGAAGGCGACCAGGATCGCCGCCTCGTGCAGTGGATGGCCGGTCGAGAGGACAAGGGTGACGAGCAGGATCGGTCCGAACTCGCCGACCCCGCCAGCGGCGAGCAGGTAGGTGCCGAACCGGGTCTTCAGCTCGCCGCGGTCGCGCAGGATCGGGATCAGCGTGCCGATCGCGGTCGTCGCCATCGCCGAGCCGGTGTAGAGGAAGGAGACGACGATGCCCGCTGCGGCGAGCGCCCCGCCGATTCCGTATGCAAGGACGATGGAGAGCAGCCAGCCAAGCGCCCCGAGCTCCAGCGGCCGTCCCCTGATCCGCTCGAAGTCGATCTCGTAGCCGGCGAAGAAGAAGAGCATGCCGAGGCCGAGGTTGGCGAAGAATTCGGTGAAGCCGTCGATCCCGACGATGTCGAGGACCTGCGGCCCGACCAGGATCCCGAGCAGCAGCTCGACCACGACCACGGGCGGTACGAAGCGTCCCGGCAGGGTCGCGACGAGCACCGCCGCGACCGCCGACGAGAGCACGATGACGAAGAACGACTCGGTGTCGACGTGGATAAAGGCGAGCAGACTTTACGGCCGCCGAAGGGTAGGATCGGGTGTGGACCGTGCTAGGCGGGGAATCAGCGGTGCCCTGTAACCCGCAATCCGCTCTAGCGGGGCCGACTACCGTTCTTAGGGGCTGGCCTTTGGGACCGGTCCGCCGGGGGCGGCGTTGACGGCCGGGTCCTGCGCGACGTGGGCACGTGAATCAGGTCAGGTCCGGAAGGAAGCAGCCTTAAGCGAACGCCGCGGGCGCCGCAGGCGAGCCCGACCCGAGCCAACCGCGACGGACATGCCCGGAGACCACGCTTCGAAGGCGGGTGCACGGTCCATTTACTCGTCTCCGGCGGGGCGTCAGTCGATCAGGCGGGCCGACATGCGACGCACGGCGATCCGCCACATCACCAGGGCAAAGGCGACGAGGCCGGCGAAGCGGACCAGGTCGATCGCTTCGTAGCCGAAGGCGCCGCCGCGGACCAGTTCGACCAGCTGGTGCAGTGGGTTGAGCTGGGCGACGATCTGGACGCCCTCGGGCAGTTCGTCGATCGGGAAGAAGGCGCCGGAGACGAGGAAGAGCGGGGTGACGAAGAGCGCCGTGACGTAGTTGAACTGGTCGATCTTGGCGACGGTCGCCGCCATTGCCACGCCGAAGCCGGCGAAGCCGAGCGCGGTGGCGAGGCAGAAGAGCGGCGTCAGCAGCATCCCGACGGCGGGATCAAGCCCGAAGCCGATCGTGACCAGCAGCGGCACGCAGCCGTAGACGCTGGCGCGCACGCCGATCCAGAGCATCTCGGCGCTGACCAGCTCCTCGACGTCGACCGGGGCGGCCAGGATCGCGTCGTAGGTGTTCTGGAAGCGGTGCTTGACGAAGGTGCCGAACATCGCCGGCAGGGCGCTGGAGAAGATCACCGCGGTGGCGACCATGCCGGTGCCGACGAACTGCACGTAGGGGACGCCGTTGACTTCGTCGACCAGCGTCGCGCTGAGGCCGAGGCCGAAGGCGAGCAGGTAGACGATCGGTTCGAGCACGCTGGAGAAGGTCGTCCCCCGCCAGTAGGTGCGGAAGTTGGCGAGCTCGCGGCTCATCACCCCGCCGATCGCCGCCGGTTCGAGCCGCCGCAGCCGCGTCCCGGTAGCGCTCACTCGGCCTCCTCCCCGGTCAGCAGGACGAAGACGTCCTCGAGCGAGGCGGCACGGCGGACGGCGTCCTCGGGGACCGAGCCGTTGCCCGCCCGCTCGGAGCCGACGATCGCGATCGCGGGACCCGCCGGGCGGACCCGCAGGCCGTCCGCCTCGGCGATCGCCCGGGCTTCGGCGAGCCGTTCAGGCGGCGCGTAGACCTCGGCCGTCTCGCGGCCGGCGTGCTCGGCGATCAGCTCGGCCGGCCGGCCGCGGCTGATGATCTTGCCCTTGGCCATCACGGCGACTTCGTCGGCGAGGCGCTCGGCCTCCTCGATGTAGTGGGTCGACATCAGGATCGTCACCCCGTGCGAGCGCAGGTCGTCGATCAGCGTCCAGAGCTGGGTCCGGATCTGCGGGTCGAGGCCGACGGTCGGCTCATCGAGCAGGATCAGCCTCGGCTCGTGGACGAGTCCGCGGGCGAGCAGCAGGCGGCGGCGCATGCCGCCGGAGAGCTCGTCGACGGCGTCGCGGCGGCGCTCGCGCAGGCGGGCCAGGTCGAGCGCCCGGTCGACCGCGGCACCGACGTCAGGCACCCGGTAGAGGCGGGCGAAGACGGCAAGGTTGTCTTCGACCGTGACGTCGACGTCGAGGTTGTCGAGCTGCGGCACGACTCCCATCTCGGCGCGGGCCGCCTTGGCGTCGCCGGGCAGCTCGTGGCCGAGGGCGCGCAGTTCGCCGGCGTCTGGCAGCGCCTGTCCGGTCAGCAGGCGCATCGTGGTCGACTTGCCGGCGCCGTTGGGGCCGAGCAGGCCGAGGCAGATGCCCTCGGGAACGTCGAGGTCGAGGCCGTCGACCGCGACGATCGGGCCGAACCTCTTGAAGACGCCGCGCAGTTCGATCGCTGCCATCAACAGTGACGGTAGAGGACCCACGACTGGTTGCGGGCCACGCGGTGGAAGCCGGGGGGGACGGTGGTGGTGAAGCGGGAGGGGTCGTTGGGGTCGAGGATGAAGTTGTGGATGACGAAGGGGCTCGCCGGATCGAGGAAGTAGCCGCGGCGGGGTTGGCGCTGCTCAGAGGAGCTGATGATGCGCGAGGGCCCGATGTCGAGGTCGAAGGCGAGGCGGGGGACAGCGCGATGGTTCGGCACCGAGATCGGCAGGCAGAGCGGTTCGAAGGCGCCTGAGTTGGCGAGGTCGCCGAGATCGGACTCGATCTCGCCCTGGTTGGTCAGGTCGGTGTCCACCTGCGAGAGCAGGTCGTACTGGTTCGGGATCCAGAGGAGGAACATCAGAGCGACGACGGCGGCTAAGGCCTGCCAGGCGCGGCGCCAGGGATGGTCGCCGTCGAGTAGCCGCCAGCCGAGCAGGGCGAGGGCGACGAAGATCGCGAGGATCGCCCCGGCGAGCATCGTGTAGCGGGCGATGATCGCGAGGCCGGCGCAGGCGAGCAGGGCGAAGGCGCCGAGCGAGAGAGCCGTCGCGACGAGGCCGATCGCGGCCCCCGGAACTCCGTCTTGGCGACGCGGCAGGGCGGGGTCACGGCGGCGGAGCAGGACGATGGCCAGGGTCGCTCCTCCCAGCGCGCCGACCATCCCCGGCCACTGCATGACTTCGCCTAGGGCGCGCGGGCCGTAGAGGACGAGGTCGACCGGGCCGGTGTGGCGGGCCAGCGTGTCTACGGTTTCGCGGGTGCCGGTGAACGAGTAAGTGGGGCTGCCGGCCGTTATCCAGTCGAAGAGGGCCCAGAGGAGCGGAGCGGCGAGGGCTAGGGCGATGAGCGGCATGGCGGTGGGGAGGGCGGGGGTGCCCCTCGCCCCGACAAACGGCGGTCTAATTAGACCGCCGTTTTGAGTATCCGCCGGTTCGAGGGGCACCCCCGCCCTCCCTTCGGGCGCATTCCCCTTCCCCGAAAGGCGCTTGCGGAGCTCTCCGACGTTCAGCAGCAGATAGGCCAGATACGCGAGGGAGAAGAGCCAGGCCTCGGGGCGGAGCAGGCCGGCCAGGGCGAGCGGGGCCAGGACGGGCCAGCCGGCTCGGGGGCGCTTGGTCTCTATGACTAGGGCGGCGAGGACCAGGGCTATGTAGGGGAGGTCTACGTAGGCGCGCAGGCCGTTGGAGAGGTAGGGGGCGCGGGTGAGGACGATCAACGCCGCCGCGGCGCCGATCGGGCGGTCGAACCAGAGCGAGCCGAGGCGGTAGACGAGGTAGCCGATCAGGCCCAGGGAGAGGTAGGCGATGACCATCGTCACGCCGATCGCCCCGTCGCCCAGCGGCGTCGTCACCAGGCCGAGCAGATCGGCGAGCGGGTGGGGGGTGGGGGGAAGCGCGGCGCCGTAGTCCGGGCTCATCCCGTGCGCCAGTTCGCGCCCCCAGACGAGCGCGTAGATCGTGTCGTAGTTGGGGAAGCCGAGCGGGAAGACCGCCAGCAGCAGCGCCGCGACGGCGGCGACCCAGGCGGCGGGCGTCAACCAGTTGCGGGCCCCCGGCGGCACCGGCGCAACCTACCGGGCGTTGTGGCGCTTTAGGACCGCATAGCGCGACCGAAGCGCCACAGGCGGCTCGGGCGGGCGTGGATACACTGGCTGCGGTGCCCTCGCCCAGCGACTCGACCTCCCTCTATCGCCGTCACCGCCCAGGCTCGTTCGACGAGGTGGTCGGCCAGCAGCACGTCGTCCGCACCCTGCGCAACGCGGTCGAGCAGGGCACGGTCCACCATGCCTACCTCTTCGTCGGCTCGCGCGGCACCGGCAAGACCTCGATGGCGAAGATCCTCGCCCGCTCGCTCAACTGCGAGCGCGGCGGGCCGACGGTCACCCCCTGCGGCGAGTGCGAGTCCTGCCTGACGATCGCCGCCGGCACCTCGATCGACGTGATCGAGATGGACGCCGCCTCCAACCGCTCGGTCGACGACGTCCGCGACCTGCGCGAGCGGGTCGCCTACGCGCCGGCCGGCGGCCACTGGAAGGTCTACATCCTCGACGAGGCGCACATGCTGACCAAGGAGGCCTGGAACGCCTTCCTCAAGACGCTGGAGGAGCCGCCGCCGAACACCGTCTTCGTCCTGGCGACGACCGAGTCGCACAAGGTCATGGCGACGATCGCCGACCGCTGCCAGCGCTTCGATTTCCAGCGGCCCTCGCTGGAGCAGATCTCCGAGGTGCTGACGCGGGTCGCGGCGGCGGAGGGGATCGAGGTCGAGGAGGGCGCTGTGGCGATGATCGCGCGCTCGGCCTCGGGCAGCTTCCGCGACGCGCTCGGCACGCTCGACCAGCTGGTGGCCTTCGGGGGTGGCGGCACCTTCGGTGGAGAGGGCGAATTTGGTGGCAACAAAGGTGCCACGATCAAACTCGACGACGTGCTGCAGTTGCTTGGAGCGGCTGACGCAGAGCTGCTCTTCGGCGCGATCGACGGAGTGATTGCGGAAGACCCGAAGGCGGTCCTGCTCGGGGTCGAGGAGATGGCCCGCTCCGGCCGCGACCCCTCCCAGTTCGCCCGCGACCTGCTCGCCCACCTGCGCCACCTGCTCGTCACCCAGACGGTCGGCGAGGTGCCCAACACCTTCGTCGTCACCGCCACGGATCAGAGCCGCCTGGCAGCTCAAGCGCAGGCGATCGGCCCGGCGACGCTCGTCCGCACGATCGACGAGCTATCGCAAGCTCTCACCGCCGTCCGCGAGGGCGACGACGCTCGCATGGCGGTCGAGATAGCGCTGCTCAAAGCCGCGCGCCCAGACCTTGACCCCAGCACTGAGGGTTTGCTACGGCGCATCGAGCAGCTTGAGCAAGGGACGGGGACTACCCGGGCCGCGGGTCCTGTCGCGCCCGCATCTTCTTCGTCCAAACCCGACGACTCTCCCGCGGGTGACGATGGGGAGGGGGTGTCCGAGCGGGCGCGGCGTCCTGTTCCTCGCCCCGCCGACTCAGAGAGAGCCGCACCGCCGTCCGGCGAGGAACCTAGCGCACGGTCGGACACCCCCTCCCCGTCGGCAGGACCCGCGGGCCAGCTGGATATCGAGCAGATCGTGAGGGTATGGCCGTCGGTGCTCGACCAGCTGCTGCAGACGGCGCCTGCGTTGGCTGCCACGTTCGAGGGCGCCAGGCCGGTCGGTGTGGATGCCGAGGAGAGAAGCTTGACTATCGGGTTCCCGGCCGACCACACCTTCAACAAGCGCAAGGCGGAGGCGCCCGACAAGCGGGAGCAGATGGCGGCGGCGTTGGAGACGGTGCTGGGGGAGAAGCTGAGGCCCGTGTACGCCGTGCTCGACGGGGAGGACGCCGGCTCGGACGGCGATGCAGCCGAGGAGCCGGTCGACCACGCCGCGCTGGTGGAGAAGATCAAGAGCGAGTTCGACGCCGAGGAGGTCGGTTGATGGCACGGGGCGGTCCGGGCGGCTTCGACGTGAACGCACTGATGAAGCAGGCGCAGCAGATGCAGCAGCAGATGCTGGAGGCGCAGGAGCAGCTCAAGGACGAGGTCGTCGAGGCCAGCGCCGGCGGGGGGATGGTCAAGGTGAAGATGGGCGGCGACCTGACCCTGCGCGAGATCGCGATCGATCCCGAGGCGATCGATCCCGAGGAGGCGGAGATTCTCGCCGACATGGTCCAAGCCGCGGTCAACGAGGCGCTGCGCGCGGCGCAGGACCTGGCCGGCTCGAAGATGGGCGGGATCACCGGTGGCATGGGAGGCCTCGGCGGCCTCCCAGGGATGTGAGCGTCGAGGGGCCGGCCCCCCTCTCCCGCCTCGTCGCCGAGCTATCGCGACTGCCGGGGATCGGTCAGCGCACCGCGCAGCGCCTCGCCTTTCACATCCTCCGCGCCCCCGACGAGGAGGCCGAGGCGCTGGCGGCGGCGATCCGCGAGGTGAAGGAGAAGGTCGGCCTCTGCGAACGCTGCTTCAACCTCTCCGAGGGCCCGCTCTGCCGGATCTGCACGGACTCCGGTCGCGACCAGGCGACGATCTGCGTGGTCGAGGAGCCGGCCGACGTGATCCCGATCGAGCGCACCCACGAGTACCGCGGCCTCTACCACGTCCTCGGCGGCGCCCTCTCGCCGATCGACGGCGTCGACGCCGGCGACCTGAAGATCGCCGAGCTGCTGCGGCGGGTCGGCGAGGAGGACGTGCGCGAGGTGGTCCTCGCCACCAACCCGACCACCACCGGCGAGGCGACCGCCCTCCACATCGCCGAGCAGCTGCGCGGCCAGGTCACCGTCACCCGCCTCGCCAGCGGCCTGCCGATCGGCGCCGACCTCGAGCACGCCGACGAGGTCACCCTCGGCAAGGCCTTCGCCGGCCGCCGCGCCCTCGACTGAGGGCGCGGCGGCAGACAAATCAGGTGCCGCTCGAGCCTGTGGCTGTGATCCCCACCGGTTCGTTGTTTGTATTGGTTGCCCGCAGTGTGAAGGAGCCCAGCAGCTGGGCGGTGCGTTTTGTGCCAAGGAAAACGCAGACGCCGCCCTCGAAATGCG
>Ga0075423_10002887_pt1 | contig 15732 bp, 11 predicted proteins | sample SoiMethybrSBSTD2_FD_80114 | JGI IMG/M metagenome (GOLD analysis project Ga0075423, IMG submission 80114) | Bulk soil microbial communities from a Populus tree surrounding site in Tennessee, USA - Soil MetaG P. TD hybrid SBSTD2 | ecosystem: Environmental > Terrestrial > Soil > Tree plantation...
AGCGTGAAGTTCTGCGTGATGTTCGCGCCCGACGTCAGTGCGACCTGCACCGACACTGGCGTGTAGCCGAGCACGCGCGCGGTCAACGTCGCCGTCTGACCGTTCGCTCTGCTGGCTGGAACGACGAAGCTGTAGCTTCCGTCGTCCGAGGTAGTGCTACCGAGGCTCATCCCCGGGATAAACACGGATGCTCCCACGAGGGGCGCTCCCGTCTCGCCGACAACACGGCCCGACACTCTCGCACCATCCTGTGCGAAAGCAGTCGCTGCCGTCAGGGCGGCGAAGCCGATGACGGACAAAAACAATTTCCTCATACCGCTGGCTTCTCCTGTTGTGTGCACCAGACCATGGTGCGCGGTGTTGCCTTCTCACGAAGGCAGATGTTGCACATCCGGATGTGATTAAAGATTGGTCGCGCTTAGTGCCGGTTCCTCCAGGCGGCGTAGTTCGGCAGGACGGGTGGCCGAAGCGCAGTGGAAGTCCGGAGTGCTTTTTACTTCTGTCTCGAAATAAAAACTACGTGTAGCACCAGAGTCAACAAAGGATTTGACACTCAATACATTGTAAAAGTCGGGCAATGTCTTGTAGCGGACGGCGAACGGCGCCTTCTCAGCGTAAACCCCGCTGCCGCTACTATAGAAGAGACGCGGCTTGCGAAATACTGCTCGGCAGCCGATCGCGCTCGCTCACTCCTTGGGCGAAGCCGCCGAGCAAGTGACTGATGCTGTTCGCGTAATAACTCACCAGCGGACGGCTGCGCGGCAGAACAGAGTAACCGTTGCCCGATCGCACCAGGATTCTGCGCATGCTCAGCATGCGCCACGCACGATCGAAAATCTCCTCGACCGTGCCATCGCGGTGCACGACGCGCGCATTGAGCTCGTGCAGCACATCACGCATCTCACGCATTCGCTCGATGAGCTGCGCATGCGGGATGAAATCACCATCGAAGCTCTGAATCGCCGCGCAGGCCAGCGTCACCGGCGTCACTGGAATCAACTGCGCGATCTCCGATAACACCGAATTCGCGAGACTCTGCACGCGAGGGAGTCGCAGCGACCGGTCGGTGCTGAACAGGTCTCCGGTCTCCCGATGCTGCTGCTCGAGCCAGGGTGCCAGGGGAATCGGCTCGCCGATCACTACCGCGGCGCGGCCATAGCGCTTCCATCTTCGCGCCACCAGCCGGACAAAATTCCACCAAACGTAACGGACGACTTCGCCGAGTTGCACGATGCGTGACGGACGTTCCCGTCCCTCACGCGTGTCGAGCTCTCTCAGCAGCGATCGATCTTCGAGGACCCGATCGTAGTTCACGGCCACCGGTACGACGTACATCCTGTCAGTGAGCTCACCATCACGCGCTACACCAAGGACGTAATCGAGCAGCCCGATCTTCGCATTGCCCAGCCGTCCATCGCGACTCAGCCCGCCCTCGAGAAAAATTCCCTGCGTCACGCCGTTGCGCGTGATCAGCTGCACATACCGCTCGAGCACGGTGTGATAGAGCTTTTCCCGATACTTGCGGCGAATGAAATAGGCGCCGAACGATTTGAAGATGTACTCGAGCGGAAACGCTCTCGCCCATTCGCCCACGGCGTACGAGATGGCGACCTGGCCTGACAACACGTAGCCGACGAGCACGTAATCCGCGTTCGACCTGTGGTTCATCAGATAAATCACCACCGAATCCTTGGGCAGCTGCTTCTGCTTGCCCGCGTACTCGGCAGATACTTTATAGAAGAAATTCAGGAGCAGCCGGCTGATGACGAGACCGAACTTGTAGTAAGTGAGAATGTTGAAGAACGGAACTATCTCGTCGATGTAGGACTCGACGCGTTTCCAGGTCTGCGCCTCGCTGACTTTTTGCTCGGTCGCGTGCTCCTTGACTGCGGCGGCGATGGCAGGATCGGCGAGCAGCGTCTCGCGAATGAACGGCTTCTTGGTCAGCTTGAATCGATCGATCCGCGCGCCGGAGCGATGCACGGCACGCACGGCAATTCGCGACGCACGCTGTCGGATAACCGTCGCAGCTGCGAAACCGACGACGGCGACGAGCACGACCCAATAAATGATGACCATCACCAACTAAGATTCTTTGCCGCTGGTGCGCGCGCAAATCAAAAGCGCGCCGCCGGAGTTATCCGACGACGCGCTTCGAGGACGGGTGGGTCCTGACTTATGGCGTCGGCGTTGGGACGTTGTCGACGAACCAGATTACTTGCGGCACGCAGGTCGCGGCTTGTACACCCGGCGCTGGCACACCGCATCGATTCGCACCAGTGGTCGGCGCCGTCGGACTGCCCGGTACACCAGCTGCGAAGTAGTAGACGGAGAACGGTGTCGAAGCTGTCGTAACTCCTGCCGCCGGCGCTTCGCTCGGCAGCGTCGCAGGCGGGTATGGGCCCTGTTGGGAGGCCGACACGGTGCCCGGCGTTCCAGCCGGCGTAACTCGAACCGCCACCTTCGCCGCAGCGTGACCAACATAAGGTGACGCTGTGTTCGGTGCGACGTTGGCGGCCGTTGCCGGAGCTGCGACCGGAGTGTTCGTCGAATCGACGACGTACGAGTCGATAGCGCCGGTGCTGGCATTCACGGTCCGGATCCCGATCTGACCGGCTGGAGCACCAGCCGGATTGTCGTCGATGACGACGAAGGAAACCTTCGAGCGCGCGGCACCGGTAATGAGAACGGTGTAGCGCTGGTTGGCGGCAAACGTGATCGTCGTATCGACAATCGGGTTCGACGTAATTGCCGGGTTGGTGCTGGTGATGAAGGCGCGGAAGTGTCTTGCTTTCGCCTCGATCGGCTGATGCTCCGTTCCCTTCGTGTATGCGAGAGCATTCACGACGGGAGAGAACTCGATCTGATCGATAGCGCGCACGTCGATCGCGCCGGTGTCAGGAACAGCGTTGATCCACCTTACGCCCGCGAGCGGCGGAAAACTGGTAGAAGTGATTTTATCCGAGCTGCAGCCTGCAATCGCGATTGCAGCAACGAACAGGGTAGTGAGACGAGTCAGACGCATTAGCAATACTCCATTTGAAGGCGATAAAACGAAATCACGTTGAAGCATCGATTTCACGAACCGTCAGGCGGTCCGCTGGTTCCGGATTTGTCAGGGCTCGATGAACCGAACAAAGTGCGGGTGAGAATGAACGCGACCGCGGCACCGGCAGCCACTGCCACGGCAAGAGCGGTCTTACTCGCCGAAAAGCGTCGCTCCTGCGCCTGCTGCACGAAAGAAGTTCCGACCGTCAGCGGCTCGCCCGACCATGTATTGGAGCCGCCATTGAAGTAGCGGACAGAGCTCACCGAAATGACGTAAGCTGAATCCGTCTTCGATTGAAGCTTGCCTTCGATCGTTTCCGCCGCCGGACCCACACTGCGACCGAGAGTCACACGGCCCTGATCGTTTAATCCAAGGACCATGTCGGTTCCGGGCGCCGGGTTTATTGGCGCGGGTGTGAAGGTGTAGCAGCCGGAAATGAATCCGAGCAGAAACAATGACACCAACGCCGTCAACGAACGACGCACTCGCCAGCCGTTCGTGCGAACGGATTCCGTTCGCACGAACGCTGCAGACGATTCACTAGAAAACTGCATTGGAGCGATCACTCAATTAGAAGCCGTACGTTCCTTTAGCGGCTCGCGCGCTGGTCGTGTAGCTCGCTTTGCCGCGGGCGAACAGCTCCTGATAAGGAACCGGCCACTCGAGCGCAGTGCCCTGGACCAGATCACCCCAGCCGCGCGAATCGATGTACCACTGGGCGTAACCGATCATGTTCGTCTCGAGGCGCTTCTCCCACTTCATTGCCTCGAAGAGCGTTCCGCACGCCGTCGTGTTGTAATTGGGTGGTTGCGGTACACGCGGTACGCAGCCAGCTCCGCCCGGCACTTGATCGGTAACGATCGCAGTCAACGGAATTGCCGGCAGATTCGCCCGGGTTCTCGTCTTGTTGATCAACGGAATTGCCGCCGCCGCGTTGCCGTTTCTCAGATAGCCTTCGGCGGCGAGCATATCGTTCTCCGCCTGGGCGAAGAACACGTAGGTGCCATTGCCACCGTTGGCGCGGATGGCCCAGCTGCGCTGGTTATCGTAGAACCAGGTGCCCCATGGGTCAGCTGCGGCGTCCTCTCCCGACGGACGATTGCGGAAGTACACGATGCTGCCAGCCGGTGTGCCGGCGCGACTGTTCCCACCCGGATTCGCATACAGAGTCGGTGACACCACGGTCGCCTGCTGCGCCGCCCGCGTGTCGCCTGTTGGGAATCGGCGATCTGGCGTGTGGAGCAGGAACGGTGTGCGCGCGGTGAGCGCTTGCTGCAACCACGCGTCGTAGGCGCCCGTCGTATCCGCCATTCCGAGGATGAACGGAGTCATCTGACTCCAGGTGGTCGACGTGGCCATTTGCTGCTGCACTGCGCCGCTCCACCCGGTTACCGTCTGACTGATCTGAAGTACAAAGTCGGACGTGATGCCGTTCGTCGCATCGGCGATGATTGCGTTCCAGTCGGCGGCGGCTCGCTCTGCCGGTGTGCGGCCAAGACCGGCCCGGAATTTCGCCCTGTAGGAACGCACTAGACGCGTAAAGTTGGCCGGCGTCATGTCTGCCGTCTGCGCCAGCCAATCGGCTGGGATGTTCGACGCCGAGGCCGCGATTGCGACGGCCGAATCGAGGTCCTTGATCGCAGCGGCCATCACTTCCGACGCCGGTGACAGCGGCGGATTGAAGGTTCCAGTCGTCGGATCGACAACGTCCTGCGGCGTCATGATCGCCGCGGAATCATAGAAGAGCGCCAGGTTACCCATCGCGTAGCCGAGGTTGAAATACCCGAACGCGCGTGCCCTTGCGTCACGGGCAGTCGTGCCGAGGGACGGAACGCCATTGTTGCCCGCGATGAATTTGTCGAGCGCGCCGACCGCGCTGGAAGCGAGCCGCGCGTTACGACTCAGGTAATCAAAATCCCTGAAGTTGCCGGCCGCGACGTTGTTGCCGATGGAGTTGTCGATCGGCGAGCGCGGAATGGTGCCGCGCGTTCCCATGCCGAAGTTACCGAGCTGTGACGCACTCTCGAACGACATGGTAATCGTCTGCGTGAAGATGTCGTCCGCACTCCCGAGCTGACCGTTATAGAGCTGCTCGAAAAGTTTGGACACCGCCGTTTCAATCGTCAGCGGTGACGAGAAAACCCCTTCCACGCTCGGCTGCTGCGTGTTGTCCACGGACAGCGGGTTGTCGCGGCAGCCGGCGAGAAACACAGCTGACATCGCGGCAAGACCGCCACCAAGCCTGACAAAAGTTCTAAACCGCATTACGTACCTCGCTGAAAACTGGGAGTAAGAGTGGAGTGAACCGCGGATTCGCAGTTCACTCCACGCCCTTGCGTGATCTGAGTTAGAACGAGCTCGAGAGCTGGAACGTGTACGTGCGCAGATTCGGGAAGCGGTAGCCCGCGACCGGCGTCAGCGCCGAGGAGTTCAACGGTCCGGTAGTGTTGCCCGACTCCGGATCGAAGCCTCTGTACTTGGTCCACGTGTGCAGGTTGCGTCCGACGAAGCCGACCTTCCAATCGCCGCGACCGGCCAGTGGGCCGACTCGGTAACCGACGCTCAGCTCGCGCAATTTCATGTAGCTCGCGTCTTCGACGTTGAAGGTGTTCGGCGCCAGGGCGTCGTACAGACCACCGACGCCGACGTTTCCGCCCGGAGAATTCGACGGTCCACGACGCCAGTAGTAGCCAATCGGCTTCGCGGTCTCGACGGACTTGCCGCTCTGGTCGATGTCGGAGGTTTGCAGATCTCCGTGCGACCATGCATACGCGATGTTCCACAGCTTCTGTCCGCGATACGCATCGAGCAGCCCGTACACGTTGAAGCGCTTGAAGTCGATGTTGTGCGACATGCCCCAGTGGAAGCGCGGCAAGCCGTTGCCGACCGGAACCAGCGCGACGTTGTTCGTCGAATCACGAAGCGTGATCGGCATGCCCCAGTTGGTCCTGTTGCCCCACGGGCCAGTGCCTTGTGCCAGGTTCGTCGTCCACAGGTTGCGAGTGATTCCTTCCGTCAGCTGGTTACCAGCCCCAACCCAAACGATGTAGCCCTGATCGTTGGGCCTGAACGCGCTGTTGGCACCGCCGCAATCCGCGTTGAACGGAGCGGGCAACTGATCGCATTTCGTGACAAAAGTCTGTCCGTAGATCGTGCCGATCTCTTCGCCGCTGCGGAACTTGAAGATGTCGAACGTGTTCGTCGGGCCTGGAGTGATGGTGCCGACGAACTCCGGCACGTCGAGACGCGTCAGCACGCTTCGAGTGCGGTCGTAAATGATCCGCGTCGACCACTGCAGCGACTCGCGAGTCAGGAGCGGGATGTTGACCGTGCCTTCCCACGTCTTGTTGGTGATGACGCCGGCGTTGATCCACTGACTGGAGAATCCGGTCGCCGTTGGCTGTCTGACTGGCAGAATCTGCCGATCGATGACCGCCTTGGCGTAGGAGACGTTCAATCCGAGACGGTGGAAGAATTCAAAATCACCACCGAGCTCTGTCTCGCGATTGATTTCGGGCTTGAGGTTCGGGTTACCGAGGTTGGCGGGGTTGAACGTGCCACCGGTGCCGAGAGTGTAAGTACCATACTGCGCGTTGAAACGAGGACGCTGACCAGTCGTTCCAACCGAGGCTCTCAGCTTGAACAGGCTGAGCGCGTCTTCTGCTGGCCACCACGGTTCGCGCGACGCGATCCACGCGGCGGATCCGCGGCCGAACGTCTGCCAGCGGTTTCCTGCTCCGAACAGCGAGCTTCCGTCGCGGCGCATCAGTCCGCCGAGGATGTAGCGATCCTTGTATTCGAAGTCGAGGCCGGTGAAGAAGCCCATGTCGCGGATCGCCTGCGTTCCCGACGAAATCGAGAAGTTCTTCGTCGCGGCATCTGCTGATTCGAGACCACCAATCGCGATGTCAGTGCCGCTCAACGAGTCTGCGCGCAGAGTCTGATCGGAATAGACGTAGCGCGCAGTGAGGGTGGTGTTGAGATCGCTGAAGAACGTGTGATTGGCGGTTCCGGCGAGAGAGGTGTTGAACGTTTCGTTGTCGAGTCCGCCGTTCTGAATGAAGCCCGCCGACGTGCTCGGCGCCGCCGACGTCACGCGCCATCCCTTGTCACGCATCTGCAGAGTGTAGGCGGTGGAGCGATCGTAGCCGGTGTTGGCCTCGAGGTTCAGCCAATCAAGCGGCGTATAGCGAAGAGACGCGCCACCGACGAAGCGCGTCCCGCGATCTGCACGCTTGTAGTAGGCGGTCGAATAAAGCGGGTTGAAATTCTGCGTGCCCTGATCGAGCGGGTTCTGACGAACGACGATGCGACCGAGGTTATCGCGCGCGGTCATGTCGGAAATCCAGGGCGCACGCGTGAGATTGAACCATGTGCCGGCCGTGCCCGAAGTCTCGTCAAAGTTCGCCGCGTGGTCGACGGTCTGGCTGTAGTACGAGTTGATGTTGGCGCTGACGCGATCGCTGAAACGCTGATCGACGTTGACGCGCGCCGAGTTGCGCGTAAAGCCGGGGAGGAAAGTGACCGCGCCTTGCTGTACGAGATTCGAAATGCTCGCATAGACGCCGGTGTTGCCAACCTTTCCGCGCATGTCGACAGAAGAGTTCGCGTACTTCGAAGGGCTGACGGCCGCGGCGATCGGGTCACGCATGATCGGCCACGGTGTCACCAAAAAAGTTCCGGTGAGCGCAGCGTAGTTGGGCGCCAGACCAATGCCGTAGTCACGGAGGAACTTCTGCGGCGGCAGCGAGAAATCTTCGCCCGAGTTGTTAATGCGCTGTACTTCCTGATCCCAGTCGATGAGACGGGCGCACGGCGAACCACCTACGACTTCAGTGGTGCAGAAGAAATGCCCCGTCGGATCGGTGGCGAGAGCGCTGCGTGTGGCTAGTGGGAACGCGCGTTCGATGTCGCTGGAACCGACCTCGGTTCTTGCGCCGAAGCGAACTCCTTCCGGAGCATTGCGTCCGCTCTTGGTGGTGATGTTGATGACTCCTGCCCCGGCGCGTGCGCCGTAGAGCGAAGCCGCAGCCGCGCCCTTGACGACTTCGACGTCTTCTATGTCCTCAGGGTTGATGTCGGGCAGTCCACCGTTGAGTGGTACGCCATCGAGGAGATAGAGCGGTTGCTGCGTGCGACCAGTCGCGTTGAGTGACACCGGTCCGCGCAACACGATAGAAGGCGCTGCACCCGGACGGCCGCTCGCGTTCACGATCAGCGCGCCGGGAATCTTTCCCTGCAGCTGCGTGATCGGGTTCGTTCCGGCGACCGGCATTTGCGAGGTGTCGACGCGTGTGACGGTGAACGGCAGCTTGATCTGCTCCGTCGCCCTGGTCACGCCGGTGACGACGACCGCGCTCAGCTCGGTCAGGTCCTTCTTCAGACTGAAGTCGAAGGTTTGCGAGCCTGGATTCAGCGCAATCGGGTTGGCGCCAGGCTGGTAACCGATCGCGCGAGCCCTCAGAACCACTGGTTGTCCGCGGACGCGCGCTGCGGGGATCGTGATCGAGAACGCGCCGGACTGGTTCGTCGCCACCGAGATGTTTAGCTCGGGGATGAACACGTTCGCGCCAGCGAGGGGTTGACCCTGATCAGAAATCACTCGGCCTGTCACCACCGCTTCCTGGCCTTGAGCCAGCGAAGGTGTGGCGAGAGCAAGCGCGAGCAAAGTGACAGCGAAAGTGCTCGTAGAACGTAAGAGTTTCTTCATGCGTACCTCAAAGGATTTCAATGGACGGGAATTGAATCTTTGGCCACCGGAGCAGGTGCCGGATACTGCGAGCGGTTAATAGCCTCCTCTTGTGAAGGGTCGCGTTCTGTTCGAGTTCTAATGCCGGTCATGCGAAAGCAAAAAAGGAGAAGGCCGGCCAGGACGGACGGGTATCCAGTCTGGGCGATCTCCTTTTTGATCGGTGTTCTATTTTGTGTCAGCGCAAGAAGCGCTCGCTCTGCTTTTTTCCCTGAATCCTTGTAGCTGAGGTGTAGCGGAACTGTAACGCGCCCAAAGGAATAGCGCCCGTCGATGAACTACGCAAGGCTTTGTTGTGTCTAAGGTTCCTTTTGGCGGCGAATCACCGGATTTGTAGGGCCGGCGCAACAAAACCGTCTTGCAGTGGGCGCCTGGGCGCGGCCGTAACCGCCATTACCTGCGGTCCTGCCTACTGACTGAAAACTCGAACGGCTGGTGGACCAGCTGCCTGACCGCGTGACCATTTTTTTGAGCGGGAAAGTAGCTCGCCGATGCCAACGAGACGCGCACGGCTTCGGTGAATAGAGGTGCCGTCGAAGACACGATGCCGACGGTGCCTTCCTCGACCTTGCCCGCGGTATCGACGACGAACTCCGCCACCACCAATCCGCGTAAACCTTCCGCGTACAATGGCGCCGGGAATGCCGGCGGAGACGAACGCTGGGTATCGAGGGTGGCGCGCCGGTCCACCTGTTCGGCATTGAAGACAGCCATGCTCGCCAGGAGTTGGGCGAGATCAACGGAAGGCGTCGGCGTAGCGACGATCGGATCCGTGTCGGGGCCGCGTGACCAGATCAGAACCGTCCCACAGCTCGAGACATCGCGCGAGTAGATGTACCGCGCTGGTGCCGTCGTCGACCCCAGATACAACTCGATTCCGTGTATGCTGCTCGGCACAAAGCTGTCGAGATCTACCTCACCCGACGGCATCGGCGTGCCGTCAATCCAGATCAGAGGCCAGCACGTCCTCCCACGAAGCCTGATGCCAGTAATGCCACCGCGACCGCGCACCGCCATGACACCAGGCACGCGCTGAAGAAGCTGACCGAGCAACCGCGGATTCTCGTGATCGATCTGCTCGCGCGTGATGAAATAGCCACCGCCCGATTTTTTCTCGAGTCTTTCGTAATAGCCGGCAAGCCGCCCCGTGTAGTTCATCCTGCCGGGATGAATGACAACCGGCGGCAGGTTCTCTGCTATCGCCTTGAGTCGAATCGTCGCCGTCGCATCCGCGGGGGTCGATATTTCGATCGAGGTCCGCTCCGGCGCGAAGCCGAGCCGACGCGCATTCAGGATTTGGGTACCGTATGGAATGCCGCCGAGGTGAAAGACGCCGTGCTCGTCGGTGGTCGTACGTACAGGGAGGCCGTCGACGCTGATCTCGACTCCAACCAAAGGCAGGCCCGCCGAATCAGTCACGGTCCCAGCGATGTTCCCCTGCTGCGCCGCCAACCGCGAAGGCAATACTACCGCCAGCAGCACCACCAGTGACTGAAGCACCAGTCGCTTGTTAAGGAACAACCATGAGCCCAGCATACAACCCGAATCTTTGAAGCGTGCACGAAAAGCGCAACATGCAAGCCGTTTGCGCTCGGTTAGGGCGCGCATTATGGTAGCCTGTTGCTACAACCAGCTAAGCCATCGAGGGAATATGAACAAGCGCGCGAGCATGATGATGGTCCTCGGGATCTTTTGCGCGGTTGCGGCATGCGCTTCGGGCGGTGCCTCGACTTCCGGCGGCCGGGCGTCGCCGAACCGCATCACGCGCGACGAGGTGGCCGCATCGAACGCGTCCAATGCCTACGAATTGATAAGCCGCCTGCGTCCGAATTGGCTCCGCGAGCCGGCAACTGCGAGTGTATCCGGCGGCGTAATACGCTCACAGACGATTCTGTTGTACGTCAATCGTCAGCGACAAGACGACCTCGACGCGCTCAAATCAATCAGCGTCGACGCCATCGATTCCGCTGAGTGGGTCGATGCGTCGCGGGTGCAGACCGTCCTCAGCGACGTGCCGTCTGGTTCTTATACCGGCGCCATAATGATCAAGACGCGCTGAGAAGCCGGAAAAGAAAACGGAGTGTGGCGCCCGATGTCGCCACACCCCGGTTCCTTCCAACCCACCTATCGCCTGCTTATCTAGAACAATCTCGGAGCAGCTCTTTACTTGCATCCGTCCACTTTGTGCGTGTCGAGGTGCAGCACGCAGCTGTAATCGCCAAGTGAGAGCGGGACATCCGCGGAGCCGTTGAACGCTACGACGAGGCGTTTGTGAACGGTGGTGGTCTCGAGCTGAGTCCCGCTTGAAACCACGGTATAGTCGACAACGCGAATCGCTATCCCTGACAGCGGATACGGATGCTCTTTGCGCTGATCCACGAAAGTCACTGCCCTTAGCGTATCGACTGCCAGGCCGGAGTACTTGCGCGTAGCGAGCTCCTCCTTGTGGTAGCTCGTGTCTGCGCTCGCACCGAATCCATTGTAGATGCGATTGGCGCCGAGGAATCCGCTTTCGACTACATCCCGCTGTGAGTGACTGACGCCGCCAAAGTTGTCGCCAGACTCGCTGGCGTCCGACTTCACCAGGAAGTGAATCGCCTCGGTGACTCCTTTGACGAACTTCTCCATTGGCCTGCCGGCCGCATCCAGGAACTGATACGACTTCACCACTTTCTTGTTGTCCCCCACTTTGACGCAGCTGTAAAGAAGCGCGGCACCATCGAAGTTGCAGGATTCTGAAGCAACCGGAGTCGATGGTTGTGGCTCGCTAGCCGGCGGGGCGGAATCATGATGCTCCGGCTCTGGCGCCGGCGCCGCGGAATCACGATGCTCGGGCTGGGGAGCGGGAGCTGGCACACCCGAATCATGATGCTCGGGCTCTGGTGCCGGAGCTGGCGCTGGCGAATCTCCCTCGAGGGAACCGGAGGAAGGCGCCGAAACGGCAAAGGATCCGATCGCTGCTACCTGATTCGCAATCATTTCTTCGAGGTTGCTGGCGATCGCACTACCTGCCGACGCCGCGATCTCGGAATTGATTGCGTTGCTGACTGGTGCGTTTGGACTGACCTGCCCTGGCGCACCCGGACCCGCCGGATTGTCGCCGCTGCAGCCGATTGCCAGAATCAGAACTCCGGCAAAGCTGACAAGACTGAAGGAACGGTTATACATGTTGACCCCACGACTTCTGATTGACGGTTTGAAGCGCGGCGACAAGCCACGCGATTGCGGTCGTCAAAGGCAGACACAGGGCCAAAGCTCAGCCGTATCTGTAAGTCGTTGCCGGGATGAGCCTTACGGAAAGGGCCCGGAGGCGGCTTGCCGCTCCCGGGCCCTGGATTCTGCGAGACCTCTGGCATTACGCCACTACTCGAGCGTCATCTGAGACCGCTTTTTGTCGGCGACGTTGGATGCGGAGTCGCCGACGTCGGAGCCTTTACCGCCGGCGATTCGCGGCCGTTGTCACGCACGCTTTCCACGTCGCGCGCATTGTCGCGATCGCGTGAGTCGGACTGCAGCATTCCGCTGTTCGACACCAGCTGCGCTGCGAGGACTGTCTGAATCACGCTGGTGATGTTGTTTGTCACCGAATCCGCGGCGCCGCCCCCGTTTCCGCCGCCCGAGATGGTTACGAGCTTCGCTTTCGCTAATGCATCAGCAATCACCGGTGCGATATCCGGAATCATCTCGATCTGGCGATAGCGGAAGTAGCTCTCGCCACCGGCTTTGATCGCTTCGTTCACTTTCTGGATGCTCTCCGCCTGCGCCTGCGCCACCGTCGTGATGCGAATCGCTTCCGCGCGAGCGCGCGCTTCCGCTTCGATGCGCATCTTCTCGGCGTCTGCCTTTGCCTGCGCGATCTGCGTCGCATCGAGCTCGGCGACACGCTGGACTCCGAGTGCCGTCTGCTTCTTCGCTTCGGCTTCTGCAATCAGAGCCGCGTTGGCAGCCTTGGTCTGCTCGAGCTCACGCTGCTTGTCGGAGATCACGCGCTCTGCTTCGAGCTGCGCATCCTTCGCGCGGCGAGCCTGCTGAGCGGACACAATGTCGGCATTCGCCTGCGCTTCCGCCGCCGACTGCCGGCGACGCGCTTCAGCGACTTCCGATTGAACGACCTTGATGTTCAGCGAGTTGAAGGTGAGTCCAAGATCGGTCAGCTCGCGCGAGCAGGCCTTGCGAATGATCACAGCCAGCGGATCGTCGTCATCCTCCATTCCCTCGAGCGGAGCGCTCGCGTGCGTCATCGCGGTCGACTCATCACCCGTTCTTTGCAGCTCGGTGCGCTCGCTCCTGCCGGCGGCCAGCTCGGGCCGCGCACTCGTCGTGAGCGGCGGCGGCGGCGCACTGCGCGAGGAGAACAGCTGATCGTGGGTCAGAAGGTTGATCGCACGACGCGCCGAGCTCGAGAGGAGGTCGATGAGGATGTTCTCCTGATCGGCCGGATCCTTGGAGAAGAATCTGTTCGCGGCAGTCTTGATCATCGTGTCGCTGTCTCCGACCGAGACGATGGCGCTCGCCAGAATCCGCACCTTGATCGGCTGCGGCGTTCCGTTTCGATCGAGATCCGCGGTCTGGTCGGTGATGTCGAGGTCGACGTTGATCGCCTTGCTGGACAGGGTCGTGCCGGTCGTCAGCAGCGGAACTTCTTTCGACTTGCCAGGACCGCGATAGATGATCGTGCTGCCCTGCAACCAGCTCACCATTCGAATCGTACCTGCCTCGACGTTGCGCAGGAACGAAGAAACGATGAGGGGAATGACGCCTAGAACTCCGACGAGGATCGCGGCGACAATAATGAGTGTTTCGGTCATCTGAAATCCTTGTAGAAAGAACGGCCGTTAATAATCAGCTCTCGCTGAGGCCGATCCGAGAGACTGTGATACGATTTCGTGCGCTATCGACATCTTCGATTCGAACCGCATCGCCGGCGCGTACACGCACGCCGGAGTTGCGCTCGTCGCGAGTGAGAGTGCCGAGAATCTGCACTACCTCCCCGCCCAATTCGAGAGAAACCAAACCATTGCCATTTACATCGAAACCTGTCACCGCCTTGCCCTGCGACATGATTGCCGACTCGAGCGTCTGCGCAGGCTGAGACTCAAATCGAAACAGTGAGTTGAAGATCGGCCGCACGACCACCGCCTCGAACGCCAGTCCGCCGACCAAAGCAATCGGCAATGCGAGTACAGGACCGAGCAGTTTCTCGGCGACCAGACCGGTCGCACCAAATCCAACCAGCACGTTGAACAACACGCGCGGCGACAGCCACGACCACGCCTGGGACTTCCAGCCTTCGGGATGAATGTGGCCGGTCGGAGAAGCAGCGTGCGCGTGCATACCGTGACCAGCCGCGCCATGCGTGATGGCAGGGCCGGCTGTATGAGCGGGCGGACCGCTGTGGACATGACCGGCGATGCCGTGGAACTCGTGGCCGCTGGTGTCGTGAGCGTGGCCTCCACCATGACTGCTCGTGAATCCAAGGAGCGCCATGGCAGCCATGCCGGCGGCACCGAGAACCACGCAGAATATGTAGAGGTCCATCTTTCAACTCACGGAAGTCAGGAGATTTTTACGCCGGCAATCTGCTGAAGCAAGAATCTCCAGACGAATAAATCGTACGAGGATTCTGCAATACGTGTTTCTACGGCGCAATTGAACAGCTAGTTGAGGGTCAAAATTGACACCCAACTAGCCGCAAAGCGGTGGCACAATTTCCTGGTGGATGCCGCTCGATCTACCGGCAAGGGGTTCCTACGGAGTTGGCTGTTGTTGGCCGCTCGTACTCACTGTAGCTTGCCACTGTTCGTGTTGCCGACAGCGGATCGGTCGAATTGGATTCCGCGCGGAGTGGTCACCATGGTTAGGAATCTTCGAGAGCTCGCTCTCCGCGTTCGACTCACAGTCCCGGCTGTTTTTTTTGCCGCGGCGATCTTTCCCGGCGATCTGGCATCGCAGGCCGGCGGAATGCTTAGCGGCACAGTCACCACTGCGAACAAGGTGCCGGTGGCGCAGGCTCGGGTCAGAGTGCTCGACACGGAACTGGCCACGACCACAGGGATGGATGGAGCGTTCGATGTCGCCCATATCCCCGCTGGTCGGCATCAGCTGCAGGTGGCCATGGTAGGCTACACTCCGGCGTTGATGGCGATAGAAATCATCGCGGACGATACGCTCAGGGTGAATCTCGTTCTCGAACCGCTTGCGCTCGAAACGGTAACCGTCACTGCCGATCCGAACTTTTTCGTCGGCATCGTTGGCTTCGAGGAGAGAAAGGCACGCGGCTCCGGCCGGTACTTCACTCGCGACGAGATCAAGCAGATGCAAGCTCGCCAGCTTACCGACGTTCTGCGTCGCGTTCCCGGAATGCAAATCGAGACAGTTGTAGGTGGTCTGGGTGGCGGTACCCCCACAGCGCGGAGTGGCAGAAATATCAGCGGCGCGAATGGGCAGTGTGTGATGGCGTATTACGTCAACGGAAGTCCGTTTCCGCTCGCCGGCGACATTTCGATAAACCACTTCATCGCCCCCGACGACGTCGCCGCGATGGAGGTTTATACCGGCTCGTCGCAGATTCCACCTGAGTTCAACTCGAGTCTGTACGGTTCTCGCTGTGGTGTAGTGGCGATCTGGACCCGCAGCAGCCTCGACGCGAAGACCTCGCAGTAGCGTTACTTCGGGACGGGACCCGGCCCCGCGGGGCCGCCACCGAACACTCCTCCCGGACCCCAGAACGCTCTCTCCAGAGCGACGAGCGCTGTGACCAGACCCGCGCTCAGGAACGCGGTGCGCGACGGCGAGAACTGCCGCTGCTGAATGCCGGCGATGAGTGATTTCGAAATCGATACCTCCTCTCCGCGCCAGTCCATCTCGATCCCATTGCGCCTGCGGCTTTCGCAAAGCGCCACCACATACGAATCGCCAGAATCGTTCATCAGCT
>Ga0075423_10002890_pt1 | contig 15729 bp, 8 predicted proteins | sample SoiMethybrSBSTD2_FD_80114 | JGI IMG/M metagenome (GOLD analysis project Ga0075423, IMG submission 80114) | Bulk soil microbial communities from a Populus tree surrounding site in Tennessee, USA - Soil MetaG P. TD hybrid SBSTD2 | ecosystem: Environmental > Terrestrial > Soil > Tree plantation...
GAGGCGCGGATCATGGACTTCGGCATTGCGCGCTCCACGTCTCACGCGACCGCGACCGAAGGGACGGAGACCGACCCGACCGGCAAGCTCGCCCAGCTTCGTCATCAGGCGGCGTTGCTGTCGGATCAGACGGTAGAGGGAGCGATCATCGGGACCGTGGAGTACATGGCCCCGGAGCAGGCCAAGGGCGCGCCGGTCGATCAGAGAGTCGACATCTACGCGGTGGGTCTCATCCTGTACGACATGCTCGGCGGCTGGGGCCGGGCGGCGCGCTCCGACAGTGCGATCAGCGAACTGGTCGGGCGCATGCACGAGGCGCCGCCCCCGATTCGCGGGATCAATCCGGATGTTCCAGAGGCTGTCGAAAGAGTGATCGCGCGCTGCCTCGAGCCGGACCCGGACGCGCGGTACGCGACGACAAAGGATCTCGAAGCGGATCTGCAGCGGCTGGACGACGAGGGCCACGTGCTGCCGGTGCTGCGCCGGGTCACCAGCCGCCAGCTCGCCGCCGCCGGGGTCCTCGTGCTGTCGCTGCTCGGCGTCACGTGGTGGATGGCGAAGGGACCGGCTCCGGCCGTCGCCCTCCCGCCAACTTCCGTGCTCATCAGCGATTTCGACAACCGCGCGGGCGATGCGGCCTTCGACGGGGCCGTGGAACAGGCGCTCGGGACCGCCCTGGAAGAGGCGTCGTTCATCACGATCTATCCGCGGCGTCAGGCGCAGCAGATTGCCGCGCAGATCGGGGCGGACGTGGGGATCGATGAAGCGATGGGCAGGCTGATCTCGCGTCGCGAAGGGATCAAGGTGGTCGTGACCGGCAGCGTCGAGCGGGCGGGCCCGGGCTACCGGGTCACGGCCACGGCGCTGGATCCCGCGCTCGAAGGACAGGCGGCGCGAGTGCTGGCGACGGCGACGGCGACCGCTGATAACAAGGATGGCGTGCTGAAGGCGGCCGGATCGGTGGCGGCCGATCTCCGCGCCGATCTGGGCGACAAGACGCCCGAGAGCGGGCGCCTGGCGGCCGCCGAGACGTTCACCGCCGGCTCGCTGGAAGCGATGCGCGCGTATGTCCGCGGTCAGGAGTTGAACCGGACGGGTAAGCCACGAGAGGCCCTGGTGGAGTTGGAGAAGGCGGTCAAGCTCGATCCCCAGTTCGGCATGGCGTACGTGCAGATGGCGGCGAGCTACACCAATCTCAAGATGGAAGACCACGCGAAGGCGAATTACGAGGAAGCGTTCAAGCACCTCGACCGCATGACCGAGCGCGAGAAGTACCGCGCCCGCGGGGTGTACTTCTTCGGCGTGGTCCGGAACTACAAGGAAGCGATCAAGACCTACGAAAAGCTGGTCGAGCTCTACCCGGCCGACAACACCGGCTATGCGAACCTGGCGCTCGCGCACATCTACGACCGCAACATCCCGAAGGCGATCGAGATGGGACGCAAGGCCATCGAGATTTATCCAAAGGACATTCTTCAGCGCACGAACTACGCCACCTACTCGATGTATGGCGGCGACTTCAAGACCGCCGTGACCGAGGCGCAGCGGGTGCTGGAGGTGAATCCGAAATACGAGTGGGCGAACTTGACGCTCGCGCTCTCGACGCTGGCGCAGGGCGATGAGGCGGGCGCACGCGCGGCATACACCCGGCTGGCGGGCGTCAGCTCGCTGGGCGCGTCGCTCGCCGCGATGGGGCAGGCCGATCTGGAGATGTACTACGGCCGTTACGGTCGAGCGCTCGAGATTCTGAACGACGGGATCGCTCGCGACGAGAAGGAGAAGGATGCCTCGAGCCTGGGCCTGAAGCTCGTCGCGGCGGCGGAGGCGCACCTGACCCGCGGCGAGAAGGATGCTGCCGCGAGCGCCGCAGAGCGGGCGACGCATGCCAGCGACCACGAGGCGGTGCTGATCCCGGCCGCGCACGTCCTGATCCAGGTGGGGAGGGCGGATCGCGCGATGGAGCTGGCGCGCGGCATGGAACAGAAGATCCCGCCGCATCTCAGGTCCTACGCGCGCGTCATCAAGGGGGACATCCTGCTGCACGAGCGGCGCATCCCTCAAGCCATCGACGAGCTGCAGGCCGCCGAGACGCTCCACGATTCCTGGGTCGTGCACACGCTGCTCGGCGAGGCGTATCAGGCAGCGGCCCAATACCCGGAGGCGATGGCTCAGTGGGAGGAACTGGCCGTGAAGCGCCGCGGCGAGGCCGCGGACGCGTTTATTGCCGACACGTCGTCGATGCGCTATCTGCCGGCCGCGTACTACTGGCTCGGCCGGGCGCAGGAGGGCCTCGGGGTCGCGTCCGGCGCGGCGGAGAGCTACCGCAAATACGTTGAAATCAGGAACGGCTCCGACGGTGACCCGCTCGTCGGCGACGCGCGCAAGCGCATGTCGCGATGACGGGTTTCAGTTCCGCTGGTCCGCTGGTCCGCTGGTCTGCTGGTCCGCTAGGCCGCTGGTCCGCTAGCCCGCCGGGCCGTTTCCCGTTCCCAGTTTCGAGTCTCCAGTTTCCAGTCCAACTATTGGATGATGATCGGCGGCGGCGCGGGATATTCGACGATATAACCCAGCGTCGGGAACGTGAAGTCCTGGATCGTGTTGTTGTTCCACCCTCCGCCGCCGAAAATCTCCACCCAGAACTCGGTTGCCGGATTGTTCGGTTCGCCCTCGACCCAGTTGAAATAGGACACCACCTCGCCGGTCGTCCACGTCCATGACCCGGACCCGGTGCCGTCCGGATCGCGGAGGCCAATCCAGGCCCGCAAGGAGCCTTCGTCGCGCAGGCTGTCGACGAACGCGTTCTCGGCCGCGCTGGTGATGCTGACCAGCCGCCCGGGCTGCCCGAGGTAGGTCCGCGCCTGTGCCGCCCGGTTGGCCTGCTCCCACGACAGCCCGCCCTCGCGCACGTACTCGTAGTAGTGCCCGTTGCCGCCGCTATCCGTGGACCAGAGACGCACGTCTCGACCAACCGTCGTGACGTTGTCGATGGCGATCTCTTCGTTGAGGCAGCCGGGCACGACCGGCTGTCCGACTTCGCAGCCTTCGTAGACCCTGGCGCCGAGGATCGGCAGGGTCGCGCGGAATCCGTGGAAGACGTTGCTGCTTTCCGGACCGGGATTGGTCGCGACGAAGAACGTCGAACCGGCGCTCGTCAGAATCTCGATGCTCGCCGGACTCGCCGCCGGATCCTGCGCGAAAATGTCGAAGCCCAGCGCGTCGCCGCCAGGCAGGTTGAACAACAGGTCATAGCGGCCGTTCGTCCGCGTGCCGTCGTTGAACCCGAAGGCCGTTGTGCCGATGAGACCCTCGCCGGGCGGCGGCGCGGGAACCCCCCCGAAAATCTCCAGCGTGTCGAAGCTGGACGCGAAGGTCAGGACGCCGCCGATCGGGTTGAGCGCGCTGATCGGCGTGCCCGTCGCGGGGCTGTTGAAGTCCTGCACTCCAGCGGCCTGCCCGGCGATGGCGTCGTTGAACGACGCCGCGTCTCCGAACTGCTGCACCATGTGCTGTACGACGACGCCCGACACGCTCGGCGAGAGCGTTGGCGTGCCGGCGAAGCGGGCCCTGAACGAATGCACGGCGAACGGCAGATCCGTCGTGGTGAAGTTGGCCTCGCCGTCGTCGATCGTGCCGGTGCCGAGGAGCGTGTCTCCGTCGAAGAACTCGACGATCGCTCCGGCAGCGTTCGGCGGCGCGGGCGACACGGTGGCGGTGAGGGTCACGGGCTCGCCGACGGCCGCAACCGCCGGACTGCTGAGCGCGAGCGTTGTGGTGGTCGCCGTCGCGGTCGGCTGCGTGCCGTCCGGCTGCACCACGCCGTTCAGGACGTTCGTGGATGTCGACGCGACCGTCAGCACGACCGCGGCCGGATTGAACACCAGATTGGCGGGGATGCTGGCAAGCGGCCTGAGCCGAATCGCCCGCAGCGTGATCTTCACCTCGTCGCGCGCGACGACCGACTGGCCGTCCGCACTGATCGTCGGGACGGCGGCTCCGCCCTCCGGGGCGACCGAGAACGTGGCGACCGATGACGGCGATCCGGAGATGGCCTGGAACTGCGCGGCTGTCTTCGTGGGAATCTGCAGGTTGGCAATCACCTGGACCTTGGTTTCCGCCGCCGCCACGCAGCCGCTGGCGGTCTGGAGGAAGCCGGGCACCAGGCTCGTGCGCGTGATGAGCAGCTGGAAATCGTAGTGCTCTCCGTCCAGCATCTGCTGCACCCCCGGCACGTTCAGGAATGCGTTGTAGGTGCTTTCCGTGTTGCCGGTATTGGTCACCGTGTAGCTCAGGTCGGTGCCCTCGTTGCCGTCCCCTGGCGTCACCGCGCTGACCTGCGGCGCCGAGACCTGTGGGGCCGACACTTGCGGCGCCGAGACCTGCGGCGCGGAGACCTGCGGCGCCGACACTTGCGGCGCGGAGACCTGCGGCGCGGAGACCTGCGGCGCCTTGATGTCGAACGCCGAGACCTGCGGCGCCGACACCTGCGGATTGTGCAGCTCCGACGAGTTGATGCCGGTATCCGTTCCGGGCGGAACCGGCGCGCTGGTCGGCACCGGCGTCAGTGCGTCGTTGTTCGGGTCCAGGTTCAGCGTCACCGATGTGCGATAGCCGCCCGTCACGACGACGCCGCTCGCGTCAATCTCCACGACGGCCATTCTGGCCTGCGCCGTTGGCCGGCCTCGATTCGGCGCCACCCAGATGGTCTGGGTATGGCTCGAGTTCGCGAACACCTGCACGTCGGTCACGAGGCTGTTCGCGAATTGATCGAACGACGCCCGGGTTCCGCTCAGGGTCAGACGGAATGCCCGATCCTGCTGGGTGCGGTTCTCGACGTAGGTGACGAACGCACGCTCCACGTTCAGGGGCTTGAAGTTCTGCGGCGAGCCCGCGACGACGCCCGCGATCTCGCTGAAATAGGGATTCGCGTTGCGCAGCGCGACGTGCGAGCAGCTGGCCAGTGCGGGGTTGGTGATTGGGGTGTACTCGTTCCAGGCCCCCGTAATCCCGGTGACCGGGAATTGCACGTCACGGTGATCCGTCCACATGGACAGCCCCGAGGAGGGCTCGGACGCCCACTTCCACCTCGTTCCGGAATCGAATTCGAACACCGACGACGGCGCGAGGTGCGGATAGTCGCCGAAGAACGACTTGGTGCCACCGCCGTACATCCAGAGGTTGGAGCGGCTGACCGCGTCGTAGCCAGGCGCCGTTTCGACCAGCGCGACCGGTGACGAGTTGGCCTTCACCGCATACTGCGCGACCTGCACCGACGGTGCGACCAGCTCGCCGGTGACCGGGTTGATCCTCGCGGAGCGCACGTCCATCTGCCGCTCGATGCCGCTGATGAAGTTCGTCCCGAACGGCATCTGAAGTTCTTCCCGTGCCTCGTAATACATCAGGAGCAGCTGGGAGTTGTTCACGCCGCTCATGCTCAACACCGGCTGCACCTGAGGCCCGGACGGACGCTGCTCCGGCGGTTCGGCGTACCCCGGCAGCAGCGGGTGTTCGTTGCGCACGCCGGCGTCGATCGCGTGGCGCGCCGTCCACGACCAGCCGCCGTCGGTCGACATCGTGAACATCACGCGCGGGCTGCCATCCGAGTACGGGAAGCCGAACGCTGGCGAGGCCGGAGTGGGATTGGTGTCGACCCGCGCGCGCTCCTGCCACACCGCGTACAAGCGCGACCGGCCGTTGACGACGCCCGCGGCGATGCTGGGGAACGCCAGCGACCGCGCCGTCGCTTTCGAGGGATCGCCGCCGGGCGTTTCGTTGAACTGGTCGAACGGGCGCAGCCGGGCCGCCTTGAGCTGGGCCACGATCTGGTCGAGGCTCCGCGCCGGCCACCAGTCCGAGATCGGCGTGGCGGGCAGGAACGTCCGCCCGCGATCGAACGATCGCGAGACGACCATCAGCGGCCAGTTCTGATAGAAGAGCCGCCACGCCACGAAGACGGTGCCGTCGACCGGGTCGATGGTCGTAGACGTCCCGTGGTTGCGCAGGAAGCCCAGGTTCAGGAGCGGCATCGTCTTCGTCCACGTCGCTCCGCCGTCGACCGATCGCGCGACCACGATCTTGCTCTTCACCGCGTCGGTGAAGAGTGTGTAGCTGACGACGATCATGCCGTCCTTGTCCACGGCCATGGATGGCTTGTCGAGGAACGGATTGGGCGAATTGGACGAGACGTAGGCCGCCGAGGTATCGATCTGCCGCACGAAGTCGAAGTTGAAGCAGCTGCCGCCTTCAAGATTGTTCCGGTCCGTATAGCTCGCGTAGAACATCCGGCTGGCGCCGACGCTGCCATCCAGAAACCGGACGAAGCCCAGCACGACCATGTGCATCCGGCCTCCGGGCCCGGCCATCAGGAACGGATCGGTCGTCTCGGCGTGTCCCCCCTGCTGCGCCGCTTCCAGGGTCAGTTGCTTCAGAGGATTGGGAAGCTGCGCGGCCGGCGAATTGTCCAGCGGCCCGCCCGGCACCGCGCTGCCGATCCACGTGCGGCCGCGATCGCAGGAGCGGTAGACGCCGGTCCACGCGCCGACGTTGGCGGCAGCCGCGCCGGCCGGCAGGGCCTTCGCGGCCGGACGGCGGAAGAACAGCTTTGCGATGAGCCGGGCGATGAAGTTCTGGCCGCCCCCGAACGAGGGATCGTCGGGAAAGTCGACGAACCGGTAATCGTTGGCCGCGGCCAGGATGTGGTCCGGGTTTCGAGTGGATGCCGCGATGACGGTTTCGTTCTGCCGCTGCAGCAGGATGTCGCTCTTGACCAGCGCCGCGGGATCACCCGGGTTCACGATACCGCCCGCGGCGTTCACGTTGGGGCCTGGCTGCAGCGGGACGCCGGCGCCGCCGTGCGGCGATTGGGCGGTGAGAGCCGCATGCAGCAACACGAGACAGAGGGCAACGAGCGGGGCGGAAGCAACGCGCTTGGTCATGGCCAACCTCGGTCGGCTGGGGAGCGGCCGACATTCAGCAGGAAACCGGACGGATCGACGACCGCCTCCGACAGCCGTCGTCAACCTGCCGATGTTCGCCGGGTAGAGAACTGCGTACTTAAATCGGTGCGTGAGAGGGCCCCTGATTATCGGGGACGCCGCCGGCTGGTGCAATGGTCGAATTGCACTGACGTTCAACTCGGCCGTATGGGGCGCTTTCGAAAATGTAATCAAGGGGCCCGTGAGGCAGAATCGCCTGTCGTGAACGCGATGCCTCAGATCGACGCCGCGCTGCTGACCGATGCGCGGACCCTGGCGGCCTACCTGATTTTCCTCGGGAGCTATTTCGTCTTTGCCCTCGGCAAGTTCCCGGGGATGAAGATCGATCGGCCAGGCGCCGCCATCATCGGCGCGGTCCTGATGGTGGCCTTCCGGATCGTAGGCGCCGACGATGCCCTGCGGTCGATCGACTTCGCGACGATCGTCCTGCTGTTCGCGATGATGCCATGGGGGAGCGGCGCACGTGGTGAACGGCGCTCTCAACGAGCGGCCTGCACCGTCGTGCGAGCTTCTGAGGTGTCGTTCTCCGCACGCGGATCGGACTGGGCCGCGCTCACGACCGCGCGCGCGGTCTGAGGGCCGGCGGCGGCGGCCCGGACGTCCAGCGAGATTGTCCAGGTCGCTCCCTTCGGCAGCAGGATCGTGTCACACGATAGGCGGCGCTCGTCGTGGACCGAGCACCCGTAGCCCTTGCCGGGATTCGTCGACCTGGGTGTCTGCGTGAGTGCGAGACCGTCGCCCAGGACTTGATCGATCTTCAGGTCGGTCGCGTCTTCCGGACCGTGATTGGTCACGGTGACGGTATAGGAAATCTGCCCGCCGATCGTCACCAGCTCCGGGACGCCCGTGACCGCGACCGCCAGGTCGGTGCCGACGAGCGCCACGCTGTTCCCGGCAGACAGGTTCGGGCCGGGGTCCGGTGGGGACGTTGCCAGCGCCGTGGGCGATGCCGCCTGGCTCAGAAACTTCGTCGGCTGTCCCGACCCATCGGCGGGAACGGACCACACGTGGCGGCCGTCGCCGTAGAGGATCTGCCGATCGTCGAGCCACTCGACCTGGTCGTCGAGACTCCGCACCTCCGCGAGCGGCGTTTCGGTCATGGTCGCGAGCTCGAGGACATGGAATCGCCAGGCCGGCCGGACGCCGGCGTTCACGCGCTTCTTGAATGCGAGACGCGTCCCGTCGGGCGATAACGAGGGGCACTCCACGTTCTCCCGTCGGGTCTCCATCCGCCGGCCGCGGACCGAGCCCTCCACCAGGTAGGTCCTGTTTCCAGTACCGAGCGTGGCGTAGAAGCGGTCGCTGTCGCGCGCAAACGTCACACCCCAGAAATTGAAGTCCGCGGATCGGAAGCGTTCGCCGTCGCGGGTCACGGTGAACGTTTCGAGATTGCCGATTTTGGCTCCGGTCTCCAGGTCGATCACGGTTGTCTCGGTCGAGAACCCGGCTTCCGCATAGGAGTGGCCGGCAACGAAAACGGTGGCAGCTCCGTAACGGCCGTCAGGTGAGACGCGAACGCGGCTGGGAAATCCGCCGAGCGTCACGTCGTGGCGGATCTGGAAATCGGACCCGAACACATAGGCGTGGGTGGAGAGCACCTCGCCTTCCAGCGTGGTGCCGCCCCCTTCGCCCAGGCAGATGCCGCGTCCGCCGGCGATGTAAAGCCGTTCGCAGGCCAGGCGCGTCAGCCATCTCGGACCTTCAGGCGACTGGAGCGGGGCGACTGCCACACGGTTCCGCAGGTCGTCGCCTGACACGAGACTGCTGAAGATCACCGCCGGCCCGGTCGCCGGCCACGGGCGTGTGCTCATCGAGTCTGTCGACGCGTCTCGAATATCTCCGGCGTGCCGCGAGGGCGTGTCACGCCGCACCGCCCTGACAACGTAGGCGATCGTGACGGCCAGACAGCACACAGCGAACACGGCGAAGATTCCTGCCCGGGAGAATCGGCGAGTCCCGCCCGAGCGCGCCGGAGGCTGTCGGGCGTCGAGGCGGGGCGAGGACGTCATGGCGCTATCTTGCGTGAGTTGTCGAGGATGAACCAGGTCGCGATTATCGCTGCGGCCAGACCCCCTCCGAAGATGACGACTGCAACCTCGACACCACGCCACGTCCACAACCACCCGAACAGGATGGAAGCGGCCAGTCTCGCCAGGCTGGTGACCGTGGTCAGGAGCGCCATCCCGGTCGCGCGCTGGTGGTCGGGCAGCCGGGCGCTCGCCAGCGCCATCAGCACGCCGTCGGTGCCCGCGTAATACGCCCCGAGCAGGGCGACGTATCCGGCGACGGCAGCACTGCCGGCCGGCGGCAACAACAGCGATGAATACGCCGCCAGCAGGAGCAGGTAGCTGGCGATGAACACGCGGCCGCGGCCAATCCGGTCGGCAAGCAGCCCGATCGGGAGGGCAAGGATCGTATAGGCCGCCGAGGTGCCGACGAACAGCAACGGAAAGAATCCCATCTCGAACTCGAGGCGGCGCTGCAGGGTCAGGTAGAGAAAGGCGTCGCTGATCGTGGTGAGATTGAGCACGCCGGCGGCCACGATCAGTCGGCGGACGTCTGCGGCTCGCGCCAGCTGGAGAACCCCGGCCATGCTGACCGAGACCGGAGCCATCGCAGCGGTTTCCGGCGCACGCCGGTCGTTCACGAACAGCACGAGGATGCCAAGGCCGATCAGCGCGGCGCACAAGCTGATGGCGAACACCGCGTCGTAGGCGCGCGGCGCCATCATCAGCACCCCGAAGGCGATGAGCGGGCCCAGCATCGCGCCGGCGGTGTCGAGCGCGCGATGCACACCGAAGGCGGTTGCCAGTTCATCGGGCGCGGTGCTGAACGAGATGATGGCATCGCGTGAATCGCTGCGAATGCCCTTGCCGAGACGATCGACCAGCACGACGCCCAGCAACCAGCCCAGCGAGCTTCCGAACGCCAGCAGTCCGGCACGGGAGAGCATCGAGAGCGTGTACCCCGAGACCGCCACCTGCTTGTAGCGGCGGGTCCGGTCCGCAAGGAAGCCGCCGGGCAGGCGGATCAGCGCTGCGGCGCCGAGGTACACGCCGTTCACGACCCCGAAGGCCATCGGCGTGAGGTGGAGGATCGTCAGGACATAGAGGGGGAGGACCGCGGTCACCATCTCGGAGGAAATGTCGGTGAACAGGCTCGTCAGACCGAGACAGACCACGTTCGCACTCACGATCGGGTGGTGCGACCGGAGCTTGCGGACAGTCTGCAGGAGGCGGTTACCGCCCTCGACCTGATACACCGAAGCCTTTCGCGAGCATCACTCAATCAGTCTAGTTTCACCGCCTAGGGTCGTCTGGCGAACAAACGGCGAACATGCTACGCTTCCGCTCGTGGCGCTGCGGGTGTGCACGGTGAGCTTCAAGAGCGCCACCGGCATCTCCCACAGCGTCGAGGTGCAGGCGGAGACGCTCTACGAGGCGGCGGGTCTCGGTCTGGCGAAGTTGAAGAAGGATGGGTGGGTTGAAGGGCTCGGGCCGGGCACGCGTCTCGAAATCGCAGTGCGAGAGCCCTCGACCGAGCATTCGTTGACCGTCCAGCAGCTCCACCGATGGGCGAACGGCGTCACCGCAAGTCCGGCGGAGGTGCTGCGGAGATCGAGGGTGAAGCAGTTGCTGGGAATGTAGGTGGAAGCGGATCTCCAGGATCGGCCCAGTAGATACGCGACAGGTAATGCAGCGCGATCGCCACGCCCCAGCGATTGGGCGTCGTCCACAACCCGATCGCTGCCAGCACCGCAAGCATCGTCAGGCCCGTGACGCGATGCGAACGCACCACACCGAAGTAGATCACCGCGATGATCGCCGCGATGGGCAGGCGATCGCCGAAGATGATGAACGCCCAGGTATCGCCGGGATTGGGTGAGTAGACCAGGCCGCAGACGGAACAGCGTTCAAGTTGCACCCACCGGGCAAACAGGCGGCCCTGGCCGCAATGAGGGCAGCGCTTGCGCAGTCCCCGCTGAACGGCGGTGCGAATCAGCTTCCAGTGGGATGGGGTCATCTGACATGAGACCGCTGCGAAGGAATGTGACACACCTCAACGCCTTCAGCTACGGTTTCCTGGCTGCGGCGTTGACGGCGGTGGCCTGCGGCTCGGCCACAACGCCGGTGGCGCCTTCGGCGAGCGCGAGCGCCGCGGCGTTGTCGAAACGCCGCATTGTCGTGCTCGGCGACAGCCTGGCGGTGTCGCCCGCGAAAGCGAGTGCGTTTCCGGCGCGGCTCCAGGAACGTCTCGATGCCGCCTATCCAGGGTGGGTCGTCAGCAACGAGGGAGTCAATGGCGACACGACCACCGGCGGGCTGCAGCGGGTCGAGCGGGCGTTGACGGCCGACTCGGCCATCCTGATTCTGGAGCTCGGCGCGAACGACGGCCTGCACGGCACGGCGATCGAGACCATCGAACGGAACCTGTCCACGATCATCGAGCGGGCCCGCGCGCGCGGAGTCCTGCTGCTCCTCTGCGGGATGGAGACCCCACCCTTCAACGGCTTGAATTACACCCTCGACTTCCATCGCGTGTTCCCGCGTCTGGCCGCTCGGTATGAGATAGCGCTCGTGCCGTTTCTCCTCGAAGGCGTGGCGCTGAATCCCGACCTCAATGGTGAGGACTTGATCCACCCGAATGCCGCCGGGGCGCGGCGGATCGCCGACACGCTCTGGCCGCACCTGGAGCGGCTCGTGGCGTCGAGCATGGTGACGACGAGCGTTCCTGCGTCTTGATGGTGGTAGGATACGCGCGCCTCGCCCCACGCGAATCTGTGGAACCCTCGAGGAGCACCATGATGATCGCGCGACACGCCGTCGGTATCGTTCTCACTGCACTCCTGGCGATTCCCGCACCAGCCCTCGCACAGAGCGAGCGCGGTGCCATCACCGGCCTGGTCGTCGATGGCACCAAAGCGGCCGTTCCCGGCGTCGCCGTCAAGGTGGTCAACGTCGGGACCTCCATCGCCACGACCGTCGTCACGTCCGAATCGGGCGGCTTCAGCGCGGCCAACCTGCCTCCCGGCACCTACCGGATCGAGGCGATGCTCGAGGGCTTCCGCACGTCGATCGTCGACGGCATCCTCGTGAGCGCCGGCGCGACCGCCCGCGTCGACGTGGCCTTGAATCTCGGCGCGATGAACGAATCGGTCAACGTCGTTGCCGAGAACAAGACGCTGCAGACGGAAGAGGCGAAGATCGCCACCGCCGTGTCGAACCGGCTGATCGACGAGCTGCCGCTGGTGGTGGGCGGCGCGATGCGCAGTCCGTTCGATCTGATCTCGACGGTGGCTGAAGCGAAGACGGGCGGTGGAGTGGGCAATACGGCGGTGTCGCTCGGGGGCGGGCAGGGCGGCGCATTCGGCGCCACGCTGGACGGCGTCTCCGTGAATACCAACCGTCAGGCCGACATCACGGAAACCGCGTTTCTCACGCCGTCGCTGGAGGCCATCACCGAGTTCTCGGTCGAGACCAACGGCTTCAAGCCGGAGTTCGGCCAGGCTGGCGGCGGCGGGATCACGTTCGCCTCGAAGTCGGGGACCAACGTCCTGCGCGGCTCGGGCTACGGGTTCTTCCGGCACGACGCGCTGGATCGCAAGGGCTTCTTCGAACAGACGAAAGGCATTTACAAGCAGCGGGACGTCGGCGGATCGCTCGGGGGTCCGGTACGGATCCCGGGGATGTACAACGGCACGAACCGCACGTTCTTCTTCACGTCCTACGAGGGCTTTCACAATCAGCAGGGCAGCAACGCCGCGTTCCGCAGCGTGCCGACGCCCGAGATGTGGGACGGCGACTTCTCCAACTGGGTCGACAGCCAGGGACGGCGGATCACCATTTACGATCCCGCGACCACGCGCCCGAATCCCGGCGGGACCGGCTTCATTCGCGACCCCTTCCCCAACAACAGGATTCCCGCGGAGCGATTCAGCACGGTGGCCAGGACCTACATCGCGCTCGCGAGATCCCTGCTGGCGCCGAATCGGTCTGGACTGGCGCCGGGCACGTTCGGCTACGTGAACAACAACTACGTGTCGGAAGGGCGGAGCACGATCGAGGACACGCACAAGTTCAGCCTGAAGATCGACCACACGCTCAGCAACCGTCATCGCGTGGCGTATCTGTTCAACCGCACGGACAACGGCACCAAACCGGGTCCGGACGGGGCCAACGGGCTGCCGGCGCCGTTCAATGACAACCAGCAGAGCACATTCGACGGCGACCTGCATCGGGTGACCTGGGACTGGGTGGGGGCCCGGGTGGTGAATCACTTCACCGTCGGCGCGAACACCTTCCACAAGAACTCGTTCTCGCCGAACGTCGATCAGAACTGGCGCGACCGGGTCTGCATTCCGAACTCGGTCGACTGCAACCAGAACATGGGCGCGATCCAGTTCACCGAGCTGTCCACCTGGGGCGGCGCCTCGTACAACGGCACCGAGCAGCCGCGCTTCACCCTCAAGGACGATGTGACGGCGACGACGGGTACGCACACGATCAAGGCGGGGTTCACCTACGATCGCCAGCAGGCCAATGGGTTCGGCCAGCAGGACATCGGCGGCCGCGCCCGTTTCAGCTTCCTGCAGACCGGCGTGCCCGGCGTCACCAACTTCGCCAACGCGGGCGGCAGCTCGTTCGCGTCGTTCCTGCTCGGATATGCCAACGAAGGACGGACCGAGACGATCCGGTATCTGCAGCAGATCTATCCTTATTACGGGTTCTACGCTCAGGACGACTGGCGGGTCAACAAGAAGCTCGTCGTCAACTACGGTCTGCGCTACGAGTTCACCCAGCCGCCGGTCGCGGGTGGCGATCAGTACTCGGACTTCGATCCCGCGAAGCCGAACCCGAGGGTCAACAACTACCCCGGCGCGCTCGTGTTCGCGGGAAGCGGGGACGGGCGCGAAGGCAAGCGAAGCCTGATTCCCGGATACTACGGCGCCTGGGCGCCGAGGCTGAGCGGCGCCTACAGCCTGGACGACAAAACCACGGTGCGCGCCGGCGTCGGCCGATCGTTCGGCCGCGTTACGGTGATCGCATCGAGCAGCCACTTCGCCGGGTTCATCGGCCAGTACGAGTTCCTCAACACGGACTCCGGGGTGACGCCGACGTTCATGCTGGATCAGGGGCTGCCGGCCTATCCGCTGCCGCCGCAGATCAATCCGTCGTTCGCCAACAACACCAACGTCGACTACTGGAACGGCAAGGAAGCGCTGCGGCCGGCGACCTACGACACCTGGACGGCCTCGCTCCAGCGCGAGCTCGTTCGGGGAATGACGCTCGAGATCGACTACAACGGCTCGAAGGGCACGAATCTTCAGGGCAACCTGCTGAATCTCAACCAGGTGCCGCTCGCTGTCGTCAACGACCTGATTGCGCGCTTCGGAGCCGCCGGCGCCGTGGCGCTGCTGAACTCGCAGATCACCTCGGCGACCGCGGTTGCGGCCGGCATCACACCGCCGTACGCGAACTTCACCAATGCAGCCGTGCAGACCAACCGCAGTGTGGCGCAGGCGCTGCGGCCGTTCCCGCAGTACGCCACGATCAACCTCACCGCCAGCGGCGGCGACAAGACCGGGCGATCGATGTACCACGCGGGCGTGCTGAAGCTGACGCAGCGGCTGTCGGACGACTTCGTGTTCCAGGGCAGCTATACCTATTCGCGCCTGATGACCAACGCCGACACCTTCAGCGGCAGCACCGGCGCCATGGACGCGGCGCAGCCGGACCTCGAATACTCGATCGGCCGGTTCGACCAGCCGCACAGCATCAAGCTGAGCACCGTCTACGAGCTGCCGTTCGGGCCCGGCCAGCGGTGGCTGCGGCAGGGGCCGCTCAGCCACATCATCGGGGGCTGGCGGATCGCGGGAATTCAGATCTACTCGAGTGGACTGCCGATCGGCGTGACGACGAGTGCGCCGCTGCCGATCTTCAACGGCACCAACCGTCCGAACGTGACCGGCGCCGACTGGCGCGCGCCGATCGCGGGAGACGAGTTCAACCCGCTCGTCGATCGCTACTTGAACCGGGCCGCGTTCGCGCAGCCGGTCGGAGAGCTCGGGAACGCGCCGCGGATGAACGGCGACGTGCGGCGCCCGTGGAACCTGACCGAGAACGTCAGCGTGGCCAAGACGATCGCGCTGTCGACGGGGCTGCGGCTCGACGTGCGTGCGGAAGCGTTCAACATCTTCAACCGCGTGATCTGGGGCGCTCCCGAGCAGAACTTCAACAGCACCAACTTCGGACTGGTGACGTCACAGGAGAACGCGCCGCGGCAGATGCAGCTTGGCGTGAAGCTGTACTGGTAGGCGTCAGCCGTTCGCTTTCGCGTCTTCGACTCGTCCGGCTTTCAGGGCGAGCTGCCTCATCGCCTGCTCGAGGCGCTCCGCGAGTTCACGTTCCTGCTGCAGCGTACCGATGGTGCGCCGTGCCTCCTGCAGCCTGAACTCCAGCTGTCCAACGGTCTGAGCCACCTGTTCGACCAGGACTTTCTGTTCGCCGATCGTCTCGACGTTGATGCGCACGTCGTCGAGGAGGTTGGCGATGACGCTGGCTTTGGACTCGACCTCGTCGAGCAGCGTCCGGCGGGCGTCGATCGAGACCATACGTTCGTTCGTGTCGGCGATCCGCGAGGAGAGGCGATCGACCTCCACTTTGAGCGCCGATACTTCGCTCCGCTGCTGCGACACGTAATCGAGGTCCGCCCTGCTGCGGGCGCTGATCATGTGAAC
>Ga0075423_10002892_pt1 | contig 15724 bp, 12 predicted proteins | sample SoiMethybrSBSTD2_FD_80114 | JGI IMG/M metagenome (GOLD analysis project Ga0075423, IMG submission 80114) | Bulk soil microbial communities from a Populus tree surrounding site in Tennessee, USA - Soil MetaG P. TD hybrid SBSTD2 | ecosystem: Environmental > Terrestrial > Soil > Tree plantation...
CAGCCTCGTCGACCTTTTCGAGCGAGAGCGCGTGACGATGGCGGCCGGTGTCCCGACGATCTGGCTGGGGATCCTGCAGTACCTGGATGCGAATCCGACGAAGCATGACCTGACACCCCTGCGCCGGATGCTCGTCGGCGGCGCGGCCGTGCCCGAACCGCTCATCCGCGCGTTCCAGGACCGCCACGGGCTCTACATCCAGCAGGGCTGGGGGATGACCGAAACGAGCCCCGTCGGGTCGGTTAGCAAGGTGACGAGCGACCTCGAAGATGCACCGAGCGATGCCCAGTTCGCGTATCGTGCGAAGGCAGGGCTGCCGCTGCCGTTCGTGGAGATTCGCGCTCGCCGCGACGACGGTGAGCTCGCGGCGTGGGATGGTACTACCATGGGCGAGCTCGAGGTCCGTGGTCCATGGGTGGCAAGCGCGTACTACAACTCTCCCGAGTCCGCCGATCGATTCACCGACGACGGGTGGTTCCGCACGGGCGACATCGCGTCCATCGACGCCCGTGGCTGCATAACGATTCAGGATCGGTCGAAGGATCTGGTCAAGTCGGGCGGCGAATGGATCAGCAGCGTCGCACTCGAAGGCGCGCTGCTCTCGCACCAGGATGTGGCCGAGGCTGTCGTCATCGCGGTGCCGCACGAAAAGTGGGATGAGCGTCCGGTGGCGGTGATCGTCCCGCGTGCCGGCAGGACGCCGACGCTGGAGTCGGTGCGTGCACACCTCGCGCCGCATTTCGCGAAGTGGTGGCTGCCTGACGACGTGATACTCGTGGACTCCATTCCACGATCGGGCACCGGGAAGTATCTGAAGAGCGTTCTGCGCGAGCGCTTCCGGCATCACCTCGCAACGACGCCGTCGGACGCCGCGCTGAATCGGGGTGCGTAGGGTGCTCGAGACCGCGCGATGGGGAGCGGTTACCTTTCGCGCATGAAACCGCTTCTCATCGCAGTGCGCCTCGGACTCTACCTCGGCGCGTCCTGGCTAATCGTCGGCGCGCTGGCGAACGGACTGTTCCCGCACGCGCTGACGTTCGTCGTCGCACTCGCCATCTACACCACGCTGCCGCTGGCGGTTTACGCACGCTGGCGCGGCTGGCCCTTCTATCCCAAGGCAGCCTTCCGTCTGCTCGTCGTCCGGCCGTTCTGGTATACACAGCTGATGTTGCCGTTCGCCAGCGTCGCCGGGACGGTTGGCGTATTGGTCGGCGCTGTCTTCGGGCAGCCACTCAATGGCGGCCGGATCGCGGCCGGTGTCGTCCTGATCTGCGTGGGCAGTGTGCTGATCGCGGGGTATCTCGGAACCCGTCGCCTCGTCGTCCGGGAGGTGGACGCATCGATTCCGGGTCTCCCGCAGGAGTTCGACGGCCTTGCCATCGCGCAAGTGTCCGACCTTCATGTCGGACCACACACGTCTCGGCGGTTTCTCGACCGAGTCGTACGGACCATTCGGGAGCTCTCGCCGGACGTGATCGCGGTGACCGGCGACCTCGTCGATGACCGTGCCGAGGATGTGGACGCGTACGCGTCGGCGTTAGGTACGCTCGACGCGCCTCTCGGTGTGTTCATGATTCCCGGCAACCACGACGTCTACGCCGGGTGGGACTCCGTGGAGCATCGACTGCGGAAGGATGTTCCGGCGCGATTGCTGCTCAACGAGGCACACGTCCTTCGCCGAGGCGAAGCCGCCCTCGTGCTGGCGGGCACGGGAGATCCTGCCGGTGGACGACGCGGGCACAGCCGCGTGGCGCCGGACGTCGAGCGCACGCTCGCGGGAGCGCCTAACGGGGCGACGGTCGTCGCGCTCGCGCACAACCCCGCGCTCTGGCCGGCGCTCGCGAAGCGCGGCGTTGCACTCACGCTGAGCGGGCACACGCACTGGGGCCAGCTCGCCATGCCGTCGCTCAAGTGGAGCCTGGCGTCGCCCTTCCTCGAGCACGCGATGGGCGCATACCGCAACGAGAATTCGCTGCTCTACATCAGCCCCGGGACGGGGTACTGGGGCATTCCGTTCCGTTTGGGCGCGTTCCCGGAAGTGACGCTGGTTCGCTTGCGGCGAGCGCCCGCCGCGCTGGAAGTCGGTCGCGCTCGGCGCGCACGTTGCGCCGCGTAGTCCCCGGCGTGCTTGTCGCCGCGGCCGTCGCGCTGGCGTCGATTGCCATCGCGGGGGTCGAGACACGGCTATTCGGGTCGCCGATCATCGAGGCGCTCGTCGTCGCGTTGCTCGTCGGGATGATCGTGCGGCTCGTCTGGCAACCAAGCGAGCGACTCGAGCCGGGCATTCGATTCGCCGGGAAGCAGGTGCTCGAGCTGTCGGTGGCGATTCTCGGGATCTCGGTCGATCTGCCGCTCCTGGTTCGAGCGGGTCCGGCACTCGGCGTCGCGATCGTGTCGATCGTCGCGCTGGGGCTCGTGCTCGGCGTGTTCATCGCGCGCGGGCTTGGCCTCGGGCGGCGTCTCGCAATTCTCGTTGCCACCGGCAACGCGATCTGCGGGAATTCGGCCATTGCGGCGGTTGCGCCGGTGATCGGAGCGGACGCCGAAGACGTCGCATCGTCCATCGCATTCACCGCGATTCTGGGCGTGATCGTCGTGCTCGGACTCCCGCTGCTCGTCGTTCCGCTGCACCTAACGAACTATCAGTATGGGGTGCTGGCGGGGTTGAGTGTGTACGCGGTGCCTCAGGTGCTGGCGGCCGCGTTTCCCGTGAGCACGTTGTCCGGTCAGGTGGCGACGCTCGTGAAGCTCGTTCGCGTGCTCATGCTCGGCCCCGTGGTGTTGTTCTTCTCCGTTCGTGAGCGAGATCGAGGCGCGCATGCGCCGTCGCTCACGACGCTCGTTCCGTGGTTCATCGTCGGGTTTCTGGCGCTCGCGATCCTGCGCGCGGTTGGCGCGGTTCCGGAAAGCTGGATCGCTCCGACGCGGTTCGCGTCATCGAACCTTACGATCATCGCGATGGCGGCACTTGGTCTCAGCGCGGATGTTCGCGCTGTGGCGCGCGCAGGGTCTCGGGTCATCGCTGCTGTCTCGCTCTCGCTGCTCCTCCTGGTCGTGCTCGGCATCGTGTTCATTCACGTCCTGAACATTCGCTGAGACTTTTTTCCGCGCGCCGCGGGCCAAGTGGCGTGCAACGTGCGAACGGACCGCCCCGGCGTCGCACCGACGCGACCTGCCGGTGGTGTTGAGTTAACTGCCGCACGTTGGAGGCTCGAATGCAGCTTGCTTTCGTGAAGGACCGACGCTTGGCGCGCGTCGCCGTTGCCGCGCTTGCGACACTCGCCGCCTGTAGCGATACGGCTACCGCGCCGGACGCGACGCTCACCGAATCGAATGCGGCCAACAGCAAGGTGGACGGCGGGCCGCTTCCCACTCGTTATGTGCTTCCGGGCTCGAGCGTGTTCCCCGAAGGCATTGCCTACGACGAGCGAACGCAGCTGGTGTTCGTGAGCAGCACGACGAATGGCACTGTCTTTCGCGGAACCGCGAGCGATGAGACGCTGACACCGTTTCTCCCGCCAGGCGGGGATGGCCGCACGACCGCGATCGGTCTCGAGGTGGACAATGCCGGTCACCTGTTCGTGGCGGGCGGGGGCACGGGCAATGTGTGGGTCTACGACGAGCTCACGGGCGACCTCATCGCCGTATTGGTCACGGGTTCGGCCCCGACGTTCATCAACGACATCGCGGTGGACAAGAACGGCGTCGCGTACATCACGGACTCGATGAGTCCTGTCATCTATCGTGCTGTGCCTAACGGGTCAGGCGGCTACACGATCGAGCGATGGCTCGAGCTGGCGGGGACGCCGATTGTCTACGGTCCCGGCTTCAACCTGAACGGCATGGTGGTTTCGCCGAGCGATCAGTACCTGTTCACCGTGCAGACGAACACAGGGAAGATCTTTCGAATCGACATCGCGACGAAGGCCATCGTGCAGCTCGATGTCGGTGGCGCGACGTTCCCGAACGGCGATGGGCTGTGGATTCGCGGCAACACGCTGTACGTCCTGCAGAACCAGCAGGCGATCATCACCGAGATCCGCGTGCAGCCCAACCAGGCGCGCGGTACCGTCGTCGGGCAGACGACGGATCCGTCGTTCATGGTGCCGACGTCGCTCGTCGGTGCGCGCGGCAGACTTCTCGTCGTGAACTCCCAGTTCAACAGGCGAGGCCCGGGGTTGATGCCGGTGTTGCCGTTCACCGTGTCGGTGGTGGCGATTCCGTAGCGTGGAACCGCGCCTGACGGCAACGCTTTGGTGACGGGGCGGCGAGCAGAGGGCGTTAGGGTGGCGCCATGCTCGCCGCCGTTCGTTCCGCCGCCGTTCTTGGCATCGACGCCTATGACGTGCTCGTGGAGGTCGACGTCGCGCTGGGCCTGCCGATGTGGACGATCGTCGGGCTACCCGCCGGAGCGGTAAAGGAGAGTCGCGAGCGCGTTTCCGCGGCACTGCTGAACTCGGGCTTCGTGGTGCCGGCGAGGCGCGTCACTGTGAACCTGGCCCCGGGCGACCAGCGGAAGGATGGGACGGCGTTCGACCTCCCTATCGCGTTAGGGTATCTGGGTGCGACGGGTCAACTCGACCCGGAAGCACTCGCGGCGGTCGTTGCCATTGGCGAGCTCGGGTTGGATGGCTCGCTGCGGCCTGTCCGCGGCGCCCTCTCGGTCGCGCGGCGCCTGGCTCCATCGCGTCGCAGCAACGGCCACGCACGCGACGACGTCACACTCGTACTTCCGCCGCCTAACGTCGCAGAGGCATCGCTCGTCTCGAAGCTTCCCCTGTGTGCGCCACCGAACCTGAGGTCAATCGTCGACCAGCTCGAAGCCGGGACGCTCGACCCGCCAGGTGTCGGCCTGAACGACTTGACTGCCGCTCCAGCCGCCGAGGCGGTCGATCTCGCTGACGTCGTCGGGCAGGACGTGGCGAAGCGCGCGCTGGAAATCGCCGCGGCCGGAGCACATGCCCTCCTGATGATCGGCCCGCCAGGAGCAGGGAAGACCATGCTCGCGCGGCGCCTACCAACCATCCTGCCCGCCCTCACCGAGGAGGAAGCGCTCGAGGTCGTCGCGATTCACTCCGTCGCGGGCTTGCTGGCACCTAACGCTGCCGTGTCGGTCGCCCGGCCGTTCCGCGCGCCACACCACACGCTGTCGGCGGCGGGGCTCATCGGCGGCGGCAGCAACCCGCGACCGGGCGAGGTGAGCCTCGCGCACCATGGCGTGCTGTTCCTCGACGAGCTCCAGGAGATCCCGCGCCACGTCCTCGACGCGCTGCGACAGCCACTCGAGGACGGCCGAGTGGTGATCGCGCGTGCCGCGACATCGGTGACGTTTCCAGCGCAGTTCACGCTCGTGGGTGCGATGAACCCGTGCCCGTGCGGCCGCGCCGGCGACCCGCGCGGTGGCTGCTCATGCGCGGCCTCCGAAATCGCGCATCACCAGTCTCGCCTCTCCGGGCCGCTCGCCGACCGCATCGACATGCAGGTGCGGCTCTTGGCGGTGCCGCTGCGCGAGCTCGGGCGACGCGAGGGAGGGGAATCATCGGCGGCGGTTCGCGCCCGTGTGGAGATGGCTCGCGCTCGACAGCGCGAGCGCTACCGTGGCGTGCCACGCGTACGGTGCAACGCGCACGCGGCCGGTCGGTGGCTGGATACCCGGACGCCCGCGGACAGCGACGCCCGTGAGCTTCTCGCCTCCGCCGCGGAACGCTCGGGGCTCTCGGCCAGAGCCTATCATCGCGTGCTGAAAGTCGCACGAACGATCGCCGATCTCGACGACGCCGATCGGGTGGCGTGGACGCACGTGGCCGAGGCGCTGCGGTACCGTCCGCCGGACTCGAAGGAGCTGGATAAACTCTCGATCGAGGCCGACGCGGGCAGTGGGACTCCCAAGCCCGATGCCGTCAGCAGCAAGCTGCCGCCGCGAACAAGACGAGCGCGCGCGACGCCGTCGGCGCCGACGAAGTGAAGCGTTGCTCGTTTCCTGGGGCCTGGCGGCGGCGACCCTCGAGCACTCCGACGCCATCGACGCCTACATGGAGCGGACGAGTAGCAAGATCGTTAGGTGCGGGACAATGAACCACGTCGCACCAGAACTATGACGGAGCAGTCGTAGCGAGATGCTACGCTGCCCATCTGCTTTCCCTGGTACGATCACCCGCTGATCGAGGCCTGGCTCGAGCGCCAGCTCGCCAGCTCGCTGGTTCAGCTCTTTGGGGCCGGCCCGTCGGAGTTGTTGATGTCTCGATAGATCTTCCACGAGCCATCAGCCTGCTTCTTCCAAACTGTCAGATACTTGCCCTTGTCGTGCATCGGCTTTCCGCCCTTCGGGGTCACGGTCCACTCGAAGCTGCCGGTCTCGATCGCGTAGTCGCCCGCGACGTCGACGCTCGCGGTGTTGGTCTTCATGTCGCTGAACTTCGCCGATTGAATAAGCTTGGCGCCGTTGGCGCCGATCTCGCCGCGTCCGCGCCATGCCGGCTCTCCCGGGAACATGAGCACCGCGTCGTCGGCATAGTTCGCGACGATGCCGGTGCTGTCGCCGCGAGTTATCGCCTCGACGAACTTGGCGTTCGCCTGTTCGATTGCCTACCTGACGGCGGCGACGTCCACGACTGGCGGCGCGGCGGTCGCGGCGGAGTCCTTCACTGGCGTCTCACCCTTCGGCGCACACGCCAGCGGCGAGCAGGGCGACGGCAGCGCACAGCGGGGTGACGACACGCATAGAACGGCACCTCCGTGCGAGTAATGAGCTTGAGTGGTCGTGTTTGATCTAGCGTCGTCGCGGTCGGAATGGAAGGAACCAGGCTCAGGATACGTGGGTCGGACCAGGTTGGAGCTGGGTCCGACGGCCTTTGACCCGAGTCGGCCGGCCAACGCGGGACGTCTCGCCTAATACTTCCAGCGGCTCGCGCTACGGCCAGGGCCGCATCGCGAGCACTCGCCGCCGGCGGAGAATCGCCCACTTCAGCGGCTCGAAACCCTTCGCGTCGAACTTGCGCCACGTCTCCCGCGTGAACTTGTCCAGCCTAACGCGGTCCATCGCCTCGACCATCAGGCACCAGCACTCCACCACGACTGCCGCCGCCGGTGAGGGCGTCGTCAGGACTTCGGGGGCTCGAGGCGACGTGGCTTGTACACCATGCCTACGAGCTACCCAGTCTCGATTGCGGAGTTAAGCCCATACCTTCCGCGGGCCGACGGGATGGCGTACGGTAATGAGGAAACGGCGGGCCGACGGTGGCACGCGGTGTTGCGGTACTCCGCTCGTCTTCAGTCCACAGGAGGTACACCATGCGCGCCTCACGCGACGAACTCCCGCTCCTGTTTGGCGCTGACCCAGCCGCGGTCCGCGGCGTGGATTGGGGCGGCTTACGCGCGGTGATCGTCTCGCTGCCCGCCGGCGCGGATCTGGGCCCACTGTTCAAGGGCTTGCCTAACGACCGATGCCCATGCCCCCATTGGGGCTACGTCATCAAGGGACGAATGCGGATCACGTATGCTGACCGCGAGGAGGTGGTGAGGGCCGGCGACGTCGTCTACATGCCCCCCGGACATACGGGCGTCGTGGAAGAAGACTTTGAGTGGGCGGAGTTCAGTCCGCCGGCCCAGCACGACGCGGTCCTGGAGGTGGTGCTGCGCAACGCGGCGGCCGCTGCGGCTCCGGCGACGTAGCCGCCACGGCGGCCACGAACCACGGCGGTAGCCCTTGGGACTCGCACAAATAGGTATCGTCGACGAATGACGCCTGGCTGACGCCTGGCTGACGCCTGCAGACCTGGTCCGAACGGCGATTGTCAGCCTGCAACAGGGCCTCGACACGTTACGAACCGCCGCGAACGTTTCTGAGGCGGGGCACAGAACGGCGATGGATGTCGCGAATGCTCTCGACAACGATTGCAGGCGATTTGCGGTCAAGATCTCGGCGTGGCTTAGGACCTCCGTGGCCAACTCCCGCCGCCGCTGGTCGATTGCACGGCGCACAGCAACGAGGTTGGCGCGAAAGACTAACACTGACTCGCCGTCGGGAAAGGTGCCCATGTCGAACGACTCCTCTTCATGCGATTCCTCATCCGCGGGCCTCGATCGCCGTGGCTTTCTCTCGCGGCTAGCAGGTGCCGCGGCCGTCGCGGGAGCGGCGTCGCCCACGCTCGACCTGCTGGCGATCTTTCCAACACCGGCTGCTACGCCCGGCTCGGTGTTCCGGCCGGGGCTTGCCGAACCCGACGCCGCCGTATTCGCCGAGGCGCGTAAGCATTTTCTGATCCCGAAGGGGGTCACCTACTGCAACACGGGCACGCTCGGCGCCTCACCTCGCGAGGTTGTCGACGCGCTGGTGAGCGGCACGCGCGCGCTCGAGATTCGGCTCGCGGCGTGGGCATACGATCATCCGGAGGGCGAGCCGCTCACGGGTTACGAGCCGTCGCTCGGGATTCGCACCGCGGTCGGCGCGTTCATCAACGCGAAACCGGACGAGGTCGCGATCACGCAAAACGCGACGATGAGCATGAACTTTCTCGCCAACGGGCTCGATCTCTCGCCGGGCGACGAAGTCATCTCGACGGACCAGGAGCACGGCGGCTGCATCTCGCCATGGCGACTCAAGGCCAAACGCTACGGGATCGTCGTCAAAGAGCTGCGGCTCGACGATGGGACCAAGGGCGGAGTCGAGGGCGTCGTGAAGCTGTTCGCCGACGCGATCAGCCCCAAGACCAAAGCCGTCATGTTCAGCCACGTCGTCTCCGGGCTCGGCACGCGGATGCCGGCGCGCGAGTTGTGCACGATGATCCGGGATCGCGGCGCGTTGGCGCTCGTCGACGGCGCCCAGGCCGTCGGGCAGCTCCGGGTCGACGTGAAGGAGCTCGGATGCGACGCCTACGTCGCCAGTCCGCACAAGTGGATGATGGCGCCGAAAGGCACCGGCTTTCTTTACATTCGGCGCGACCTGCAGGATCGGTTTTGGACGACGCTCGCCAGCTCGCACTGGGACGACCAGGAGAGCGGCGCCTTCCGGTTCATGCAGTACGGCACCGGCGCTGTCCCGGTTCACGAGGGGCTGACGGCCGCGCTCACGTTCATCGACAAGATCGGCATGGTGCGCATCGAGCGCTGGGACGCGATGCTGACGAAGCGCTTGCGAGACGGGCTGGCGCGCATTCCCTCGGCGCATATCTCCTCACCAGAAGATCCGCGACTCGCGTCCGCGATCACGACGTTTCGCATCGATGGCGTGAAGGCCAAGGCACTGCAAGAGGCGTTGTGGACTCGGCACGTGCGTGTGCGTCCGCAGAGCGACGCGCGCGGCGTTCGATTGTCGGCGCACATCTATATGAGTCCGGCGGACGTCGACACGGTCCTCGACGTGGCCTCCTCGCTCGGGAAATGACTCAGCTCATCTTCGCTTAGACCCGCAACGGACAGACGGCGTTAGGCTTGTCGGTCGCCCTCGGGCATTAACCCTCGTCTCCGCGAACGGCTCGGCGGCCGAACAACGACGCTGCCCTCGTCGCTCTATGTCCTGAGCGTGTGGACGGCGACGCCCGTGAGCTCCTCGCGTCCGCGGCGGAACGCTCGGGGCTCTCGGCCAGAGCCTATCATCGCGTGCTGAAAGTCGCACGAACGATCACCGATCTCGACGACGCCGATCGGGTGGCGTGGACGCACGTGGCCGAGGCGCTGCGGTACCGTCCGCCGGACTCGAAGGAGCTGGATAAGCTCTCGATGCAGGTCACGAAAACCGCTGGCGTGAAGTGACAAACTCAAGTCATCGGCGGGCCGCAGCGCACTTGGGACGACCGCGCGGCGGTCGTGCTTCCACGTAGCGAAACTCGATGAGGAAAACCCGTCGTCCGGGGCCGTGCTTCGCGACCTTGAGGAGATCGACGACGCCGACAAACCCGGACTGCTGGGCAACTTCGGGGGTGACGTCGGCGAGGGATATCTCGAAGACCTTCGTCACGATAATCTCGCCTGGCGGAAGCGCGTACCGACCACCGACTTTCACGTGCGGTCGTTGCCACAGGCGAACGGTGGTCGTGATCTCACCGCGACGAATGCGGTCGCGCAGGGCTCGGATGAACTGCACGTCTACCGTTGCAGAATGGGGCAGAACTGCCTTCGAGAGTCGAGCACGATATTGAAGTCCTCGTGGCGCCACGTTAGGCCGCGCTTGTCCATGCGATCTCGCGGGCGATGCTCGGAGCGACACTCCCACCGCCGCAGGTGACGTCGCGGCCGGCATCGCTCGTGTTCGATGCAGGTGAGATCTACGACTTCGAGCTCACTCCGGCGAAGGCCGGGGACCTGCAATCCACGTTCGGACCGGTTCCGCGTCCGCCTGGTTTCGCCGTGCCGATCGAGCTTCGGCCGCGACGGACCGTCGTCGTCCGGCACGGTGCCGATTAGCTATCCCCTTGTCGAACTAGGGGAGCGATGTTATCGTACCCTAGTCGAAAAAAGGTAAGGCTTCGTGGCCGACCGCGTCGAGCTCCCGCAGGGTACCCTCGAGACTCTCATTCTCAAAACCCTCACCTGGGGCACCATGCACGGGTTCGGGATCGGTCGCTGGATCGAGCAGGCGAGTGGTGACTCCCTAACGATCGAAGAAGGGTCGCTCTATCCCGCCCTGCATCGCATGGAAAAGCGAGGGTGGATCGAAGCCGAATGGCGCCAGACCGAGAACAACCGCCGGGGTAAGTACTACGCGCTCACCGCCGAAGGGCGCCGCCAGCTCAAGACCCAGGCGGAGAGTTGGCTCACCATCGTCCGCTCGGTCGGTCGGGTGCTGGACACGAGCAAGCAGCCGAGCTGACCGTGCGCGACCCGTCATGGCGGCGGTACCTGCGGTTCTGGGGGCCGGACGTACGCTCCGACGTCGACGACGAGCTCGCGTTCCACGTCGAGCTGCGTGTCGATCAACTCGTGGCCCAGGGCATGGACCCGGCCGCCGCTCGCGCGGAAGCGTGGCGGCGCATCGGCGATGCGGACGTGCTCGCGCGCACGTGCCGCGAGATCGACGGCGAGCGCCTGACGATCGAGCGCCGGCGCGAGTGGGTGCAGGGGACCTGGACGGAGCTCCGCGTCGCAGCACGGCAACTGCGTCGGTACCCGGTGCTCGCGAGCGTCGCGGTCCTGACGCTCGCGTTAGGACTCGGCGCCACGACCGCAATATTCAGCGTGCTCTACGCGGTGATGCTGCGCCCGTTGCCCTACGCGGGCGCTGACCGGATGGTGCGCATCACCGAGACCATGCGCGGGGCGGAGACGTCCGTGGGCCCGGGCCAGTTCGCGGAATGGCTCACGCGCACACGCGCCTTCGAATCCGTGGGAGCGTATCAGCCAACCACCTTCAACCTGACGGAGGGAACGCCGGAGCGCGTTCGTGCTGCGTTTGCCACGTCGGGCCTGTTCCGTGCCCGATACGTGAAGCCCGCGCTCGGCCGGTATTTTCTGCCGGAGGAGGATCAGGTCGGGCGCGAGCACGTCGTGGTGCTGAGCCATGGGCTGTTCGAGCAGCGTTTCTCCGGCGACGCACGCATCGTCGGCCGGCCCATCAGCATGAACGGTGAGACCTACACGGTCGTCGGGGTCGCCCCGTCCGAGTTCTCGATCGCAACGCCCGGCGATCAACTATGGGTGCCGCTCGCGCTCACCGCTCAGCACAAGTCGACGTTCTCGGATCACTGGCTCACGGTCTTTGCGAAACGGAAGCCCGGAGTGAGTCAGGCGCAGGCCCAGCGCGACATGGAGCGGGTCTCGCGCGAGATCGCGCAGCTCCACCCGGATGACATGGTCGATCGGTCGGCACGGGTCTACGATTTCCACGACGATCTCGTCGCGGACCACGAGCGAAGCCTGACGACGCTGTTCGGGGCGGTCGGATTCGTGCTGCTCCTCGCGTGCCTCAACGTCACGAATCTCCTGCTCGCGCGAGCGACGGTGCGGCGCAAGGAAACAGCGATCCGGGCGGCGCTCGGCGCGACGCGCGGCAATATCGTTAGGCACTTCCTGATGGAGAGCATCGTCCTGGCCGCGTCCGGCGCGGTCCTCGCGTTCTTCGTGAGCCGACTCACGCTGCGCGCGCTTCTCGGTCTTGCACCGGCGGAGATCCCAGGTTTGGACCACGCCGGCCAGGGACCTCCCACCGCGGTGTTTCTAGCGGCGACGTCGCTCGCGGTCGCGGTATTCCTCGGGTTGTTGCCGGCGCTGCGTGGCCTCCGAAGCGTCGAGGCGGTGCTTCGCATGGGCGGTCGCACGGGTGGCGCCACGACCACTCGCGATCGACTTCGGAACGTGCTCGTCGTCTCGGAGGTTGCGCTGGCGCTCGCGTTGGTCGCCGGGGCGGGGCTCTTCGTTCGAAGCGCGCGGAAGCTGAACGACGTGGACGTCGGCTTCTCCCCGAGCGGCCTGATCACGGCGCGCGTCTCACTCGCGTCGGCGCGCTACTCGACGCCCGCGATCATACAGCGAACTTACCCCGAGATCGTGGATCGCCTGCGGCGACTCCCCCACGTCGTGTCGGCGTCCGCCAACAGCACGCCGCCGCTCGCTGGTGGCACAGTTGGCGTCGACGTGCGGGTCGAGGGACGAACCTACGCGCCAGGCAATGAGCCCGATGCGCGATTCCACGTCGTCACGGCCGGCTACTTCGAGACGGTGCGCGCGCGCCTCGATGCGGGCCGACTCTTCACCGACAGCGACAACGGACACGCGCCGCTCGTTGCCATGATCAACGAGACGCTGGCGCGACGTCTGTGGCCTAACGAGTCGGCGATCGGGAAGCGAATCTCGTGTTGCGCAGAAGGCCCGGCGCCGTGGCGAGAGGTCATTGGCGTGGTTGGGGACATGCGCCAGTTCCTGAGACGCGAGCCCGTGCCGGAGCTCTACGTTCCCATCGAGCAGACGCCGGCAAACACCTGGACCTGGCACGGGAACTCGCTGGCCTTCGTCGTGCGAACCGACGGAGACTTGGCGGATGCGACGCGGGAAATCCGCGCGGCCATCGCCGAGACGGACGTGACGCTGCCGGTCTACGACGCGCTCACGTATGACGAGCTGCTGAAGATCGCTTCCGCGTCCAACCGCTTCAGCACCGTGCTTTTCTCGGTGCTCGCCGGGCTCGCGCTCGTGCTGGCGGCCGTTGGTCTCTACGGTGTGCTGGCGTTTTCGGTCGCCCAGCGAAGCTTCGAGATGGGCGTGCGTGTGGCGCTCGGCGCCCGACCGATCGATGTGCTCGCGCTCGTCACGCGACAAGGAATGCTGCTCGTTGCCGCCGGGCTGGCGCTCGGGCTTGCGGTCGCAATGGCCGCGAGTCGCGTCATGTCGTCGCTCCTGTATCAGGTCGCACCAACCGATCCCGTCACCTATCTCGCCGCCGGCGTTCTGCTCGTCGTCGTGGGAGCGGTCGCGTGCTACGTGCCCGCGAGGCGCGCCTCGCGCGCGGATCCAACGACGGCACTGCGCGCGTAGTCCGCGCAGCACTCATCTTGCCTCGTAGTCGGTGAGCCCATGCGCGGCGCCGTCGCGCATGAGCCGTGTATGCCTTGCACACCATCGACACGGAACGAGATACGGAATGACCGCCGTCGCAAGCGAACGTGGAGCACCCATAGCGCACAAGCAGGTGCTCGTGGTCTTCAGCGGGCTCGTGCTCGCCATGCTGCTGGCGGCGTTGGACTCGACCATCGTCTCGACGGCTCTGCCAACGATCGTCGGCGAGCTTGGTGGGCTCGCGCACCTCTCGTGGGTGGTGACGGCGTATCTCCTCGCGCAGACCGTCGTGACGCCGCTCTACGGGAAGCTCGGCGACCTGTACGGGCGAAAGGGGGTGATGCAGGGCGCGATCGTCCTGTTCCTCGCCGGCTCCGCGCTGTGTGGATCGAGCCAGAACATGACACAGCTCATCATCTATCGTGCAGTGCAGGGGCTTGGCGGCGGTGGTCTCATGGTCACGACGCAGGCGATCGTCGGTGACATCGTGCCTCCTCGGGAGCGCGGCAGGTATCAAGGGATCTTCGGCGCGGTGTTCGGCGTGGCGAGCGTCGCGGGCCCGCTGCTCGGCGGCTACTTCACGACGCACCTCTCATGGCGATGGATCTTCTACATCAACCTGCCGCTGGGAGCTCTGGCGCTCGTGGTCCTCGCAGTCACGCTGCCGGCCCGCGTGGAGCGCCTCCAGCACGCGATCGACTACGCGGGCGCGACCCTGCTCGCGATTGCGCTGAGTGCCGTCGTGCTGCTCGCAGACCTTGGCGGCACGGCATATCCGTGGGGCTCCCCGTTCACGACCGGCCTCATTCTGGCCTCTGTCGCATCGACGGCCGCGTTCGTCCTCATCGAGCATCGCGCGAAGGAGCCGGTGTTGCCGCTTCGGTTGTTTCGTAATCGCGCGTTCTCGGTGACGTCCGCCGTCGGCTTCATCGTTGGCTTCGCGCTGTTCGGCTCCGTGACGTACATCCCCGTGTACCTCCAGGTCGCGAAGGGTGCGTCTCCGACCAAGTCCGGCCTGGAGATGCTGCCGATGATGGGCGGCATGCTCCTGACGTCGATCTCGTCGGGCCAGCTCATCAGCCGCACGGGACGCTACAAGATCTTTCCCGTGATCGGGACCGCGGTGATGACGTTAGGCCTGTTCCTGTTGTCGCACATGACACCCGAGACGAGCACGCTGGCCGCGTCAGGCATCATGCTCATCATGGGTCTCGGGCTCGGCATGGTGATGCAGGTGCTGGTCATCGCCGTACAGAACGCCGTCGATTACCGAGACCTGGGCGTGGCGACATCGGGCGCGACGTTGTTTCGGCTCATCGGCGGTTCCGTCGGCACCGCTGTACTCGGCGCGATCTTCGTCACGCGCCTCGGTGCCGAGCTGCTGCGACGTCTACCCGCGGGCACGCAGGGAGCACCAGCCCCTGGTTCGGCGATAACGGCGGAGCTGCTCGCGTCGCTGTCGCCAGCCGTCCACGCAGCGTACGCGGCCGCGTTCTCTGCATCGTTGTCGACGGTCTTTCTCGTCGCGACGAGTGTGGCAACCGCGGGCTTTCTCCTCACGTGGCTGCTGCCCGAGCGGCCGCTCCGCGCCACGCTCTCCGCCGAGGCCACTGAAGGCGGCGGCATGGTGGGTGAAGCGTTCGCGATGCCGGTAAGTCCGGACTCGCTCGCGGAGCTTCGCCGTGGTCTCGCGTCGCTCGCGAACCGCGAGTCCCAACGTCGGTACATGGAACGCCTCGTGCGCGAAGCGAAGGTCGATCTCTCACCGCTCGCAGCCTGGCTCCTCGTGAGGCTGGAGCAGGAGCCCGGCTCCGACCCCGCAGCGATCGCTCGCGCGCACGCCATCGGCGCTGCGCGCATGGACACAGCCGTGGATCAGCTGGCGAGTCGTGCGCTCGTCTCGGTGACGACAGCAAACGACGACGGCGCGAGCCGGCTGTCAGTCACGGGCAGCGGGTGCGAACTGCTCGGCAAGATGATCAGGGTACGTCGCACTCACCTCGCGGACGCTGCGGCGGAGTGGCACGCCGACGAAACCAGCGCTGTGACGCTGCGCGATGACGAGCGCATTCTCGTTCCCGATGCCCGGCAGACCACCAACTGAATGTCAGCGCAAGCAGACCGGCGCATGCAGCCCACTTCGAGTCCCGCGAAGCCGCACGTTGGGCTAAGTTCTTCGAGATGACGCAAGCCCTTACCGCGCTCGAGCCGGTAGCAGAAACACCCACGCGCGACGATC
>Ga0075423_10002894_pt1 | contig 15720 bp, 15 predicted proteins | sample SoiMethybrSBSTD2_FD_80114 | JGI IMG/M metagenome (GOLD analysis project Ga0075423, IMG submission 80114) | Bulk soil microbial communities from a Populus tree surrounding site in Tennessee, USA - Soil MetaG P. TD hybrid SBSTD2 | ecosystem: Environmental > Terrestrial > Soil > Tree plantation...
CGCCTCGCGTAGCGCAACGGGAACCGGGTCACGGGCGCACCTCCAGGACCTCGCCCTCTCCCAACGCCAACCGGCACGCGCTGGCCTCTCCCCGCCGCGCTCGCCGACCCAGCGCCTGCGCCACCTGACGGCGGCGGCGCCATCCTGAGCCGCGCACGGCGATCGCCGACGAGAAGAAGACGAGGGCCGGGCCACGGACCCGGCCCCGGCGCAGTCGCGGCGAGCGCTCGTCGGGCGCGACCCACAGCTCGCCGCCAAGCAGGTGTGCCCGGCCGAGCGCCGGCAGCGCCCGGCCGAGAGAGCGCCGCAACGGCGCCAGGTGGACTGCAAGCCAGGAGAGGGCGAAGCGATCCGCACGGCGCCCGTCAGGCGTCGCCTGCGTCGCCAGGGTCGCAACCGCGGCCGGAATCACGACCAGCCGCAACGGCCAGTCGAGCAGGCCGAGCGCCAAGCCGCCCATCTCCGTCGCCGCCAGCGCGCCGAGCGCGGCCACCGCCCCGCCGACCCGACCCCCGGTGCTGGCGCCCGCGAGCCCGGCGACCCCGGCGAGGGCCAGCGCCACCGCCACCGAGCCCGAGCCGATCGCGACGACGGCGAGAAGCGCCGCGCTCGCGTAGGCCAGCCAGCGCAGCGGGACCCCGCCCGGCACCGGCAGCGGCCGGCCCTCGATGGAGTAGATGCGGCGCTCCGGGCGGAAGATCCGCTGGTAAGAGCGGATCGGCTCGTAGCCGTCGCTCACGGCAGAATCCGGTTCCCGATCGCCCGCGCCGCGTCGGCGACCTGGTCAGGCGAGAAGACGAGCCAGCCGACCAGGATCGCGGCCAGCAGGAAGACCGCGAGGTCGGTGAACTTCCTGTTAATGAGGAAGACCAGCCCGACGATCGCGATAAGGCCGCCGTAGATCGAAGCCGCCCAGCGGCGTAGCTCCGAGCCGATATTGCGGCCCACGTCGTTGCCGCCAGCCGCGAGCGCGTCCGGGGCCAACCACAGCGCCGCCGCGAGGACGACGACCAAAGCCAGGGCGACTGCCAGCCGCCGGCTCATGAGAGCGCCCCTTCGACCTGCTCGACGTACCAGCGGTCCTGCCGGACGAGCCGTAGTCGGTAGGCGAGGGGGAAGACCGCCCCGCTCGCCGTGTCACGAACCCGCGCGGCGGCGACCACCGTGCGCCGAGCCCCTTCCCCGCTCCCGATCTGCTTCACGCTCGCGACGGCGACGACCTCGAAGTCGCCACCGGGCGGCGTCACCGTTGCGTCCGGCGCCAAGAGGTAGGAGAGATCGTCGGGGCTCGCCGCCGACATGTAGGCCGGCAGGAACCGCCGGACGAACCCGACGATCGCTTCTGCGTCAGGACCGGCGACGATTGCCGGCACCCCCAGGGCCGCCACCTCGGCCGCGTCTTCGCGGACGATCGGGACGGCGAGGTAGAGAGTGCGGGCGTCGTCTAGCTCGCAGGCGACCGTGACGATCGCCTGGCGGTCGCCGAGGTCGCGAACTGCGGCGACCTCGGCCTGCTCGACCTGGGCGACGGTGCCGGTCCCACCGGGAGCCGGCGTCGAGATGCCCGGCGCGAGATATGGAGCCAACGCCTGCGGCGAGGCGTCCGTGAGGTAGGCACGCGCGAACCTGACCGCGAAGGCGGCGGTCGCGGGGTGGGTGGCGCTGCTGCGATCGGCGGCGGACGAGCCGTTCTGCTGGGGCTCAGTGAGCACACCAGAGACGCCCCGCAGGAGCAGGAGTCCGACCAGCGCCCACAGCCCCAACCGTCCCACAGCCCGGAGCACCGAGCCAACTGAGCGGCCATCACCTTCGCGCCGCCCGGGCTGAGTACCAATTCCTACTGACACTTCTAGACCACCTCCGTTGTCGTGCTTGGTGCCAGCCGATTTGCTGGCTCACGACAACAGGGCGCCGAAGTGCCAAAGTGGTCACAAGGAAACAAGCGAATGCTTGTATGTGTGTGTTACTTCATGCATAGACGGGCGGCATCTCACTACCGCCGCCCGCTTAGGCGGAACACTTCCGGAGGATCAACGCGAAGAATCGTCAGGACTCGCTGCGAGCCCTGAAACGAGCTGCTGGACAATCCACCAGCAAGTGAAGTCGACCAGCTCGTAGCGAACGTGAATGCCCTGGCGCCGTCGTCTGACGACACCCGCCTCGTGCAGGATGGCGAGCTGCTGGGATATGCGCTGTTGGCTCACCGAGAAGCAGGCCGTAAGTGCGCTGACGGTAGCGCCGCCCCGTTCGTTGAGCACTTCGATCAGTCGAATCCGAGTGGGATCGCCCAGCACTTTCAGCATCGCGGCGACCATCTCGACGGAGTCCGCAGGCAGCGGTTCGCTTTGTGCCGATGCGGTTGCCTGCTGTCTTTGGCTGTCGACCATCTCACTACTACAGGGCGCGAAGGGTGAAAAGTGGTCCCCCCTTTTTTTGAAAACTTGTGTAGAAAATCGTCTCGGACCCACAAAAACTCCGGCCCCGAAGGGCCGGAGTCAGGAATGCCCCCCCTTGCGCAGCGTCTCAGCGCAGCCGCAGCTCCGTCCCGGCGTAGATCAGGTTCGGGTCGCCGGTGCCGATCCGATCTTCGTTCAGCCGCCACAGCCGCTCGACCTCGTCGGCGATCGCCTGAGTGTCAGCACTGCCGGGCAAGAGGCTCACGGCGATGTGCCAAAGGCAGTCTCCGGGCCGTACAACGTAGGTGTCCTTGCCGAGATTTTGGCCTGGGTCGGCGGGCGTCGAGGTGACGGGCTGAGGAGAGGGCGAAGAGGACGAGGGTGCTTTCTGCTGAGTTGCCTCGGGTGCCGTGGCTTCAACAGAAGCCCCGCCCTCAGACGCCGTACCGTGCTCGACTCGTTCCTGCTTCGGAGCGACGATCGACTCGTTCGCGACCGGTTCCGGACCAGACGCCTTCTGCTGTTCGGGTTCGGGTGCCGGTGACGCTGGTTCCGGTACTGGCGGAGGCGGTGGCACTTCGACCGGAGGTTCGGTGGCGGCGCTAGTGACTTCTTCGGCTGACGGCGCTTCGATTTCTACTTCCGGTTCCAGTTCTACGGCACCGCCTTCTTCACCGCCGGTCGCTGGCACTTCTTCCAGGTCGGCTTCTTCCCCGCCGGGGTCGAAGTCCGGGGGCTCTGGCACTTCAATCGACGGCGAGGTTCCTTCCCCTTCGCTGTCAGATTCGCCAGCCGGGGCGACGCCGGGAAAGACGTTGGCGAGGACCAGCATCGAGCACAGCGTTAGGGCGAACAGCCGCCGGCCAGGAGAAGGACCCGATCTCAACTCAGGGGAGATCGAAGTCAGATTCTGGATCAGGTTTGCCATCGGTTCCTCCTCGCGTTTGAGGCTGTGTGAGTCAGTTCATGGGATCGGCTACGCAGCGGTAGCTCTTGTCGCCCCCTACGTCCGGGGTGAGCCCGACGCTGCCGTTTTCTTCGGTGACGTAGAGGACATCGACCGCGCCCGGCTTGCTGCTGGAGGGGTAGACTTCGCTGGTCAGCTCACCCCCTTGTGCAAGTTGAATCTGGGGCTGAGCCAGTGCCGCCATCAGCTCCTGATGGGTCGGCAGCCGCCGGCCGGCCCGTTCCCGGTTGTCGGTCAGCGCACAGTCGAAGACGGCACTGCCGTATGACCGAGGCGGACGGGCCTGAGTCTCCACACACACATCTCCAACCGGGATCGTCGGCGCGAATGCCTGCGGGCAATTATCGAGGAAGCGAGCTGCGGGCTGACCGCCGAGGCGGGCGGCGTTCTGCGCGCGGGGGACCGGGCGAAGGCTCGACTCCTTCACCACCCGGCTGCCGATCGAGTTCGACCTGAACTCCCTGCCCGTCAAGCTGCGGTTTCTAATGTCCGAGCCGTCGATCTTTGAGACCGCGTAGGCGCTGCCTCCCAAGGCCATGAACAGGGCCAGGGTGGCGACGACGTTGGCGTAAGTGAGGCGGGGTCGCGGGGCTCTCAGCATTGGTCTCTCTCCTCGGCTTTAGGTGATTGGCCTATGCGGTCTAGCATGGCCGCCCTCTCACTCGTACCGTCAACGCGGGGCTGTTGCCCGTCTCCAGCGGATAGCCAGCCTCGCCGGCAAGGTGCGCCCGAAAGGGGAAGCGCCGGACGCCGCAGGTGCGGCGGAAGTGGTACACGAGACGCCATATCCCGTCAGATTCACTGCGGATCGTGCGGAACGTCTGCCATTCGCCCGTAAGTTCGACCTGCACCTCGATCAGCTTTCCCTCCTCGGGGAGTGGGCGACCCTTGACGCGACCACTGAAGGTGACGGAATCGCCATTGAGGACGTGCTTCGGCTTGACCGAGATCGTGGATGTCGCCTTGACCAGGACAGTCGCCGTGTCCTCGACTGGCAGGATCGTCGCCGTGCCCTGATAGACGAAGCGGAACCGCCGCGAGGAACGCGCCTCCACCTCGTAGGCAAAGCGACCGTCAGCGTTGGTCGTCACCGTGTCTTCTAGCTGCTCGGTCCCTTCCTTCGGCTGGGAGTAGACGAAGATCGTGGCGTCGGCCAGCGCGTGCCCGGCCGGGCTGACGAGCCGACCACCAAGCAGCACCCGGCGTCCGAAAGCCACCTTGTCGCGCGGCTCCAAGACGGTCCGGCGCTTGCCCTTCTGGCCCTTGACGGCGCGCTTCCCGATCACCCCGGCCTTCATCGAGGTCGCGATCCGCAGCGGCAACCGGAGCCGCATCGGCTGCCCGTCGAGGCGCTGGTCCGTCCCGGCCAGGTTGTTCGCCTGGTCGTGGGCGCTCGCCCGCAGTTCGTAGTCTCCTGGCGGCAGGGCGGCGTCGTTTATACGCGTTACGAGACGATCCCCTTCCTGACTGGTTGGCAACACCTGCCAGATGCCCGAGCCCGCGCGGCTGATTTCGATCCCGCCGCCGCCGAGCCCAGAGATTCGGTCGGTGACAAGGACGGAGATGCGCGTCGGGTCCTCGGTGCTCGGGGTCTCAAAGCCGAGCTGCGGCGGCTCAGGATCGAAGCGCAGCCGAACCGGCTCGGAGGCGTTTGCCGCCTCCTGGTTAGCGGCTTCGTCCTCGCGCCACAGCCGCAGTTCCCACTCCCCCGGCGAGGGAACGGTCACATTGTCGATCGTCGCGATTCCCGCCCCGGCGCGGTCGCCGCTCACGCATTCCCCGCCGCCCGCACGGCAGAGACGGTAGTGGGCGGCGGTGATCGGAGCTCGATCGGGTTCGGCGGGATTGGTCCAGCCGAGGTCGAAGTCATTGCTGTTGCGCCACCCTTCCCCGCCGCCGACGCCAATCGACACCGCGCCCGGCGCGGCGTTGTCAATCCGCGCCGTGACGGCGCCCGACTCCGCATGGTTGCCGGCTGCGTCTTCGGCCACCACCGTCAGCGGCTGTGAGCCTTCGGGCGCGTCGGAGGTATCGACGTCGATCGGTCCACCGCCGCTCGGGCAGGGGATTCTCTGCGAGTAGTCGCATGACCGCGGTTCTGTGCCCCGCACGCCGCCGCTGAGGAGCGCGGATGCGCTCTTGACCCCGACGTTGTCGGAGGCGTCGTAGCTAAAGCGCTGCTTGCCGCTCACCCAGTGCCCCTGCGCGAGCGCCGAATCCGGGACGATCCCGACCGATGGCGCGGTTCCGTCGACCACGGTCGCCTCGGCGGCGAAGGTCCGTATGTAGTTCTGGCCTCGGGCCGAGCAGTATTCGTGCGAGGGGGCGCCAACGCAGACGATGCGCTGGACGATCTGGGTCGCGCCGCCGAGATCGTAGGCGCGCAGACGTGGCCAGCTCGACGCCTGGGCCACGTCCGAACGGGGGCAGTTGCGGTTGGCCCGGACGTTCTTGATCGAGACTGCCGAGGCATCGGGGCGCTCGGCGTAGAGCTGGAGGGCGTAGCGGCAGTCGCGGCGCTGAGCGTGACCCGACCAGCGCAGCCGCGAGAAGGTCGTGTCGGGCGGGGCGTTGAGAATGAAGCCCGACTGCGCGCCGCGTGGGACCCGGCCGGTGCCCGGCACGTTGGCGGTGACAAGCCCACGCAGCCCCGGCCCAAGCGGATTGCAGGCTCGCCTCCACTTCATCCCGCGGGTGGCGAAGTTTTCAAAGGCCGAACTGACATAGCCGGCTTCGTCGGCCTCGCAGGCGTAAATCGTGTATTCGCCTGCCGTTGCCGGCCGAGGAGCCGCGAGGGCAGCCACGACCGTGAGGGCGCCGACAATGGCCGCGAGGGCCCCGAGTTTTTTTGCGGCGCACCGCATCACGGACCTCCGAACTGCGGCCCGGAGCTTGGGGGGACAGGAGCAGGTTCGGAAGCCGGGGGTTCATAAGTCGGTTCAGGTTCGGCGACCGGTTCAAACTCCGGTGGCGGTGATTCGGATTCCGGCTGGGGCTGGGGCTTTGAGGGAGCTGGCCCGGGGCTCGGTTCCGGGGCTGGCGCATCTTCTACGGGCGGTTCGGCCGGGGTGTACTCGGGACCGGTGGATTCGGCTTCGGGAGGGGCAGTCGCGGGCTTGGGTTCGTTCTCGGACTCTGAGGCGATCAGTCCCCTCGCCGCGCCGACGGGATCGACGCCGTGCTGGACGCAGTAGGTCGCGCTGCCGCCGATCGCGATGCAGCTCGCGATCACGGCGCCGACCGTGCCGGGACGGGCAGCGGCGAGCGGGGTCGGGTCGACCGCCCGGTAGGTCGTAGTCGCCTGCTGCTGGATCTGGGCTCCGCCGTCGAGGATCTGCTGCTTTATCGCCGCGAGCCGCTCGCTTGATGCGTGCGCGATACGCCCGAGCAGGCCGGGGCTCGCGCCTTCGACCACCGGGGCGGGGAGCATCGCGCCGGCCTTCTCACGCCAGGCGACCAACCGCTCGCTAAGCAGCTCGCAGCGTCCGCAGCGGGAAAGGTGCTCACGCGCCTGCGCAGACTCGTCCGGGGTCGAGACGCCGCAGACGAAGCGCACGACCAAGGGCTCGCCGCGCTCGCAACCGCCGCCGGCCAGCCGAGCCAGAACCGCCCGTGCCTGATCCATGATCGCGAGGAGGTCGCGCTTGACGGTCCGTTCAGTCAAGCCGAGACGGTCGGCGATCTGCGGGCGCCTGTAGCCGGCACCGTAGAGGGCAAGCACGTCCCGTCTGCGGTCCGACAGCGAGGAGGAGACCTCCTCAACGAGCATCGTCAGATCGGCGTCGTCTTCGAGGGCAATCAACTCCTCGGCGGGACCGGGAGCGCCGGCGGCGAAAGTCGCGATTTCAGCCTCGATAGGATCGACCGCGAGCTCGCGTCGGTGGCGATCTGCTTCCCGGTTCAGATAGCGGAAAGCCGCCGTGCGAATCCACTTGTAGATCGCGCCCGGCCCCGAAACGTCTTCCGCTTCGTCCAGGAAGGACTTGCACGCGTACTGCACGGCATCCTCGGTCTGTTCTGCGGAGCACTCGGGATACCGGGTGGCTAGCTGCGTCCGAAGCTTTCCCCCGCGCTCACCGCGGACGAAGCTGTCGAATAATGCATCGGCGCCGTTCTTGGCGATCTTGGTCGAGGGATCAGAGCCCATCACCTCTACAGGGCGACGAGGGGCAAAAGTGGACCCCTCTCTTGCTGGCGCGGAACTCCTCAAAAGACGCCTCCGTCTAAGGCTCAACAGCGTGCTTCCGCCTACGGAAGCGTTGGACTACCCATGCCTTAGTAATTCAAAACCGACACGTTTATCCGTCTTTCCCGGATGAAGGCTAGATCGCCGTGAGCAGGGAATACGCGCGGAGCGCCGCCTGCGTCGGCTCCACCAGCTCCTCGTCATTCCGATAGCGGACCAGGCCCGCGCGTCTCAGGTCGCGGATCGCGTCTGTGGCTGTCTCGGCCTCTCGCACGTCTTCGGGGTCGCTGGCAATCCGCAGAGCAAGTTCGTCCACCGTCAGGCGGGCGGGGGCCCGCTCTATGACCTCGATCAGGATCACCCGCGCGACGATCTCGGGGTCGTGCTCAGGCAGTGTGTCGGCGTCGGCGGTCACGGCTGCTCCATGACTCGGTGGGAGCGCTGTCCCATCGGCCCCCCCTTTCGCCGCTCGCCACAACCCCGGCAGGGTGGGGACGAGTGGTCGGCAACGGAGTTCTCCTCAGCGCCCATCGCTGGGCCTCTCCACCAGGCGGAGCGCCTGTTCGAACAACAGGTCCCGCCCCTCTGGCGATTTGCTATCTGCCACATCGCCCAACATCTCAAGCGTCTTCGCCTAAATTTTGATCCTTCAGGCGATAGGGCACATCGAAGAGGTCTTCTCTCGACGCGCCGCTATCTGTATCGACCGAGGAAGGCTCCACCACATCGAGCGCATCAAGGACACGCAGGTGGCGTGCAGCCTGCCACATGCTCAGGAAGCCGTCGAGAACATCAACCAGCGCAATTGCTGAAAGCGGCTCGCCAATCCACCAAAGCGCTTCAATGATCGGCACGCGAAAGGGATGCAGAACCTTCTCCGGAAGAGGTGACCAGAATTCCTCCCAGTCACCGCTCATGGCAGCCCCCTTTGGACCGCTTCTTGCTCATGCTCATCTCCCGCCGAAGCCCTGGGCGGCGGCCAGTCGATCCACCCCCGCCCAGGGTCTCGGTTTTTGCGCCTCCTGCGTCCTGAACCATGAAGCGGAAGCTAAACGCCACGATGTGACTGGATCAATTCACGTAGCGATATTCAAAAAGAAATGATTCCGGCGATCAGCGCGGCAAACGGGAAGGCCGAGCCCGGGGCGAATCGTGCCCCCGTGCCCGGCCCACAAATCCTGCGGATTTGGGCTGTGGTTAGCCAACCTTGCTGACCGAAACAGCAGGTATCGCTGGGCTACAAGCGGCGATCTTCACGTCCTCACCTCCCATCGACGTTTGAACGAAATAATCTGAGTAAATCACACCCAAATGAGAGATTTGGGGACGCCGAGGGTTTCGTCTTGATATACCGCTAGACTCGTGCGCTCAATGAAGGGCGAGCACTAGGAGGACGTCGTATGGCGGCGAGACTTGCGATCGGAACTGATGCTCGGGAGCGGTTGCGCCGACTCTCGGTGGTCTTCGCCGTTGAACTCCGGATGAAGATCGTCGTCGAGTTGTACATGCGCGAGATGAGCGCGCCGCAGTTCCACAGGGAGTTTGGCGGTGGCTCACCCACGCGGATCAATCAGAACTTCAGCACTCTGGCAGAAAAGCACTGGCTCAGGTTGATCCACAGGGAGGGTCCGGGGGGCCACCGCCACGGCGGCACCGAGCTTTTCTACCGAGCAGAGGAGCTGCCGTTCATGGACGCCGAGAGCTGGGCGCTTCTTCCCTATTCGGTGAGGGTCACTTCCAGTTGGAACATGTTCAGGCAGATCACTCCGAGGCTACGGGCAGATCTCGAAGTGTCGGCCAAGGAGACTCGCCCCAGGCGTGACCTGAGTTGCGACGCGTTCTTGCTTGATCAGGAGGGCTGGGAACGATCCATTGCTGCGCTTGACGCCCAGTTTATGAGCCTTTACGAGGAGCAGGAGGACGCACGCCGCCGTTCCCGCATCAACGGCGAGGAATTGATCCGGGCTGATGTCTTTCTGATCGCATTCCAGTCCCCTGACAGTGGACGACTGCAAGCGGCAAGTGATCTTCTTCTGGAGTGTCCACAGGAACAGCTCCTCGGCTTTCCAGAACGTCTTGCGCCGATTCTCAAAGACGACGTGTCTCTGGAGATTGTCTCGGAGCTAAACAAGCGAGAAATAAGTGTGACGCAATTCCATCGTGAGCTCGGAGGGGCGAGCAAACCAGCAATCCATCGCCGATTCAAGAGGCTTGAAGGCAGCGGCTGGGCGGCAAAGGGTAAGAGGAAAACCGGGGGAACGAGACGCGGAGCGACGGAGCAGTTCTACCGTCCAACTAAACCAGTAATTCACGACTATGACCCCGGGGCGGACCCCCCGAGCACACTTAAGGGAACCGAGAGCTGGAATACGTTCGAGCGCCTGTGCGCGTCGATCAAAGAGGCAATGATGTCGAACACCTTCGACGCACGCGCGGATCGTTACTTCGCGTGGTCGCTGATTAGTCTGGATAGACAAGGCTGGGAAAACGTCATCGCGGGAATTGATTCCTTGTTGGAATTCATTTCTCAAGAGCAGAAGCGGGCCACGCTACGCATAGCCAAATCAGGTGAGAAGCCGATCACGATGACGCTCGGTCTGGGCGCTTTTGAAGCTTGGAAGGATTCGATCAAAGCGCCGTAGGTGCAGTATCCCGACCCGCTCGGCTCACTTTTTCCTCCCGGGGCATATCCTTCGCCGCCCCAGCTCTTTGCGCCCTTTTCGCACTAGCTGGGCCGCGCCACGGTTCTCCGGCTGCCGTGCCCGCAACGCAGCGCGCGCTCCATAAGTTCTGCGTGCGTCTCGGCGCGAGATGAGATCGTGAACCCTCCGGCCTCGGCGGTACCCGGCGTCCAGGTGATGCCGTCCAGCAACGCGCAGTCGATGCGGATGCCCAGGCCAGTTGCGATTTTGATCAGCGTGTCGATGCGAGGAACCCTCGCGCCTCGCTCCAATAGGCCGATCTCGGTTCGATGAAGGGCGGAGCGATAGCCCAGCTCTTCCTGGGAAATGCCGGCAGCTTTACGGAGGCGGCGAAGGTTCTCGCCAAATTGCCCGGCCACCTCGTTCATTCCATCTCCAGGCGGGAGAAGTAGAGCGCCGCGCGAGTCGGCAGGACGAAGCGACCCTGGCAATACAGGAGTCCCGTACCGACAAGGTCTCGAATCGCCCGCTCGACCGCATCGTCGGTCTTGAAATCATCGGGATTGCCATAGAGCGCCTGCGCAACCTCGGAAATCGTGAGCCGGGTTGGATGCTCCTCAAGCAGGAATGCCAGGACGACTCGCTGGTCTTTGGCGTCTTGGGCTACGAGGGCCGGAAGCTCAATCGGCCAGTTGTCGCGGTCGGCGGTGGTGGGCACGGCGCCCCTCCTCTCGATCGAGGCACCGAGAACGAGCCGGCGACGCGGTCCAGTGCGGCCTACGTCGGTACCGTCTCTCTCGCATCGAAGGCTTGCCCTTCGGTGCCGGGCCCCGGGGCGTTTCCTCGCCGCCGGGGCCGCTTATTAGCGTTTCTCGCGAGCGAACGTAGGTGGACTGGAGGCCCTGCGCAAGGGCTGGGATCGACTTCTCTCAGACCTCACCTTGCCCCAGAGCTTGCCCCAAGGCCGTTTTTGACACTTATTTGCTGCCTCCAGAAAAACGAAAACCCCGCGATTTGCAGGGCCTTCGTGAAATAGCGGGGGCGGGATTCGAACCCGCGACCTTCGGGTTATGAGCCCGACGAGCTACCTGACTGCTCCACCCCGCGGCGGTCCTTCAATGCTAGCAGCGGAATTGGGGTGGCTCTCGCTGCCGGAGGCTGCTGCAAATAGAGTGCCGCGCCGATGGCGGGGAATGCTCAACGGGTTGCGGTTATCGACGTCGGCAGCAACTCGACGCGGCTGCTGATCGCCGACGTAGGCGACGCGGTTTCGGTGCTCGAACGGCAGAGCCGGGTGACCCGGCTGGGGCGCGGCGTCGACCTCTCCGGGCAGCTCTCCGACGAGGCGATAGAGGCGGCATGTGCGGCGATCGCCGACTACGTCGCGATCTGCGGTGACAGGGACGCCGAGAAGGTCGTCGCGATCGCGACCAGCGCCGTGCGCGATGCCTCCAACGGCAGCGCCTTCGTCGCCGAGCTGCGCGAGCGCTTCGACCTCACACCCCGCGTCCTCGACGGCGAGGAGGAGGCGCGGCTGACCTATCGCGGCGCTACCTTCGAACGGCCGCCGTCAACGCCGACGCTGGTGATCGACATCGGCGGCGGCTCGACCGAGCTCGTCGTCGGCACCGGCGACGACGTCCCCTTTCACGCCTCGCTGCAGGCCGGTGTCGTCCGCCACACCGAGCGCCACATCGCCGCTGACCCGCCCACAGCGGTCGAGCTGGAGGAGCTGGCCGGCGACGTGAGGACGCTGATCGAGGCCGCCGTGCGCGGCAACGCCGAGCCTCGCGCCAGCGCCGGAATCGCCGTCGCCGGCACCCCGACCTCGCTCGCCGCGGTCGAGCTCGGCCTCGAGCCTTACGACCCGGCCCGCGTCCACGGCCACGTCCTCTCGCTGGAGACGATCCAGCGCCTGCTCTCGCGCTTCGCCTCCGCGCCATTGTCCGACCGGGCGGCGATCCCAGGCCTCCATCCCGACCGCGCCCCGACGATCATCGCCGGCTGCGTGATCCTGATCGAGGCGATGCGCGCCTTCGACTTGGACCGGATCCAGGCCTCCGAGCACGACATCCTCTACGGAACGGCGCTGGAAGCCGCGTCGCAGGACGGATAACCCCAGCTGAACGAGTCGGGCAAAAGGCGTGGGACCCGGTGTACAGGCGGGTTTTCGGTACCCGTCCAGATGGGTAAACATATCGGCCTATCCCCAAGAACTTGGTAGAGTGGCTCTACCGAGTTATCAGTAGCAGCAAAAGCAGCTACTAGACAATCCGGACAGACGAGCGCATACTCGTCGCATCGGGTAAGAGGGTGAGGACGCAAGTCCCCATCGCAAACCCGGTCATAGGGTTCGGACGATTGCCGCATCATGGCGCCTCCCGCCGTCTGGGCCCAACGAATAAGAACTGGTCCCTGAAGACGTACCCCTGCCCGTCCTGAGGGGCCAACTTGAATCGACCGCCAGCGATGGCGGTCGATTCTCGTTTGGGCGAGAAGCCGGCGCCGATCTGGCCAACTGGCCAACTTTGGCTCTGTCAAGCCAAATTGGACTTACGCGGGTAGACGACCTCGGGATCGGTGAGCACGTTGACCAGGGTCGGTCGGCCGGACTCGAAGGCACTTTCCAGCGCCGGCCGCAGCTGCCCGGGCTCGCTGACGAGGACCCCGTCGCAGCCGAGCGCCTCGACCATCTTCTCGTAGCCGGTCTCGGGCCGCAGCTCGGCCGCCACCGAGTAGCCGTAGAGGAATTTCATCGGGTGGTGCTCGAGCGCCCAGATGCCGTTGTTGCCCATCACGCCGACGACGGGCAGACCGTGACGCGCCAAAGTGTCGAACTCGATGCCCGCGAAGCCGAAGGCGCCGTCGCCGAGCAGGAGGCAGACCTGGCGCTCCGGGTGGGCGAGCTTGGCGCCGATCGCCTGGCCGGGTCCCGCCCCGAGGCAGCCGAACGGCCCCGGGTCCATCCAGCAACCCGGCTCGTAGGTGTCGATGAAGCGGCCGGCGTAGGAGACGAAGTCGCCGCCGTCGCCGATCACGACCGTGTCGCGGTCGAGCACCTCGCCCAGCTCCCTGTAGACGCGGACCGGGTGCAGGGGGGAGCGGTCGTCATCGAGCTCCGCCCGCTCGGCGGCCCGCTTTTCCGCCTCGACCTCGCGCAGGCGCTCCAGCCATGCGTCGCTGCGTCCGCGCTCGCCGCCGATCGACTCGCGAATCGCCCCCAGGGTCGCGGCGACGTCGCCGACGAGGTCCAGCTCGGGCACGCGGTTCGCCGTCAGCGCATTCGGCGCCGGGTCGAGCCGGATCAGCTTGGCCTCCTCGCCGAAGCTGCCGCCGAACCCCAGCCGGAAGTCGATCGGCACGCCGACGACGAGGACCACGTCTGCTCCCTTGAGGCCGGCGCCCCGGGCGCGGCTGAAGGCCAGCGCGTGGTCGGCGGGCAGACAGCCGCGGCCGAGCCCGTTGAGGAAGACCGGGATGCCGAGGGCCTCGGCCAGCGCCCGCAGCTCGCCCTCGCCGTGGCCCCAGTAGAGGCCGCTGCCGGCCATGATCGCCGGCCGCTCCGCGACCTCGAGGAGCGCCGCCGCCTCCTCGACGCCGGCGGCCGGCCGCGCCTCGGGCGCCGGCGTCGGCGAGATCTCGGCCTCGGCCTCGCTGAAGACCACGTCGAGCGGATAGTCGACGAAGGTCGGGCCGAACGGCGCCGCGAGCGCCAGGTCGAGCGCCGCCGCCGTCCGCGCCCCGATCGCGCCCGCCTCCTTCACCGTCTCGGCCGACTTGACCAGCGGCTCGACGAAGGGCAGGTGGTCGATCTCCTGCAGCGAGCCCGAGCCCCAGCGCAGCTCCGGCGCCCGCCCCCCGAGCACGCAAATCGGCGAGCAGTTGGCCTGGGCGCCGGCGATCGCGCTGACCCCGTTGGTCACCCCCGGCCCCGCCGTGAGCGCCGCCACCCCGACTCGTCGCGTCGCCTTGGCGAATCCCTCCGCCGCAAACACAGCGGACTGCTCGTGCCGCACGTCGACGATCTCGATCCCCTCGGCTTTGCAGCCGTCGTAGATCGAGAAGAGGTGCCCGCCCGAGAGCGTGAAGAGGTGGCTGACCCCGCGCGACTTCAATGCCTTGGCGACCAACCGCCCACCGTGCTCCGGCATTCGCCGAAGCCTATCGGCGGGGGTACCATCGCCGTTGCCCGGGTGGCGAAACTGGCAAAAGCGGCGCACTTAAAATGCGCTGCCCCTCAGGGGGCTTGCGGGTTCGAGTCCCGCCCCGGGCATTCGGCCGGCTAAAGCCCGCCTAAGTTTTTGTACCGACCGCAACTATCGCGCTGCTACGGTGTCCCTACTGACGACGACGCCATTCACAACGCCTTCCCTGGAGAGTGAAGCTTGGAGGCATCGGCTCTAACCCACGCCAGTCAGCGCGGACTTCTGGTCCGCCGCTCGCCCCTTCTCAAGCTGCAGGGGGACGCCAAGCTGATCGCCATGGCGCGCAACGGCAACGCCGGCGCCTTCGAAACGATCGTCGACCGCTACCAGGCACGGCTGCTGGGCTTCTGCCGGCAGATGCTGCGCTCCACCGAGGACGCCGAGGACGTGCTCCAAGAGGTCTTCGTCAACGCCTACCGGGCGATGCTCGCCGACGAGCGCGAGATCAACCTGCGCCCGTGGCTCTACCGGATCGCCCGCAACCGCTGCCTCAACCACCTGCGCAAGCCGACCGCCGACTCCCAGGAATCGATGGACATGGTGCCGGTCGTCGAGGCCGCCTCGACCGCCGAGCGGGTCAGCAACCGCGAGGAGTTCCGCCAGCTGCTCAGCGACGTCGGCAAGCTGCCCGAGACGCAGCGCTCGGCCCTGCTGCTGCGCGAGATGGACGCGATGTCCTATGAGGAAATCGCCGCCGCGATGGAGACCAGCGTTCCTTCCGTCAAGTCGCTGCTTGTACGGGCGCGGATCTCGCTCGCCGAGGCGAGCCAGGCCCGTCAGCTCACCTGCGGCGAGGTGCGGCTGGAGCTGGCCGAGGCCGCCGAGGGCCTGCGCAAGGTCACCGGCCCGGTGCGCCGCCACGTCCGCGACTGCGACGAATGCTCCGACTTCCGCGCCCAGGTTCGCTCCAACGAGAAGGCGATGGCGGCGCTGGCGCCGGCGGGCGCGCTGGTGGCGCTGAAGGGCTTCATCCTCTCCAAGCTCGGGTTCGGCGGCGCGTCGAGCGGCGCTTCCGCCGGCGCCGGCGGCGGTGCCGGCGCGGCCGGGGCGGGCGCCGCGGCGACCGCGACCAGTGCTGGGGCAGGCGCAGTTAGCAGCGTCGGCGCCGCCCTCGGCGGCAGCGGCGCGGCCGGCGGGATCGGCGCGGTCGGCGGCGCGATCGGGACCAAGGCCGTCGCCGGGGTCGTCACCGCGGCGGTCCTCACCGCCGGCGCGGTCGAGGTCAACCAGAAGGCCGATGTGAGCCCGGCGCCGAGGAGCAGCGCCCCTGCTCACGTCTCCGCCAAGCGAGGGCCCCTCTCGCTCGCCCAGCACCACGTGGCGC
>Ga0075423_10002896_pt1 | contig 15718 bp, 14 predicted proteins | sample SoiMethybrSBSTD2_FD_80114 | JGI IMG/M metagenome (GOLD analysis project Ga0075423, IMG submission 80114) | Bulk soil microbial communities from a Populus tree surrounding site in Tennessee, USA - Soil MetaG P. TD hybrid SBSTD2 | ecosystem: Environmental > Terrestrial > Soil > Tree plantation...
AACGTCGGCAACATCAAGATCAAGGCGCGTGATTCGCAGACGGCAGCGGCGACGGTCGATGCGGAATGCACAGCGACCACCTTCGTGCTGCTCGATCAGAAGGCGGTCGCCGCGGCGGCAGCCGCAGCCAAGCCAGGAGCCGGCGGACGTGGAGCGGCGCCTCCAATTGCGGCGCCGAAGAAGACGGAGTAGACGCGATGTTCATGCGCACACTCTCGTCGACGTCCCTCGCTCTTCTGCTGCTTGCCGGCGTGTCTGCTGCCCAGACGAAGCCGGCACCGAGACCAGCGCCGAAGGCTGCGCCGGCATCGACTCCATCGACGGCAGCCGGCCCGGCGAAAACGGCGGCGGCGCAAGCGGCCGAAGCCAAGAACGCGAAAGACACCGCGGCGAAAGAGGCCGCGTTGAAGGACTCGGTGTCGAGCGACCCAGCGGCAAAGACGATCGAGCCGCAGGGTTTCAATTACACACCTGAGGGTCGTCGCGATCCATTCGTCAGCCTGTTGCGACGCGGCGCCGACGAGCACGCGAACAACGGATCGCGTGTCGGCGGACTGGCCGGCATCGCCTCGTCAGAAGTGAGCTTGAGGGGCACCCTGATTAGCCACGGCGGCTACGTCGGGATCCTGCAGGGGCTCGACAACAAGTCCTACATCGTTCGAGTGGGTGACAAGCTGCTCGACGGCTCGATTCGATCGATCACGGCGGATGCAATGGTCATCCTGCAGCAGGTCAACGACCCGCTCACGCTGGAGAAACAGCGTGAGGTGAGGAAATTGCTCCGACAGACGGAAGAGGCCAAGTAACCATGTACCGATACTCGATGCTGCTCGGCCTGTGCCTGGCCCTGGCAGCCGGCGTAATGGGCCCACTCGGCGCCAGTGGCGCGCATGTGGATCAGGCGATGCTCAAGAAGATCGCCTCCCGCGTCGACGCGCGCACCGGCGTTCTCGCCATCGAGGCGTCCGCGCCGGTGCCGTACGTCGCGTCGCAGCCCGATCCCAAGACGTTCGTCGTCGAACTGCGTGATGTCGTGACCCTCGGGTTCGAGGATGCGTTCACGGCCGACCCGCGGCATCCGATCGCCGCCGTGCGCGTCGAGAACGCGCAAGCGATTGACGGCGCCATCGTGGCGCGCGTGCACATGACGCTGTCGCAGGCCATCCGCCCGCGCGTCCGCAGCGCTCGCAACGTGATCTACGTCGAAGCCGATCGTGCAGATATGGTCTCAGCGGTCAAAGCCGCACCGGCGGCGATTGCGGCTCCAACGCCGATGAACGCCGGGGCAATCAACCTCGCGGGGCCATCCGCAGCGATTCGTGACGTCCGCGTCACGCGCCGCGGCAATGCCACTGCTGTGACTCTCCTCGGCACCTCGCGACTGACGACCACCGGTCTCCAGGAAGTGAAAGACGGTTCGAACCGTGTGGTGTTCGATCTCACGAACACGACGTCGGCCTTGCCCACGACGACCACCGTCAAGCAGGGACCGGTCGAACGGGTGCGCATCGGGATCAGTCCGAAGTCGCCGCTGTTGACCCAGGTGTCGATGGACTTGTCGCGCGCGGCGACGTATCGCCTCGAGTCGTCGCCCGACGGCAACGATCTCACCGTGGTCTTCGACGAGCCGGTGGCCGATCCGATCACCGCGCTAAGAGGTACTGAGCTCAAGGGACCCTCCAATCTTGTGCGTCAAGCGCCGCCGTTGAGCGCGCCGGTTGCGGCGGCGCCGCAGGCCGCTCCACCGCAGGTTGCTGCAGCGCCGCAGGCGCCAGCGTCGCAAATCGGACAGACCCCAGCGCAGAATGCCCCGCGCTATACGGGCAACGCCGTCAGCCTCGATTTCCAGGGCGCCGATCTTCGCGCGGTGCTGCGCACGTTCTCCGAGATCAGCGGACTGAACCTCGTGATCGATCCCTCCATCCAGGGCACGGTCGACGTCGCGTTGAAGGACGTGCCGTGGGATCAGGCACTCGACATCATCCTGCGCGCCAACAAACTGGGATACGTCGTCGACGGAACGATCGTCCGCATCGCGCCGCTCACCGTGCTCGCGGAAGAAGAGACGCAGCGCCGCAAGCTGGCTGAAGAGCAGGCGCTCGCCGGCGAGCTTCGCGTGCTGACGCGCTCGCTCAGCTACGCGAAAGCGGAGGACCTGACCAAGCTGCTCACCGCGACGGCGTTGTCGCAGCGCGGGTCCATCCAAGTTGATCCGCGCACGAACACGATCATCATCAACGACCTCGCGGAGCGCCTCGATCGGGCGTCGATGCTGCTCACCACCCTCGATCGTCCCGAGCCGCAAGTCGAGATCGAAGCGCGAATCGTGCAGACCAACCGCGAGTTTGCCCGGAGACTCGGTGTGCAGTGGGGCTTCAACGGCCTGGCCACGCCCGCGCTCGGCAACACGCTTCCGCTGGCGTTTCCGAATCAAGTCAATGTCGGCGGCCGCACCGGTGGCGTGCAGGGCCCGACCGGCGACCAGGCCAGCACCGGCGTGAACCTCGGAGTCAGCGGCCCGTCCAGTGCCGCCGGCATCTCGCTCGGCTCGATCAACGGGGCGCTCAATCTCGACGTGGCGCTCTCGGCACTCGAGCAGTCCGGTCAGGGCCGCATTCTCTCGACGCCGAAGGTGTCGACGCAGAACAACGTCGAGGCCGAGATCACGCAGGGCATCCAGGTTCCGATTCAGACGGTGGCGAACAACACGGTGACGGTGACGTTCAAGGACGCGGCGCTGACGTTGCGCGTCCAGCCGCAGATCACCGCCGCCAACACCGTCATCATGAAGATCACGATGGAGAACTCGGCGCCCGACTTCAGCCGCGCGATCAACGGCATCCCGCCGATCGACACGCAGCGCGCGCTGACGCAGGTGCTCGTCAGCAGCGGCGAGACGACGGTGATCGGTGGCATCTACATCAGCCGCGAGCAGACGACTCAGGGGCGGACCCCGGGTCTCAATCGCGTCCCGCTGCTCGGATGGCTGTTCAAGCGCAACGAGTTCACGGACGAGAGTCGCGAACTCCTGATCTTCATCACCCCCAAGATTCTGAGGCTGTAGGAGAACCACTGTGACTGCGAAATTCGCCCAACTGCTGGCCCTCGCCGGCGCCGTGACGCTCTCGGTGAGCTGCGGAGATCTGGTGCGGCAAGGCCGATCGCCGGTCATGCTCGTCATCGAGTCGCTGGAAGTCACGAACGGCAACACGTTGCTGTCGGACGTGGCCAACACCACCGACACGCCGTGCAGCCCGTCGACGCCGTGCGTGTTCAACGACATGGCGACGGCGACGATGCGCATTCAGATGAAGGATCAGGGCTCGCTGAACGTCGTGGCGACGCCGAGTCTGGTGAATGAGGTCACCATCACTCGTTATCGCGTCGAGTATCGCCGCACCGATGGCCGCGCCACGCCCGGAGTCGACGTGCCCTATGGATTCGATTCCGCGTTGACGATCACCATCAACGGCGACAGCACTGACGCGAGCTTCCAGCTCGTTCGCCACTCCGCCAAAGAGGAAGCTCCGCTGCGAGCGCTGCTGCTCAACAGGGACATCATCTCGACGATCGCCACCGTGACGTTCTACGGCCACGACCAGGCCGGCAACGACGTCAGCGCGTCGGGGAACATCGGGATCGACTTCGGTGATTTCGCGGACGGCAACTAGGTATCGCCATGCACACTAGAACCAGTTCTCTGCTCACCCGCTCCAGTCTCGGGGCATTGCTGTGCGCGGCCGTGCTCGTGGCCGGGTGCACGGTCTCGAAACAGGAAGCGCCGTCGCTGATGGGGCCGTCCGGCTTCGCCATGTCGTTTGTCGTCACCGCCGCGCCGCAGGTGCTCCCGCGCGATGGCTCGTCGACCTCGGCGATCTCCGTGACGGTGTACAACGCCGACGGCACTCCGAGACCCAACCAGCGGCTGAAGCTGGTGTCGGATTGGGGCACCCTCAATCTGCCCGACGTCGCCACCGGGCCCAATGGCAACGCCGTCGTGGTGTTCACCGCGCCGGGCGTGAACGAAAATACGGTAATGGCGACGATCTCCGCCATTCCTCTCGAGGCGGCCGACCTCGCGAACACGAACGTCGGGTCTGTGCGCATCGGGCTGCTGGGGCCGGACATCCCGGTGCCGTCGTTCACGATCTCGAATACCACCCCGGCGGTGCTCGACCCGGTGACGTTCGATGCGTCGGCGACGACCGTTGGTGCGGCCACGTGCAGCATCGCCTGCACTTATACCTGGGACTACGGCGACGGCTCGAACAACATCGGGTCGAACACGAAGGACATAGTCGTGCAGCACGCCTACCAGACCTCGGGAGCGTTCGTGGTGACACTCACCGTCACCAGTCCCTCGGGTACGTCGGCCAGCGTGAGCAAGTCACTGGTCGTCGCTCCTCCTGCGCTCCCAACGGCCGCGTTCGATCCGATCCCAGCCACTCCGACGGCGCCGGCCTCGGTGACTTTCGATGGCTCCCGCTCGACAGTCGGCGCAGGCGCGACGATCGCCTCGTATGTGTGGACGTTCGGCGACGGCACGCCGGGAGCGACGACGACCGTTCCGGTTGTGTCGCATCAATACAACGTCGCCGGCAGCTTTAACGTGACCCTCTACGTCGTCGACAGCCTCGGCCGTCGATCGGCGACCACGATCGTGACGCTGACCGTCAACTAGCAGGTGAGCGATAATCCCAGCTGAGTGGCAGACAATCCGCGGATTGAAGAACTTCGACGCCGGGTCCAGAAGGATCCGGCGTCGATTGCGTTTGCGCAGCTCGCCGAAGAACACCGGCGCGCCGGCCAGTACGAGGAGGCGATCGAGGTCGCCACGGCCGGACTCCAACAGCATCCCGCGTATCTCTCGGCACGGGTCACGCTCGGCCGTGCCCTGATTGAACTCGGGCGTCTCGACGAAGCGGCAGTCGAGTTCGAGCATGTGGTCAAGGCAGCTCCCGACAACCTGACCGCGGTCCGCCAGCTCGCAGACATCCATCAGCGGCGGCGTCAAACGGCGAGCGAAAACAAGAGCCGAGAAGCAGAGGTCGCCTCGCGGCCCGCGAGTCCGACACCCGTGCCCGCGAGTCCGTCTGCGCCCCAGAGTCCCACGCCGCCGCTCGCGACGCCAATCACCGCACCGGTGATTCCGCTCCCGAGTTCAACGCCCCCCGAGATCATTCATGTCGCGGAGCGCATGCCTGCCGCGGCGCTCGATGTCGAATTGCCTCCGTCCGCAGATCCGCCAGCACCCGATTTCCTCGATCCGATACTGGTCGAGCTCGAAGCGTGGCTTGCCGTGCTCAAGAGTGAACGAGCCACCCGCTCGTCATCGGCCGAGCGTCGTTGACGGCATGCGGCTCGCCCCTTCGGACGTACTCGCGTCCCGCCATGGGCGGATCGAGAAGGCTCTTGCTCAAGAAGACGTCGATGCGCTCGTCGTCACCAACCCGTTCAACATCCGATATCTGACGAACCACGTCGGCACTGCTGGAACGCTGATCGTCACACGCGACGGGCTGCACCTGCTCATCGACTTCCGATATCAGGAAGCGGTCTCATCGCTGCAGTCGTCGCCTGCCGCTTGTCCGACACTTCGGGTGCGTCCGGTTCCGGCGAGCTACGACGAGGCGCTCATCGACGCGCTGATCGATCTCCGGCTCTCTGTGGTCGGGATCGAGGCTGGGCATCTCACCGTTGCGCGTCACGAGTGGTTGACCCGCGCGCTCGCTTCACGAGGATCGACGATCGTGTTGCGCTCGACCGAGCGGATCGTCGAGCAGCGTCGTGCGATCAAGGATGCGTTCGAAGTCTCTATCCTGCGAGACGCCGCGCAGCGACTTGAAGCCGTTGCCGATCAGGCGTTTGCAACGGTGCGTGCTGGCGTGCGCGAGCGCGACGTTGCGGTGGCGATCGAGAGCGCCTTGCGCGAGGCGGGATACGAGCGCCCAGCGTTCGATACGATTGTCGCGTCGGGTCCGCACGCGGCGCTGCCACATCATCGGGCGGCTGCACGACTCCTGGCCCCGGGCGACCTGGTGGTGCTGGACTTTGGCGGCATCTTGGACGGATACTGCTGCGACCTCACCCGGATGGCGGCTGTCGGAACTCCGTCACCGGAGGCCAGGCGCCTCTACGATGCCGTTCGCGAGGCGCAGCAGGCAGCCATCAATACGGTACGGCCGGGCGTGGCGGCATCTTCGGTCGATGCGGCCGCACGAGAGATACTGATCGGGCACGGACTGGGTGAGGCGTTCGGTCACGGAACCGGCCACGGGCTCGGGCTCGAAGTCCATGAAGAGCCCCGCGTCGGCCGCCCGCGATCGGAGACGCAGCAAGCGAGGCTGGAACCAGGTATGGTGTTTACCATCGAGCCGGGTGCGTATCTGGCCGGATTCGGCGGCGTGCGGATCGAAGACGACGTGCTGGTGACCGAGACCGGGAGTGAGGTGCTGACGTCTGTTCCCCGCGATCTTCGGATCTGCGGCTAGGAACTCATTGAATGGATCTAGACGAGATCAAGCAGATTCTCGACATGATGCGCCAGCACGATCTTGCGGAGTTCGAGCTGGAACGAGACAACGTCAAGATCCGTCTGCGGAAGAACTCCGCTGGTGGCTGGAACGGCACGCTCCCTCAGATGCCGCCCATGCCCTATGTCGTCGCTCCTGCCGCGCCGCCCACCGCGACCGGAGATGGTTCAATTCCGTCGGCGCCGATCCTGGCGCCCGCGAACGAGGACGTCGACCTCGCCATCGTGAAGTCGCCGATTGTCGGAACGTTCTTTCGTTCGGCCGAGCCTGGCGCTCCGCCGTTCACCGACGTCGGGCAGACGGTCAAGAAGGGCCAGGTCCTGTGCATCATCGAGGCGATGAAGCTCATGAACGAGATCAACGCCGAGTGTGATGGAGAGATCGTGAAGGTGTACGTGGAGAACGGCCAGGCCGTTCACTACGGAGAGCGCCTCTTCGCGATCAAGCCTGCCTGATGTTCAAGAAAATTCTGATTGCCAACCGCGGTGAGATCGCGCTGCGCATCATTCACGCATGCCGCGAGCTCGGCATCAAGACCGTGGCCGTCTACTCCGAGGCCGACGAGAACTCGCTGCACGTCCGGTTCGCCGACGAGGACGTGTGCATCGGCCCGCCGCGCAGCGCCGACAGCTATCTCAATGTGCCGGCGATTATCAGCGCCGCGGAGATCACTGGCGCTGACGCGATCCACCCCGGTTATGGGTTTCTGTCCGAGAGCGCCTATCTCGCCGAAGTGTGCGAGGCCTGCCACATCCGCTTCATCGGCCCCGACCCCAGCGTCATCAAGCTGCTCGGCGACAAGGCTCGTGCGAAGAAAGCCATGCGGAAGGCCGGTTTGCCGATGCTGCCTGGCAGCGATGGCCCGGTGACCGGTGATGAACAGGCGCTCAAGGTTGCGAAAGACATCGGCTATCCCGTGATCGTCAAGGCCGTGGCCGGCGGCGGCGGCCGCGGCATGCGCGTCGTTCGTAATCCGGGCGACCTCACCAATGCGCTCAAGACCGCGCAGCGCGAGGCGGAAGCGGCGTTCGGCAACGGCGACGTCTACGTCGAGAAATATCTGGAGAACCCGCGCCACATCGAGTTTCAGGTCATCGGCGATCATCACGGCAACGTCGTGCATCTCGGCGAGCGCGAGTGCTCGATTCAACGCCGTCATCAGAAGCTGATCGAAGAAGCGCCGTCACCAGCACTCAGCGAGAAAGTCCGCAAGCGGATGGGCAGCATCGTCGTCGATGCCGCGAAGGCGGTTCAGTACACGAATGCCGGTACCTTCGAGTTCCTCATGGATGCCGACGGCCGGTTCTTCTACATGGAGACCAATACCCGTCTGCAGGTCGAGCACCCAGTCACCGAGATGGTGACCGGCATCGACATCGTCAAGGAACAGATCAGGATCGCGGCAGGCGAGCGGCTGTCGTTCAGGCAGAGTGAGGTGACGTTCTCGGGACATTCCATCGAGTGCCGCGTGAACGCCGAAGATCCCGAAACGTTCGCGCCGTCGCCGGGCACCATCCGTGCGTTCAGCGTGCCTGGCGGTCCAGGCGTGCGCATCGATACGTTTGCCCATGCCGAATGCACGGTGCCGCCGTACTACGACTCGCTGATTGCCAAGATCATCGTGCACGGCCGCGATCGCCACGAGGCCATCGCCCGGATGCGGCGCACGCTCGACATGACCGTCATCGAGGGCATCAAGACATCTGTGCCGCTGCATCAGCGGATCCTGGCCGAGCCCGACTTCCAGGCTGGACGCTTGAGCACGGGCTTCATGGATCGCTTCATGCCCAAGCAGAAGAAGTCCAGCCTCGCGGAGACGGCTTAGAGCGACACTGGCAATGCAGAATGCAGAATGCAGAATGCAGAAAAAGAATCCGGTGACCGGGCAGCTTCTGCATTCTGAATTCTGCATTCTGAATTACAGCTCGTGATCTCCTCGCGACTACACGCCATCGTCGATGTCGATGCCGCCAAGCGCGCCGGATGGGCGCCGCTCGATCTCGCTCGCGCCTTCTTTGCGGCGGGGGCGTCGCTGGTGCAAATTCGAGCGAAGCATCTGCCTTCGTCCTCGTTCCTCGATCTGTCCGATCGTGTCGTCGAGATGGCCGCTGCCGCGGGTCGCTCGGTGATCGTCAACGATCGCGCCGACATCGCGCGCATGTCGCAGGCCGCCGGTGTGCACGTCGGCCAGGACGATCTCCAGCCGCGCGACGCGAGGGCCATCGTCGGGCCCGACGCGATCGTCGGATACTCGACGCACACGATCGAGCAAGTGCGTGCCGCGTGTACCGAACCGGTCAGCTACATCGCCGTCGGTCCAGTGTTCGGCACCAGTACGAAGGACACCGGCTATCAGGCCGTTGGCCTCGATCTGGTGTCGGCCGCCGCGAGGGCGGCCGGCCCGATTCCGATCGTCGCCATCGGTGGAATAAAGCTGGAAAACGCGCGGTCAGTACTCGATGCCGGAGCCGCCGCTGTCGCCGTGATCAGCGATCTGCTGACAAACGGCGATCCGGAGGGACGAATCGCCGCGTACGTGCAGGCTCTCGCGTAAGATTGGGGCTGCAGCCGGCGCCGACTTGATGAGCCTGAGACTAGTTTCGCCGCAGCCCTTGGCGAAGGCGGACGAAGCGAGTAGAGCGGCGGCTTCAGCCGCCGCGATGCAACGAAGAAGAGAGGGAATTCGTGGCTGACTCACTCTTTCGCACCAAGTCTATCGACCGTCTCCTCGCCGAAGCGCAGGCCAGCGGCGAACGCACCCTGAAGCGCACCCTCGGCGGCGGCTCGCTCATCGCGCTCGGCATCGGCGCGATCATCGGTGCCGGCCTGTTCGTCCGCACCGCCGCGGCGATGGCCGAACGATCGGGACCGTCGGTCACGCTCGCCTTCCTCGTCGCCGCGGTCGGCTGCCTGTTTGCCGGTCTCTGCTACGCTGAGTTCGCGTCGATGCTGCCGATTTCGGGCAGCGCCTACACCTACTCGTACGCGACGATGGGCGAGTTCGTCGCCTGGATCATCGGCTGGGACCTGGTGCTCGAATATGCGGTCGGCGCGGCCACGGTGTCGATCGCCTGGAGCGAGTACTTCAACAGGGTGCTCGGCTATGTCGGGTGGGACATCCCGTACCAATGGCGGCACTCGCCACTCGAATCGATGGACGGCGTGTCCGGGATCATGAACATCCCGGCCGTCTTCATCCTGGCGATTCTCTCGGCGCTGCTGATCAAGGGCACACGTGAATCCGCCTTCGTCAACAACATCATCGTCATCACCAAAGTCAGCATCGTCCTCCTGTTCATCGCCATCGGCTGGCAGTTCATCAACCCGGCCAATCACACGCCGTTCATCCCTGCGGCGACGACCTACACCACGGCTCAGGGCGTGACGCACAACTACGGCGGCTTCATGGGCATCATCGGAGCTGCCGGCGTGGTGTTCTTCGCGTTCATCGGCTTCGACGCCGTGTCGACGGCAGCGCAGGAGACGAAGAATCCCAAGCGCGACATGCCGGTGGGCATTCTGGGATCGCTGGCCGTCTGCACGATTCTCTACGTGCTGTTCTCGTACGTGTTGAGCGGTGTTGCCACGGTCGAAGACTTCAGAACCGCTGGCAAGGAAGCCTCGGTGGCCTTCGCGATTTCGAAGTACATGACCGGATACGAATGGCTGTCGCGGCTGGTGACGGTGGCGATTCTCGCCGGCTTCTCGTCGGTGATCCTGGTGATGCTGCTGGGGCAGTCGCGCGTGTTCTACGCGATGAGCCACGACGGACTGGTGCCGAAGATCTTCTCGGATGTCCACCCGCGCTTCAAGACGCCGTACAAGTCGAACATGCTGTTCTTCGTGTTCACGAGCCTCTTCGCGGCCTTCATTCCCGAGAACATCGTTGGTGAGATGACCAGCATCGGGACGCTGTTCGCGTTCATGCTGGTGTGCGCCGGCGTCTGGATCATGCGCAATCGACGGCCCGACCTCGCCCGCGGCTTCACGGTGCCGGCGCTGCCCGCCGTCGCCATCCTCGGCATCATCACGTGCGGCCTGATGATCTTCGGGCTCGGGTTCTGGAACTGGATGCGGCTCGTCGCCTGGCTGGTCATCGGCTTGGTGATCTACTTCGCTTACGGAGCCAGACACAGTGCACTGAGCGGGCCGGCAGCGGCGCCGTCGGCGGCCGGAGCGCGGCGCTCCGAGGCACACCCCTGAGCTCACGCCGATCTTCACCACTTCTCGTCTGGATACGAGGACCGCGGCTGGCGGTCCTCTCGTTTCTCGCGGTGCTCGCCGGCGGCACGACCGGCTACGTGGTCATCGAGGGCTGGAGCGCGTGGGACGCGTTCTACATGACGGTGACCACGGTGGCCACGGTCGGCTTCCGCGAGGTCCATGAACTGTCGAGGGCCGGTCAAGTCTTCACGGTCCTGTTGATTGTGAGCGGCGTCGGCACGGCGTTCTACACCGCCACACTGCTGGCCACGACCATCGTCGAGGGCGGCCTGCAACGCCGATTCGAGCGGCGCCGCACGACCTCTATGCTGCAACAACTGCGCGACCATTTCATTCTGTGCGGCCACGGCCGAATCGGCAGCATGATCGCCGACGAGCTCGATCGCCAACGCGTGCCGTTCGTCATCATCGAGCGGGATCCGGCGCGTGTGCGCGCGGTGATCGATCGCGGCTGGATCGGTATGGAGGCCGACGCCAGCCAGGAAGACGTGCTCACGCGCGCCGGCATCAACCGCGCCCGAGGTCTGATCGCCGCGGTGGGCACCGACGCGGAGAACGTCTACACGGTGCTGACCGCGCGCGTCATGCGGCCGGATCTCTTCATCATCGCGCGCGTCGAGTCGGATGATGCCGAGCACAAGCTGCGGCGCGCGGGGGCCGATCGCGTGATCTCGCCGTATCACATCGGCGCCGCACACATGGTGCAGACGGCGCTCAGGCCGGCCGTGGTCGACTTCGTGCAGCTTGCCACGAGCTCGGGTCATCTGGAGCTGTCGATGGAGCAGGTGCGCGTGCCGTCGCCCTCGACGGTCGTTGGCAAGAGCCTGGTGGAATCTGGAATTCGTCAGAAGTTCGGGGTGATCATCGTCGCGATCAAGCGCTCTGACGGTGCCATGGAATTCAACCCTCCGTCTGAGGCGGTGATCCGGGGCGGCGACGAGCTCGTCGTGCTGGGCGGAGCAGAGAGCGTAAAGGCGCTCGAGGAGATGATTGCGGCATGACGGCACGGATCCTGGACGGGCAGGCGCTGGCGGCGCGAATGCAAGAGGAGATCAGACCGGAAGTGGCGGCGTTCGTCGCGCGGCACCGCCGTCCTCCAGGTCTGGGCATCGTCCTCGCCGGCAGCAATCCGGCGTCCGAAGTCTACGTTCGCAACAAGGTGAAGGCCGGCACCGAAGTCGGCTTTCGCGTCGATCTCGAGCGGCTGCCGGAGACGGCGACTCTGGCCGATGCCCTGGCGCTCGTCGACCGCTTGAACCGAAGTCGGGAGCATGACGGCATTCTCGTGCAGTCGCCGCTGCCGAAGTCGATGGGTGCCGGCGCGGAGCAGGCGGTGTTCGACGCGATCGCCGCCGACAAGGACGTGGATGGATTTGGTGCCGAGAGTGTTGGTCTACTGTCTCAGAACCGGCCGAAGCTGGTTGCGTGCACGCCATCTGGAGTGATCGAGCTGCTGCTTCGCGAACGCATTCCGATCGCGGGGCGGCACGCCGTCGTCATCGGTCGCAGCGACATCGTTGGCAAGCCGATGGCGCTGCTGCTCCTGCATCGCGATGCCACGGTGACCATCTGTCATTCGAAGACTGCCAATCTCATCGACGTGTGCCGCCAGGCAGACATCCTGGTTGCCGCCATCGGCAGGCCGGGGATGGTGACCAAAGACTTCGTGAAGTCAGGAGCCACCGTGATCGACGTCGGCATCAATCGCGTCACCGATCCGGCCATTGCGGCGCGCCTGTTCGAAGCCGGGTCCGCAAAGCTTCAGGCGTTCCAGTCGAAGGGCGCGGTGCTCGTTGGTGACGTGCACCCAAACGTCGCGGAGGTCGCAGGCGCATTGACGCCTGTGCCCGGTGGCGTGGGTCCGCTGACGATTACCATGCTGATGTCCAACACGCTCAAGGCAGCGAAAGCACGAGTCGGGGAGGCTGAGGGCACTGTGGCAGTGGAGAGATGAACGATCTTTTCTGAGGAGGATCAGAGAAGAACGGAGCAACGGTTTTGACACAGAGAAACAGAGGAACAGAGCACGAATAGAGCTGACTGCTGACGCACATTCGGCACGCGAGCGGGGCACCGGCCTGCGGCCGGTGCACGGGAAGAGAGACAGTCGCGAATACAAACACCACACGTTCCCCTCGTGCTTGTATTCGCGACTGTCTCTCTTCCGGTTCGCGCGCGCAAAACGCGCGACCCCGCTCGCGTCAGAATCGGGCGCGAGCAATTGCCTCTGTTGGATCTCTGTTGCTCCGTTACTCTGTGTTGAAGCTCTTCTCCGTTTCGCTCTGTTGCTGGAGCGGAGATGGGCTGGCTGTGCGAAGAGTGGCGTTGACCGGGGGCATTGCGACGGGGAAGAGCCACGTCCGCGCGGAATTCGAGCGGCTTGGTGTGCCGACGATCGATGCCGACGTGCTGGCGCGTGCGGCAGTGGCGCCAGGAACGCCTGGACTGTCCGCGGTGGCCGCGCGGTTCGGGCCAGAGGTGCTGGATTCCAGTGGGGCGCTCGATCGGAAGCGTCTCGCTGCCATCGTCTTCCAGGACGCGACCGCGCGCCAGGATCTCGAGCGCATCGTTCATCCCGCCGTGCGGCTCGCGATCGACCACTGGTTTGCCGCGCTTCCACCGACGCAGCCCTTCGCGATCGCCGACATCCCGCTGCTCTACGAGACCGGACGGCACGCTGAATTTGACGCGGTCGTCGCGACCACTTGCGACCCGGAGACGCAAGTGCGCCGGGTGATGTCGCGCGACTCGGTCAGCGAATCCGAAGCCCGCCAACGCATCGCCGCGCAGCTGTCCTCGGACGAGAAGATGCGTCGCGCAACGCACGTCATTCACACCGACGGTGCGTTCGAGGAGACGGCGCGACAGGTGCGGGACGTCTATAACAAACTGGCGGCTGAACGCTGAACCCTACGATTCGGAGAGCTCGGCGACGACAGTGTCCTTGGCGGGCGCGATTCGCTCTTCAACGAAGGTATTCCATTCATGGCATTGCGGGCATTGCCACAGCAGCTCGGTGCTGCGGTAGCGGCAGCGGACGCAGACATGCGGATCGAGGTAGAACACCGCCTCTCGCGCGAGCTCGACGTAGCGGCGGACAAGCGCCGGTTCGAGCGAGAGCGCTGACAGCGCCTGCCACACTTCCTGATGAATGACGAGCCCGTGCGGGTTGTGCGGCAGCGCTTCGAACAGCAGTTCCAGCGCCTGACGATACTGTCCGGCCACGGCGAGGTGGCGCGACAGCGCCAGGCGCCCGCGCCAATCTTGGGGGCTGCGCGCGATGTGCCGTTCGCACAGATCCACGAAGCGACCTGGTGCACCGAGCGTGCGGTAGGCGCGTTCGAGGCGCTCGAATGCGAGGTACGCGCGATCGGGTAGCGTGCGGACCAGCGTCTCCCACGCGTCGATCGCACTCTGGATCTGGCCCTGCTGCAAACGCGAGTCGCCGAGATTGAGATGGGCCGGAATCGTCCGTGCGTCGATGTCGATCGCCTCCTGGTACGAGCGCGCCGCGGTGGTGACGTCGCCGGCTCGTGCCTGTGCGCTGCCGATCTCGTTACGCAGGAAGCCAAGAATCTGCAGATGCTCCTCGCGATGCTGCGAGTCGATCTTCGTGATCTGCTCACGCACACGCGCCGCCTCGGTCCATTGCTGCTGATCTTCGTACAGCTTCTGGAGGTTGACGAATGCGTAGCGGTTCTGTGCGTCGATCCGGAGCACTTCTTGAAACGCTTCGAGCGCGCGATCGACGAAGCCGGCGTGACGGAAATCGAGGCCGAGACAGAGCAGCACGTAGGCCTGTTCGAGGGGACGGAGGTCGGGGCGCTGCAGGAGCGCCTGGTGCACGTTAATCGCGCGGCCGACCTGCCCCTTTTGGCGGTACAGGTTGCCGAGGATCATCTGGATTTCCAGGGCGTCGGTGCTGGAGCTGGCCGCTTGTGTGAGCTCGTCGATGGCCTGGTCGGTCTGATTGTCGACCAGAAAATTGAGCCCCAGCATGTAGTGCGGCGTCTCGCGCAAGCGACGGCGATCGATCCACCGACCGTCGCGCAGCTTGTAGCGCTCCCACGCTTTTCCGACCACCAGGCCGCCCAGCAGCGCCAGCAACACGGCGAGAAGGGCGTATTCGTCCATCGTCAGTCGGCGCCTCGGGGCTACACCATTTCGGTGCGCCATAGATCGTGCAGGTGCACCACGCCTTGAACCGTGTTCGACTCGTCGACGACGACGAGCGACGTGATTTTGCGACGCTCCAGGATATTGAGCGCTTCGGCGGCGAGCCTATCGTGAAGGATGGTGATCGGGTTGCGGGTCATGATATCGCCCGCCGATCGCGTCAGCAGATTGGCGGCGCCCAGGTGGCGACGGAGGTCGCCGTCGGTGATGATGCCGACGAGTTGGCCGGCCTCGTCGACGACGCACGTCATACCAAGCTTCTTGTTGTTGATTTCTCGGATCGCATCGGACACTGAAGTTGTCAGGCTCACGATCGGCGACTGTTCTCTACTCGTCATGAGCTGCTCGACGCGCTTGAATTTCTTGGGGAGATGACCGCCGGGGTGCAGATGCAAGAAGTCGTCGATCTGGAACCCCTTTGCCACCAACAGCGTTATCGCCAACGCGTCGCCAAGTGCCAAGGCCGTGATCGCACTCGCGGTTGGCACTAGGTTCATCGGGCAGGCTTCGTCAGATACGCGCGTGTGGATCAAAACGTCTGCGCGTTGCGCAAGAGTCGAATGACAGTCGCCAGTGATCGCAATCAACCGGGCGCCGAGTCTCTTGATCGGTTCGATCAGCCGAACGACCTCAGTTTCGCCGCTGTAGGAGATAGCCACGACGACATCGTCGCTTTGAATGACGCCGAGATCGCCATGAACCGCCTCCGCGGGATGAAGAAAAAATGCCGGCGTTCCAGTACTTGAGAATGTCGCGGCGATCTTCTGACAAATGATTCCGGACTT
>Ga0075423_10002898_pt1 | contig 15709 bp, 14 predicted proteins | sample SoiMethybrSBSTD2_FD_80114 | JGI IMG/M metagenome (GOLD analysis project Ga0075423, IMG submission 80114) | Bulk soil microbial communities from a Populus tree surrounding site in Tennessee, USA - Soil MetaG P. TD hybrid SBSTD2 | ecosystem: Environmental > Terrestrial > Soil > Tree plantation...
CACACCCTGGCCTTTCGCTTGTACGGCAGGCGAGACTACTGCAGTCATCGATTACAACGGTGACATTCGTGCATGTGAGCTGCGGAACAAGTTCGCCACTCTCTCAGACTTCGATTACGACTTTGGCGCACTTTGGTCGGCAATTGAGCGGCAAACTGAGCTGGCGTCAATCGATGGTGGTAAGGCGTGTTGGTGTACTCACGTGTGTTTTATCCATGATTCAATGCGCCATTCACGTCGTGCTCTCCTTTACGAAGTACCCAAAAACTTTCTAACACGCGAGAGCTGGTAATGAAGCTGCGGAAGCCCCCGGACTCAGATGAGAACCGCAAGACGGGCTATGCATACGCCGCGGGGATCACGTTGTTTGCGTCGGTTGCAGTGTTCTGCGGCGTTGGGTGGTTCTTGGATAAATGGCTAGGCACTCAACCCTGGCTTTTAATCGGCGGAATCGTTTTAGGATCGGTTGGCGGGCTTTACGAGTTTGTGAGGCTGAGCTCTAAGACGTACTGACCCTACCAAATCAGCCACGGATAAATACGGACAAGAAGGATCCGAACTCCTAATCTGTGTTATCTGTGTTTATCTGTGGCACAACTCGACAATTCCTCAAATTCACGGTTAAAATCTCCGGCTTCGCCAATGGCTGATATCGCAGACATTACACCGGAAACGCCTGTTTTCGCGCGGGAAGACCACGCTATGAACGCGCGTATTTTCCGCGTCATGGTTAGTGCCACCGGTTTGGCAATCGCAATCTCCTCCTTAATTGGACCGTGGCGTTTTACAGCAGGTTTGGCTATAGGCGGTGTCCTGGCGCTGTTTAGTCATAACTGGTTGAGGAATTCCGCTGCAGCTGCGATCCGTGTAGCGGCTGGAGGCGGGGTACAACAGCTTCGCCTCTTTCAGTTCTTGCTGCGTTACATCATCATCGGCTCAGTAGTTTTTGCAGCTTACTATGCGGAGCTTGCTTCACTTTCGGGGATGCTACTCGGGATGAGCAGTTTCGTGGTCGCAGTCTTTTTTGAAGCTACACGAGAGTTCTACTTTGCAATTATTCATCGAGAGGAAATCACTTAATGTTCTGGTTGCAGGAAGCTGCTCATAAAGCGGCAGAGCATGCAGAAGAAGCCGAACACGAGGCGCCAATCGTAGTCCAACTCGTCAATCAGTGGTTTGGAGAATACGCCTATCGATTCGAGATGCATTACACCAAACCACTCTGGGACAAGTTCCTGGCCAAGTTTGGCAGCAGTGCAGAGGCAGCGTTCGGCCCTTACACACCGGAGAACGCGATTCCCTGGTACACGGTGATGTTTTTTATCGCCTGCGTTCTGAGCGTGGTGATCATTTGGATTCTTAAGGGCCGCCCATCATCTGAAGAACCAGGTGAGGGGCAACAAACGTTGGAAGTTAGTGTGTTGGCCGTCCGAAGTATGGTCGAAGACATCATTGGTCCACACGGTCTGAAATACTTCCCGGTCGTAATGAGTTTTGCCGTTTTGATTTTGGTTTCAAACTTGATGGGACTGTTCCCTTTGTTCATGAGCCCAACCTCCGCGACGAGTGTCACCTTTGCGCTGGGACTGAGTTCATTTCTCTATTACAACTACATCGGTATCAATGAAAACGGTCTCTTCGGGCACTTAAAGCATCTGGCAGGTCCGATCTGGTGGATAGCCTGGCTGATCTTCCCAATCGAGTTGATTAGTAATCTTATTCGTCCGTTCTCCTTGGGCATTCGTTTGTTCGGTAACCTTTTCGCAGACGAAAAAGTGTTGGAGACGCTCGCGAATCTTGCGCCACCCTGGACGTGGATTGCTCCAGTTGCGCTGATGCCGTTGAGTGTTTTCGTCGCGTTTGTACAAACATTTGTTTTCATATTGCTGTCGCAGCTTTACATCAGCGAGGTTTCTCATGCGCCTCATGAGCATCACGCGCACGAGGTACCCCGCGAAGAAGATGGCGACGAATTCATTGTTCCGGTTTTGACCTAGGCTTCATTATGAGCGAGGCGAGCGATGTGGGGCCGACCTGCACACGTTGCTTCGCAAGGCAGGAAACCTCGTTGGAAGACAGCTCGGTAAGCACGATTGGGAATTAATAGTTTTGGGTAGTGTCTGACTCGCAGGAGCGCCGTTGTAAGAGGGGCGGTGGATACCGGATTCAGGCGAAATAATACGGACCCAATCTTGATGATGGTGCTGTCAGTGACGACTCAACCCAACATGCGTTGGGAGGGAGAATAGAATGAATAAACTCAGAATAGTGTTTTTCGCGGTCGTTGGCGTTTTGTTCAGTGCAATGACTGTGTTTGCACAGGGTGGGGCCGAAGTCGGAGACAATGCGAGCTCGGTTAATAAGTACCGAGCGCTGGCAGCCGGAATCGGTTTCGCGATTGCCGTATTTGGCGGTGCCTTGGGTCAATCACGTATCGGTGCGGCGGCTTGCGAAGGTGCGGCACGTAATCCGGGCGCTGCTGGACGTATCCAGACCATGATGATCCTGGGTCTGGCATTGATTGAATCACTGGTGCTCTTTGCGCTGCTGGTTATCTTCGCAGTTGTGAAGCCGAGCGCAACTTAAGTAATCAAGTTGTAGGGGCGGCCCTCCGTGGCCGCCCCTGCGTACGAAGAGGATCTTTATTGAAGGGGCGGCCATGGAGTGCCGCCCCTAACAATTTTGAACACCAGTCAATCGGCAATCGGCAATGTTTGTGATAGGCTGACAACTCTCCCAGTTCAAATCTCATGAGGCGCCATCGCAAATGAAAAAATGTCCAAAGTGCGGAGTTGAGTATCCTGACACTTCAACGCTCTGTCCCGCTGATGGAGTTGCACTTGAGACTTCTGACGATTCGCTCATCGGCAAAATCCTGGCCGGCAAGTATCGAATTGAAGAGCGATTGAGCGGTGGCGGGATGGGCACTGTCTATCGGGGCACTCACGTGTTGATGGACAAAACCGTGGCGATCAAAGTGTTGCGTCCATCACTAGCTGCCGACGAAAAGATCGTCGCGAGATTCTCCCGCGAAGCCAGAGCTGCTTCACGTATTTCACATCCAAACGCACTCAGCGTCACTGATTTTGGCGAAGACGAGAACGGAGTAGTTTTTCTGGTCATGGAGTACTTGAGTGGCAAGACCCTCAAGCAAATCATTCGAGAAGAAGGTCCGCTACCGTTAGCCCGTACGGTGGAGATCGTGCGCCAGGTCGGCGACGCATTACGTGAGGCGCATTCACAAAACGTAGTTCATCGTGATCTGAAGAGCGACAACATCATGTTGCTCGGCACTGCGAGTGGCGATCACGCGAAGGTTTTGGATTTTGGAATCGCGAAGATCAATGAACCGGAGGGTGGGGTGGATACCGGCTTGACTGCGCCAAACCTGGTCATCGGAACGCCGCAGTACATGTCTCCTGAACAGTGTTCACAGGATTCTGCAATAGACGCGCGATCCGATATCTATTCTTTCGGCGTCATCTTGTACGAAATGTTGGTAGGCCATGTCCCGTTCGGCGGCGACTCGCCAACAATTGTGATGATGAAGCATTTGCAGGAGCCAGTGCCTTCAGTTTTGGAAGAGCGTCCGGATATTCCGCCGGCCGTCGGTAGGGTTGTTGCGCGAGCAATGGCCAAACTGCCGAGCAATCGTTATCAAACGGTTAGCGAGCTGCTGGAAGATCTGACGATCGCGGCGGGAATGAGTGTCTTGCAGTTGGGTGGAACACCACCTCCTAAAGTCATGCTACCTGATGAGCCTGACGAAATTACCGTCGTTCGTCCGCGGGTGGAACGCAAGCCCAGTCCTCAACGAGCTCCATTGAATGTTCCGGTTCCTTCAGCGCCTCAGCCAGCGAGGTCAGGCCTGAATCCGCTCAAGATCCTGATTCCTTCTGCGATTGCGCTGGTCGTCGTGTTTGCTGTGGTGTATGCATTCACCCGCAACTCGCCGGCACCAACAAATTCGAATGTCAACTCGACCTTAGTTGCGGATCCAAACAGTCAACCCGTTCAGCCGTCGCCACCGCCGACTGGCAAGGTAGAAGAGGGAATTCCGTCGGGCGGAGCCATCGTGCCAAGTGCGAATGCAAACGTTAATGCTAACGCTGCGGTTTCGCCGGCGGCGACCGAGGAAATTGTCCCGGCGAACATCAATGCCAATTCAAATGCGAATACAAATGACAACGCGAATGCCAACCGAAAGGTGACACCTTTACCCGAGCCGACGAGTAGTGTGAGGCCCGAGGCTACTCCCCCACCGCCAGCTGAAACGAAATCACCTCCGGTTAAACCCACTCCATCGCCGGTAGCATCGCCGGGGAATTAATCGCCCGCGCTTTCCTGGATCATTCGTATTAATTCCAGTTCGTTCTCGACCCGTAGTTCCACTTCAACCGAATAGCAAGGGATTTCGAAGTTGAATCCTCGCAGTTTCACTGCATCCTTTGCGGTCGTGATCAAACTTCGGGCGCCAGCCTGCTTTGCTAAATTGACCAATTTGGAGACGTCGTCGTGCGTGTAGACATAATGATCACGAAACGACTTCCGCAACACCAGCTCGTAGCCCTCTCGCGTCAGGTGAGTGAAAAAAGAGTCAGGATTGCCTACGGCGCAAAATGCGGCCACGGGTGTTTTCGGTTCTGAATTCTGTGTTCGCTCGTCAAGTGGCGCGATCCGTCGAGTGTGCGTTGTGGATTTGAATACAGGCCGGCCGCCTGTTAGTTGAGCGGCTTCGGTCAGGATGGGTGTGAGATCCTCAACCTGTTCGCACCGGGTCAACACAACGCAGTCTGCGCGCTTAAGACCGGTAAGTGGCTCGCGCAACCGACCATACGGAAGCATCTGACGCCCGCCCCACGGGTCGGTTGCATCGACCGTAAGGATATTCAGGTCGCGTGCGAGTTGTAGATGCTGAAACCCATCGTCAAGCACGAAGCAATCAGTTGATAAATGTTTGATCGCTCCCTGGGCGGCGGCATATCGATCAGCATCACTGATCACTGCAGCGACGCCCACAAGACTGGTCGCTAACAGGAAGGGTTCGTCGCCTGCCTCTGAAGGATCCGCAAAAACCTTTGTGCCGTCTGACACGAGTACGCGCTGCCCAGGATTTTTGCGGCCATATCCTCTCGTCAAAATGCAAACCCTCTTACCACTACGGGCGAGTACGCGACTTACCCATTCGACCAGAGGTGTCTTTCCGGTTCCGCCGGTTGTGATGTTGCCGATACTGATCACAGGTCGGGGCAGTTTTGATCTGCGAAACGTGCCGCGCTCATAGAGGGCCGTGCGACTGCGGATGATGGCTCCGTACAACGTGCTCAGTGGTGGCAGAAGCAGAGACTTCATGAGCCAGACGAATTCGTAGCCAGAACTTCCCGGGTTGATGAGTTGCCTAAAGTGGAATGGTGGAAGAATGGTCTGATTAGAGTAATTGTGCGGTCTGCTGCACCCTGATTCTGTTCGACTATTTGCCTGGCATGTGTTCCAAGGTCAATGCGCCTCTGATTGTCAGTCAATAACTCTCGTAATGTTTTCGTCAGAAGCTGCTCGGCCTCTTCGACTGCAACTGGCGGAAGTTGAACGATCGCTTCAGCGCCAACGAGTAACTCGACAATCGCGTGAAAGTTGTGCGTGTGATGGCCCGTTACGACGCACGCGCCTGTCATCGCCGGCTCCAGGACATTATGCCCGCCTTTGTCTACCAGACTCCCGCCAACGAATACGACTGTAGCCAGCGGATACGCGGCAGGTAGCTCGCCTATTGTGTCGAGCAAGATTATCTCGGCCTGCGAGTCCCGTGCATCTTCGGGATTGGAGCGCCGTGCCCAGGACAGACCGGAGGCTTCAATGAGGTTCGCAACCTCCTGAAAACGTTCGGGGCGTCGTGGCGCGATCATCAAACGTAGCTTCTGCTCCTTCAGCAAAGTTTGGAAGCTCTTGAGAATGATCTTTTCCTCCGGTCCGTGGGTACTTGCGGCAAGAACCAGCGAAGATTCGCCACGAATACCAAAACGGTTTCTCAGGAGTTCCGTTGTGTCAGCACTGACTGAGCGGGCATCGAAGTCGAACTTCAAATTTCCTGTAACGAACAACTTTTCGGCTGGGATTCCAAGCGAGGAGATCCGTTTGGCGTCATTTTCAGACTGCATGACAGCCATGCTCAAGTGTGAAAGTACCTTCCGTAGAAAGAAACGAATCAATTGATAACGCCGAAAAGACTGCGGTGAGATTCGCCCGTTGACCAGTACCAGAGGAATACTTTGATACCCGCACTCGCGCAGAAAGTTTGGCCACAACTCCGTCTCCACAATCAGGACAACGTCAGGTTTGATTGCCTTCAAGGCGCGGCGAACTGTCCACGCCCAGTCAAACGGAAAATAGATTATAGCGTCAGCGTGTGTTCGGAAGACCTCTTGCGCCAGAGTTTGTCCCGTTGCTGTTATCGTTGAAACGACGAGGACGTACTCAGGAAACTCGGACCGGAGCCGCGCTACTAACGGTCGTGCGGCCTGAGTTTCACCTACTGATACGCAGTGAATCCAAATCAGTGGCTTGGATGAATTGTGGATAGCTTTAATCCAGCCCAGCCGTTGACGCAGGCCATTGATATATTTTCCGTGAGTAATAGCCTGGAACAGGAAGTAAGGTATGAGAACGATTAGTCCGAGAGTTAAGAGAAGACTGTAAGCCAGGTACATATAAGATCTCAGATAGAAGATCTCAGATCTCAGATCCCCGATTTCTCAAAAACTGGGAAAGCCACGCCAACCAGTTCACTTAGCGCGTTCAATGTAACGGCCTTCAGTCGGATCCACGCGAATTCTGTCCCCTTCATTGACAAAAGGGGGAACGGTGATCGTCACGCCATTCTCCAGTGTGGCGGGCTTATTGACGTTTGAGACAGTTGCACTCTTCAGTGTTGGTTCAGTCTGAGTTACCACTAACTCCATCGATGGCGGTAGATCGATTCCGATTGGCGCTCCTTCGTAAAATTCGGCCTGGAGTTTTAATCCGGGCGTAAGCCACTGAGCAGCGTCGCCAAGATCGTCTTCACTAAGAGCTATCTGCTCATAGTTCTCTGTATTCATGAAGTGATGGTGAGAGCCGTCTGAATAGAGATATTCCATCTCATGCTGTTCAAGAGAAGCGCGATCGACTGTGTCTGCGGAGCGAAAACGATGTTCGAAAGAGGAACCGGTTCTAATATTGCGTAATTTGGTTTGAATCATAGCCCGGAGATTACCGGGGGTGTGATGTCTGAACTCAACAACTTTGCAAGGCTGACCCTCGAAAACAATGACCATGCCTCGTCTAATCTGCGTTGCAGGAATCGCCATACAGCTTCAAATCTCCGTTAATAAGTATCTAAATAGTTGGATTGTGTATTACTGACGTGCCACTTGGGCTCCGAACAAGTCGCGTAGTCTAACTAGCACGCTCTCAGTTTGTCCAGCCGGGTTTTCTGTTACTTAGGCAACTTAAATCCTACCGCAGAGAACACAGAGACGCAGAGGATGCTCAGAGAAAACTTCAGACGCAGAAAGGCGGCCAAATCGGAAACAAGTTCCAGAAATGACCGCCTTCTTGAGGAGCCCACCTACCTCAACTCTAATAACGTCTTACGCTCGGATTGGTTCCAAAGAACTATCACGCGGCCCTTGCGCGAGGGACTCTTCGCTGCCGCGCGAGTTGTTCCAGCCACCTCTGCGCCGGTTCATAGTGTGGAAATCGGCGCTCATCCAAACGAAAAGCACTGGTGTGATAAAAACGACGACCGTTGATCAATCGGGCCGGATGTTTGATATGGAGCATCTCGTGGTACAGGATGTACTCCACGAACCATTCCGGCACGTCGTCGGAGTCGAGCGTCTTACTTATCGTGATGCTGTCGTAGACATGATCGTGATGCCCGAGGATGTTGCGCGTGCGGCGCTGCGACCATGTCAACGTCGGTTTATCAAGTTCACCGTCAAAGAACTTGCGATTCAACTTCGCGAACATCCGATCAAGGTTATAAACCTCGCCTTGCGCAGAAGAGATGTGCTTTCGACCTCGACCTCTCCGCGCAAGATCTGACGCTCTCATTACCGCGGATGTAAATGAATACTCGCGATAAACCCTATCGTGAATTGCTGGAACTCTCTTACCAAGGAGACGGGACACAAGAATCCATGCCAATGCACGAAGGACGTCAGGAGAACTGTCTTTGCATATATCCGACAAGCGCACATAGACACGCCCTGAACGCAAGCGAATCGTGTGTCGCAGTCCGGCGTAGGGATAGAAGCGAACATCGATTGACGGCACGCCCCTACTACCGCCTAACTGCCGAAATGCATCAGCAAAATATTTTGTTGCTTCAGTCGTGTTCGCCATAAAAGGACTCTGGTCTGAAAGACGGGATCAGCCTCGCCGGGATCAACGATAAGTTGTGATCAAGACCGAGTAACGCGGTTGAGTTACCAAATTTTGAGACCAGCGGCACTAATCTTAAGGAGCGGTATTAAGTGCGTCAATTGAAGCTGGGGAGCCCAGAACCACGGATTTCTTAAGGAAATCGGAGATCCCGGGGTAGCCAGGAATTTTCTTCAAAGACGTTTTTGGTTGAAACCTAGATTTATCAACAACTTACCTTGGGAAAACTTTTTTGACCTCCAAGGGCCCGCAGTTTCTGAGCTTGAGTTGCACTCGAACCGGTGCTTTATTTGCAGGGGTTTGGTGAAATCCTTATACTGCAAACGGTCGCTGCCCAGGCGCTATCATCGTTTCGTAGCTCCTCTTCATCGTGCGGCGTAAGGCTTCTAGATAGACAGTTTAGTCCGAATCTTATGCCCCGTCGAAACCCTATTATCCGAGCCAATCCGACGCGCACAATCGACTCGCGCATGGAAGGGCTTCTTGCTGCGCTCATCAAGGAACACCTGATTACGGGCGAGGCCGTAGGGTCCCGGGTGCTATCGGATCGTTTCGCGCATGGGTATGGTTGGAGTCCGGCAACGATTCGAAATGTTATGGGCGAGCTGGAGGAGGCAGGTTTTGTCGAACAGCCGCACACGTCAGCCGGACGCGTACCAACCGACAAAGGCTACCGCTACTACGTTGATAACATGCTCGGCGAGGCCCGCTTATCTCGCGGTGACCTAAAAGCGATAGATGACCTTTTCCTACTTGGCGACATTGATGCAGTAGCTTCACCTGACCGTTTGATGGAAACTGCATCGCACGTCCTTTCGGCACTCTCCGAGAATGTGGGTATCGTGGTTTCGCCTTCGCTCGCCGAGAATCGCCTTAAGCACATCGAGTTTGTGCAACTTCCAGATCAGCGCATCCTCGTAGTGCTCGTGTCAACGTCTGGGATCATTCACAACAAGGTCATTAGAACAACCGATGAAGATCTCACGCAGGAAGAGTTGAACAGCACGGCTCGATATTTGAACACCGAATTTAGCGGCAAGAGCCTGACAGCCATACGTAGCGAGATCGTGGAATTAATGAAAGAGGAGAAAGCCCTTTACGATCGACTTTTGCAAAACGCTGTCCTGCTTTGTGAGCGAAGCCTCGAAGGTGAAGAATCGAGTGGCGGTGAAGTTTACGTTGATGGGGCGTCAAACATCCTTACAAAGCCGGAGTTTGCTGATGTCGAGCGGATGCGTGATCTCTTTCGCACGTTCGAGGAAAAATCTCGCCTCATAAAAATACTCAACGAATGCATAACGCACGACAGTTCTTATTTTGGTGATGTACATGTTGTCATAGGCCGCGAGCATCCTGCCAGCTCACTTCAAGACTGCGCGCTAATCACCGCCCCTTACCGCGCTGGATCCGATGAACGAGTCGGCACTCTTAGCGTTGTCGGGCCGATGAGAATTGAATATGCCCGCATCATGGCTATGGTAAACTACATGGCGCGATTGATTGAGCATCGCTTGAGCGGAGCCATCGCGTCGTAATGTTGACACCGACTTCGATCCTTCCAAATGGCGCGTGACAACAAACAAAATCGTATTCCCATCCGGTTTGTCGATGCTGAAAGCGAAAGCGACCCTGCTGTAGAAGCCACCCCTGAAATGGATTCTCAAGATCCCGAGATTTTCACTGACTCAGCCGAAGACGAGATGGAGAGCGACTCCGCCATAACTGAGCCAGCGGCTGATCCTGCCCTGGAGTTTGCGGAAGGCGGGCCTATTACTGCGGAGCTCGTTGCCACGCGAGCAGAGTTGAAGCGAGTGCAGGAGGAAAATGCTGAACTTAAGGATCGTTTGGCGCGACGCCAGGCCGATTTTGAAAATTATCGCAAACGTGTGGATCGTGAGCGAAGCGACATCTACAACAGAGTAGTCGCCGACGTCGCAGGCAAACTATTGGGGGTGCTGGACAATCTCAAGCGGGCTTTAGAGGCCGAGGCGTCGGTGGAAGCAACGGAATCAGACGAGTTCCGACACTTTCTCAGCGGTGTGGATCTCATCTACAAGCAGCTCACTGGTGTTCTCGAGGCATTAGGTGTGAAGCAAATTACGGCTGTTGGTGAACCTTTTAATCCGCATATTCATGAGGCAGTGGTGACCGAGGAAACCGAAGAGTTTGAACCCGATACGATCATTCAGGAGATTCGAGCAGGTTATAGACTAGGTGACAAACTGATACGACCCGCGCTGGTAAAGGTCTCTAAACGAGGTTAGACAAACTTACCGAAGGCGAGATAGATGGGAAAAACGATCGGCATAGATTTAGGTACCACCAATTGCTGCGTCTCAGTGTTGGAAGGCGGCGCCGTTCAGATCGTTCCAAACAAAGAAGGCGGCCGAACGACACCCAGCGTAGTTGGCTTCACCGATAAAGGTGAGCGACTGGTCGGCCAAATCGCAAAGCGTCAAGCGGTCACAAATGCAGTGAACACCGTCTATGCAGTGAAACGGCTCATTGGACGTAAATACAACTCGAACGAAGTTTCCAAAATGCGAACCACGTCGCCCTTCGAAATCGTCGATTCGCCAAATGGCGACGCTCGCATTCGCGTTCAAGGCCGCAGTTACAGCCCGCCCGAACTTTCGGGCATAGTGCTACAGCGACTCAAAGCGGCGGCGGAGGACTTCCTCGGTGAGGCTGTCACAGATGCAATCATCACCGTGCCTGCCTACTTTGACGATACACAGCGACAAGCAACGAAGGATGCGGGCAAGATTGCTGGACTACGCGTCGAAAGAATAATCAACGAACCGACCGCTGCTGCGCTCGCTTACGGCCTTGGAAAATCTGAAGTCGAGCGGATTGCTGTGTACGATTTGGGCGGCGGCACGTTCGACATATCGATCCTTGAGATGAACGACGGCGTGTTCGAAGTTCTTTCAACCTCCGGCAATACCTTCCTGGGAGGCGAAGATCTTGACGAGCGCATTATGAATTGGATGGCGGATCAGTTTCTTAAAGATACCGGAATAGATCTTCGTCAGGATCGACTGGCTTTGCAGCGTTTGAAGGAGGTTGCGGAACGAGCTAAGTGCGAGCTTTCTTCAGCGACCGAAACCAACATCAATCTGCCCTTCATTGCAGCTGATGCCAGCGGACCGAAGCATTTCAACAAATCTTTCACACGTGACCAGTTTGAAGACCTCGTACGCGATCTGATCGAGCAAACCATCGAGCCGTGTCACACGGCGCTTAAGGATGCCAAACTGGAACGCGCCGACATCGACAAAGTTGTTTTGGTTGGAGGTCAAACGCGTTCTCCGATCGTCGAACGTACTGTCGAAAAGATCTTCGGTAAGAAACCCTCCGCCGAGATCAACCCCGACGAAGTGGTTGCGATGGGAGCAGCGATTCAGGGTGGGGTTCTGAGCGGAGACGTGAAAGACATCGTACTTCTGGACGTGCTGCCCTTGAGTCTGGGTTTGGAGACACGTGGTGGCTTGTTCACCAAGATAATTGAACGGAACTCAACGATTCCACTGCGTAACAGTTTGACGTTTACAACTGTCGTCGATAATCAATCATCAGTGGAAATCCATGTGCTACAGGGCGAAAGAGAAGTAGCACAGGGCAATCGCTCGCTGGGCAAGTTCGAGTTAGTCGGGATTCCACCAAATCCTCGCGGAGTACCTCAGATCGAAGTCTCTTTTGAGGTCGACGCAAACGGGATTGTCTCCGTCTCTGCTCAAGATAAGGCCACCGGGCGTGAACAGCAGATGCGCATAACACCGACTTCCGGGTTAACCCCAGACGAGATCGACCGGCTAATCCGTGAAGCGGACGAATTCGCCGACACTGATCGCGAGGCCAAAGAATTCGTGGTTTTGCGAAACAAGCTTGAGTCGTTGTTGAAAAACACGCAGAAATCGTTTACTAAATTTGGCGGGTTGTTATCTGAAAACGATCAGGAGATCGCGGAACGAACGTTCGCTGAAGCCGAGGCGGCCAATCGTGGAACGAGTTTGACAGAAGTAAACAAAGCCCTGACGAATCTCGAACGAGTCGCTTCACAACTCACGACTGCAATGCTGAATCCTACGCCCGACGAAACGACCACGGAAGTATAGCCATTCTTTTCAACTCTAATTATTGGTGAGGTTATTTAGAACTGGATGAGTAAACGCGATTATTACGAAATTTTGGGAGTTAGTAGAACCGCATCGGACCAGGAGATTAAGAGTGCTTATCGGCGTCTGGCCGTGAAGTATCACCCTGATAAGAATCCGAACGACGCAGGCGCTGAAGAGAAGTTTAAAGAAGCTGCTGAGGCTTATGGTGTGCTCCAGGATACTGAGCAACGCCGCCGCTACGATCGATTTGGCCATGCCGGCGTGTCGAGCGGCGCAGGCGCCGGAGCCTGGGGGGCACCGGGATTTGGAGGCATTGAAGACATTCTTGGTGACCTGTTCGGCTTTGGTGACGTCTTTGGTGGCTCGCGAGCCGGATCCCGACGCAGTGCAGCGCAACGAGGTGCAGATCTCCGCTATGACCTGGAGATTACACTCGAAGAAGCTGCCAACGGCATGACCGCGCAACTGCGTATTCCGCGGCTGGAAGGTTGTGAAGTCTGCAAAGGTTCAGGCGCGACACCTGGAACACAGGCCGAAGCATGTCAAACCTGCGGTGGCACAGGTCAGGTCCGCTATCAACAAGGATTCTTCTCCGTGGCACGAACGTGCAGTGCATGTCGCGGCGCCGGCCAGGTGATAAAGACGCCCTGTAAGGAATGTAAAGGCGCAGGTCGAGTCCAGAAAGAAAAGCAGATGGAGGTCAAGATACCGGCGGGTGTGGAGACCGGTTCTCGTCTGCGTGTTCAAGGTGAAGGCGAAGCCGGCACTCAGGGCGGACCTGCCGGAGATCTTTACGTGGTTATCCACGTTGCCGAACATGAGGAGTTTGAGCGACAAGGTAGCAACCTTTACGAGGCTGTGCCGATTACTTTCGCACAAGCGGCACTTGGGGCAGAGATTATGGTGAAAACGCTTGAAGGAGAAGAGAAACTCAAAGTTCCTTTGGGAACTCAAACGGGTACGGTGTTTCGGCTCAAGGGAAAAGGCATGCCCCAATTGGGAGGTCGTGGTAAAGGAGATCTTTTCGTGTCGGTTAGTGTAGTTACGCCTACATCACTCACGCGTGAACAGCGCCGACTATTGGAGCAACTAGCGGAAATTGAAAGCAAGGATCTGGATGGTAAGGGTCTGGTTGATAAGGTAAGGGATATTTTTGGGTAACAGGTGTCCGATATGCTTTAGCTTGTCGTGACGTGACAAAGCGTATCTGCGATTCAAGTGCAATAAAGTTTCGCTTTGTCACGTCACGACAAGCTAAAGCATATCGGACATTTTTTTGAAAGTGAGGAAGCGCATGAGCCCCCGACGATTCAAGTTCGTCTTCGCACTGGTTCTACTTGCGGCAGCAAGGTTGACGGTGTCCGCACAGGACGCGCTGGATAGCTGGAAAGATTTCGATTTCGGCAAGACTGCGATCAAGTCTGCCCAGATTCAACCCCTCGAGTTAACCGACTTGAAGCTTCTTCGTGGGATTGTCTTTGGACGGCACGGTCGTGTGTTCAAGGACGCTGAGATCAAGACTTTCCTGGAAGGACAATCCTGGTTCAAGCCCAATCCTGATTTCAAGAATTCAATGCTCAATGATACTGAGCGACGCAACCTCGACCTCATTCGCATTGCTGAAGCAAGTAAGCACGAAACAATTCAACCAGGCGACATGCGTTACTGGGTGAACCGCCCGATCACCGCAAAGAAACTCGGCAAACATAGCGGAGCAGAGTGGACGGTTCTGCTTGCTGAAGTTGAGGCCATTCACGGTAAGCGGTTTGATGACAATCCGTGGCTCCAGCAGTATTTCGAAGAGCGATACTGGTATGCGCCAAGCGACAAGTACGACGCAAAACGTCTTTCTCTGACTGAGCGTAAGAATCTCGAAGTACTCAGCGGCGCTCAGAAGCGGCAGCGCAAAGTGGCCCTGCTGCCCGGTGACATGGAGCTCTTCGAACGGAAGACGATCTCTGAGTCGATGTTGCAGGGATTGAGCCTGCACGAACTTAGACTGCTCCGGAATGAGATCTACGCACGTCATGGTCGACAGTTCCGTGCGGAGTGGTTGCAGCAGTATTTCTTCGAGCAGCCCTGGTACACGCCGGATGAGAATTTTAAGGACGAAGAGTTATCAGGTAGCGACAAGCTCAACGTTGAGACGATCGTTCGATATGAGAACAAGCTTCATCAGGGATTGAGTTCGACGCCAATCGCGCGCTCGCTGTTGGAAGGCCTGTTCCTGGAGGATGCCGTTCAGATGCGGCAGGAGATTTATGCGCGACACGGCAAGGTCTTCAAAGAATCCTGGCTGCAGAAATATTTTTCCAGCTTCGACTGGTATAAAGCCGACGCGAACTTTACCGACGCCTCTTTGACAGAAGTGGAGAAAAAGAACATCGCAACTATTGCGGCATATGAAAAACGTGCCGTCACTGCGATGAGCACGATAGAGGGTTGATAAGGCCCCAACCAGGTTTCGCGTGACGAAACCAAACAAAATTTAAGATTTAAGATTTCAGATTTGCCGAAGTCGGATGAAGGGCGAATCAGAATGGGAGCGAAGCGACCGATTGACCGCGCGATTTCGGTGATATTGTAATCTGGAACGGTCAATCGGTCGCTTCGGTCCCGTTCTGATTCGCTCCTCGGCAGCCTAAAGCTGATCGCGCATCGCCAATCTGAAATCTGAAATCTTAAATACTAAAGCCTATACCTCGCTCCTGCTCGTCGCGCCGCCTCTTCCTCCAAATCAATATTCTGTAACCGCAACGTCACATCTGCGTTGAGGTCGAGATTGCTTCGTTCTCCGGCTAACAGTTTCACCGTACCTGCCGCAGCGATCATTGCCGCGTTGTCCGTCGAAAGATGCGGTGAAGGGAAGTAGACCGGCAGGCTCAGGTCCTCTGCCATTTCGCGGCAAACGTCACGCAGCTTACCGTTACAGGCAACGCCGCCCGCTACGATCAGCGTCCGCGGGTAATACTCTCGGGCGATCTTCTCCATCGTTCTCACAAGCGACTGCACGACTACATGTTGAAAGCTTGCTGCTAAGTCTTTGATCCCTTGTGAAGGTTCGCCGCCGTTCTGAACCGGTGTCAGTCCAGTCTCACGCACATGTTTTGTAACCGCAGTCTTCAATCCACTGAAACTGAAGTCAGGTAATCCATCTCCCATGCGCG
>Ga0075423_10002899_pt1 | contig 15706 bp, 17 predicted proteins | sample SoiMethybrSBSTD2_FD_80114 | JGI IMG/M metagenome (GOLD analysis project Ga0075423, IMG submission 80114) | Bulk soil microbial communities from a Populus tree surrounding site in Tennessee, USA - Soil MetaG P. TD hybrid SBSTD2 | ecosystem: Environmental > Terrestrial > Soil > Tree plantation...
AACGGCTTGCCGCAGCGGATGCAGGCAAAGGGGGGCTCCTCCTTGAGGATGCGGGCGGCCGCAGTGGCCGCGCGAAAATCGATCTGCGGCTTGAGCGTGATCACCTTTTCGGGACACGTGGCCTGGCACAGCCCGCACTGCACGCAGGCGTCCTCGGCAAAGCGCAACAGCGGCCGCTCCGGATCATCGCCGAGCGCTCCCGTGGGGCAAGCGGAGACGCAGGCGAGGCATAGCGTGCAGCCCTCAACTTTGAGTTCGACCGCACCGAACGGTGCCTGCGCGGGCAAGGCCAACACAGGGACAGGGGACGGCGCCACGGCATGCAGTTCGCGCAGCGCTTGGCGTAGCACGCTGCGTTTTCCTCCCACTGGCAGGAAGCTCGCCGCCGCCCGCGCCCCGCGCCCGGTGACAATGCCGGCGAGGGCCGCTTGCAGGGCCTCCGGATCGTCCGTCTCGATGCTCGCCACGCCGCCGGCGGCAAAGCCGAGGCCAACCAGAATGGTTTGCGAGAGCTCGATCATTTGCGTAAGACCCGCCACGTCGTGGGTCGGCCGCCCCCGCAGCAGAAAGCGCACGGCCGCGGCCCCATAGGCAAAAGCCGCCGCGATCGTTTCCACGCCGACTTGCGTCACCTCGTTGACGGCGAGCGGTAGCACGTGGGCGGCAAGCCCGTCGCCGTCATGGGCGAGCGCGCTCAATATGTCTGCCCCGTGTGCGTTGTCGTGGATGAGCAAAACCGCGCCCTCGCCACCCGCGTGGGCGTAGGTGGTCAAAAGCGCGCGCAGCTTGCGCAGCAAAGCATCGGCCGGTGGCAGGGCGTAGGCTGCCGCCCCGGTCGGACAGACCGCCGCACATTGCCCGCACCCTGCGCAGCGCACGGCGTCCACGACGACATGGTTGCCGGCGGGTGCAATGGCTCCGGTCGGGCAGAGATTGAGGCAGCGGCTGCAGCCAACGATGCGCGAGCGGGCGTGGGCACACAGGTCGGCGTTGAAGTCCACGTAGCGCGGCTTCTCGAACGTACCGGAAAGGTCGCGCACCCTGAGGACCGCCCTCAAGGCGGCGGCAGGATCGTTGGCGTCGGCGCGCAAGTAGCCGTCAATGAGGTCTGCGCCCGCAAACAGCGGCGCCCCGCCGCTCAGATCCAGGATGAGATCACAGCTCGAGCGCGCGCCATCGCGGCCGGGCCCGAAGGCAAGCTTGCCGCGCGAAGAGGGAGCCGGTTCGGCGAACTGATCAACGGTGAGTTCGAAGGCGCCGAAGTGGCCGCGCGCATTGCGAACCGAGCCCCGTACCACCGGAAACTGCGTATTGCGGCCCGCGGCAATGTCCGCGGGCGGCTTGATCAGCACGGTCACATCCAAGTGGTCCTGCAGAAACGTGCCGGCTTCGATGGCGCCCTCATCGCGGCCGTAAATCAAGACAACACCGGCGCTTTCCACCTCGACCAGCGGCACGGGCGGCATCTCTTCGGCCGCCGCCGCCAGCAGCGCCGCCATTTTCGCACCGGCGCGGGACGCCTCGCGTGACCAGCCCGCGGTTTCGCGCACGTTCACGTAAGTGACGGGCGCCGCGCGACCCGTCTCGGCGGCGACCGCCTCGAACAGCGGCGCTTCTTGGGTACACGCAATCGTCAGCGCCTCTGGTTTTGCGGCAAGGGCTCGGAAGCGCTCAAGCTCTGCGCGGCAGAGCTGGCGCGCGGTCGTCAGCTCGGCGCCACGACAACCGCGCACGACGGCCCCCGTATCGAGCGGCATGCTGTCTTCACACGAGCACAGCACAATACGCCGCGCCGCGCCGCCCGCGGCCGGAGCCAAGCCAAGGGTTGGCTCTGAGCCGGGCTGCGGCCGAGATGTGGAGCCGCTCTCGGCGCTCGAGCGGGAAGACTTTGCCATGCGTCCCTGAAGCCTTAGAGCGGAAGGCTGTTGGTCAAGGCCAGCCCCCGTTATACTCGGCACTGAAAGCAATTATACGCCGCGCCGAGCCAATGCGCTAATCGAGCCCGCCCGCCCAATCCCAGGACATGCCGAGCCCAAGCCGCACAGCTACCGCCCACCGGGTCGACCTGCCGCCGCCGTTCCAGCTGGTCCGGCTCCGGGAGGTGGGCGACGCTTTCCGGCATGCCACAGAGATTGCCGCCGACGCGGGCGCTGGCACCTTTGTCTATGTCGGGCGCTTCGATCTCGCCGAATTCGCCGTCGTACTCGAGCCGGAGGAGCCGCTGAGCCAGGCGCGCCGGGCCTTCTATGCCGGCATGGTGGCCCTGCGCGAGGCCTTGCTGGCGCAAGCGCCGCCGGAGCGGCCAATCACCTTTGTCTGGCCCGATGCGATCCACGTCGACGGTGGGTTGATCGGCGGGGGGCGCCTCGGTTGGCCAGCGGGCACGCTCGATGGGAGCGCGCCGGCGTGGTTGGTGTTCGGCGCCTCGATCAGAACGTTCGGCCTGGGCGAGCGCGAGGCGGGCTTGCACCCGCTGGCCACGGCGCTCAACCAAGAGGGTTTCGAAGAGGCGGGGTCGGATCGACTGATCGAGAGCTTTGCCCGCCATCTGATGGTCGCCATCGACGCCTGGCGTGCCAATGAATTCGGCAGCGTGATGCGCAGCTATCTTGCGCATCTAAGCGTGGAAAAAGGCGCCTCGCCAAGCCTGGCCGGCAACGGCGATTTGCTGATCAAATGGCGCGGACAACCGGAGCCCGACCGCCACGCCCTCGCCGCGGCCCTTGCCGTTCCCTCCTGGCTCGACCCTGCGACGGGAGGCCCGCGCACGTGAAACTTCTGCGCACCATCCGGCTCGATCCATCCGATACCCTGGTGTTCGAGCGCGCGGCAACCCCAGGGGAATGGGCGGTGTCGGGCGCCTTTGCCTTTGCCCACGTCGATGCCAGCTCGCTGACCGGCAAGGCGCGCGCCGCTTTTCGCTCGGGCTTCCTTGGCATCTCATCCCTCGGCTGGTCGACCCTGGTCGAGGTCGCCGAGGCAAGCGAGGCCGAATACGCCGCCGCCGTCGAACGCCTGGCGCAGCAGCTGGTCGACGCCTTCGGTGCGCCCGACCTTGCTACCGCGCGCCCCGCCGCCGCCGAAGAGATCGCGTTTGCCGCAAGCCTCAGCCAACACCCCAAGGGCATGCTGGCCGCGGTCTCGCGCCAGTGGGAGGACGGCGCCATCCGCGAGGCGTTCCGCACGCTGACCCCCAGCGTCGGGCCAAAGCCCCTGCGGGCCTATGCCTTCTTGGAGGTGGTGGGTGAGGAGCCGCCCGAGGAGGTGGATCTCGCCAACCTCGGCAAAGGAGATGGCGCTTGAGCGGCGACTTCTGGCTCGGCTGCGGACATCATCTCGTCGATCGCGACGCCGGCGGCGGCCTCAGCATTACCGATGATTTTCTCAAGGCCTACCTGGCCCGTCCGGAGCTGGCCCCGCCCGCGGACGCCTGTGCGGCCGAGCAGGCGCTGCATGCCGCCGTGCTGGCCGAGCCGCGCCGCGCCATCGCCAGCACTGAGATTGCCGCCATTGCCGATGCCGATGCGCGCGAGAACTGGCAGGTCCTAGTCGGCTTTCGCACGGAGCTTGTTCGGCACGCGACGCTCGAGGCCGCCTACCTTGCCCTCGTGCGTGCCAACCGCAAAATTCCCCACCTCTTTCTCAATCAGCTCGTGCAGCTGATTTTGCGCAACATTCTCGATGGCAGCGAGGATGCCTTCGTGCTGCGCGCCGCTGAGCTCTTGTTTCGGCCGCAACGGTTGGCGCTGCACGAGGGCGCGCTGATTGCCGCCGACGAAGAGACCCTGGCCGGGCTCAAGGGGCAGCCGCCCTCCCCCCTCGTGTCGATGCTGGGTCTGCCCGCGGCGGCTGAAATCGACGTGCTCAACGGCGAAAACGCCGCCGAGTATTGGCACCGCAGCGATCGCTTCGATCTGGCGCTCGATCTCAGCGCGGGCCAGCGCGGGCTGGCGGCGCTTGCCGAGGTGATTAAACGCTTTATCGCACACTTGCTCGGCGTCGAGGTTACGGTCGAACCGCTGCTGGCGTTGCAGGAGGCCGCCTTCAGCTGGTATATCGGTCTCGACGCAGAGGCCACGCGCCTTTGCGATGCCCTGTGGCGGGGCGAAGAGCTAGGGGAACGAGCGCTGGCCAGCGTGGTCGGGCTCTATCGACTACGGTTTGCCGACCCCTCGCTGATGCTCGAAAAGGTCAAAGGCGAACCGGTCTATCTGATGGCCGCGATGTCGGCCGACAAGGTGCTGCGGCTGAAGCCGCAAAACCTCATAACCGGGCTGCCGCTGGATGGGCGCGAGGTGGTGAATTGAACACGCCGGCATTGCTCAGCTTTCCCGTGGGCGTGGTGGTGGAGCGCCACAAGGCGACGAGCCCGTGGCTCGATTACGTCTGGCGGCCGGTACTGGTGTTGGCCGGCGTTCCCGCCGCCGAGCCCTGGACCCTGCTGCGGACCGATGCCGGCAGCGCTACCTTCTATGCCGGTACGGCCACGGTGGCGCTCTACCGCACGGAAACGGCCAACTATCTGAGCAACCTCAAGTCGGGCGCGCCGTCGCTGTGGGTGGTGTTGCGACCGCGGGAGGCGGATTTCCCCTACGAGGTGCTGGCTGTCACGGCGGACCCCGCCGAGGGCGAGGCCTTCGCCGAGGCGGGTAACGATCTGATTGAGACGGTGCCGATGCCGGCAAGCCTGATCGCCGCGCTAGAGGCCTTCATCGCCGAACACCATGTCGAGCGCCCGCACTACAAGCGTCAGCGCGACACGCCAGCCGAGCCGGCCAGCAAGCGGCGCAGGAGCGGGGAGGGCACGCCGTGACAGGGCCGCAAAACCCCTCGGAGCCATTTTTGACGCGGTGGTCGCGGCTAAAAGACAAGGAGCGCCACCCCACCTCGACGCCGGCCGATCCCGCCGCCGCACCGACGCGGCCCGCCGACGGGGATCAGCGGCCGCCGCCCGAGCCAGAGGGGGATACGCCCGGCGCGGCAATCGACCTCGCCAGCCTGCCGCCGCTCGACAGCCTTGGGGCGGGCAGTGACATCCGGGCTTTCTTGCAGTCCGGGGTGCCGGCCGAGCTCACCAAGGCAGCGCTGCGGCGCGCCTGGACGAGCGATCCCGCCATCCGCGATTTTATCGGCATTGCCGAAAACCAGTGGGACTTTACCGACCCCGGTGCCATCCCTGGGTTTGGGCCGATCGAGCCTAATACCGATGTCGCCGCCCTTGTGCGCCAAGCGCTCGGGCAGATCGCTCCCCCTGCCCAGGACAGTGCGGGCACCAGCCCCAGTGCGACCGCCGCGAACGAACCTTCAGCGCAACCTTATGGTATACCAGACAGAAATGCGGACACGGGGAGAGGTGACGGGGCAGTAGAAGCGCAACATAACGCCCCTTCTGCTGCAGCGCAGCATGCCGACGCCTCAGCAGTGGCAGCGCCTGCGCCCAGTCGACGCAGCCACGGCGGCGCACTGCCGAAGTAAAACGGCCTGCGGTAGTCTTGGCCAATGTTGCTCTCCTATAGTCTCATCCTTTGGGCCACTTTCCCATAGCCCTAAGCTATTGACGCTGGTGTTGCAGAAGCATTAGGGTCTGGAACCGTTCCATTCCGAGGCGCCACGCGCCTAACTCTTAGGCACATGCGGGACCACGGTTTACAGGAAGCGATCCGCGCCGCCGGCGGCATTGGCGAACTCGCGCGCCGCTTGGGTATCTCGCAGCCTTCGGTTTCAAATTGGGATCGTATTCCCGTAGAGCGCGTGCTCGCGGTCGAACAGGCGACGGGCGTTGCGCGCGCCTTGCTGCGGCCCGACCTGTTTGGCGATGCGGCGCGGGAAAGCCTCGACGAGGTCGATGCGGCGCGCGCCCGCGAATATGCCCTGCTCGCCTCCCTCATCGGCCGCAGCCCCGATGGGTCTTTCCTGAAACGGCTGGCGCAGCTGCGCGGGGATGCGACGCCCTTGGGGCTGGCGCACGCCGCGCTGGGGGACGCCGCCGAGCGCGCCGAGGCGGCTGAGGTCGGCCGCGAATACTTTGATCTCTTCATCGGTCTCGGCCGGGGCGAGCTGTTGCCTTACGCGTCCTACTACCTGACGGGGTTTCTCTACGAGCGGCCGCTGGCGCGCCTGCGCGCCGACCTCAAGCGCCTCGGCATCGAGGCCGAGCCCGGCCAGTCCGAGCCGGAAGATCATGCCGCCATCCTCTGCGAAATCATGGCGAGCCTGATCGGCAAGGAGACGGTGGCGCCGGCCAACGCCGACCGGGAAATATTCCAGAAGCATTTGGTCCCCTGGATCGGCCGTTTCTTCACCGATCTGGAACGTTCACCCACGGCCGGCTTTTACGCCAGCGTTGGCGCGCTGGGCCGGACCTTTATCGAGATTGAGACCGAGGCCTACGCGCTTCCGGCCTAGTGCCGAGGCAGGCTCATCGGAGGAGGAGGAGGCATTCATGGCAACGGATAAAGCCAAACTCGGGCGCCGGGACGTCTTGCGTGTGCTCGGCGGCGGGGCGGGTCTCGCCGCGGCAAGCGGCACGCTCGCCACGGGGGCACGCGCGGACAGCGAGAACAACGAAGAAAAGCGTAAATCCCGTTACCGCGAGACCGAGCACGTAAAGACGTTCTACCGGGTCAACAGATACCCAACCAAACGCTAGGGAGGCCGCCTGTGCTGATCAAGAAGAGCGAACGCCAACCGCGTCGCGGCGGGCTTGTCGCGGCCCTTGCGGGCCAATCGGGCGGCGGCCTTGACCGCCGCGCCTTCCTGCGCCGCTCCGGCTTGGCGGCGGGGAGCCTTGCCGCCCTCGGCAGCTTGCCGCTCGGCGGTATCCGCAAAGCCGAGGCGGCCGGCCCCGCGCCGACCTCCGGCATCATCCGCCAGAACATGTGCACGCACTGTTCGGTCGGCTGTACCGTGATAGCGGAGGTGGAGAACGGCGTCTGGGTCGGGCAGGAGCCCGGCTGGAACAGTCCCATCAACCGCGGCTCGCATTGTGCCAAGGGTGCCGCCACGCGCGAGATCGTGCACGGTGAGCGGCGCCTGCGCTATCCGATGAAGATGGTGGGCGGGCAATGGCAGCGCATCTCCTGGGACACCGCCATCAACGAGATCGGCGACAAGCTGCTGGCCATTCGCGAGAAGTCGGGTCCCGATTCGGTCTATTGGCTGGGTTCGGCCAAATTCACCAACGAGGCCTCCTACCTCAATCGCAAGCTTGCCGCCTTTTGGGGCACCAACAACTCGGACCATCAAGCCCGCATCTGTCACTCCACCACGGTCGCTGGCGTCGCCAATACCTGGGGCTACGGCGCCATGACCAACAGCTACAACGACATCCGCAACGCCAAGACCATGATCATCATGGGCGGCAACCCGGCGGAGGCCCACCCCGTCTCCTTGCAACATGTGCTGGAAGGCAAGGAACTCAACCGGGCCAACATGATCGTGATCGATCCGCGCCTGACACGCACGGCGGCGCATGCCACCGAGTACGTGCGCATCCGCTCGGGCACGGATATCCCCGTCATCTACGGCCTGCTCTGGCATGTCTTCAAGAATGGCTGGGAGGACAAGGAATTCATCAAACAGCGCGTCTACGGCATGGACGATGTCCGCAAGGAGATCGACAAGTGGACGCCCGAGGAAGTCGAACGCGTCACGGGCGTGCCTGGAGCGCAGCTTGAACGCGTCGCCAAGATGTTCGCCACCGAAAAGCCGGCGACGCTGATTTGGTGCATGGGTGCAACCCAGCACACGGTCGGCACCGCCAACGTGCGCGCCTTTTGCATCGCGCTCCTCGCCACGGGCAACGTTGGCAAGTTCGGCACGGGGGCCAACATCTTCCGTGGCCACACCAACGTCCAGGGTGCCACCGACCTCGGCCTCGATATCGTGACGCTGCCGCTCTACTACGGGTTGGCGGAAGGCGCCTGGAAGCACTGGTGCCGCGTCTGGGAGGTCGACTTCGGCTGGATGGAAGCCCGCTTCGATACGACCACGGCTGCCGACGGCAAGCCCGTCAAAATGATGAATACGCCCGGCATTCCATCGACGCGCTGGTTCGACGCCACGGTGCTGCCGAAGGATCAGGTGTCACAAAAGGACAACCTGAAGGCGATGGTCGTCATGGGCCATGGCGGCAATACCGTCACGCGCATCCCCGAGGCTGCCGCCGGTGTCGACAAGCTCGAGCTCCTGGTGGTGGCCGACCCGGTGCCCACCACTTGGGCGATCATGGGTAACCGCACCGATAACACCTACCTGTTGCCGGCTGCGACCAGCTACGAGGTGGCGGGCTCGCGTACCGCCTCGAACCGCTCGCTGCAGTGGGGCGAACAGATCGTGAAGCCCATCTTCGAGTGCAAGGACGACAACGAGATCATGTATCGGTTGGCGACCAAGCTCGGGTTCGGCGACCAGATGTTCAAAAACATCAAGGTCGAGAACAATGTCCCGGTTGCCGAGGACATCCTGCGCGAGATCAATCGCGGCGGCTGGTCGACGGGCTACTGCGGGCAATCGCCCGAGCGCCTCAAGCTGCACATGGCCAACCAGAAGGACTTCGATCTCGTCACGCTGCGGGCGAGCGATGGCCCCTGCAAGGGCGACTACTACGGACTGCCGTGGCCGTGCTGGGGCACTCCGGAGCTCAAGCATCCCGGCACGCATACGCTCTACAATACCAATCTGCACGTGATGGATGGCGGTGGCACATTCCGCGCGCGCTTCGGCGTGGAGCGCGTCGTCAAGACCAAAGCGGTCGTCGATGGCAAGGAAGTGGAGCAGGAGACCAAACACAATCTGCTGGCCGAGGGATCTTACTCGCTCGGCTCGGAAATTCAGGATGGCTATCCCGAGTTCACTTACGGCGTCTTGAAGAAGCTCGGCTGGGACTCGGATCTGACCGAAGCGGAGCGCGCGACCATCGAACGCATCGGCGCTGCCAACCCCGATACCGTCTCCTGGGCCATCGACCTTTCCGGTGGCATCCAGCGCGTTGCCATGAAGCACGGCTGCATCCACTACGGCAACGGCAAGGCGCGCGCCAACGCCTTCGGCCTGCCCGATGCGGTCCCCGTGCATCGGGAGCCCATCTATACGCCGCGTCCGGAGCTGGTGGCAAAGTATCCGACCCTGCCCAACGCCCGGCAATTCCGCATGCCGAACGTCGGCTTCGACGTGCAAAAGGCTGCGGTGGAGAAGGGCCTCGCCAAGGACTTTCCACTCATCCTCACCTCGGGGCGGCTGGTGGAATACGAAGGCGGCGGCGAGGAGACGCGCTCCAATAAGTGGCTCGCCGAGCTGCAGCAGGACATGTTCATCGAGATCAATCCTGCCGATGCGGCCGAGCGCGGTATCACGGATGGCGCCTGGGTATGGGTCTACGGTGCGGCCGACACCAAGCCGCGCGCCCGCGTCAAGGCGCTTGTCACCGAACGCGTCGGCAAAGGCGTGACGTGGTGTCCGTTCCACTTCGGCGGCTGGTACCAGGGCGAAGACCAGCGCGCCAAGTACCCAAGGGGCTCGGACCCGGTGGTGCTTGGCGAGAGCGTCAACACGCTGACAACCTACGGTTTCGACCCGGTGACGGGGATGCAAGAACCCAAAGCGACACTCTGCCAGGTCAGAGCGGCGTAAGGAGGAACGACCATGGCACGAATGAAGTTTCTCTGCGACGCCGATCGTTGCATCGAGTGCAACGCCTGCGTCACCGCCTGCAAGAACGAGCACGATGTCCCGTGGGGGATCAATCGCCGCCGCGTCGTCACCATCAATGACGGCAAACCGGGCGAGCGTTCGGTGTCGATGGCCTGCATGCATTGCACCGATGCGCCCTGTGCCGCCGTCTGTCCGGTCAATTGCTTCTACACGACGGCCGACGGCGTCGTGCTGCATTCGAAGGACCTGTGCATCGGTTGTGGCTACTGCTTTTACGCGTGCCCGTTCGGGGCGCCGCAATACCCGAAGGTCGGCAACTTCGGCTCGCGCGGCAAAATGGACAAGTGCACCTATTGCGCCGGTGGGCCCGAGGCGGACCTGACCGCGGCCGAGTACGGCAGCCGCGAGAATGGTCAATTCACCGGCTATGGCTCGAACCGACTGGCCGAAGGCAAGCTGCCCCTGTGCGCGGAGATGTGCTCGACCAAGTCCTTGCTGGCCGGCGACGGCGAGATCATCGCGCAAATCTACAAAGAGCGCGTGGTGCGGCGGGGCTACACCTCGGGGGCCTGGGGTTGGCAAACCGCCTACCGCGAGACGATCGCCTCTTGAGGGGCGAAGTCGCACAAGCGGGGTAGCCGCGGCTGCGGCCACCCCACAAGAACACTTGAGGCAAGACAATAGGGAGAGTTCGGCAATGGCGCGCATGGGCCCAATCTTGAGATCGTTGATCGGCGCGCTCGCCTTGTGCCTCCTCGCCTTAGCGACGCCTGCCGCGGTCGCGCAACAGCCGTCCTCGGTCAATCCCACGGCGCAGTCGGTCAAGGAGCAGGAGCTGCTCAAGGAGCTGCAACGCATCCAGGGCCGCAGCTCGCTGCCCGATGCGCGGACCCGGGTCCTCGAGCAGCCCGCCGGCCGCGACTGGCGGCACTTCCACGAGGTGACGTTGCCCTGGATCGGAGCGATCGCCATCCTCGGCATGCTGGCGGTGCTGATGCTGTTCTACCTTTTCCGCGGCATGGTGCGCATCGAAGGCGGCCGCTCGGGGCGCACGCTGGTGCGGTTCAATGCCTTCGAACGGTTTGTGCACTGGATGACGGCGACCTGTTTCATCGTGCTGGCCCTCAGCGGTCTCAACGTGACCTTCGGCAAGCAGCTGCTCACCCCATTGATTGGACCCGAAGGCTTTGCCGCCTGGGCACAGTGGGCAAAATACGCTCACAACTTCCTGAGCTTCCCCTTCAGCATCGGTGTGGCTTTGATGTTCTTGTTGTGGATCGCCTGGAACTTCCCCTCCGGCACCGACGTGCGCTGGCTCAGGGAAGGCGGCGGCATCGTTGGTAATCACCATCCGCCGGCGCGACGCTTCAACGCCGGGCAAAAGATGATCTACTGGGTGGTCGTGCTGGGCGGCGGCGCCGCCGCCATCACCGGCTATCTCTTGATGTTCCCCTTCTATGCTACCGATGTGACGGGCATGCAGACGGCGCAGATGGTGCACGGCATTGTGGGCATGCTGTTCATCGCCATCATGCTGGCCCATATCTACATCGGCACCATCGGTATGCAGGGCGCCTTCGAGGCCATGGGCAAAGGCGAGGTCGACGTCAACTGGGCCCGCCAGCACCACAGCCTCTGGCTCGAAAACGAAATCCGCAAAGGCCGCGCCAGCGGCGGCAGCGTGGCGCCCGCCGAATAACGGGCGCCGTTTTTCGAAGTTGCCTTGTTTGCCCTGCTGCACGCGCAGCAAAGTGCTGGGCGGCGCGCTCGGGCAGCAAAAGCGCGCAATCTCGCTTGCCAGCGCAGCCCTGCCCGCGGCCGGGCGGAACATTCATTCCGCACTTGACGTTGTGCCTCAAATCACCTGGGCCAGCGCCTGCGCCAAGGGCGTCGGCACGAGAGGCAGGTGACCGCACCGCTCGATCCTAAGAGGTGATGATCATGCCAAAGCTCTCTGGCGCCTTGGCCCTCGGCTGTAGCATCCTCATCGGCGGGAGCATCGCCCCTTGGGGGAGCGCCAGCGCCCAGGCCCCCGCCGGTCCAAACCGGGAGGAAATCAAGAAACAGGACACGGTACCCCCTGCAACAGCGCCGAAATTGACGGAGCAGTCGGGTACGACCGAGCCAAGTGCCAAAGTGGCGGGGACAGACCCCAATAGCGTGTTCGTCAATGGCGTGCTCGACGTCCCCGGCGCGAGCTCCGACCTGGACACCGCCCCCGCCAAGCACTGGGCCAGGACGAACGCGGACGATCAGATCCCCATTGCCGGCTACCGGCTGAAAAAGCTCGAGCCCCAGCAGTTGCGCCAGATCGCCCAGGAGTTGACCGCACAGCGGGAGGTGCCGGCGGCCTCTCCAGCGCCTGGCAATTACGCCGTGATCGGCGCCGAGGTCCCCGCCAATGTGGCGCTCGCCGCGCTCAATCCGGTGCCGCAGACCCTGACCGACAAATTCGTCGAACTGCGCGGCACGGCCTTCATGCGCTCTGCGGGCAAGCTCGTGATCGTCGATCCCAAGAACAATGTCGTCTTGGGCGTGCTCGAGGGTTAGCCGGCGCGACCCGCCACTTCCAGGCCCCGGGTACTCTGTGCTAGAACAAACCCAAAGCCTGGGAGGAGACCATGCGCCCATTTTTCGTCGCCGTGCTGGCCGCGGTCGTTATTGCCGCCACGGCTGCGATCGTCCTCAACACCTACGTACCGGATACCTCGGCGGGAGCCTTTTCCACCCAGGGTGTCCGCATCTAGAGGCGGGCACCGACACGTGAGCGCGTGAGCCAACGCAGCTCGCGCAGATCGCCACACGCGTCAGACCAAACCCGAAGCTGCCGGTTGTCCCCGTCACCTCAGGGGTACCAGCCTCCCCTGGGCTTGCTCCATTGCTGCGGCATGGGGCCATGCTGGCAGCTCTTGCTGACGTCGCAGCGCGCCAGAAGCGGCGTGAGACTGCGACCGGCAAGGCGCTCGGAGCATCGCCACCTCACCCCGACCTGCACCGTTTTTCCCTGCTGTCACTTTGCCTTGTGCCACAGAGCACAGCGCCGCCTCGCGTTTTGAGCGATGAGTGCCGGCACAGCATTTGCCGTGCTGGCTGTCCATCGTCCCGCGCCCGAGGAGACCGAACATGCGCGAAAAAATCTCGTTGATAGCGGCTACCGCGCTCATCACCGCCCTCATCACGGCTTGGAGCATGCACGCGCTCGGCACCAGCGCGCCGGCTAAAACTACGTTCGCCCCAGCGTCCATGAACATCATGCAGATGATGCGCAATGCCAAAGACCTGCCGAGCGAACACTACGACGCTTTTTAGGCGGGGCCGCTCGCGGCGGTTTGGTGCCGACGCCACAAAAAAACCGCTGGCGCGGTTGCTGCGCCGACCCATGCGAATGGCCGAGCGTCCCAACTGAGGCGGCCGCCCGTCGCCCGGAAAGGCCGGAAAGACCGGGCAAGAACCGGCAAACTTCGAAGATCGGCACGAAACCGCGCGCCACCTAGCATCCCTCCATCGGCTCACACGTCGTGGGCGCCAAAAGATGGAGGTGAGGTCATGAAGGTAGCGATACTGGCTGTGCTCTTGCTCTTGGCAGGCCTTTCGGGGCTCGCGTACAGGGCTCCGGCCTGGGCCGGCAGCTGCAGCCACTGCGTCTTCGACGACGATCCCCCGCTGCCGCCGCAACCCAAGCGCGCCAACCCGGGCTAGCGGCCTTGCGAGCGCGGCACGTCACGGCAATGCGCGCCGAGGTCGTCGATCCCGACGACCTCGCGCCGTCGTCTGGGACGCGGCTGTCGCAGCCTCACAGGCCCGGCCTAACCCAAGTCGAGTGCCGTGATTCGCACCACAAACACGTTGACCTCGAGGTCAAACTGACCTTCGTCATATTTGGCCGAGGCAATCTGGGCAAAGCGCGAGCGATATCTGAGCAGGCGCTTGGTGAATTGCGCCCTGGTCGTCGGCACGGGTTCTTCCAGGCTTGCCAACAAGCGTTGGCAGACGTCGACGCGGACCGTCTTGTCCTGATCGAGCATGAAAAAAGACGCGGTCCCGAATGCAACGCTAACTCCGCACACTTTGAGCGTGAGCACGGCGCCTTGCCCTCGTTTTGAAATCCCGTCGCGGACCTGGGCGACCTGCCGGTCGTCACGGCCGAGATTGCCGCAAACGCTTTCTCCTGCCTGTGTCATGCAGCACTCGCATTGAGGTTTCCTATCCGCGGGTTTGCCCGCTCCCCGGCGAGCGTCATGTAAATGACCAACGCGGCTGCCGGGCATCTTGGAGCGGCTGGGCTTGCAGATCCGCCGCTGCTCACCAGCGAGGACGACGAAGCGCGTCTTAGCGCTTGTGGCCGCGTTCTCTAGAGAATGCGAGATCAGAGGCTCGGCGGCGCCGGCGTAAAAAGCCGAGAGCGGCGGACAGAACCGTCCCTCTGTCCTCTGGGCTCAGCCGTGACCCCCGCGCCGCCCGTGATCGGCTGCACGCCAAGCCTTGGATAAGGCCCTCAGCCGAGGATCAGTCCTCGTACTTGAACGAGACCTTGAGGCGAACCCGGTAAGCCTCGACCTTACCGTCGTTGATCACCACGTCCTGCTGTGAGACTTCCGCGATGCGCAGGTCGCGCAGGGTAAGGGCGGCGCGCTCCACCGCGGCGCTCGCCGCCTTTTCCCACGAAGTGGGGCTGGTGCCAACGATCTCGATGATTTTGTAGACGCTTTCAGCCATGACGTCCTCCTAAGCATTGCACACTGGAAGGACCCCCGAACGCTTTGGGCGCGCTCAAGCCCAGCCAACTGTAGGAGCGCGCCACTCGGTTTGGCAATCCTTGTTGGCCCCCCGCGTGACAAAGCCTGCGGCAGGGGTGGCCCACCGCCGGGCCGTGCGCCGCAGCAAAAAAGCCTTAACGGTCGACGACATCCCCGCGCATTGTCTGCTAGCGCGAGGCGCTCAACACCCAGTAGATTGCGCCGATAATGGCGCCGCTGACGATGATCGCCGCGCCATAGGGGCCGGCCAGATCATCAATCCAGTTATAGATGGTTCACACCATATCCAGCGTGCGGCTCCCAAAGCGAAGGCGTTGGCCCGGCGACGTTGGCATGCGCTGATTGGCGTGTCATCCCAATCGTTTGTGATGGTTGCACAGAGCTTGCGGCAGAGCGGACGAAGGCGGCGCGCAAGCTAATTGCGTTTTAAGCTTGCTCCTGCCGCACTACAGGTTTTCCGGGCGGAACAGTCGGCGCAGGCTCACCTCGCGCCCCGACAGCATAAAGGCTCCCTCGCCGCGGTAGTGCAGGGTGCGGGGATGTTTCGGCGACGTCGCTGCGCACGCCTTGACCACCTCGAAGATGAAAAAGTTATATTTCGAGACCAGCCCGGCATCGACGAGCTTGCACTCGAGATTGGCGTAGCACTCCGCAATGAGCGGCGCCTTGACCTGGCGGCCCTCGCCCGCCGTCAACTTGAAGGCGGCGAACTTGTCGACGTCGGCTCCCGAGCAGTTGCCGATGCCGACCACCTCTTTCCTCAGAGCATCGGTCGGCACATTGATGACGCACTCCCGGCTGCGTTTGATCATGGCGTGACTGTGATTGCCTTCGGCAATGATGCAGCCGACCAGGGAGGGCTCGAACTCCATGACGGTGTGCCAACCCATGGTCATGATATTGCTGGAGCCTCGCCACGCCGAACTCACGAGCACAATGGGGCCCGGCTCCAACAGGCGGCGAATGTTGGAGACGGGAAAGTCGCGCTTGGTCAAGGCTCGCATCTCAGGCTCGCTCCCATGCTGGGATCGGCGCGGCCGCTCTGCCTCTGTGAGGTGGCTGGTCTAGAAGAACGTCGCGGGCGGTTGCCCCAGTAGAATTTGCCCAACCACCTCGAAGTGTGCGCCGCGCGCTTGGATCTGCTGGGATAAAGTGTGGATGTCGCGGAAGCGGCGCTCGAATGCGCTGCCCGTAAAAATCGCATCCACGCCGGCGGCCCGGTAGGCGAAATAGGCCACGTCGAGGGCACCGTGGATGCCGTTGACGCAGGCGAGCCGGACGCGGGCGCGGTCGTCAAG
>Ga0075423_10002901_pt1 | contig 15702 bp, 11 predicted proteins | sample SoiMethybrSBSTD2_FD_80114 | JGI IMG/M metagenome (GOLD analysis project Ga0075423, IMG submission 80114) | Bulk soil microbial communities from a Populus tree surrounding site in Tennessee, USA - Soil MetaG P. TD hybrid SBSTD2 | ecosystem: Environmental > Terrestrial > Soil > Tree plantation...
CACCTTCCGGATCTTGCCGCTCTTGCGACCTCGCATCGTGACGATGACGACAGGCAACTTGGTGTCCAGGAGCGTGTTGGCACGCTGCCCGCCGCTGGCCTCGTACTCTGCGACCTGCTCTCGCACCCAGGCCCAGGGACTCGGCTCGTAGTCACCTTCCAGCGGCATTTCCGCGTGAAGTATGCCGATCCGGCGCATTCGCGAAAGGCTGCGGGCCGGACTTGAGCCAGCATCCAACCGCAGGCGCCAAGTGGCGCTGGCGGCAGGAGGGTTGTTCGGAGATACTCGCGGCGATGGCTGAAGCTGCCCGACCACCTATTGGTCCCGGCACCGGTCTGCCATCCGGGCGGCCCTTCGAGGACCGGCTGTTCGTCCGTTGGCCGGGCGCGTGGGCGGCACTCGCGCGGGCGGGCGCCCGCTTACCGCCGCGATCCCGCCTCCGACGTGCGCTGGTCCGGCGGACCCTACTGTCGGGCTGGAAAGCCTTCGTGCGCGGGGACCTCGACTTGATACTCGTACGCTACGCGCCCGACTGTCACCTGGAGCCGCCACGTGAGTGGACCGCCGCCGGGATGCGCAGCTCCTACAGGGGCCATGCGGGCTGGCGCGAATGGGCGGCCGACTGGTTCGAGGCATGGGAGCGGATGGAGTTGACATCGCTCGAGATCGTCGAAGCCGGCAACCCGGTCGTCGTCCTCGGCCAGGTCCATCAGCGCGCGCGCGAGAGCGGCATCGAGCTCGACTCCCCATACGGCAGTGTCTACTGGGCCGAACGAGGCCTGATCGTGCGCGAGAGGCATTTCGTCGACTTGGACGAGACGCTCCGCGCGGCCGGTATCCCCACGTAGCCCCCGCCCAAGCCAGTGGGCACCAAAGCGGGCACCGAACTGAGGGTTTCTGCGGTACGCAGAAGCGAGCTCCGTATTAGACTCGTCTCGCCGTCGGCATCTCCCGTGCCCGACGGCCATCAGCCCCTTGTCGTACGCAGCGCTCACCCGGTCTTGGTTCGTGGTCAGCGCAGTGACAGCCTTGGCCATCTGGCTGCTCTGCGCGACAAACGCGCATGCCTACCGGTTCGGCGCCACGATCACCCAAACCGGCCCCGAGGAGACCGTCTTCGACTGGAGCTCCCAGCAGTGTGAGCCGGACAGCATTCCGGACCTTCCCGCCCGTGCCTTCAGGGACTCTTCCAACAACGTCCACCTCTTGCTCCAGCACTGGGTCACGCATCAGTTCGTGGGGCCGAACCTCAACTCGGTCACGCTGAACTGCAACCTCCTGATCGGCTCGCAGGAGAACACCGACCCCGCTGCGTACGCCGACCGGGAGTGGATCGCATCGCCTTATACGCTCGACGGCTGGACTGTGTACGCGCTGATGCACGAGGAATACCTGGGCCGCGATCACGCCGGGCAGTGCTCGGAGCCCGCCAACGTGTACGACGTCTGCCGCATGATGGCGGTGACGTCAGGGATCTCCACCAGCGCCGGCGCCGGTTACTACCACGCCACCCCGCCAGGTCAGGTGGTGGCCACGATTCCCTACCGGTACACCCCGGACGTGGCGACCTACGGATACTCGGTTCCGAGCAACATCGTCAAGCACTACGACGGTTACTACTACGCGCTGATCAAAGCGTCCGGCTACCAGCAGCAGCAAGCGGGCGCGTGCCTGATGCGGACGAAGAAGCTTGCCGACCCGACCTCGTGGCGCGCCTGGAACGGGACCGGCTTCACCGTTCAGTTCATCGATCCGTACACGAGCTCGGCTGACCCTGCCCAGCACGTCTGCAAGCCGCTCGACTGGATCAAGGGAAACACGGAAAGCCTCACGTTCAACACCTGGCTCGGCCAGTACCTCCTGGTCGGGACCGGCAGTGAGTACGACGCGTCGCTCGGACGTGACGTGTACGGCTTCTACTACTCCACCTCCACCGACCTGATCCACTGGTCCCAACGACAGCTGGTGATGGAGGCCGTGCTTCCGTGGACCTACGAGGGCTGCGGCGATGCGAGTCCGGTCCAGTATCCCTCGATGCTGGACCCGAACAGCCCCTCCCGGAACTTCGAAACGACCGGGCGCACGATGTACCTCTACTTCGTGCGGGACAACTACAACCAGTACTGCAACCAGGGCATGGACCGTGACCTGATCAGGATCCCGGTCGCGTTCCCGAACGAAACCGGTACGGGCCCTGGCTATCCACGTCCCAAAGGCGCGACCCCGATGCGGATCCCGCTGGTGCCTTCCTACAAACCCTGCACCGTGCGCAGGTCGAACATGACGCACGGACAGCCGCTCGGATACGCCTCCTGCAGCCCCCCCATCCGGCCCGGTTACCTGACGCTCGGCACACCCGACGCGAACGGCAACGCGGCCAACGGCAACGGCTCGCTCACGATTCGCGCGATCGCAGGAAACTCGTCGACCACGGCCGACGAGGCCGATGTGCGGCTGGGCGAGTCGATCGCGGACGTCCGGCGCAAGAGCGATCTCGCCGACTACACGGGCGAGCTGCAGACCACGCTCACGCTTCGCATCACCGACCGGTACAACGCCGACGCCCCATCCCGAAGCGCGGCCACGACCACGGACCTTCCCTTCTCGTTCACTGTGCCGTGCACCGCCACCTCCCAGACCGATCGCGGCAGCAACTGCACCCTCAGCACGACCGCCGACACGCTCATGCCGGGCGCGGTTCCCGAGGGCAAGCGCTCGATCTGGGATGTGCGAAACATCCAGGTGAACGACGGCGGCCCGGACGGGCGGGCCGCGACGCTGAACGGCAACACGGTCTTCGAGCGCCAGGGCCTCTTCATTCCTTAGCCCAAATGCGGGGGAATTGTGAGGATCCTGTGAGGAATCGCCTCGGTGCACGTTTTGCGGGTGGTTTCTCCCTTATCTTCCCTGGCGCGGGAAACCCGCAAGGCCTCGAGCCCTCAAAGTGGACCTGCCCCCCACCGAAGTGTCGTCCTTCGCGATCGGGTTCGACCGGCGCGACCGTGCTCGTCTTCACGAGCTCTGGGATCGCGTGCTCGAATCCAACCAATGGTCGGAGGGTGAGATGGTCCAGCACTTCGAGGCTGCATGGGAACGATGGAACGGCGTGCCGGGTGTTGCCTGCTCGAGCTGGGCCGGCGGCGCGCTGGCGGCCCTCGAGTTCGCAGGTGTGCGGGGCGAGACCGTGCTCTGCCCCTCCAACACCTTCATGGCAACGCCCCTCTCGATCCTCAAGACGGGGGGCCGGCCCGTATTCGTGGATTGCAACCGGGAGGATCTCTGCGTCTCGCTGCAGGACTTCCAGGCCAAGGCCGAAAAACACAAGCCAAAGGCTGCGTGGCTTGTGCACATCGGTGGTCACATCGCCTTCGAGACCGCGGAGATTGCCGCGTTCTGCGAGAACGCCGGCATCTTCCTGATCGAGGACTGCGCCCACGCGCACGGCGCAAGCTGGAACGGGCGCAGGCCGGGAACCTGGGGGAACGCGGGCGTGTACTCGCTCTACGCCACGAAGACGATCTCGACGGGCGAGGGAGGCGTGCTTGTCTCCCGAAACCCGGAACTGCTCGAATTCGCGCGCGCTTACCGCAATTACGGCAAGCCCTCACATGAGGTGGAGGGGCTCAACTTCCGGATGAGTGAGTTCACTGCGGCGCTCGGGCTCGTGCAGGTGGAGCGGCTCGACGAAATCGTCGACTGGAAGAACGCCTACGCGCGTGGCTACCTCGACGAGCACTACCCGGCGCGAATCGAGCTTCCCGACGGCATGGTCTCGGGCCTGTACAAGTACATCGTCTTCGATCGTCTGGAGCGCTCGACGGGCCGAGTTTACGACTCGCCGTGCCACCGTCAGCTCGGACACGCGGATGACCTTCCCAATACCGACTGGGTCGCCGGACATCATTCGTGCGTGCCGCTCTACTACCACGGACCTGCCGGGCTCGAGGAGCCGACACTCGGAGAGCCGGTCGAGGAGCTGCTGCCGTGAAGGTGCTGGTCACCGGCGGCGCCGGCTTCATCGGCTCGCACGTGGTCGAAAGGCTGATCGCGCAGGGCGTCGAACCCCGCGTGCTCGACATGAAGGACCCGCCGATGGACGGCCCGGTGGAGCTGATCCGCGGCAGCCTCACCGACCCCGAGGTGGTCGAGCAGGCTGTTGACGGCGTCGAAGCGGTGATCCATCTCGCCGCGATCGCGAACGTCGACGACGTGCTGCGCGACCCGGCGTGGTCGGAGGCGGTCAATACGCGCGGCACCCTGAACGTGCTGGAGGCGTGCCGGAACGCGGGCGTCGGCCGAGTCGTCTACGCGAGCACGATCTGGGTCTACAGCGACTGCGACGACCAGTCGGTGGACGAGGAGACGCGTATCGCGCCGCCGAGCCACGTCTACACCGCGACGAAGCTCGCGGGCGAGCTGTACTGCAAGAGCTACCAGGAGCTGTACGGCCTCGACTACACGATCCTGCGGTTCGGGATCCCCTACGGGCCCCGGGCGCGCGACGGCGGTGTGATCCGGGCGTTCGTCGAGCGAGCGCTCGCGGGCGAGCCGCTCACGGTGGCCGGCAACGGCGAGCAGTCCCGGAGATTCGTATACGTCGAGGACCTGGCGGACGGGGCGGTCAAAGGGCTTCAACCGCAGGCCGCCAACCGCGTCTACAACCTCGCCGGCCGCGAGAGCGTGTCGATCCTGCAGGTGGCCGAGACGGTCCAGACGGTGCTGGGCGCGGGCGAGATCGAGCATGTCCCTGCCCGTTCTGGCGACTTCCCGGGCAAGGAGATCGCGACCGATCGCGCCGAGCACGAGCTGGGCTGGACGCCCGCGACCTCGTTCACCGAAGGCGTGCGGCGCTATGCCGAGTGGTTCAAGAAGGAGCTCGAGCGGCAGCCGGCGCCCGAGCCGGAGGAGCCGCTGCCCGCGCTGCGACGCGTGCTGATCTTGACGGCAGACATCGGCGAGGGCCACGACCTTCCCGCCCGCGCTCTGGCGACGGACCTGGAGGCCGAGTGCCCGGGCATCGAGGTGGCGATCGAGGACTGCCTCGCGGCGATGGGCCGGGCGGTCCAGTTCATCATCAAGGACAACTCGCGCGTCATGTTCCGCTGGATGCCCTGGATGTTCAGCCTCCAGTACTTCCTGCTGACGCGCTTCCCGCCCACGCGGTGGCTGTCGATGTGGCTCACGCGCATCGTGGGCGCCCGGGCAATCATGCGCCTGGTGGCGAAGCACGACCCGGAGGCGGTGGTCTCGACGTATCCGGGGTCGACCGCCCTGATCGGCGAGCTCCGGCGGCGGCGGCGGCTCAAGGTGCCCACCTTCTCGGCGATCACCGACCTCGCGGGCCTCTACTACTGGGCCCATCCGGGCATCGACCTCCACACGGTCACGCACCCCGAGTCGATCGGCGAGGTGCAGCGGGTGGCGGGGCCCGGCAGCGTCCAGTGGGCGCGGCCACCGACCTCCGCGGAGTTCCTGGCCCCGCGCTCGAAGGCGGCCGCGCGCAACGCCCTCGCGTTGCCCGACGACAGGATCGTGGTGGTCTCCGGCGGCGGATGGGGCATCGGCAAGCTCGAGTCCGCGATCGAGGCCGCGCTGGCGGTGGCCGACACCACGGTCGTCTGCCTGTGCGGCCACAACGACGAGCTTCGCGAGCGGCTCGAGGACCGGTACACCGCCGAGACCCGCGTGCGCGTGTGGGGGTTCACCGACCGGATGGGCGACCTGCTCGCGGCCGCCGACGCCCTCGTTCACGCGACCGCCGGATTGACCGTCCTCGAGGCGATCATGCGGGGCTGCCCGGTCGTCTCCTACGGGTTCAGCGCCGGCCACGTGCGAGTCAACGACCGTGCGTACGAGCGCTTCGGCCTCGCCCGCGTCGCCCACTCACAGGACCAGCTGACCACGATCCTCGGCACGCTCGTGAACGAGCGGCACGCACCCGACCTGCGATTCGCGTCGCGCCCGTCGGCGGCGTCGCTCGTCCTGCGTGGACGCCCGCGCGTCCGCCCGTTGCCCGTTTGGAGGCTGCGGCTGGGGCGCTCCGCCGCGGTGGTCGCGTCGGCGATCCTCTCGATCACGCTCGTGTTCGCGAGCGACGACTCGTACACCTTGCTCGCGCGCGCGCTCGACCTGCCGCCCATGACCAGGATCACGACGAAGGAGCCGCAGGTTGCCCTGATCGTCGATACGCCCACCGCAAACGTGCCGAGCGTGGCCAGGCAACTGTCCGCGCAGCACCTGCGCGCGTCGTTCGCTCTCACCGGCTCGACACCGGCGCAGACGATCTCGCTGCTCGACTCGCTCGGAGATCAGCCGATCCCGAAGATCGGCCCGGGCGGCCCCGTGCGGTGGATCGGCACCACCGGGCAGCTCAAGCAAACGGCGCACAACCTCGGCCTTCCGAAGCACTTCTACTACGCGATCCCCGGCAAGGGCTTCACATTCGGCCAGTACCTGCTCGGCCACGTCGGCGGCGCCACCGCCGTCTCGCCCACCACCCGGTTCGGCGACGGCGCGCATCCGCGCGCGATCGGGCAGGGCGACATCGTCGAGCTGGTGGTCCAACCCGGCCAGGGTGGGTGGCAGGGCGCGGTCGACTCGCTTCAGACCCAGCTCCGCGATCGCGGGCTGGAGACGGTGCCTGTCGCGGTGCTCGCGCACGGCGCCTGAAGCCGCCTTCCAGATGAGGAGTTCCCGCGTGGCAGGCGCCCTGGTCGCGGCCGGCGCAGCGCTTCACGCGATGCCCGCGCTCGCGCCCGTGTTCGAACCGGTGGCCCGCGCGTTTCGCATCCCACGGCGCCTGGAGGGAGCCGGGGGCGCGATGCTCACGTTCGACGACGGCCCGCACGCCGAAGGCACCGCAGCGGTGCTCGAGATCCTGCGCGATGCCGGCGTGAGGGCCACGTTCTTCCTGGTCGGCGAGCAGGTCGAGCGGCGCCCGGCCCTGGCCACGGAGATCGCCGCCGCCGGTCACGGCATCGGGCTTCACTGCCACCGCCACCGCAATCTCCTCCGCCTCACGCCCGGCCAGATCCGCGCCGACCTGGAGCGCGCGGAGCACACGATCGCCGCCGCGACGGGCCAGGCCCTGGTGCTTCACCGGCCGCCGTACGGCATCTTCAGCGCGCCCTCGCTGCCGCTCGTGCGGCGGCGGTGGCAGCCGCTCCTCTGGTCGCGCTGGGGGCACGACTGGTCGGCCTCGGCGACTCCGCGCTCGATCGCGGAAGAGGTGACACGCGACGTCTCCGCGGGCGACGTCCTGCTGCTGCACGATTCCGATGCCTACAGCGCGGAGGGGTCGTGGCGAAACACGGTGGCGGCGCTTCCCATGATCCTCGATGAGCTCTCGCGCCAGGGCGTCGCCATCGCGACCCCCGACCGGCACAGCGCGTTGCTAATCTCAGCGAACCTTGGGTGAACCGGAGGATCTCATCCTTGGCATGTACCGCGCGTACCGTCGTCAGGACCTGGACGAGCTGATCGACGGCATGCACCCGGATGCGCGGTTCAAGCCGGTCCCGAGCGCGCGCGTGTACGAGGGCCGTGACGACATCCGGCTGCTCTTCGAGCACGACATCCACATGCTGGCCGAGTTCGACTTCAGGGTGATCTCGGTGCAGGAACGAGGCGACTGCGTGCTGCTGCACGGCAAGAACCGGATCCGGGAGGCAGGACACGTGCGCGACGCGCCGATCTACTGGGTGGGCCGCTTTCGCGACCGGCTGCTAGAGCACTTCGAACCGTTCGAGCGGATCGAGGAAGCGGACGCGGCGTTCGAGGAACAGGCCTGACCTACCGCGCAAGCCGGCCGTCCGGGTAAAGCGCGTGGATCCAGATCGCGGTCAGGGAGTCGACCACCTCGCGCGCCGACCGTCCCTCCAACAGCAGGATCGCGTAGTTGCAGCGCTCCGCCATCCAGACGAGTGCCTCGGCGATCGAGTCCGGGTCGAGGGGACGAAGGCGCCCGGCGTCCAGCTCGCGCCTGAGGTGCGCGGCGGTGGCGTGCACGAAACGCTGGATCAGCGACTCGTAGAAGACGCGGAACTCCGGGTCGTAGGTGGTCGCCTCGACTGCGGCGCGCAGCATGTCCGCGTGCGTAGTGAACACACCGGCGATGCCCTCGAGCGCCTCGCGCACGAGCTGCACCGGGGGTCCCTCGCCGTGCCACCAGCGGTCGGCCTCGGCGTAGAGCTCCGCCGCGACGTCGTTCGCGGCCTCCTTCAGGACCTCGTTCTTGTCCGGGTAGTAGAAGTAGAACGCGGTGCGGGAAAGCCCTGCACGGCGCGCGAGCTCGTCCACCGTGACGTCCTTGAACGGACGCTCCGCGAGCAGCTCGATCAGCGCTGCGCGAACGCCCTCCTGTACCTCGGCGCGAGTTCGCCGAGGCGACGCCGGCTGTGACGAAACCTCCATCCCTCGCCTGGAAAGCTACCGCTCTTTAGGTGTTATTCCCAGCCGGATCGAGTCAACCGGTGGACAGATACCACGTTCCCGACCACTACCATCAAGGCGCCGTGAAGATCCCCTCGGTGCTGATCATGGCCGCAGGTCGCGGCACCCGCATGCGCTCGCGCCTTCCGAAGGTGCTGCATCCGCTCTGCGGGCGCCCCCTCATCCTGTGGCCGGTCGAGGCGGCCCGCGAGGCCGGCGCGGAACGCGTGGTCGTGGTGGTGGGCAGCGAGGGCGAGGAGGTGGGACGCGTGCTGCCGCCCGGGACCGAGATCGCGGTCCAAGACCCGCCCGCGGGCACCGGCGACGCGGTCCTGGCCGCACGCGAGGCGCTCGCGGGGGCGAGCGACGTGATCGTGCTGTCCGGCGACCACCCGCTGATCGACGCGGGGTTCGTGACGGCGCTCGCCGAGCGCCACGCGGCCTCGGGCGCGGCGGCCACGGTGACGACCCGCAAGCTGGCGGACCCGGGCCAGTACGGGCGCGTGGTGCGCGAGCCCGGCGGAGACGTCGAGCGCATCGTGGAGACAAAGCATCCTGGCGACGCGACCGCGGAGGAACTGGCGATCAAGGAGGTCAACGCCGGCACCTACGCGTTCGCGGTCGAGCCGCTGTTCGAGGCGCTCACGAAGGTCGGGACCGACAACGCCCAGGGCGAGGTCTACCTCGGAGACGTGATCCCGCTGCTGCGGGAGAAGGGCCACCGGGTCGCGGCCTTCCTGACCGACGACGAGCACATCAGCATGGGCATCAACACGCGCGCCGACCTCGCCGACGTGCAGGAGGTGGCACGCCGCCAGATCCTCAGGCGCCACATGCTCGCGGGCGTCACGATCAGCGACCCGTCCTCGACGTTCATCGATGTCGACGTCAAGATCGGCGAGGACTCGACCGTCGAGCCGTTCAGCTTCTTGAAGGGGCAGGTCGAGGTCGGATCCCGCAGCACGGTGGGTCCGCTCACGACCTTGATCGACTCCGTGATCGGCGACGAGGTGTCCGTGGTGCATTCGCACCTCGACGCCTGCGAGGTGCTCGACGGCTGCACGGTGGGGCCGTTCACGCGCATCAGGCCGGGCACCAAGCTCCACGACCGCGCCAAGGCGGGTGCGTTCGTGGAGATCAAGAACTCGGAGATCGGCGAGGGCGCGAAGATTCCACACCTCTCCTACATCGGGGACGCCGATGTGGGTGAGGGCGCGAACCTGGGCGCGAGCACGATCACCGCCAACTACGACGGCCGGCGCAAGCACCGGACCGTGATCGGCAGGCACGTGCGGACCGGCGTGCACACCTCGCTGGTGGCGCCGCTCACCGTCGGAGACGACTCTTACACTGGTGCGGGTTCGGGGGTGACCGACGACGTGCCCAGAGGGGCGCTCGGCATCGCACGTGCGCGGCAGACAAATATCGAGGGCTACGCGGAGCGGGACGAGGCCACCGAGGACGACAACAAGCGATGAGCGCCGGAAGGAGACATTCGTGAGCGGCGGGGCACCGATGGAATTGCTCGAGGTGGAGCCGATGCTGTCGACGGCGGAGGCGCCTACGCACACGAGCGTCCCCTCCCCGTACGACAAGCGGCTGATGGTCTTTGCGGGGCGCGGTAGCGAGGCGCTCGGCTCGAAGATCGCAGGCAAGCTTGGGATCCAGCTCGGCGCGGTCGAGCTGAAGACGTTCTCGAACGGCGAGGTCTACTGCCGCTACCTGGAGTCGATCAGAGGCGCGGACGTCTTCATCGTGCAGTCCACTCACGCGCCCGTGAACCGGAACCTGATGGAGCTGCTGCTGATGATCGACGCGGCCAAGGGCGCGTCCGCCCACCGCATCATCGCCGTGATGCCCTGGTACGGCTACTCGCGCCAGGACAAGAAGTCGGCCCCACGCGAGCCGATCTCCGCGCGGCTGGTGGCACGAACGGTGGAGACGGCCGGCGCCGACCGCGTGCTCACGATGCACCTCCACGCCGGCCAGGTGCAGGGCTTCTTCCAGGTCCCCGTCGACCACCTGATCGCCCGTCCGATGCTCACCCAGTACTTCCTCGACAAGATCGTCGACGACGAGTACGTGGCCGTGTCGCCCGACGCCGGCCGCGCGAAGCTGGCCGAGAAGTTCGCGGGCGAGCTGGGCGTCCGCCCCGCCTTCCTCACGAAGAACCGGCCGGAGCACAACGTGGCCGAGGCCGGTTACGTGGTCGGGGACGTGGCGGGCAAGGCGGCGATCATCGTCGACGACATGATCGACACCGCGGGCACGCTGATCGAGGCCGCGCGCGTGGTCCGCGAGGCGGGCGCAACGCACGTGTACGCGGCGGCCACCCACGGAGTTTTCTCGGGCCCTGCGTTCGACCGGCTCGCCGGCCCGGAGATCGAGGAGGTCGTGGTGACGGACACGATCCCGCTCGGCCCGGAGGCGCCCGACAAGATCCGGACGCTCAGCGTCGCCGACATCCTGGCCCGCTCGATCCGCTCGATCTTCACGGACGGCTCGGTGTCGGAGCTGTTCGCGGGCGACAACCAGCTTTTCTAGGGCCCGCTCGCTTCGCGCGCTCAAGCTCAGCGTAGGGCTCGGTGGCGGGCCGCGACCGGCGTCTGCCGGATGGCCGCCCGCCTGCCGAGCCAGGCCTGGGCATGTGGCCTATGGGGGATCCAGGCCGCCGTTCCGGCCGCTGCTCCGAGGAGAGTGTGGGAGCAGGGCCAAGACCGGAGCGGCCAGCCTGCGATCAATGTGATCCTCTCGCGGTCGCGAGCCGATCTGGTTACAAGGTCGTAAACGCCGTGTGAATCAGCGTACGGTCACGTTGCCGCGCCGGAGCGCCTGAGCGCCGGAGTCGTAGCCCGAGGACGTCACGATCCGATAGGTGTCGTCGCGGCCAGCCCGGCCATGGTCGTTCAGGTCGATCCGGAACGTGATTTCGCCGTCGCGGGCGAAGATCGTCGCGCGGCGACCGTCGCATACGAGCGCGTCGATCGAGTACGACCTCAGGTCGAGTTGCGCTGCCGGACCACGGTCCTTGTAGCGAACACGGCCCTTGATGCTGGTCGTGCTCGCGGCCCGGACATCGTTCTCGAAGATCGCCAGATCGTCGTTCCCAGCCCTGATCTGACCGCCTCCCGTCACCCTGCAGTTCTCGCTGCTCGGCGGCACGACCCAGGTCTTGACCGCGTTGTCGGACGGGCCGCTCGGCTCAACGACGCCGGTGATCTGGTCGGTCCCGGAGAGCTCCGGGCCCTGGTAGCAGAACTCCGCCTCGCCGCTCGCGTTCGTCGTCGCCGTGCCCGTCGCGGTCGAGTCGCCCGCGACCGTGAAGCGCACCGTCGCGCCGGGAGTTGGATCGCCGAAGGCATCGGCCACGGTCGCCGTGACGCAGTGGCCGCCCTCGCCGACCGTGTTGGTTGCCGTCGCGGGCGTGAGCGTGAGGCTGGCAGGGGCGGGGAACCCGATCGCGAGCTTCGACGCGAACCCGTCGGACTGCGTGTCTCCGGTGCTGGGCTCGCCAAAGACAGGGTCGAACGCGCCGGGTGTGCTCGGGAAGTCGGTGGAGCGAGTGCCACCCCCGACGTAGGCGTCGCCGCCGGCGTCGACCGCCAGGTCGGTGCCTGCGCCGATCACAGGCGGGTTCGGATCGTTCTGGCTCCCGCCGAGGAAGGTCGAGTAGCGCAGATGTGAGCCCGTCGGCGTGATGACGGAGACGAAGACGTCGAAGTTGCCGTTGTAGCTGCTATCGAACGCGGCCGCGGTGGTCGGGAAGTCGGCGGACTCGGTCGAACCGACCACGTATGCGCCGCCCCTCGAGTCCACCACGATGTCGTCACCGGAATCGTCCTGAGAACCGCCCAGGTACGTCGAGTACACGAGCGCGGAGCCGGTCGGGTTGAGCTTGGTGACGAAGCCGTCGCCGTCGAACTCGCTGCCGGTGCGCCTCGCCGTCGTGTCGTACGCGCCCGGCGTAACCGGATAGGGAGGCTCTGGATACGAGTCGTGGAACACCGTGCGGCCGGTGATGTACGCGTTGCCGGCTTGGTCGACGGCGATCCCCTCACCCGCGTCGGACGAGTTGCCGCCGATCACGGTCGAGTATTCGAACGACGAACCCGTCGGGTCCAGCTTGCTCACGAACGCGTCGGCGCTCGCGACGCTCCGGTCGTATGCGCCGGGCGTGCTGACGAAGGTCGGCTCGAAGGTCGTCCCCGTCACGTACGCGCTCCCGTGTCCGTCGACCGCCACCCCGCTCAACAGATCGTGCGAATGGTCCGGGAGGTACGTGGAGTACTCGAGCGCCGACCCGTCGGGCGTGAGCTTCGCGGCGAAACCGTCGACGTCGTCGCCGAGCGCGCTGTCCATCGCGCCCGGGGTGGTCGGGAGGTTTTGGGACGAGGTCGCCCCGATCACGTACGCGCTGCCGGCCGGGTCGATCGCGATCTCGGGTCGCTGCTCATGACCGCTGTTTCCGCCAGGCCTCCAGGGGCTGCCCCCGAAATAGGTCGAATAGACGAGGTACGAGCCGGTCGGATCGAGCTTCGTGATGAAGAGATCGAAGCCTCCGTTCGGGGTGCGGTCGAACGCGTTCGGTGTGGTGGGGAAGTTGGTGGCTCGGGTCTCGCCCGTCACGTAGGCGTTCCCGCCGCCATCGACTGCAATCGCATACCCGTCGTCCGAGCCTCCAGCGTCGCCGCCCAGATAGGTCGAGTACTCGAGCGTGCTTCCGTCCGCGCTCAGCTTCGTGACGAACGCATCCCGCAGCGAAGCGGTGCGGTCGAATGCGCCAGGGGTGGTCGGGTAATCGGGGCCGGTCGTGGTCGAGTCCGACGCCGTCCAGCCGGTCACGTAGGCGTGGCCGCTGTCGTCGGCGGCGATGTCCATCACGCGGTCGTTGGCCTCTCCACCGAGGAACGTCGAGTACGCGAGCCCCGGATCGATCGTCAGCGGCCGTGAGTGGTCGTACGCGGCGAGCTCGAACCCGTAGCCACGCCGTCCGTGCACCGCGTAACGGCTCGCGACCGGGATCGTGCGGTCTCCGGCGCGCTGGTAGGTCCGCGGCCGAGCGTCCCGGATCGTGCCGATCTCGCTGTGGATGGCGAGCGCACCGGTGCCGGTCACGGAGACGCTGTCCGCGCCCGCGTAGGCGAGGCGGATGTCCGCTGGATCACCGCCCGGCTGGACGAGGAACTGGTACTTGAGCGAACCGCGCGCGCCCGCGAATGCGAGGTCGACGTGCGGCCAGAGGTCGCGGTAGACGACCCGGCCGAACGTCGGCACGTTGGTGTAGCGCCGCGAGCCCGCGAAGTAGTTCATCCGGCCGGCCCTCCGATCGAGCGCCTCGATCGTCGGATGCGAGCGCGCGCCGCGGAAGAGAAGCTGGAGCACCTGACCGCGCTCGCCCTTCGACAGCACGATCGTGACCGCGCTGCGCTCGAAGTAGGCCGCGAACCCGGGCGCCTTGGCGTAATAGCGGGCGGGCCCGCGGACCTGGCCCCGGTTCGGGACGAAAGACAGCGGCAGCTTCGGCTCCACGGCGGTCGCGGGACCCGGGTGCGCGTCAGGCCGCGGAGCCAGCATGGCCGCAACACAGATCGCCGCCAGCGCGAAGCCGGCGGCGACTCCGCGTGGGTCCAATCGGACGGACCGCCCGAGGCTGGTCAGCGAGCACCCCTCCTTCCCGGTTGGGACAACCCTAATCGGGCGTATGCAGGGTGGTCAATGCCCCGCTGCGCGGGTGGCCCAGAACGCGTGCTCCTGGCGGCCGAGCTCGGTTGACGGCTCGTCCCCGAACCACCACTCGCGCGCGATCCGGTGCCAGTTCCGGCGCGCCCGGAGCTGCCCCAGCACGGCCAGCACGCCGATCTCCATCCGGCGGCCCATGAGCTCGTTGGCGGGCACGTTCTCGCGCCTCATCAGCGAGTAGAAATCCGAGCGCGGGTCTGACATCGCCGAGATCACGGCCATCACGTATTCCGGAGTGACCTCGCGCTCGACGTCCTCCAGGTACCAGCCGCCGACCGCGTCGACGTGCCTCATCAGCTGCTCCGCCTCGATCCGCTTCGGGTCGCGAAGGAAGCCGAGCTCGTGCAGCTTCTGGCGGAGCCGCTCCGGGTCCTGGTCGATGCGCGCCTTCACGACCTCCTCCTCGAGCCGGATCTGCTCGATGTCGAGGCGTTTCGTCATGCCGAAGTCGAGAAACGCGACACGCCCGTCGTCGAGCAGCAGGTAGTTGCCTGGATGAGCATCGGCGTTGAAGTGCTGCATCTGGTAGATCGAGCCGAGGTAGAAGCGGAACACGATCTCGCCGAAGCGACACCGCTGCTCGGCATCCAGCTCCTTCACCTCGTCGAAACCGCGGCCTTCGACGTACTCGGTGACCAGGACGCGGTTGCGCGAGAGCCGGGTGATCACGTCCGGCACATATATGAAGGGGTGTCCGCGGTAGGCGCGCGAGAACGCGCGCTGGTTCTGCGCCTCGTGCTCGTAGTCGAGCTCCTCGAGCACGCGCTCCTTCAGCTCTTCGGCGACCGCCTTGGCATCGAGGCCCGGGGCGATCGCCTTGGCGAGACGCAGGATCATGCCGGCGTTCGAAAGATCGGCCCGGAGCGCCGCGTCGACGCCCGGATATTGAACCTTGAGCGCCACCTTCCGGCCGTCGTACAGCACCGCGCGGTGCACCTGACCGATCGACGCGGCGGCGAATGCCTCGTGTTCGATCGACTGGAAGAGCTCCGTGCACGGCTCGTCGTACTCGGCGTCGATCACCTTCTTCACCTTCTCCCACGGCATTGCCGGAGACGAGGTCCGAAGCTTCCCGAGCTTCTGCTGGTAGAGCTCGCGATATTCGTCGGGCAGGTACTCCGTGTCGATGAACGAGGCCAGCTGGCCCATCTTCATCGCGGCGCCTTTCATCGTGCCGAGCGTGTCGACCATCCGCTCGGCGGATTCGAGCGCGACCCCTTCCATGTGTTCCCTGCGGCCGTCCCGCGTGCGCACGAGCCCGGTGGCCTTCGCCCCCGCGAAGCGGGCGCCCTCGAAGCCGGCGCGCAGCCCGACGCGGGCCGAACGGCCGAGCCGGCTCTTCGGAATCTTGTTGTCGTCGGAGTCGCTCATCTCGATAAGGGGGTCAAGTTACCCTTCCTTCATGCGAATCGAGCTCGGAGCCACCGTCCGCTGCGCGGACGAGGTGCTCGGCGAGGTCGCCGACGTCGTCATCGACCCGGTCCAGAAGCGCGTCACGCATCTGGTCGTCGAGCCGCACGACGGGCACCGCGA